>Ga0209131_1002698_pt1 | contig 11998 bp, 10 predicted proteins | sample GraSoi_2013_40cm_FD_185826 | JGI IMG/M metagenome (GOLD analysis project Ga0209131, IMG submission 185826) | Grasslands soil microbial communities from the Angelo Coastal Reserve, California, USA - Sample 9_17_2013_40cm (SPAdes) (version 2) | ecosystem: Environmental > Terrestrial > Soil >...
AATCCCGCCTCCTCCGCCACTGCCAGCGCCAGTGCCGCGGCCACTCACACCCCCTCCGCCGTTGCCACCACCTCCGCCTCCTCCGCCACCGCCTCCCACACTGCGACTCAGGGAGGCGAGGTTGATGCCACCGCTCGATCCCGGCGCATTGCTCGTCAACAAAGAGCGGGCCGAGGGCCGACCCACCTCATCGGCGGCAACGTGACGCGCATCGGCTCCAAGAGGCACCACGGCGCTGTCCTGAGCCAGGCTCGCGAACTTATCCTTGTACGCCAGGATGCCGACGTTTCCCACCTTCGGCTTTGCCTCCACTGGTACGCCAACCTCAGGACCTGGTGGCAGTTCCGCTTTGCCAACTAAGTCTGGACCTGCGGGTGCGTTCGGCTTCGGTTTCAGCGCGGGTGCAGGCGCCCCTGGTGGGGACCCGGCCTCACTCGTCCCTCGCGGCATTGGACGCGAAACGGCTCGCGCGTTGACCGCGATCTCCGGTGGACGATAAAAGACGATGTCGAGTTCTTTGTTGGGGGGCTGGCTGTGAAACAGCGCTTGCGCCGGTATGACCATCAGCACGGCCAGCACGAAGACATGGATCACCAGGCTCTTCGCCATGCTGGGGACCGTCGGAGCCCCGGATTTCTTGAAAATGCTCTTTGCTTCCATGGTTGTCACCAAGCAACCACCTCAATTGGCCGCAACAAATTCGATCTTTAAATCCTCAACGCCCGACTTTGCCAGATCAATGATGCGTAGAACCCCCTCGTAGTTCAGGCGATCGTCGACGGCCAGGAACAGCGCGCGCTGTTCCGCGGGCCGACCGCCTAGAATCGACGCAACGCGCGCGGGCAATTCGGCTACAGGGATCTTTTGATCCGCCAGGGTCACTTGACAGTCCTTCGGGATCCCCTCCCCTGCCGGGGGCGTGAGGATGGGGCACGCCGCGGACCCGATGCTCAGGATCAACTGGGATTCGGCAACCTGAGCTGACGTATCGGCGGAGGCTCGAGGGATATCGACGTCGTAGCCCTCCATCAGGAGTGGCACGACGACCATAAATATGATCAGCAGCACGAGCACCACGTCGACGAGCGGCGTGATGTTGATTTCAGACTGCAGACTGGAGCCAGAATCGTTGCTGTTGAACTGCATGATGTCACTTTCCTTCTGCGCCAGCGCGCTTGGCAATCAGCCCCACCCCGCGGAAGCCTTCCTGCTCGATCGCGACCATGACCTCCCGGACCTCGCGGAAATTGAGCTTTGCATCGCCTCGGATCACGATCTTGGGGTTCGTCTCGGCGCCCACCGCAGCGCGGAGAGTCTCGTCGAAATGCTCGGCTGCGACAGGCTGATCGTTGATCCACAGCCTCCCAGCCTCGTCTATGGAGACCAGGATTCGGCCTCTCTCGTCGCCCTGCGAGTTCGGTTTCGTCGTGTTGGGCAGATTGACGTCGGGCCCCTTCCGCATCTGTGGGGCCATTACCATGAAGATGATCAGTAGCACCAGCACCACGTCGACGAGCGGCGTGATGTTGATGGCTGCTTGCATCCGGGCCGGCTCACCGAGTCGCATAGGCCGGACCTTCCTTCTTGACCGTCGGCGCCTTGACTTCAACCTCTTCGACGTCAAGCCCCTTGAGCTCTGGTATTTTGAACAAGCGGTTCACGAGCTGGGACGAAGCCCGATTCATTGCGACATGGAAAGTCTCGATCTTGCCCGTGAAGTGGTTGAAGGCGACGACGGCCGGAATTGCGACGAAGATACCCAGGGCCGTCGAGACCAGGGCCTCAGCGATGCCGCCCGAAACCACAGACATTCCGCCGGACCCCGTGGCCGCGATGCTCCGGAAAGCGTTAATGATTCCGACCACGGTGCCGAAAAGACCAACGAACGGGGCAGTTGAGCCGATTGTGGCAAGGAATCCGAGACCCCGCTTCAGCTGAATCAGCGTTTCGGAGATGGAGTCCCGGAGTGCGCTCGTGACGAGCTCGAGCGATGCCGTCGGATCGCCGCCGCTCTGGGCCACGCCGTCGTACTCGACGATGCCGGCCGAGACCACTTGCGCCATGTAGGAATTCGCGTGCTGGCGCGCGGCTTCGACCAGACTCTGGACATCTCCTCCGTGAAGAAACTTCTTGAACTCGGGCTTGAATTTTTCCGACTCACGCGAGGCTGAAGAAAATCGGCGGTGCTTGTCTATGATCATCGCCACCGAAAAAACGGAAAGCAGGGCGAGCGAAACGATCACCGCGCCTCCGAATATACGTGTCCTAACAGTTCAGTGAAATTCATGGCTTCCTCCCTTGCGCCACATTGGCGGGCGCTGCCGTATTCCCATCCGTCGTCGCACCGCTGGGGCGCGCTGTTTTCGACCGAATTTCGTAGTAACTGAGCATTCGCATGAACACCTCTTTGTCCACGGGTCGCCTCGAGTCATCAAGCAACGTCGAGACGCTGGGGCCATTTCCGAGTTCCGAGCTCTTCCAGGGAACGATGACCAGTGCTTTGGGCGCTTCCTGATTGCCCAAAATGGACATGCCGAGCGCCTTACTTCCTGGGACGGACGTCAACTTCCCATCTTCTTCCGTCTTTGGCTGCGGCTCCTCAGTCAGTTTCATTGCCTCGTCATTCCTTGCCTCCTCCTTTTTTGCCTCCTCTTTCTTTGCCTCTGCTCTCTTTGGCTGCGGCTTTTCGGTCTGCCCCTGTGCTGCTTTTGTCTTTGGCTGCGCTGCTTGCTGCGCGAGTACAGCTGAGGGCATCAAAGCTAGGACCCCAAGCAAAACCCAGTGAACGCTAGTCTTCCTCATCGCCCCTCCTGTTTTTTTGCGCGATTGCGAAGGTCGGCAATCCATTTGACGACTTCGGCGTCATCCGGAACGATCCGGCTGTACGCTTCGTAATGCTCCAACGCGCACGCGTAATCTCCGAGATACAAGTCGCATAGAATCGCAAGGTTCCTGTGCGCATATGGGAAGTCGGCGAACTGTGCCAGGGCCGCCTCATAACTCGCGCGTGCCTTCGCAAACTGTCCCTTGCGCCGCTGCACCATACCGAGTTCGTTACGGACGACAGGCTGTTTTGGATCCGATTCCAGCGCCTTGTTCAAGCTAGCCTCCGCGCGATCCAGGTCGCCGGTGCGCACGTATGCTATGCCGAGATTGATGTGCGCTGCCGTCAATGCCGGCATCTTCTCGGTCATTGCGAGTAGCAAGGCAATCCCCGGTTCGTAGCGCTCCTCCTTCAGCATGCCCACTGCCGACTCGTATTTGGTGCGCATTTCATCCGTGAGGGGCACGCCCTGAGTGATCGCCTTGCCCGAAGTCGAGTTGTTGGAGACCTGCGGCGCCGGCGATCCCTCCACATGGCTGTCGATCGCGCCGAGGAAGCCACTGCTCGTTTCGCGTTTCGCGTAACGGCCCGGCATCAGCTCGGTGAGTTTGCTGAGACTCTTCTCGGTCCATGAGTTGAAGACGCCGGTGTGCAATAACTCCATGTTCTTCTCGTGTACCTTGATGGCTTTCTCTTCGAACGGAAACGCTGCCTCATCGAGCTTGCTCTTGAACTCCTCCAGATCCTCCGGTTTCAAGTCGTTCGGCCGCTCCGACTCGAGCAGTGAGCGGCTGAAATTGGAGTAGGTCTCGGCCATGTAATACGTCGCTGCCGCCGTAACCTCGTCGATGCCGTAATCCCCCAGCCGGCCCAGCGCCGCAATCGTGGCATCCATGCGCTGCTTTTTATCCTGCAGGCTGGTTTCGAAGGGTTGCCGCAGCTTCACGACGACGAAATTTCCATAGAGCTGTTCTGCGAGGACGAGGGCCGAACGCGCCGCAAGCGTCCGGGTCCGGCCGGTCCTTTCCGGTCCGGCGGCCGCGTCGGCGCTTACGATTTCTTCCAACTGCTTGTGATAGAGCGTCTCGTCGTGCCCGGCCTTGTACATCTCAGCGATCTTGAACCGCGTCTCGATGGCTGTCTCTACCGGCTTGGGAAACTCTTTAACGTACCGGTTGTATGCATCCAGGGCGCGATCTTGGGAATTGGATTGCGCGTAGAGGTCTCCCGCATCGAGCAAGGCCTCGCTGCGTAACGCCGGATCGTCGGACTGGGATGCGATGCGCTCGTATTCGCCGGCGGCGTGCGACAACTGGCCGCTCTGCCGGTAGGCGTAGGCGATCTGCTTGGTGGCCTCGAGCTGCAGTTTGTTCTTTGGGAAAGTAGTGCGAAACGCCTCAAGCACATCCACCGCCGCCTTCCAGTCCTGCATCCGGATTAGCGCGGCACCCGCGTCGTACTCAGCCGTTGCACGGATAGATGACGTAGGCGCCGCTGTGCGAATCCTAAGGAAGTGGTCAGCAGCCGCGCGATAATCCTTCCCCTCGTTTGCGAGTTCGCCCTGTTTGTAAATCGACGCCGCAAGGTTGTCGACGAGCGCGGCGCGCGACTCGTCACCTTCCGGCGTGCCTGCCAGCACCTGGGTGTAGGCATGCTCGGCGCGCGGGTACTCGGCGAGCTCGAAAGAGCCATGCGCAACCACAATCCACGCGGTACGGCGGATTGACGCCGGCGCGCCCGGATACTTATCGATCAAGCGCTGGTCGGCCTCGATGGCAGCCTTGTAGTCCTTCATCTCATACATGTCATCGGCGGCCGCTCCGAGGATCGCCGCGGCATGTTCGTCCTGCGGGAATGTGTCAGCAAATTTGAGCGAGCTTGTGACGGTATCGCGCTTGACGGCGCCCTGCTGCTTCTTGTCGGCAACCTTCAGCTGCTCGCGGTAAGCATAGATCGCGGCGTATCCTGCAGCTGCTGACTGCGGATGCGGCGCGTATCCGTAAGCCGTGCGCTCATATTGTTTGGCCGCCTCGCCGAAATCCTTGTTCTCCAAAAGCAGGTCCGCAAGCTGATAGTTGACGGATGCCGAATCAGCCTCCCTCGGAAAGGACTCAAGGTAGGCGCCGTACCATTGGCTTGCCTCGCGATAATTCATGAGCTTCTCGTTCGCTTCGTTTGCGTTCTGATATTGGGCGTGATAATGCGTCGCGAGGTCTTTCAGGTTCGTCTTCAGGTAGGCCAGTACTTCCGGCGACCCTTCCGGTTTGAAGTGTCGCCAGTATTCTGACTTCAGGCCATACTTGGAAGCGAACTCCCGCTTCGATTCCAATACGAGCTTGGGGAACCCGCCCTGGGTGAAAGTATCCACGATGCGCATGCTGAATCGCGGCGCGGCGCGGTGGAACGGATAAAGCGTTACGAAAGCTTTGTACGTCTTCGCCGCATCGTCGTAGCGCAGCTTGCCGAGATAATGCTCGCCAAGACCGGAGTAAATGCGGTCCTCATAGGAGCGATTCCCGAACTTGGAGAAGTACTCCGGCAGGGTCTCCGACCCGCCGAGGTTGCTGAAGCTCAAGCTGATCACTCGGAACGTATCCGCGACACGGCGATCGTTGTCCTCATCATGCGTCTGATCGAAGTCGTAACCGATCGATACCTTGTGGTCGAGCAGGGCAATATACCTTTGCAGAGCCTCCTCGTAGAATTCCTGCTTGTAGAGCGTCCATCCGAGCTTATAGAGAGCGAGCTCGTAGAACTCGGAGGCAGCTCCCAGTTTGACGATGCCCGAATAGGCGCTCTCGGCGTCGCGGTAGCGTCTGCGCGTGAAGAAGTACTCGCCCCGCCTGAACTGCACTTCGTCGAAGTGCGAGGAATGCGGATTCGCGCGGATTACGCGCTCCATGGTCTCGATGGCCTCGTCGGTGCGGCCGAGCTCGTCGTAGGCTCGCGCCATCTGATAGAGGACCTGGTCGCTGTTCTTGTAGCTGGGGTACTCGGTGAGCAGCCGATTGTAGAGAGCGATCGCCTCGAGTGGACCCTCGGGATCTGCGCCAGCGCGCACCACGTCCGCCGGGGAGGCGCCACCGTTACTGCCCGCCAGCATTCCTGGCTCCGCGGTCGTGCGCCGCTCGAAATCCTGATCGGATTCTTGTAAACGCGCTCCGGCAGCCGCCACGGCCGGATTGGAACTGCCGGCCCGCGAGCCTGCGAGTACGTGGGCGGGCTTCGGAGCGGCCATTTCCCGCGGCTTGGCATTGCCCGCGCGTATCCCGAACTGCTTTTCGAGTTGCAGATCCGCAAGACGCCGGATCGCCTCCGGAGTCATCGCGGTCTCCGGTGCCTCCTCGAGGAAGCGCCGGTAGTGCTGCATGGCCTGATCGAGGCCCTCTTCGACCTTTACATCTTGCACGTCCGGACGCACGTTCCGCAGCTCCGCCAGCGTCCCCACCGTTCCCACGGGCTTGTTGAGACGCGCGGCGCAACCGACCATGAAAACCGGCGCGATCACTATCGAACTGGCAAGGCGACGCATCAGTGTCCCCCGGCGTCGGACTGGGCGCGCGCGGCTCGATCGTAGCTATCGGCGACGCCAAAGCGCGCCTGGGTCTGCTGGGCGACCAAGCGTTCCCGGCGAGCCTCCAGCTGGTTGATGGCGACGGTCTCGATCATGTGTCCCTGCCGGGCTATCAACATATCGACGCGCTGCAACGCGTCGCCGACGCGCTCGCGGAGCCGTGCAATCTGGACGTCGTATCCGACGTAGCTGTGCGTCGCGGCCTGCCTCGTCCTAATGAAGGCGTCATACCGTTGATTGAGAGCGTCGATAGGCGCTTTCAGTTCGTTCAGGTGTACATATGCCGCGGTCAGCCGGTCGTTGTACTCGGTTTCCACCCGCCAAGTGAGAGTGCCGCGCAGGCGCGCCGCGCGTGGCCGAAGTGCGAGCGATTCGGGGTCGTTAGATTCGCCGAGCCGCTTCTCGATGAGTGCGATGCGTTCGCTGGCGATTTGCTCTTCCGCAGTCGCCAGATATTCCGGCCGCGGCGAGGTCAGCATGGCCTGCAGACGTTCGGCGAGGTGCTTGCGCTGCTCGAGACGCAGGCGAATCCGCGAATCCAGTTCCCGGAACTGTGCGTCGACCTCCGGCAGCAGCGGCTCGTAGTTCTGTCCGCGCAGTCGGATGATATCGTCGAAAGCATCCAGGCTGGTCTTCCAGGCATTGAGTCTCGACCGCAGGTCCTCGAGGTCGAGGTAGTTGTGCAGTGCGGTTTGGAAGTCGTGAGACGCCATCAACTCCATCAGGTAGTAAGTTTCCGGCGCATCGGGCAGGTTGCGCAGGCGGATGACCCAGGTTTCGTCCTCCCGGCTCTCCTCGCGGATCAGCGCATTGAGAAACTGCCCCTCCCTGATGCTGCGGATCGATGCGTCGACTCTCTCGATCTGGTTGCTGAAAAGCTCGAGCGCGTGCCCGTAGCCAATCGCGGCGCGACCGTGAAGCTTCAAGCTGGCGTACGCATGCGGTACGGCAAGAATGACTTCCTGAACTGCGGCATCCGTCGGCTCACGATCCACCAGGATGTTCCACGGCACGAGCGCGCGGTCATACTGCTGGGCCGAGGCCTCAGCCCAGCCTGCCCGCAGCAGCGCTTGGTTCGAGAACGGTCCTTCAAGATGCACGCGGTCCAGTGACTGCCTGGCCCGCTCAAAATTGCCAGATTCGAACAACATGGTGCCCAGCACCAGATTCGATTTGTCGCGGATCGCGAGAGCGGGGGGATCACCGGCAGGCAGCTGCCCGGCCTTGTCCAGTTGCTCGATCGCTTCCTGAGGTCGACCGTCCTGCAGCAGCGCGATGCCAAGGTTGTAGGCAACAAACCCGGCCAGGCGCTCATTGCTCTTTAGCTGCGCGAGCACTTTGACAGCTTCGCCCGGCTGGCCTGTCGCCATATAGACATTCGCCCGAAGAAACTCGAGATCACCCTTGATCTGCTCAGGCACCGTGCCTTTGATCCGTGCTAGCGCCTGTAGCGCATCATCGAGCTGACCCTTCTGGAAGTGGATGCGGGCGAGCCTGAACGCGGCCTCGTTTCGTACCGCCTCATCGACGGCGCCTTCGAGCACTGCCTTGATGGCGCGCCCCGCGCGTTGGTGCATGCGGTAGTCGAGCTCGAAGTCGCCGACCGAAAATTCGGCGTCGTTGATGTGATAGTGAAGCGTATCGAGTTTGGGTTCGTCCAGAACATGGTATTGGGCGAGTTCGGTGTCGAGCCGTTGGAGTGCATCGAAATACTGTCCTTGGTAAGCGTGATAGAGCGCCTCGCCGAAATAGAAGTCCCTCAAGTCGCCACTCGTGGCTGGAGGGGCGGCAAGTCCCACGGCTAGGGCGAGTCCGATGAGTTGGCGAATCGCTCGCATCGATTACCATTCCCCAAGCGCGATCGGAGTGTTGCCGGACCGCGGTCCGGCCAGAGTCAATCCGACCAGTTTTGGCTTCACTTCCTTGCGGAAAGTAAACTCTCCTGTGCGGCTGAAGTCCGTGCCGCCCTCAAGCTTGCCGTCGACAAGCACTTCCAGCTTGTGATCCCCGGTCGCCACGTTGCCGACGTAGATCCGTTGCACGCCGCCCTTGTGCAGGGCCTGGAGCTCTTTCGCGCTGTAGATGTAGTGCGCAACGAGTTGGCCGTCGATCTGGAGCCGCACGGCGTCGAGGCGCATCGTGTCGCCCTTGGCGAGCTCGACGAAGATCGCGACCTGTGTCCCTGACGGGTACAACAGTTTCTCCTCCAGCTGGCTCAACTCTGCCGACATGCGCAGGGAGTCTGACTTGATCTCCTGAATCTGTTCGTCGAGGCCCCTCATCTGCCGTTGGTCGGACGGGATCTCTTCCTGGGAACGCTTCTGGACCGCAGCCGAAGGGGGCGCGGGTGTGATAATGATTTTGGCGCTGGCATGGGCCGAGCCGCCCGGACCCGTAGCGGTGGCGGTATAAGTGGTCGAATGAGAAGGCCTCACTGTCGTAGAGCCCTGCGCCGCCACGGGGCCTACCGCGGGCTCCAAAGTGATGGATGCGGCGTTCGTCGACGACCACGTAAGCGTGACCAGTTGGCCCGCTTGTGCGGAAGTTGGCGAGGCGCTCAGAGCGACGCTCGGCGACGCTGATGGCGCCGTTTGCGCCGCGGCAATAGGCATTCTCCCGTTAGCCATCAGCGCAAGCGCAACCAAACCCAACGACACCATAGGGCGAAGCGAATAGTCACGCATCTTAATTCACCCCTTGTGTAAATGGAGCATCTACACGTAGCTGGATGCGCGCAAATGTCCCCCCCGCATTGGTGCAAGGATTGCGGAATCGCGCGACGCTGTAAACTGTTCTTAGGAACGGAATTAGAACGGGCGTGATGGTACTGGACTACCCGTTCGTTTGGACCGCCCGTAGAAACCTGCTGAACCAATCCGGCAAGAATACCAGGCGTTATCTTCCGCTCGGGTCTATTGGCATGGCTTAACTGACTTGCAGGGACAAGGTAAGCCCTAGCCAATTCCGAAACCACTGTTCTGAAGACCCGTTTCGGGTCAGGAGACGTAGGTGACCCTTTGAGCCGTTCTATCGCGTTGGACAGAACTTGGACAAAATGGAGTGAACCCTTGAAGTGGCACACAAAATTGGGCACAGTTTCCGGGAAAGGAACCACAGGTGGAGAGAAAGAGATACTCCCGGAAATTTCAGCGAATGGCTGTCGCACGGATGGAGACTTGCGAAGATGTCGGTGAGTTAGCGCGAGAACTCGGGGTACGTCCGAGGTGCCTCTACAAGTGGCGCAGGAAGCTGGAGATGGTTGAACCAGGACAAGAAGCGTCGCGTCCCAGCACGCACGCATCGGCTCACCGCAAGGAAATCCACCGCTTGAAACAGCTTTTGGCAGAGAAGACCCTGGAGGTGGATTTTTTCAAAGGTGCCTTGCAAAAAATCGAGGCTCGACGCCAGCGCAACAGCGGCTCTGGCGAAATGGCATCTACGACCAGATCCGAGAAGTGATGTCATTGCAAGGCAGCCTGAGTATCGAGCGCATGTGTCAGATGGTGCCGGTCAGCCGCCGGAGTTTTTACCGGTCGCTGAAGGAACAGCAACCTGTTGAGGAAGAGATGGAAGTGCGATCTGCGATCCAACAAATTGCCTTGGAGCATCGCCGCCGCTACGGTTATCGACGAATCACCGCGGAGCTGCACCGTCGAGGAATGCAGATCAACCACAAACGGGTGGTGCGGATCATGCGGGAAGATAACCTGCTGGGCCTACAACCGCGGCGCTTCAAGGTCACCACGGACTCGAGCCACAAGTTCGAGGTATATCTGAACTTAGCTGCTCGGATGAAGCTGAGCGGGATCAATCAGCTGTGGGTAGCGGACATCACCTACATTCGGCTGAAGGCGGAATTTGTGTACTTAGCGGTGATCCTCGATGGGTTCTCTCGCAAAGTGGTGGGCTGGGCTCTGGATCGGACACTAGCAGTACGGCTCACCATCGGAGCGCTGGAGCAAGCCATCGAGCGACGACAGCCCGCACCCGGCCTGGTGCATCACTCGGATCGCGGGTTTCAATACGCTCACGCGGAATATATAGCCATCCTCGAGAAGCACCACATGGTTCCAAGCATGAGTCGGCCGGCAAACCCCTACGACAATGCCAGCTGCGAAAGCTTCATGAAGACGCTAAAGCGGGAAGAAATCTACGCCAACAAGTACGATGATCTAGAAAATCTACGAGCGAACATCGAAGAGTTCATCGAGCAGTATTACAATCGGCTGCGCTTGCACTCGGCGCTGGGCTATCGATCTCCCGAAGAGTTCGAGCAACAGATCGAGGCGTCAGCTTCGGCCGAATCGCGAAGCGCAACGATGGTGTTTTTTGAGAACAAAGAGAACAGCAGAAAGATTTCTAAAGGACTACTGGGGAAAGGGACTCAAATGCCGTCCCCTTCCCCAGACCCCTTCTCCTGCTAGGAGATGCAAGAACGCCTTAGGAAAGCGGAAGCTGTGTCCAAATAATTTGTGCCATCTAAGGGGTTCACCCCATGGCCGAGGTCCAGCTTGGGCCCAATTTCGCCATGAAGGATGCGCATGCCGCTGCGTGAAACGGTAACCGCCCCTGTGCCGGTAGTCGTGAAACCTTCTGTGAAAGCCTGATTAAAATCGTAGCTCATCTGGGCTTCGAATTTGAGAAGCTTGTAACTCATAAAGCCGACGCGGGCGCCGACACCGGCAAAGTTGTTGTCGGTCTGCGATGTGCGGAAATAATCGGCGAAAACGCCGACCTGTATGTGCTCTTCCTGCGCAGCAGCGCGAGGGACGATGCAACCTGCCAAAACAAGCAGCAATGCAACATGTTTCATGATTCGAGTTCTCCCCAGATTAGAATGAATACCAAAGCAGAGCGACTGGCCCAGGCGGGACAGGGATCTTGCTTGCGGGGAGTCAGATGCCGAACATAAAGTTGTGCGTTGCCGGCAATATCCGGTTTGGTTGTCCTAAGAATAAACAGCGGAGTTCCGATATAGTGTTGGAACATTTTTTGGCGGGAGAAATGGAACTTCGATCTGAGGGCTGGTCTGGGAGGTGAGGAGTATGAGCACTGAGGCGGCGGTTGCCGGGCATTATGGGCGGGGACGGCTGGAGGAGTCGATCTTGGCGGCGGTGGCGCGGGAAGGTAAGGATCCGGAGAAGCTTACGGCGGTGGATCTTAGTGCGGTGGACGAATTTCATGTGGGCGGGATTGAGGCTACGCAAGAGTTGGCCAAGCACATGGAATTGCGGGCGGGATTGCGCGTGCTCGATGTGGGGAGCGGGATTGGTGGGCCGGCGCGGTATTTTGCGGCGGAACACGGTTGCAGGGTCACGGGAATTGATTTGACGGAGGAATTTGTGCGCGTGGCTCGCAGCTTGACTGCGCGCACGAAGCTGGATGGGTTGGTGGAATTTCGGCAGGGCAGCGCTTTGGAGATGCCGTTTGAACGAGAGAGCTTTGACCGCGCGTACATGATTCACGTGGGCATGAACATCGCCGACAAAGCGGGCATTTTTCGAGAGGTGCGACGCGTATTGACGGTGGGGGGACTGTTCACGGTGTTCGACATTGTGCGCAGCGGGGACGGGTGGACTGCGGACGGTGCGATTAAGTAT
>Ga0209131_1002700_pt1 | contig 11989 bp, 12 predicted proteins | sample GraSoi_2013_40cm_FD_185826 | JGI IMG/M metagenome (GOLD analysis project Ga0209131, IMG submission 185826) | Grasslands soil microbial communities from the Angelo Coastal Reserve, California, USA - Sample 9_17_2013_40cm (SPAdes) (version 2) | ecosystem: Environmental > Terrestrial > Soil >...
AGCCAATTGGATCGGGCCTTCGAATTGGCGGGCCGGCACGTCTCGCCGGTTTTCGTCTCGGTTCGCGCCGCCCAAACCGCCGACCCGACGCGGGCCCAGCACCCCTTGATCGTGGATTCGGCCGCAGGCGAGGGGCCGATCGTCGGTATCCGCTCGGCGCTCGCTGCGCATCCCGAGGCTGCCTGGTTGGTGCTGGCATGCGATTTGCCGTTTCTGTCGGATGCCGCGCTGTCGCAGCTCTTGCGCGAGCGCGATGTGGCCGGCTTGGCCACGGCGTATCGCAGCGCCCACGACGGTTTGCCCGAACCCCTGTGCGCCATTTGGGAGCCGGCAGCCGCGGCAGCGCTCGAGTCCTATCAAGCCGGCGGCGGTCATTGCCCGCGAAAATTTCTGATTCGTCATGCGGTGCGGCTGCTGGAGCCGCTCGACAGACGCGCGCTCGACAACATCAATACGCCCGAGGAATACGCACAGGCGTTGGCGACGCTCGACGCCCCGTGATGCCATGCAATTAAAGATTCAGTACTACGCCTTGATGCGCGAGCAGGCCGGCCTTTCGGAGGAGACCATCGAGACTTCCTCCGTCACGCCGGCGGACCTGTACGGCGAACTGACTGCGCGCTACGGATTCACGCTCGCGCGCGAGCAATTGAAAGTCGCGGTCAACAGCGAGTTCAGCGAGTGGTCCCGCCGGCTCGCCGCCGGCGATGCCGTCGTCTTCATTCCACCGGTGGCGGGCGGATGATGCGCTTTCGCTTTACACAAACCGCCATCGACACCGCCGAAGCGCGGCGCGAGCTCCTGGACTTGGGGGCGGGCGGCTACGTCAGCTTTGAGGGCTGGGTCCGGGATCACAATGAGGGTCAAGAGGTCACTCGCTTGGAATACGAAGCGTTCCAGGAACTCGCAGTGAAGGAAGGCGAGCGCATCGTCGCCGACGCCTTGCGGCGCTTTCCGGTGAAGCACGCTCTGTGCATCCACCGCGTGGGCACGCTGGGATTGAACGACATGGCTGTCTGGGTCGGAGTCAGTTCGGCGCATCGCGGCGAAGCCTTCGAAGCGTGCCGCTTCATCATCGACGAAGTGAAGCATCGCGTGCCGATCTGGAAGAAAGAACATTATCGCAGCGGTGATTCCGGCTGGGTGAACTGCGAGCGTTGCGCGGCGGCGCCCGGTCACGCGCACGAACACGAGCACCATGACGAGCCCGCCGCGCTGACCATTCACAAGTAGGGCGCGATGCAGCCCGACTATTCACGGCAAATATTGCTCAAAGAGATCGGCGCACAAGGCCAGGCGGCTCTGACGCGCGGCCGGGTGCTCATCGTCGGCGCGGGCGGCCTCGGCAGCCCGGTGCTGCAATACTTGGCCGGGGCCGGAGTCGGCTACCTGGGGGTGGTCGACGCCGACACCCTGGACGCCAGCAATTTGCATCGTCAACCGATCTTCGCCCTGGCGGATGTCGGTGAGCAAAAGGTCGAACTGGCGCTGGCCGCGGTCAAACGCATCAACCCGACCGTGCACGTCGAGTTGCACGCCGCGCGGCTCGACGCCGGCAACGCTCTCGAGCTGATTCGCGGCTACGACGTCGTGGTCGATTGCAGCGACAACTTTCGCACCAAGTATTTGATCAACGACGCCGCCGTGCTCGCGCACCGGCCGGCGGTGTTCGCCAGCGTCTATCAATACGAAGGCCAGCTGCAGGTCTACAAGCCGGATCAGCGCCACGCCTGCCTGCGCTGTCTCTGGCCCGACGCCGTCGCCGACGGCGTGGTCGGCAACTGCGCCGAAGCGGGAGTCTTGGGTCCGGTTCCGGGCACTTTCGGCACGCTGCAGGCCCTATTGACGCTCAAGATTCTCCTCGGCCTGTCCGGTCAGCTCGACGGCGAACTGCTGTTGTTGGATTTCACCAATTTCTCCAGCCTCAAACTCAAGGCGCCGCGCCTTGCCGAATGCCGCGCCCCCGATTGTGCGCATATCCGCGAGATTGCCCGCGAGGACCTCGCGATCGAGATCGCTCTGCCCTCGCTGGCCGACGCGGCGCGGCGCGGCCTGGAAGTGATCGATATCCGCACCCAGGAGGAAATTGCGGCGCGCCCGACGGCGGCGCGGCACATCGCCATGCCCGTCCTGTTGGCGGATCCGGGCCTGCTCGCTCCCGGCCGCGAATTTCTGCTGGTATGCGCTTCGGGCAAGCGCAGCCTCGCCGCCGCGCGCGAACTGCGCAAGCGTGGATTGGCGGTTCACTCGCTCGCGGGCGGTCTGCAAGGCTTGGAGGCCTGATCCTTGCGCTTCGACAGCAAACTGCCCGACGTCGGCACCACTATTTTCACGGTGATGTCGCGCCGCGCTCTGGAAGAAGGCGCGCTCAACATCGGTCAGGGATTCCCGGACTATCCCATCGATCCGCGGCTGGCGGCTTCATTGGTGGAAGTGATCGGCGAGGAGCGCAATCAGTACGCGCCGATGGAAGGCGTGGTCGAGCTGCGCGAACAGATTGCGGCAAAACTGCAGACGAGCTATGGCCGCAGCTTCGATCCGCATACCGAGATCACCGTGACCTGCGGCGGTACCGAAGCACTGTACGATGCCGTCCAGGCGGTCGTGGGCCCCGGCGATGAAGCGATCATTTTTGATCCCGCCTACGATGCCTACGAGCCCGCCGTGCGCCTGGCGGGCGGCCGCTGCGTTCGCATCGCGTTGACGCCGCCGGCTTTTCGCTTCGATTGGGACCAGGTACGGCAACGCTTGAGCGATCGCACCCGGCTGATCATCATCAACAGCCCCCAGAACCCGAGCTGCACGGTGGCGGACCGCGATGATCTGGACGCGCTCGCCGCCCTTATCCGCGATTCATCGGTTACGCTGCTCGCGGACGAAGTGTATGAGCACGTGCTCTATGATGGACGCCGCCATGCCTCGGTGCTGGCGCATCCCGAATTGCGCGAGCGCAGTTTTGCGGTTTTTTCCTTCGGCAAGACGCTGCACGCCACCGGCTGGCGAGTCGGATACTGCGTGGCGCCGCCGGCGATGACCCGCGAGCTTCGCAAGGTGCACCAATTCAATACCTTCAGTATCGTCTCGCCGCTGCAATACGCCATTACGCGCTATCTCGCCGCCCACCCCGATGCCTGGTCCGGGCTGTCGGCGTTCTTTCAAGCCAAGCGGGATCTGCTCGCGGGACTGCTGCGCGGCTCCGGTTTCGAACCCGTCCCGGCCGCCGGCACTTATTTTCAACTGGTCGATTACAGCGCTCTCAGCAGCGACACCGACACGGATTTTGCGGATCGGCTGATTCGGGAGGCGAAGATCGCAACCATTCCGCTCTCACCCTTCTACGCGGCGCCCCCGGCGATGACGCTCCTGCGCCTCTGCATCGCCAAGCGCGACGCCACGCTCGAGGCGGCGGCCGCGCGGCTCTGCGCATTCGCGGCCGGCCGCGCGCGCTGACCCAGCGCTAGCGGTTCCACGTACCGAGGCGGCGCGGCCCCGACACCGACCGCAGACTCTGCCGCTGCCGGATGCGCGCCGCGTCCATCAACATGCGCCCGGCCCACCGATAGACATTGTTCTCCTTGACGGTGCGGCGCATCAGGCTCATGCGGTTGCGCCGCTCGTCCCGTCCCATGCGCATCGCGATCTCCATCGCTTCCGCCGTCTCCGTCACGTCGAATGGGTTGATCAGCACCGCCTCCGCCAGCTCCCGCGAAGCGCCCGCAAAGGTGCTGAGAATCAACACGCCGTCCTCATCGTCGCGCGCGGCGACGAACTCCTTGGCCACCAGATTCATGCCGTCATGCAGACTGTTGACCAGGCAGAAGTCGGCGGCTCGATACAGCTCGAAGATGCGCAGCGGCTCTTGGTGTTCGTCGATGAGCACGATGGGCCGCCAATCACCCTCCGCGAATTTTGCGTTGATGCGCTCGACTTCGCCGTAGGTATGTTCCTGCAGCGCCTTGTATGTCGGCAATTGGCCGCGCGAGGGAGCGGCGACCTGCAGCAGGCAGATTCGTCCCCGGTGCCGCGGATTCTTGTCGAGCAATGTCTCCAGCGCATGAAAGCGCTCGATGATGCCCTTGGTGAAGTCCCAGCGCTCCACCCCCAAGCCGATGGTCATCTCGGTGCCGATGCCGTACCGCGTCTGCACCGCCGCCCGGCACGCGGCCACATCGGGCAGGCGCCGCAGCCAGCGCGGCGGCCACTCGATCGAAATGGGATATGGCGCGACCCGGCAGACGTGCCCTTGGAGGGTGACGGTCATGTGCTCGTGATCGATCTGGCATTCCACGAAGCGGTCGACGGAGTCCAGGAAGTTCTGGCAGTGATGCCGGGTGTGAAACCCGAGGATGTCGGCGGACAGCATGTACATCAGCATTTCGCGCTTCCACGGACACACGCCGAACGTCTCGGCGTTGGGCCAGGGGATGTGCCAGAACAGCACGATCGTCGCCTTCGGGATCTTCCTGCGCAGCAGGTGCGGCAGCAGCGCGAAATGGAAATCCTGGATCAGAATCACCGGACTGTCGGTGTTCGACTCCGCCGCCACCACATCGGCGAACTTCTCGTTCACTTCCCCGTAGGAATGCCAATCGCTGGCGCGAAATGCCGGCCTGACATAGGCCAGGTGGCATAGCGCCCACAACCCCTCGTTGCAGAAGCCGTAGTAATAGCCCTGTTCCTGCGCTTCCGTCAGCCACACGCGCCGCAAGGTATACGACGGATCATCGGGCGGCACGCGGATCTGATCGTATCGATCCACCGTCTCGCGATCCGCGGTGCCGGCGCCGTGCGCCACCCAAACCCCCGAACAGGCGCGCATGATGGGCTCGAGCGCCGTCACCATGCCGCTCGCCGGAACCTGCACGACCGGATTCTTGTTGGCGTCGAAATTGTGGATGTAGGGTTCGCGATTCGACACGATGATGACCTGCGCCGAATGCAGGTGATCGCGCACCACCTGGCGCAGTGCCTGCGGCGTCCAGTTCTCGTGAAAATCTATTTCCAGCCGCTGCTTCTCCTCCGCCTCGGCCAACACCTTGCGCACCTGCGACAGGATCGGCATGGACTCGCGCGGCGACTGCGCATCGTCGAGGAATCGCTTGCCCCGGATGTCGCCGATCAGCATTGCCACCCAGCGGCGCAATTGCAGCCAAGCCACGAGCACGATCAGCAGCGCCAGCAGCAGAACCGATATGCCGACGAACACCAGCACGAAATCCCGCGCGGTTCTCTGGCGCCGGTCCACGAAACTCAAATCGTGCAGCATCAGCACGCGAAACGGCGTCGGCTCCGCCGCATCGAAATCGAAACGCGACACCTGCACCGAGCCGGAGGGAAGCTGCACGATGCGCGACGCGGTGGGTTTCGGTCCGTCGGTGGCATCGCAGGTGATGCTGGCCGGCGTGCGCTCGGACCTGAATATGGTCGATCCGTTGGGGCGGCACACCAGGATCGCGAGCAGACGCTCGTCGGCGGTGATCTTCGCCAGATAGGTGCGTAGGCGCGATTCGTTGCCCCTCTCGACGAGATCCGTGATCGGCTCTTCCATCGAGTGCATCACCAGCTGCGCGCGCAGTTCCACGTCCGAGCGAAACCACTCTGCGAGCAGCCTTTCGATATAGGGCAAACCAAAATACGCCACGACGCAAGACGCGAACGCCACCGGCAGCACGAAGCGCAGCATGACTGAGCGAAACATCGCTCACAAGTTACCGAAATTCGGCGGCTCAGTCTCGATTTTAGACGATGATTTTCGTGTAAAAGTTACACGGCGTATGCGCGCGTCCCGCAATTCCGCGCCACCATCCTGTAAGCTTTGTCGTATGACGCAAACGCCGCCGCCTTCACTCGAATGGTGTTTGTTCTTGGACGTGGACGGAACTCTGATCGAGTTGACCGACTCGCCTTTCGACACCTGCGCGGACGCCGAACTCAAGGCCCTGTTGAGCGAGGTGGCAGAGCGCTTGGGGGGAGCGCTGGCGCTGGTCAGCGGCCGCAGCATCGAGTATCTCGATGCGCTGTTTGCGCCCTTGCGGCTGCCCGCCGCGGGCCTGCACGGCGTCGAACGGCGCAAGGCATCGGGGATCATGCATGGGGCGAGCTTCGTCGACTCGCAGCTCGACCCAGCGCGGGCAGTGTTCAAAGCGCTGGTCGACACTCACCCGGGCACCCTGTTCGAGGACAAGGGCCGCACCGTCGCCGTGCACTTTCGAATGGCGCCTCAGTTCGAATCGGTCGTGCGCGAGACCATGGTCGCCGCTGCGGCGCAGCTGAGCAGCAACTATCACATCCAGGAAGGCAGCATGATGTTCGAGGTCAAGCCGCGCGGCTTCACCAAGGGTTCGGCCATCGGCGCGTTCATGCGGGAGCCGCCGTTTTCAGGCAGAAAACCTGTGTTCGTCGGCGACGATCTCACCGACCTGGACGGCTTCAAGGCCGTCGAAGATCAAGGCGGCATTTCCATTGCGGTCGGCGATCGCGTGCCGGCGCAGTATCGCGTCGAGAACGTCGCGGCCGTCCGCAGCTGGCTGAAGGGAATCGCCGCGCTGCACGATTCACATTTGTAGGCGCTACGCGCCGAATCTACGGGGACTTTTCATGCGCTTCGCGCAACTCTTAACGGGGTCGAGGCGACCCCGAACTTTAATCGCGGATTTGGCCGCTGCCGCGCACCACATATTTGTAGCTGGTCAACTGCTCCACGCCGACGGGCCCGCGGGCGTGAAACTTGTCCGTGCTGATGCCGATCTCCGCGCCCATGCCGAATTCTCCGCCGTCGGCAAATTGGGTGGACGCATTGTGGAGCACGATGGCGCTGTCGACCCTCGCCAGAAACCGTTCGGCCGCCGCGGCATCGTCGGTCACGATGCACTCGGTATGCTGCGACCCATATTGGCGAATGTGCGCGATGGCCGCATCCACGTCGTCGACCACGCGCACGGCGATGATGGCGTCGAGGTACTCCGTGTACCAGTCTTGCTCGGTCGCTGATTTCACGCGCGCATCGGCGCGCGCGCTCGCGTCGTCGCCGCGCACTTCGCAGCCCGCATCGAGCAGGGCCTGGATCAGGGGCTTGAGGTGCGTCGCCGCGCAGGCGCGGTCCACCAACAGCGTCTCCGCCGATCCGCAAACTCCGGTGCGCCGCATCTTCGCGTTCCGCACGATGTGCGTCGCCATGTCGAGATTCGCGGCGCGATCGACATACACGTGACAGACCCCCTCGAGGTGGCCGATCACCGGCACGCGCGCCTCTTCCCGGACGCGGGCGATCAGGCTCTTACCGCCGCGCGGCACGATCACATCGATGCTGTCCGCCATGTCGGCCAACATATGGCCGACGGCTGCCCGGTCGATGGTGGGCACCAGTTGAATGCAGGCGCGCGGCAGGCCCGCGGCCTCGAGTCCCAATTCCAAGCAGGCATGGATGGCCGCGCTCGACTGGGCGCTCTCCGAGCCGCCCCGCAGGATCACCGCGTTGCCCGATTTCAAGCACAACGCACCGGCATCCGCCGTGACATTGGGGCGGCTCTCGTAAATGATTCCGATCACGCCCAGGGGCACGCACACGCGCTCGATCCGCATCCCATTCGGCCGAGACCATTGCGCCAAACGCCTGCCGATGGGATCGGCAAGACCCTCGATATCCTCGAGCGCCAGCGCCATGGCCTCGGCGCGCCGATCGTCCAGACGCAGCCGATCGACCAGTGCGTTCGACAGTCCCCGCGCAACGGCCTCGGCCATGTCTTTGTCGTTGGCCGCTACAATCTCGAGGCTTCGGGAACGCAGCGCCGCGGCCGCCGCGCGCAGCGCGCGATTCTTCTGCTCGGTGGGAGCGAGCGCCAGCACCAGAGCAGCCTCGCGAGCCGCCCGGCCGATGCCGCGCATGAGATCCGCCACGCTCGTCATAGGGAGCCCGTCACATGCGCTCTGATCAAGACCAGGTCGTCCCGATGCACGATTTCATCGCGGCCGCGAAACCCCAGCACCTTTTCGATGTCGACGGACCTGCGGCCGATGATCCGTGCCGCGTCGCCGTCCGAATACGCACAAATACCGCGCGCCACCTCCGAGCCGTCGGGGCCGATGATGCTCACGGTGTCGCCTCGATCGAATCGACCCATCGCGCGGGTCACGCCCGCCGGCAACAAGCTCTTGCCTCCCATCAGGGCGCGCACGGCGCCGTCGTCGACCACGATCGCGCCGGCCGGCTTCAAGGTGCCGGCGATCCACTGCTTGCGGGTCGCCACCGGCGTCGAGGAGGGTACGAACCAAGTGCAACGCGCGCCCTCCTCGATGCGCTGCAACGGACGGTTGAGCGCCCCCTTGGCGATGCAGAGGTGACATCCCGCGCCCATGGCGATTTTTGCGGCGGCAATTTTCGTCTGCATACCCCCTCCCCGCCCGCCATGGCCTCGATGGCGGGCGTGATTTCGAGAACACGGCTGACGAACTCCGCGTCCGGGTTTTCATTGGGGTTGGCCGTGTACAAGCCGTCGATGTCGGACAACAAAACCAGGCAATCCGCGCCGACCATCTGCGCCACGCGCGCCGCCAATCTGTCGTTGTCGCCATAGCGGATTTCGGTCGTCGCCACGGTATCGTTCTCGTTGATCACCGGTACCGCCCCCAGCGACAGGAGCGTGTTCAAGGTGCCGCGCGCGTTCAGATAGCGGCGGCGCTGCTCGGTATCGCCCAGTGTCAACAGCACTTGCGCAACGGTGATTTCGTGCGCATCCAAGAGCTCCTTGTAGGCATGCGCCAGGCGAATTTGTCCCACCGCCGCCGCCGCCTGGCTCTCCTCGAGCCTGAGCTTGCCGGCGCTCAATCCCAGGTGGCGCCTCCCCAAGGCGATGGCGCCGGAGGACACCAGGATGACTTCCTGGCCGCGCTTGCGCAGGGCAACCACGTCCGCCGCGAAACTCTCCAGCCAGGTCAGGCGGCCCTTTTCGGCGTCCACCAGCAATGCCGACCCGATTTTCACGACCACGCGTTTGGCCTCGGTCAGGCGGTGAGCAATGAGTTTTCGGTCCGCGGCAGTCATAGGATCACAATATTGCCATTTACTTGAGCAAGCAGCCTCCCCTAATATTCGCCTGCCGAATCAGCAGCAGCCGTTCAAGAAGGGTGAACCTCGTGGGCAGAGAGTACGAACCGACCGTCGGGCAGTGGTATGAGGACTTGGAAAACGAGGAAACCTTCCAGGTGCTCAAAGTGGATGAGGACAAAGAAACCGTTGAGATTCAACATCTCGACGGGGATATCGAGGAATTCGACGTCGATGGCTGGGCGGAACTCGACCTGGAGCTCGCCGAGGAACCTGAAGGTTGGTCGGGGTCCAAGGCCGAGAAAGACGCGGAAGATGACGAAGACGACGACGAAGACTGGGATGAGGACGACGACGACGAGGATGATGACGACGACGATCTGGACGACGACGAAGAAGATCGCGAGGAATACTAGCCCTCTGCCGGCTTGGCCTCGGTCTCAAACCCCGTGCCGGGACCTGCCCTGCGGCAGGACTTAGACCCGCTCCAGCCACCCGTGCCGGTCCGGCGCGTCGCCCTGTTGAATCGCCACCAGCTGGGCGCGAAGGAGGCGCGTGATTGGCCCCACCTCTCCGCCGGCAACGCGATGATCGGTGCCGCGATAGATCAGGGTACCCACCCCGGCGAGCACCGCTGCGGTGCCGGACAACGCCGCTTCGCCGGATTTCACCCAGTCGAGCATCTCTTTGACATCGAAGACGCGCTCCGACACCTTGTAGCCCAGGTCGCGCGCGAGCGTGAGCAGGGAGTCGCGCGTGACTCCGTGCAAAAAAGTGGTATCGAGGCCGCGGGTCAGAAGTTCGCCGTCGCGGATCAACACGAAGTTCGCGGCGCCTGTCTCCTGCACCTGTCCGCCGGGACAGAACAACACCTGATCGACTTGGTACTTGGCCCGGGCGCTCAACGTGGGACCTAAGGCGGCGGCGTAGTTTCCGCCGGTCTTGACCATGCCCATCTGCGCCGCCGAACGCGTGTTTTCGTCGTCGACCAAAATGCGCAGCGGCTTTACGCCGCCGGAAAAATAATCCCACACCGGGCTCGCCAGCACGATCAACGAGGCTTCCGTCGTGGGTGTCGCAGCCGCGCCGATGTTCGCGGTCGTACCGAACAAAATGGGCCTCAAATACAGGGCCCCCGGAGCCTCAGGAACCGCGTCGCGGCAGCGGTCGATCACGGCGCGCACCATGCCGGCGAGCTGTGCCGCATCCGGTTCGGGCAGCACCAGTTGCCGCGCGCTCTGCCGCATGCGCTGAATGTGCCGATCCATGCGGAACACGTGCACGGTTCCATCCGCACGGCGGAACGCCTTGAACCCCTCGAAGCAGGTGCTCGCGTAATGCAGCACGTGAGCGGCCGGACTGAGTTCGATCGGCGCCACCGGTTTGATCTCGCTCGGGTTCCAGCGTCCTCCCTGATACGTGGCCACGGCCATGTGCGAGGTCAACAACGTGCCAAATGCGGGTCGTTGGGGTTGAGAAGTCATTTGGATTTCACCTTGGGTATGAAAATCGCCGCCGGATGCTCGAGCAGTTCCTTCAGCGCCTGAATCATCGCTGCAGCATCATAACCGTCCACGAAGCGATGATCGAATGAGGATGACAAATTCATGATTCGGCGCACCGCCACCGCGCCGTGATGGACGACTGGCCGCTCGATCGCCTTGTTGAGTCCAATGATCGCCACCTCGGGCGCATTGATGATCGGCGTCGAAGCGATGCCGCCGAGCTTGCCGAGACTGGTCACCGTGATGGTCGAACCGACCAGTTCATCGCGAGTCGCCTTGTTGCTGCGCGCGCGCTCGGCCAGACGCCGGATGGCGGCCGCGACCTCCCAGAGTCCCAAGGATTGGGCATTGCGCACCACCGGAACCTTGAGACCGTCCGGCGTTTGCGTGGCGATGCCGACATGCACCGCACGATGCCGTACCAGGACGCCGCGCTCCGCGTCGTACAACACATTGCATTGCGGAAACGATTCGAGCACCCGCGTGAGCGCCATGACCACCAGCGGCAGGTAGCTCAAACTCGCCGCATCCGCCGGCCGCGACAGATTCAAATGATGCCGCAATGATTCGAGTTCGGTGACATCCACCTCTTCGACGTAGGCGAAGTGCGGGATATTGCGCTTGGCCTCGCTCATGCGTTCGGCGATCAGGCGCCGCAAGCCGATCACTTTGATTTCCGAAGTTTCGGCGGACGTTTCCGCGGAAACGTCTGCGCGATCCAGCACCGGCTGCACCGACGGGCTAGAGGCGGCAGCGGCAGGGGCCGCCCCCAGATCCTCGCGCAGAATGCGGCCGCCCGGACCCGAGCCCACGACCGTGGAGAGATCGATGCCCGCTTCACGCGCGCGGCGGCGATTGGCCGGCGATGCCATGACCCGCCCTTGGCGCGCAGGCGGTACCGGTGCAGCGGCCGGCATTGGCGCAGCGACCCGCGCCGGCGCATCCGCCGGCTTACGCGTGACGGCAACCGCGGCGGTGGATGCCGCGCTGCTCGCGACCGGAGCGGCAGGAGTCCCGTCTCCCTCGCTCACATCGAACACGATGAGCGGCGACCCCACCGCTACCTTATCGCCCGGTGCGCCCGTGATCGACAACACCCGGCCGCTCACCGGCGCGGGCACTTCCACCGCCGCCTTGTCGGTCATCACTTCGACAATGAGCTGATCCTCGGTCACGGCATCGCCCGGCTTGGTATGCCAGGCGACGATTTCCGCATCCACCGTGCCCTCGCCCAAGTCCGGCATCTTGAATACGTACTGGCTCATCAGGCCAACTCCATGACGGCTTTGAGCGCCATCGTGACGCGTGCTTGGCCGGGAAAGTACTCCCATTCGAACGCGTGCGGGTAGGGAGTATCCCAGCCGGTGACTCGCTGTATCGGCGCTTCCAAGTCCCAGAAACATTCTTCTTGGACGACGGACAAGATTTCAGCGCCGAATCC
>Ga0209131_1002701_pt1 | contig 11987 bp, 7 predicted proteins | sample GraSoi_2013_40cm_FD_185826 | JGI IMG/M metagenome (GOLD analysis project Ga0209131, IMG submission 185826) | Grasslands soil microbial communities from the Angelo Coastal Reserve, California, USA - Sample 9_17_2013_40cm (SPAdes) (version 2) | ecosystem: Environmental > Terrestrial > Soil >...
AATCGACGGCCCAGGTCTTGCCGGCACGCAGATAGGTCTGCACCGGGAGCTGCCGCGCCCGCGCCCAGTCCTCCGAGGCGAGCAGCACGGCGGCGGCGCCGTCGGTCAGCGGCGTGCTGTTGCCGGCAGTCAGCGTCCCCTTGCCATCGGTGCGAAACACCGGGCGCAGGGTGGCCAGTTTTTCCACCGTCGTATCGGCACGGATATTGTTGTCGCGCGGCAGGCCGGCGTGCGGCACAACCAGGTCTCCGTAAAAGCCCTCCTTCCAGGCCGCCGCCGCCTTCGCGTGGCTCTCGAAGGCCACGCGGTCCTGCTCGGCGCGGGAAATGTTCCAGGTGCTGACCATCAGTTCGCAGGCCTGCCCCATCGACAGTCCGGTGCGCGGCTCGATCACTCCGGGCAGGGTGGGCTTCAGGTCGCGCGGGCGCAGCGCGAACCAGGGGGCGAGGCGCTGGCCGAAGCTGCGGCCGCGGAAGCTCTTCATCAGGATCTTGCGGTACGAATCCGGAAAAACGACCGGCGGATCGCTGACCGTGTCGACCCCGCAGCCGATGCCGGCATCGATCTGCCCGAGGGCAATCTTGTTGGCGACGAGAATCGCCGCCTCGAGCCCGGTCCCGCAGGCGCGCTGGATGTCCAGCCCCGGAGTCTGCGGATCGAGCTCGGTGGACATCAGCGATTCGCGCACCAGGTTGAAGTCCCTGGAATGCTTGATGACCGCCCCGCCGATCACATCGCCCAGGCGTTCGCCGCGCAGCCGGAAGCGTTCGACCAGGCCGCGCAGCGCCGCGGTCAGCAGCTCCTGGTTGCTCAGGCCCGCATAGGCACCGTGGGAGCGCGCGAAAGGGATGCGGGTGCCGCCGACAATGACGACACGCCGGGGAGCAGTACCGATGAGCATGGTGGCCTCCTGCAGGAAAGCACCCGCGCCGGCTGCGGCGCAGGTCGCGTAGGATGCCAGCTTGCGGCCGGTTCTGCACGGGGCCGGCGGATTGCCGAAGCGACACGCCGCCGGGCAAGATGCCCGGTAGGGAATGGGGTGCCCGGTGGCACCTTCAGAGGAGTGAGGGGATGGCGCGTGCGGCGGTAGACCGCCTCTTTGAGCGACGCCTCGCCGCGCTGGTCAACAGCCGCGAGCGGGGGGCGCTGGCCGGCGGCCGCCGCGGGCTCGAGCGCGAGGGCCTGCGCGTCACTGCGGCCGGGCGCGTGTCCGCGCACCCCCATCCGCGGGCGCTCGGCTCGGCGCTGTGCAACCCGCACATCACCACCGACTTTTCCGAGGCGCTGCTCGAACTGGTCTCGCCGACCTTCACGGACAATGCGGCGCTGGTGAAATACCTGGGCGACCTGCACCACTTCGTCGCCCGCTTCCTCGGCGACGAGTTGCTGTGGGCCGGCTCCATGCCCGGGGAAATCGCCGGCGAGGCCGAGGTGCCGATCGCCAACTACGGGCGCTCACATCGCGGGCAGTTCAAGGAGGTGTACCGGCGGGGACTGCAGACGCGCTACGGCGCGATGATGCAGGCGATCGCGGGTGCGCATTTCAACTACTCCTTCCCCGCGGATTTCTGGCCGCTGTGGGCCGAGGTGCTGGAAGCGCGGCAGGCGGACACGGATTTCATCTCGGCGCGCTACTTCGACCTGCTGCGCAACTACCGGCGCCACGGCTGGCTGGCCCTCTACCTGTTCGGCGTCTCCCCGGCCATGTGCGCCAGCTTCATGCAGGATCGGGAGGATCCGGAACTGCGGCCGCTGGGCCCCGCAACGCTGCACCTGCCGCACGCCACCTCGCTCCGCATGAGCGATCTGGGGTACCGCAATCGCAACCAGGCCGCCGTCAACGTCTCGGTCAATGCGCTCACCGAGTACCTGCACGACATCAGCACGGCGACGCACACCGTGCATCCGCCCTTTGCCGCGCTGGGCGTCCGCGTAGATGGCGAATACCGGCAGCTCAACGCCAACATCCTGCAGATCGAGAACGAGTACTACAGCAATATCCGTCCGAAGCGCGCGCCGCGCGCGCTCGAGAGTACGGGCCGCGCGCTCGCGCGCGCGGGTGTCGAGTACGTCGAACTGCGTGCGCTGGACCTGTGCATTTTCGAGCCGATCGGAATCTGCGCCGACGAAATGCACTTCATGGAGGCCTTCGCGGCACTGTGCCTGCTGCGCGACAGCGAACCGCTCGGCGCGAGTGAACAGGAGCAGCTCGAGCGCAACCACCTGCTGGTGGCACGGCGCGGGCGCGAACCCGGCCTCAAGCTCGAGCGCGCTGGCCGCGCGGTGCCACTGCAGGAGTGGGCGGCCGCGCTTCTCGATGAACTCATGGGCGTGTGCGAACTGCTCGATGCGGGTGATGCGGGGCGCCCCTACGGCCAGGCGCTGCAGCGCCAGCGCGACAAGCTCCGAGATGCCGCTCTCACGCCCTCGGCGCGCCTGCTGCACGAGTTGCACCGGGCGGGGGTCGGGTACGCCGAATACACGCGCCACCTCTCCGCGCAGCACCGCGCGCGATTGCTGGAACCGGCCGGGCGCGACCCGCTGACGCTCGCGGGATTTTCGGCCGAGGCGGCCGAATCGCTCCAGGAGCAGGAGCGCCAGGAGGCGGCGGACCGTGGCAGTTTCGAGGAGTACCTGGCGCGCGCCCTGGGCCCGGGTTTTGCATGAGTCCTGCGCCATGACATCCCCGTTTCGCCGGATACTGATCGCCAATCGCGGTGAAATCGCGATTCGGGTGATGCGCGCCGCCAACGAGCTGGGCGCCGCGACGGTGGCGATCTACTCGCAGGAGGATCGCGTCTCGCTCCATCGCACCAAGGCCGACGAGGCCTACCTGGTGGGCGAGGGCAAGGGAGCGCTCCAGGCCTACCTCGACATCGAGGAAATCATCGCCATCGCGCAGCAGGCCCGGGCGGAGGCGATACACCCGGGCTACGGATTCCTGTCCGAGAGTCCTGATTTCGCCGCCGCCTGCGCTCGCGCCGGCCTCGTCTTCATCGGCCCGCAGCCGGAGACGATGCGCATCCTGGGCAACAAGCTCGCGGCGCGCAATCTCGCCGCCGCCGCCGGCGTGCCGGTGATGCCGGCAACGCCGCCCCTGCCCGCGGAATTCAGCCAGTGCGCGCCGCTCGCCGCGGCCGTGGGCTACCCCGTCATGCTCAAGGCCAGCTGGGGCGGCGGTGGGCGTGGCATGCGCGTCATCGAGAGCGAAGCGCAACTCGCTGAAGCGCTGCCGCTGGCGCGCGGCGAGGCTCGCGCGGCCTTCGGGAACGATGAGGTCTACCTGGAAAAACTGGTGCGCCGTGCGCGGCACGTCGAGGTGCAGATCCTGGGCGACAGCCACGGGGGCCTGGTGCACCTGTACGAACGTGATTGCACCGTGCAGCGGCGCAACCAGAAAGTGGTCGAGCGTGCGCCGGCGGCCTTCCTCGACGATGCGCAACGCGCACAGCTGTGCGCGGCGGCGCTGCAGATTGGGCGTGCCGCCCGCTATTGCAACGCCGGTACGGTCGAGTTCCTGCAGGACGCCGCCACCGGGCGCTTCTATTTCATCGAGGTCAATCCGCGCATCCAGGTCGAGCACACCGTCACCGAAATGGTCACGGGAATCGACCTGGTCAAGGCGCAGATCCGCATCGCCGCCGGGGCGCGCATCGGCGAGAGCGACAGTGGCGTGCCGCGGCAGGAGGACATCCGCCTGGGCGCGCATGCCCTGCAGTGCCGCGTGACCACCGAGGATCCGGAAAACAATTTCGTGCCCGATTACGGCCGGCTCACGGCCTACCGGAGCCCGGCCGGCTTCGGCGTGCGGCTCGACGCCGGTACCGCCTACGCCGGCGCGGTGATCACGCGTTCCTACGATTCGCTGCTGGTGAAGGTCACGACCTGGGCACCGACGCCGGAGGAGGCGATCGCGCGCATGCATCGCGCGCTGTGGGAGTTCCGCATCCGCGGCGTCGTCACGAACCTGCGCTTTCTCGATCAGGTGATCACGCATCCGCATTTCGTGCACGCCGAATACACCACGCGCTTCATCGACGAGACGCCGGAGCTGTTCGTGGCCCCGAAGCGGCGCGACCGCGCGACACGCCTCTTGAGCTTCCTGGCCGAGACGGTGGTCAACGGCAACCCCGGCGTGCGCGGCCGGCCCGCGCCGGCGCGCGTGGTGACGCCGCGGCTGCCGCGCCTCGCACCGCTCCCGCCCCCGGCGGGCACGAAGCAGAGGTTTGACGAACTCGGCCCCGAACGCTTTGCACGCTGGATGCTGGAGCAGCAGCGGGTGCTCATCACCGATACCACGATGCGCGACGCGCACCAATCGCTCCTGGCCACGCGGCTGCGCAGCTACGACATGCTGCGCATCGCGCCCTATTACGCCCAGCTCCTGCCGCAGCTGTTCTCGATGGAATGCTGGGGCGGTGCCACCTTCGATGTGGCCCTGCGCTTTCTGAAGGAGGATCCCTGGGAGCGGCTCGAACGGCTGCGCGAGGCGGTGCCGAATCTGCTGCTGCAGATGCTGCTGCGATCGGCCAACGCCGTCGGTTACACGAACTACCCCGACAATACCCTGCGTTTCTTCGTGCGCCAGGCCGCGGCCACGGGAATTGACGTGTTCCGCATCTTCGATTCGCTCAACTGGGTCGAGAACATGCGGGTCGCGATCGATGCGGTGCTGGAATCCGGCAAGCTCTGCGAGGCGGCCATCTGCTACACCGGCAACCTGGCCAGCCCGCACGAGCGCAAGTACACGCTCGATTACTACCTGCAGCTGGCGCGTGCGCTCAAGGCGGCGGGCACGCACGTCATCGGCATCAAGGACATGGCGGGGCTGTGCCAGCCCCAGGCGACCTACACGCTCGTCAGGGCCCTCAAGGAGGACTGCGGACTGCCGGTGCATTTTCATACCCACGACACCAGCGGCATCGGCGCTGCCAGCGTGTTCGCGGCGATCGCGGCGGGCGCCGACGCGGTCGACGCGGCGATGGACGCGATGAGCGGACTGACCTCGCAGCCCAACCTCGGTTCCATCGCCACGGCGCTCCGCTACGGCGAGCGCGATCCGCAGCTCGATCCGGCCAGCCTGCGCCTGATTTCCCATTACTGGGAGCAGGTGCGCGCCTACTACGCGGCCTTCGAGAGCGATGTCCGCTCCGGCACCTCCGATGTCTACGTGCACGGCATGCCCGGCGGCCAGTACACGAACCTGCGCGAGCAGGCGCGCGGCCTCGGCATCGATGACACGCGCTGGCCGGAAGTGGCGCAGGCCTACGCCGATGTCAACGAGATGTTCGGTGACATCGTCAAGGTGACGCCCACCTCGAAGGTGGTCGGCGATCTGGCGATGTTCATGGTCAGCAGCGGCCTGACTCGCGCCGAGGTGCTGGACCCGGACAATGCCGTGGCCTTCCCGTCCTCGGTGGAGCAGTTTTTCCACGGCGATCTGGGCCAGCCCCACGGCGGCTTTCCGCCCGCACTGCAGGCGAAGGTGCTCAAGGGCCGCGCGCCGCTGACGACGCGGCCCGGCGAGGCGCTGCCGCCCGCGGATCTGGCCGCACTGCGCGTCAGCGCGCAGGCCGGTGTCGGGCACGAGCTCAGCGACCGGCAGTTCGCTTCCTACCTCATGTACCCGCAGGTCTATAGCGAGTACGACGCCGAGCGCCAGCGCTTTGGCGACGTCGCCAAGATCCCGACCCTGGCCTTCTTCTACGGCATGGAGCCGGGCCAGGAAATCAGCATCGACCTGGAGCGCGGTAAGTCGCTGATCGTCCGCTACGTCACGCGGAGCGAGTCCCATGAAGATGGAACTCGCACCGTGTTCTTCGAACTCAACGGCCAGCCGCGCGCCGTGCGCGTCCTCGATCGCACGGCGACGCCGACGCGACCGGCGCAGCGCAAGATCGAAGAGGGAAATCCGCGGCACATCGGCGCACCCATGCCGGGCACCGTGGCGACGGTCGCCGTGGTGCCGGGCCAGAAAATCGCGCGCGGCGATGTTGTGGTGACACTCGAGGCGATGAAGATGCAGGCCGCGGTGCGCGCCGAGGTCGACGGCCAGGTGAGCGAGGTGCTGGTGCGCGTGTCCACCCAGGTGGACGCCAAGGATCTGCTGGTGGTGCTGGCCTGAGTGCGCCGGTCGTCGGGCGGCGAGCCGCGCGGCCTATTTATCGTAGCGGATGGCCAGCTGCCACTGCCGCTCGCGCTGCGCGAGCGCCTCGCCAGTAAATGCGCGCTGCGCGACCGTGCTGTCGGCCTGGATCACCTCCAGTACGGCAGACCAGTGCCTGCTCAGCTCGCGTTCGCCGGCCAGCGTCCAGGCGTGGCCGTCGTCTCCCAGATAGAAGCCGATGTACTGGATGAAGTTGCTGGCGGTCTGCTGCGTCATAAATCGATCGTAGCGCGCGGAGTAGCGCATCGGGCCGCGCTTCCAGCTGGCGAGCAGGAAATCAGAGTTGAAGGTCCAGGCGTTGGCCGGCGGGCCGATGCCGTCGTAGGTTCGCCCGTGCAGCCATTGCGTGATCAGCGTCCACTCGGCCGTCGGCGTCAAGCGCAGGCCCAGGCTGTCAAAATAGGTCTCCCACGGGTCATCCTGGATCTTGGGGTTGTCGGGACTGAGCCTGGCGCGATTGTCGTAGTGCAACATCCGTGCTTCCAGGAGGCCGCGATAATTGGCTGAGACGCCAGCGTAGTAGCCGGCGCGTTTGTCCAGGTCGTCATAGAACAGGGTGCGTTCCGGCAGCGGCTGACCGCCATTGGCGAAGCGGCCGAACAGCGAACTCTGGCGGTCATGCAGACCCCAGCCGCGCGAGGCCAGCACGGTACCCGCGGTATCGTTCCAGCCGAAGGCGGCGGCGTTGAAGGTCAGGTCGAAGGCGTGGCCCTGGCTGCGCCCCAGCAGGTCGAGGCTGTACTCGGCGCCGATGGCGCGCACTTCCTCCCCGATCCAGGTATTGATCGCCGAGAACGACAGCGTGTAGGGCGAGCGCCAGCCGCGCATGCGATTCTCGAGCGAGATCTCGGGATAGAACGCGCCGACCTTCAGGCGCGAGCGCCAGGACGAGGATGGAATGGGCCGCCATTCCGCGTAAAGCTCGGTCAGGTCGAGTGCGTTGACGTCGTGATCACCATAGGCGGCCGCCTCGCCAGTGACCCGCAGGGTCTGCGTCACGTCCAATCGGTAGCCCAGGCGCAGGTATCCCAGACGCAGGCCCTCATCAGTCGCGTCGTAGCGGAGCTTCCCCAGCCCGCCTTCGAGGCGCGAATTGGTCGCATCGCTGCTCACGGCGCGCAGGTCGATACTGACGTCGAACTCGTAGGCGTCGACAGCGCTCGCCAGCAGGAGCGTGGCGCTGGCGCAGGCGCCGATCAGTAGTCTTCCCATTTCTTATCCGCTCCATGGTTAAGCAATGGGGAGCGCAGCGGCCGCTTGAGGCGGAAGTTCGCGACGCCGGTCGTTCCGTTACCGAGGTTTAGATGTGCCTCCAGTTCGGGGCCCGACTCGTCGAGCAGCGGGTGCCAGAGGCGCACGGTGTATTCACCCGGAGCCAGATCGCGCAGCCGCACAGTACCGTCGGCGCCGGTGCGCCCGTACCAGGGCGAGTCGGTGACGTAGATGTAGCCGAGCATGCTGTCGTGGATGTTGCACCCCAGCGTAACCAGCCCGGGCTTGTCGAACAGGACCGGGGCGTGTGCCTTGCCCGCGTATAACGCGAGCTGAAAGGTCTTCGCGGGCGAAAAGGAATAAACTTGGTGGTGCACCTGGTCGCTGTTGGGGAAATCGACGGACGTGCCGGTCTGCACGACCAGTGCTCCCGGCATGAACATCAAGTTGCGCTGATCCATGACGTCTTTCTGACCGGGGCGCGGTGGCGGGCTGCCTTGCGCCGGTTCGGCGATGATGATCGCGTCGCGGACCGGTGTACCCATGGCGCTCAGGACCGTGACCGAAAGCCCTGATGCCGCATATAGGGGTTCCGACACGGCCAGAACCGTGCAAGCCGTCACACATGCGGCGAGGAATGCGCCCCTACTATCCATATTCAGGCCGATTAGAGCGCTTAAATTTGACCAGCTTCAAGAACCGACTGCTCATTCTGATCGTCTCCCTGATGGCGCTGGCTCAGGGTGTGACGATCGTTCTGGCGCTGGCCTCGATCCGCGATGCGGTGCGTGCCGATTCCGCCCGCCAGCTCACCGCCACGCGCGCCATGCTCGACAGCACCTTCGCGGAGCGTGCCCGCCTGCTGCGCGCCGCGGCCGACGTGCTGGTCGCGGACTTCGCCTTTCGCGAAGTGATCGCGACCACCGACAGGGCCACGATGCAGTCGGCGCTCAACAATCACGCCGGACGCGTGGGTGCCGATCTGGCGGTGCTGTACGCGCCCGATGGCCACGTGCTCGCGGCGACCACCCCGGCGCTCGCGCGCCAGGCCAGCGCCGGCCTGCACCTGCCCGAGCCCGGTTCCACCGCGCCCTTCGCGGTCGTCGGCGGCCGCCCCTACCAGATCGTGTTTGCACCGCTCCGTGCACCGGAGATCATCGCCTGGGTCGCGCTCGGCTTTGAGCTCGACCAGACGCTCGCCGAGAAGCTCGCGGCGCTCGCCGGCACCGATGTGAGTTTTGTCTACCACGAGCCGGGCGCCTTCAATGGCTACACCTCGACGCTCGAGCCGCCGATGGCCGGCGAGCTGGCGGCGCTCAGCCTGCATCGGCCGGGCGCGAGTACGCCCGAGCTGATGACGCTGAACGAGCAGGAGTTCCTGACCCTGAGCGCGCCGCTCCGGACCCAGGCCGGCGGCCTGGAGCTGGTGGTGCAGCGCTCCCAGTTGGCCGCCATGGCGCAGTTTCGCGAAATGCGCTTTGCCTTGCTGCTCATCGGCGGCGCGGCGCTGCTCGGCGCGATCCTCGTCGCCTGGCTCGCCGGGCGCAGTGCCGTGCGACCGCTCGGTGTGCTGGTCAATGCCGCCAGCCAGATCGAGCGCGGCTACTACAGCGATCACATCCAGGTGCAAGGTGCCAGGGAGTTCCAGCAGCTCGCCGGCACCTTCAATTCGATGCAGGAAGGGATCCGCGAGCGCGAGGCGCGCATCCTGCGCCAGGCGACCTACGACACGCTCACCGCGCTGCTCAATCGCGAGGGCCTGCGCGAGCGGCTGGCGACGCTGGAGCACCACGGGGCCTGCAGCGTGGCGCTGCTCGATGTGCACCGCTTTCGAGACATCAATGCCTCCGTCGGCCACCAGGCGGGCGATCAGCTGCTGCAGGCGCTCGCGGCGCGGATCAGCCAGGTCTGCAACGCGCAGCTGCCCTGCGCGCGCGTCGGGGCCGACCAGTTCGTGGTCGTCGCCGCGCTCCACGACACCGAGCTCCTGCACCGGGTTCTGGTGATGGCCGATGAGCTGCGCCGCGGCGTCGAGCTGGGAAGTCTGCGCCTGAGCGTCGATGTGCGCGCCGGGATCAGCGAGTGGCGCGAGCCGCGCGCGCCGGTCGAGGACCTGCTGCGCCAGGCGGACGTCGCGCTGCTGCAGGCCAAGGAGCAGTCCACCGTGGGCGTGGTCTATCAGCCCTCGCATGACGCCGAGCATCGCCGGCGCGTGTTGCTGGTGGCCGAATTGCGCCGCGCGCTGGCCGGTGAAGGTCTCTCGCTCCATTACCAGCCGCTGGTGAACATGACCGATCGGGTGACCGTGGGTTTCGAGGCGCTGCTGCGCTGGTCGCATCCGACGCTCGGCAGCATCTCGCCGGCGGAGTTCGTGCCGCTGGCCGAGCGGGCTTCGGTACTGCCTGACCTGTCGCGCTGGGTACTGGGGACCGCCATCGCCCAGCTGGGCCAATGGCAGCGCGCCGGACTGGATCTGGATGTCGCCGTCAATCTCTCGGCCGCCGATTTCGCCGACGGCGGGCTGCCGGCGCGCGTGCTGGCGCTGCTGCGCGAACACGACGTGCCGGCGACCCGATTGCTGCTCGAGCTCACGGAGAGCGCGATCATGCGCGAGCCGCAGCTGGCCGCGCAGGTGATGCAGCAGCTGCGCACGGCCGGTGTGCGCTTCGCCATTGACGACTTCGGCACCGGCCATTCCAGCCTCGCGCAACTGCATGCGCTGCCGGTCGATGAACTGAAGATCGACCGGGGATTCGTCATGAGTCTTGACCGTACCGCCAGCAACCTCGCCATCGTTCGCAGCACGATCGAGCTCGGCCACAGCCTGGGTCTGAAGGTGCTCGCCGAAGGCGTCGAGACCCCGGAAGTGTGGGCCGCGCTGCTGCGCCTGGGATGCGATCTCGCGCAGGGCTACTTCATCAGCCGGCCCATGCCCGCCGCGTCCGTGCCGAACTGGGCCCGCACCCAATCGGCCCTGTTCGCGCGCGCGCTGACCGATGCTGAAGAGACGGGGCGCCTCGCCAGCATTCGCGGCCGGAACTCCTGAAGACCCCTGGCCGGCGCACCATCGGTGGGCAGCACTCCATCGGCCGCGCGCTGCTTTGGTGCTGCGCGGCCCGCCACCCGTCACCCCTGGGCGCCCAAGGCCCGCCGCCAGCCACGCCCTTACATGGCACGAAAGCTGCACTTCCCAGTGGCCGGGAGACCGGTTCCTTAGGGTCGCGGAGGCGGGAGTATTCGCATGAAACTGGTTAGTGCAATCATCAAACCCTTCAAGCTTGACGACGTGCGCGCGGCCTTGTCCGAGATCGGCGTGTCGGGCATGACGGTCACGGAGGTCAAGGGTTTTGGCCGCCAACGCGGCCATACCGAGCTGTACCGCGGCGCGGAATACGTCATCGATTTCGTGCCCAAGACCAGGGTCGAAGTGGCCGTGAAGAGCGATCTGGTGGAGCGCGTCGTCGAGGCCATCGTCAAGGCCGCCAAGACCGGCAAGGTCGGCGACGGCAAAATATTCATCACCGGGATCGAGCGTGCGATCCGCATCCGCACCGGCGAGACCGACGACGCCGCGATCTAACCTGGTTCGACCAGGTGCAGCGCGCGCGTGGTGCGGCTGATGCCGAGCGCGCCGCTGCGGACCACTTCCAGCAGCTCGCCGTGGGTGGCCACTTCGCGCATGAAGCCGTTGACCTCCGCCTCGCTCCCGAGCAGTTCGACGATGAAACTCTCGGTCGAAGGATCGAGCACCCGGCCGCCGGTGCGCACCACGTAGCCGCGCAGGGCGTCGCGCTTCACCGGCGCGACGCGCAGTTTCGCCAGCACCAGCTCGCGCTCCACGTGTTCGCCCCGGGTCATGTCGTCGATACGGACCACATCGATGAGCTTGTTGAGCTGGTTGGTGATCTGCAGGATCACCGCATCCGAGCCGGTTGTTACCAGCGTCAGGCGCGAGACCGTCGGGTCATCGGTCGCCGCCACCGAGAGCGATTCGATGTTGTAGCCGCGGCTGGAGAACATGCCGGCGACGCGCGCCAGCGCCCCCGCCTCGTTCTGCAGCAGAATGCCGATGATGTGTCGCATGTAAGTAGAGCCGCCGCCGCCCGAATCCGAGGTTGGAGGGATGCAGAATAACTGAGTTTTGTGGCGCCTGGCTGAACTGATAGGCTTTCCACCGTGACTGATTCGGCCAACCTGACGAGCCCCGTGGCGCACGCGCGTGCCGGCCAGACCATGAGCGGTGCGGAAATGATCATGCAGGTGCTGGCCGACGAGGGCGTGAAGGCCATATTCGGCTACGGCGGCGGCGCCATACTGCCCACCTACGACGCGGTGTTCATCTTTAATGAGGCTCAGCGGCGCGCGGGCGGCCAGCAGATCCCGCTGATCGTGCCGGCCAACGAGCAGGGCGCCGGGTTCATGGCTGCCGGCTACGCCCGCGCCAGCGGCCAGGTCGGCGTCTGCCTGGTGACTTCGGGCCCGGGCGCCACCAATACGGTGACCCCGGTGCGCGACTGCACGGCCGATTCGGTGCCGATCGTCGTCATCTGCGGGCAGGTGCCGACGGCGGCCATCGGCACCGATGCCTTCCAGGAAGCGCCGGTGGCGG
>Ga0209131_1002702_pt1 | contig 11985 bp, 10 predicted proteins | sample GraSoi_2013_40cm_FD_185826 | JGI IMG/M metagenome (GOLD analysis project Ga0209131, IMG submission 185826) | Grasslands soil microbial communities from the Angelo Coastal Reserve, California, USA - Sample 9_17_2013_40cm (SPAdes) (version 2) | ecosystem: Environmental > Terrestrial > Soil >...
CATTTGCACTGCCGCAGGCGTAGTAGTCCGCGCCTTCGTTCTAGCGCAGTGCGCGCATCTCGGTCCCGATCGAAGAACTTGGGAACGCATCGCCGTGCAGGTTCTGAGGCGTCACTTGCCGCAGGAGCTGATCGAGACTTCGCTCCTCTACCAATTCCACCACGAGGCGGCCGTCCTCGATCCGAAGGTCGACCGATGTGCCATCGTCGAGATGTGCGTCTTCCGCGAGCGAGCGCGGAATACGAAGCCCGAGGCTGTTTCCCCACTTGCTGACGGTGACGATCATGTAAAGCTCCGAGTCGGCAACTTCCAGAATGGTAGTCATTGCAAACCGCTCGGAAGCCCTTCCGGGCAGGACCGTCAACTCCTCACCCACGCCAATATATATCGGTTATGTCCATGTCGATTACGCTTCGCAGGATCGGGCGCTCGGTCGGTGCAACATTTCCGAAAGAAGTGACTGACGCCTTGAAGGTGGGGCCGGGCGACAAGCTCACCGTAGTGCGCACTGCCGAAGGCATCCTTCTCACGCCGTACGATCCGACGTTCGAGCAGAGCATGCGCGCGTTCGAAGCGGTGAACGCCCAATACCGGAATGCGCTGCGCCAGTTGTCCCAGAAGTAGGCCGAAAGGCTGTTCCGCGATACATCGCCCAGCCAAACTGTAATCGGAAAGCGCGAGTATTCAGACTCCCAGCTCCGACGCAATCGTGGCCAAGCGGCGGTCGTGGGTCCATAGACGTGTTGCGCCCGTCAGCACTACCGAAGCAAGAAGGTGCGCGTCGATCAGACCAATGCCGCGACCCATGAGCCGGCGCTGCTCGATGAACTCGAGAACTTCGGAGTTGCTGGCCTGAATCACAGCGGGCAGTTCGTTCAGCAACTGTAGTATCTCCGTTCGCTTGCGAAAGTTTCCACAGGCGAGCTCACCGAGGATGAACGGATGCGTCGCCACGCGACCAGCTTCCAATTCGGTCCTCAGCCGATCGTCCCCATGGCGGAGATGCTCGGTCCACACTGAAGTATCGGCGAGGACCATTATTGGGTGCTGCGGCGCCGGGGAACTGGCACGGCCCGCGGCTCGGAGCCGCCGAGTTTTGCCAGACGTCTGGCACTCTCGCGCGCGATGAGGGCTCGGAGTCCCTCGTGAATGAGCGCGGTCCGCTCGCCGATGCCAGTGAGCCGCCCAGCCTCGGCCAGGAGCGAGTCATCGATATTCAGTGTCGTGCGCACGGTCGGCCGATCCAGGAGAGTATGCATGAAACATACATCATCTGATGCTCAGATCAATGCATCATCCCTTTCCTGCAGGCCGAATCCAACGACCGCATTCACTCCGGGTCCGGCACCTTCGGCGTCGTGTAGGTCTTCCGGAGAGCAGCCTGGTACTCGCCGAACAGCGCCTTGATCCCCTCGAACTCCTTCTTCACCGCCGCGCGATATTCCGGATGCGTCGCGAAGTCGAACAGCAGCGCGCTCATCGCCATCGCGTCGGCCGTGAATCCCTTGTGCCCCACCTCGGCCAAGGCGTCGGTCTCCATCTCGTACGTGTGGTACGGGGCGAACGACGTCTGTGCGTCGAAGTCGAGACCCGGAATCACGCTCGAGACGCTGCCCGTCTCCTCGTAGCCCATCGGCTTGCCGGGCTCGGGAATGACGTTCGTCGCGCCGTACTTCTTCAGGTACGCGAAGCCCAGCTCGCCGAGTGTGGCGACGGAGATTCCGTCGCGCGCCTTGCCGTAGTGATCGATCTTCACCTTGGTGCCGGTGCCCAGCGCTGCTCCAGATACACGACGTCCGGATATCGAATGTAGAAGTCGGCCACGGTGCGATCGGGAACGACGTTCGGCGCGGTGCCGCCTTCCATGATCACGCCCTGCACGCGTGACTCGGGGCGAATGTTGCTGCGGATGCCGTCGATGTTGTCGAAGAGGTGAATGACGGCGGTGAGGGCATTGCGGCCCGCCCACGCGGTGAGCTGGTGCGCCGGCGCGCCGCTGAAGGTGTACTTCGTTCCGTTGATGTTCATGCAGCAGGTGCCGAATCCGGGCTGCGGACGCGTGGTGGCCGGGCTGCTGTGACTGCGCACGAGAATGTCGGCGCCATTGAAGACGCCCGCCTCGAACATGTCCGTCTTCGCGTTTGGAGGCATCATCTCTTCGCCCGGCGTCCCGTAGACGATGACGCTCCCGGGCAGCTTGTTCTTCGAGAGATATTCCGCCATCGCCACGGCGGCCGCGATGCCGATTGGCCCTTGCGTGCTGTGCTGATCGCCGTGAAACGCGCCCTTGGTGCCGCGCAGTGCGTCATACTCGAGAATGACGCCGAGGGTGGGGGTGCCGTTGTTTTTCCTGTATCGTGCGACGAACGCGAAGTCATGCGCCTTGAGATAGTCGGTGAGCTTCTTGATGGACTTGTACTCGACGAAACCAACTTCCGGATTCTTCGTGATGTCGTCGCCGAGCGCGATGAGCTCCTTGTCCATGAGCTCCTTGGCGCGAGCGACCACGGCTTCGCGCGCGGGGTTCGGCGCGGTGAGCTTCGTGACGATCGACGGGACGTCGATGGACTGCTCGAGCGCGGCCATCTTCTTGAGGACGTCGCGAGCGGCTTCACGCTCGGTGGGAGTTTCCTGCGCTGTGAGAGGTGCAGCGAGAAGCGTGAGAGCGAGGAGGGCACCAATGCGCATATTCAGGCCGGCCGGGTGAATGTCGAGAAAACAGAATGCACAGACGAGGCAGAAATTACATGAAGTGCGATTGGCCCGCGACGGTGGCTGTCGCTTGGCGTCACGTATGACAACACCAATGCGCTGCTCTTCCGTCCCGGGCTGACGTTCGAGAGTCCGTTCTGACCAAGGTGGCAAGGGACATTCCCTGATGGACACCGGGCCGGCGCGACATGTATCATTCCCGACCATGCGCGGATCGCTCTGGCATAGGCTCTCCTCGGCCGTCTGCGGTCTCTGGCTCGTCACGGCCCTCACCGAGCCGTCGGCGCTGCATTCGTGCCCGCTGCATGGCTCGCATGGCAACGCGCACAACCATGCAGCCGCCCCACCGAGCCATGGCGGAGCGCACTCGCACACGGGGCACGACAAGGCCGAACAGTGCACCTGCATCGGCGCATGCTGCTGCGTCGTCGCCGTCGCGACCGTTCCCAGTGCTGCGCACGTCCTGACCTTCGTTGCCGTCGTACGGCCGACGAACCCCCTTGTGCCGACGGCGAGCGAACATCGCCCCACGGCTCCAGAGTACGCCCGCCCGCCGACCATCGGTCCTCCGCAGTCCACAGTCTGACGACTCCTGCGCGGCTCCCTCGAGGAGCATCGCGCTCTGGCGCGCACTCCGCGGCGCCAGCCCGACCGTCTTTCTGTGTGACCACACGTGCCCTCACGACAAGCATTTCTCCGGTGCGTACCACGCGCCGGATTTCTCGCCCTCCTTCCACTCGCGCTCTCGGCACAGGATCGGCCAGCGCGCTCTGATTCTCTCACGCGGCGTGACTCCATTGCACGTCTTCGCGCGGTAACCGTCGTCGCGACACCGGCCGAACGTGCTCAACCCGTGGGCGCGGTACACGTCGATGCGGCGACCATCCGTGTAACGCCTTCGAGCTCTCCCTGGGATCTGCTCCGGCAAGCGGCCGGCGTCGAAGTGCACGAGCAGGGACAGGGTCCCGGATTCGCATCCGACGCGTCGCTCCGCGGATTCAGCTCGGATCATTCGACGGACATGGCAACGTGGGTGGATGGCGTTCCGTTAAACGAACCTGTGAACGGCCATGCGGAGGGATACAACGATCTGTCGGTGATCTTTCCGGGCGGCGTGCAGGACATCGACGTCCTTCATGGGCCCACCAGCGCGCTCTTCGGAAACTTCGCGCTCGCCGGTGTGCTGAACGTCCGCACGCTCGAGCGAATGCGCGGCACGGACGCCACAGTTTCTAGCGGAAGCTTCGGGCGCGCCGAGGCGATGGTGCTGACCGGCTTCGACCATGGCAGCGACGGTGGCGGCGTGCTCGGCGTCCGATACCAGCGCGAGAACGGTTTTCGTCCCAACGCGGGGTACGACCAGACGCAGGGACACGCACGTCTCGTGCACGCTGTCTCGCCGGGTGTCACTCTCGACGGCGGCGTGGAGCTGTACGGTGGAAACTGGAATTCTCCCAGCTTCCTCAGCGAGGAGGAGTTCGTCCGCCATCAATATGATATTGTTTCTAACCCTACAGACGGGGGCTACAAGCGCCGCGCACAGGAGCGACTCAGCCTCCGTGTGCTCGCCGGTGACCTTGTATGGCGCACGACCGCGTATGCGACACAGAGCCGTTGGCAGCTTTTTCTGACGATTCCTCCTGCCGGCGGAAAATTCGAGGGCTCTGGGAGCCAGAGCGAGGAGGAAGACTCTCGCACCGGCTATGGTGCGACGACCGCGTTGACGCGGCCGTTCAGTCGAGGCGATTTTACCGTGGGCGCCGAAACGCGATGGGACCGGTCGAGCTATGAGAATTATTTCACGACCACCCGCACCCGTGATTCAGCCGCCGCCGTTGTAGTCGGACGACAACTGTCGGGCGCGCTGTTCCTGCAATCGCACGTTGACGTAAGCGACCGCTGGCGCGTGGACGCGGGACTCCGCTACGATGCGTTGGCTACACGCTCCGCTCCGGACAGCGGCGCGGTGATCAACGCCACGCACGGCGTGCTGTCCCCAAAACTCGGCTCACTGGTTCGCGTGACGCCGGACCTCGGCATCTATGCAAACGTTTCGCGCGGATTCCGTTCGGCGAACGGTGTCATCAGTGACCCAACGTTGGTGCCGATCACCAGTTGGGCGTACGAGACAGGTCTCAAGTTCGATCATGAAGGTGCGAACGCGTCGGTGGCGCTGTTTCGCATGGACGTCAGCAACGAGCAGACATTCAATCCGGTGACGCTCGCTTCGACGAGCGGCGGCGCGAGCCGACGACAGGGCGTGGAGCTCGACTGGCGTATTCCCGTCGCCGCGTTTCTCACGACGTCCGGAACCTGGACGTTCAACGACGCGCGGTATCGCAGTCTCGTCGCAGTGTCATCGGAAGGGACGGGTGATCCGGTGGTCCTCGACGGGCTTCGCGTCTATAACTCGTCGAAGTACATCGGCTCGGCCGCGTTGGACCTCGTGCCCGGTGCGCGGTCGATGCGGTTTCGCGTGAGCGGAAACTGGACGGGTCCCTATAGTCCCTTCGACGAGCCGGGTGTGGTCGTGGGAGGCTATGGATTGTTGCACGCGTCGGCATCGGCGCCGGTCGATCGATTCGACATTGAAGTTGGGTTACGCGACGTGTTGGATCGCGCGTACCCTGAGTTGATTGCAGGCCATATCGTCTCGCCCGGCCAGCCGCGCACGGTGTACCTGTCGGTGCGGGCACACATTGACTAAAGCACTGCAGTAGTGAAGATCAGTACCCTGTATCCGGCACTCGGTAAAAGAGTATCCGGTACGACTACCGACGCGCAGGAGCGACGGATCCTTGGCGGCGCGATGATGATCGCGCCGCCAAGGACTCGCCCCACTCAGCTTGCCGGCTTGATGCCGGTGTCGCCTACAACATCCCTTGCCGGCGTGCCATCTCGGCCAACTCGCCGCGCGACGCAACATCCAGCTTGAGAAAGATGTTGGCGAGGTGCGTACCGACCGTGCGCGGCGAGATGTCGAGCGCCGCCGCGATCTCCTTGTTCGACTTGTGAAGCGCCGCGAGACGGGCGACGTCGACCTCTCGGCTCGTCAAGCCGGCAATCCCCGGCGTGGACACACGCGCCGGCGGCCGGAGCCCGAGCTCACGAATGAGATCCCGTGTGGATGTGAGCTCCGCCTCCGCTCCCAGCCGAACGAAGACGTCATGCGCGCGCCGCAGCTCTTTCGACGCGGCCTCACGGTCGCCCATCTCTACGAGGACCTCCGCAAGCTTTCGGCGGACGCGCGCCCCGTCGAACGCCCATGGTATGGCATCGAGAGCATCGGCTCCATTCCGGAGCAACGGCGCTGCGCGCGCGTAGTCCTTCTCCAACATTGCGATGAGCGCATCGCACGTGTCCGCCCACGCCATGCCAAGCCGATGTCCCATCCGCACCGAGTCGCGGCGGAGTCGAGCCCCATATTGCCGCGCCGCGTCGAGGTCTCTCAGCCACAGCGCGGCCTCGATCATCATCGGCAAAAGCCGGTGAATGCCCCACAACAAATAGCCGGTACGATCAACGAGCTCGAGGCCGGCATCGCCGATCTCGAGTGCCTGCCGATGTTCGCCGACCGTCACGTGATATGCAACGAGACCCGCGTGTACGGGAGCGGCAGCGTTGACGTCGATGGGACTTTGGACATTGTCTCCACCGACCAGCGCACGCGCCTCGTCGAGGTATTGCTTCGCGCGGTCGCGCGCGTTGCGATGCAGGTGGATCATCGCCGACCACACGAGAAGTCGGGGAACGAGGACGCGCTGCTCCAACGCGCGTGCAAGAGGAATCGTCCGCTCCGCAAGCGCGAGGCCGGCATCCCAATCACCGGTGCCTGAGGCGTATTCGATCGCGAGCTCCGCCGTCCAGCAGCGAAGCACGGGTGACCCAAGCGCCTCGGCCAGGCGCTCGCTCTCGGCGAGATGCGCGGCGACCATCTGGCTGTTGCCCGAGAGCCCGCCAACCATGGCTAACGCCCAGTGCGCCGACCACGCGACGCCTCGCTCGTCCGCCGCCTCGGCGAACTCCACGGCACGCATTCCGTCGGTTTGTACGCGCTCCGCGGGACCGATGAAGGCGTGCAACAACAAGGACGACCGGTGAGCTCGCGCGAGCAGTGCTGGATCAGCCAGACGGCCGGCGATCCGCAGCGCGTGCTCGACATCCTCGCGTGCCGTGTCCGATTGACCGAGGCCGTGCATGGTCATCGCCCGCGCCATCAGGATGCGTGCGCGCAGCGAGTCGTCACCTGCGCGCTCCGCCGCGGCGCCCCCGACGTCGAAGTGGCCCAGTGCATCCTCGTAGCGGCCACTCCAATACGATGCGAGGCCGATGCGTCGCTGAATTGCCGCGATGCGTGCGACGTCGTCCGCGGCTTCGGCGGTTTCAAGCGCGCGGCGCCAGAGCGAGGTGGACGCGGCGTACTCACCGAGGCGCTGACGCGCCTGCGCAAGGTGCTCCACGAGCGATTGTTCGTCGACGAATGGATCGTCCACTGCTGCACGTGCTGCCCCATCGTATTGATCGAGCGCGGCCGCGAGATAGTCGGCTGCTTCGCGATTGGCATGGCGCTCCAGCGCGAGCCGGCCAGCCGCCGCCAGATAGCGCACGGCCTTTTGCGCCAGACCGCGCGCGTCGGCACGCGCATAGTGATATGCGAGCTCGTTGGCGTGTTCGTCCGCGCGTTCGCCGTGGAGCCGCTCGAGCGACTCGGCGACCGTAGCGTGCAGCAGGTGCGTCCGCGCGATGCCGAGTGCACCGTACAGAACGTCGCGCACGAGCGGATGCGTAAATTCGTACCGGATGGTGCCTTCTTCGGCGGACTCCGTGAGCACGGTGCGATCGCGTAGCTCATCGAGTGCGGCCAGGATGTCTTCTTCCGAAAGTCCGCTCACGGCGACGAGCGCATCATGGGAAACACGCGTTCCTATGACGGCCGCGAGATTGGCGACCGTTCGCGCCGATGGGCTCAGCCGGTCCACACGAGTGAGAATCGCATCGCGGATGGAGCGAGGCAGTCCCGGAAGCTCGGCTTCCCAGCCGAACCAGACTCCCTCGCGCTCGTGCAGCGCGCCGGATTCGACGAGCGCCTTGAGAATCTCTTCCGTGAAGAATGGGTTGCCGCGCGTCCATGAGTAGAGTCGGGGCGCGAGCGTGGATGCGGACGCCGCGTCGGAACGAAACACCGCGCGAAGCAGCGCGTGGAGATCATCCTGGCTCAGTGGCTCGAGCCGAGCGAGCGAGGCGGCATTGAGCGAAAGCAGGGATTGCTCCGTCGAGCGTAGCGTCGGATTACCATCCAGCTCCGATTCGTTGTACGTGCAGAGGAGCGCGATCCGCTGGCTGCCGACTTGCCGCGCGACGAAGTGCAGGAGCTCGAGCGACGACGTGTCTGCCCACTGGAGATTCTCCAGGACGATCAGCAGCGGTTTGTTTGCGGCTACGTGCGAGAGAAACTGCGCGAAGCTCCACAACAGGCGCGCCTTGGCGTCGCCACCCTGATCCCGCGCGGGCGTCGCTCCCGGCGCAAACGCGGGCGAGATGTGCGCGAGCATGCCAGCGTCGCCGCGAGTGTGCATGGCGAGCGCGGCAGGCGTCATGGCGCGCACCGTTGGCGCGACCGCATCCGCAAAGAGCGCGTAGGGGACACCCGTCTCGACCGGATATGCGCGACCGACGATCACCGTCCATCCTTGACGATCAGCGAGCTCAGCTACGCCGCCAACCAGCCGCGTCTTTCCGATACCTCCAACGCCGGCAAGGAATTGTGTGCTTCTCCGCCCTTCAGCGACGCTGGTAAGCCAGTTCGACAATAGCGCGAGCTCTTTCTGTCGCCCCACAAACGGCAAACGCAGTGGGGGCCGCGCAGTCCCGGCGGGGTCCGTGTCGAAGGCATGCGACGAATGTTCCCCTAGCGGCCGGCCATGGCAATAGGGCAGGATTCCTCCCGAATCGACACGCGTCGCCAACCACGAGCGAATCATGGACAACTTTACTCGCCGAGACGTCATGAAGACCTCCGCAGGATTCGTTGCCACCTTGGCGGCGGCCTCTCTTCTGCCGGCGAAGCTTGGCGCAGCCGTTCGGGCCGCCCGGCATGGTAGCGACGTCGCGCGTCTCCGGTTCGCCGTGATCGGGATCAATCACGGCCACATCAACAGCCAGGTCGACGCGACCACGAAGGGCGGCGGCGAGTTCGTCTCCTTTTTCGCGAAGGAGCCCGAGCTCCGCGCTGCGTTCGCCAAACGATATCCGAACGTGAAGGTTGCGAAGGACGAGCGCGAGATTCTCGAGGATCCCACGATCCAGCTCGTCCTGACCGCCGGCATTCCGGTGGAGCGTGCACCGCTCGGCATTCGCGTGATGCAACACGGAAAGGACTTCATGTCCGACAAGCCCGGCATCACGACGCTCGATCAACTTGCGGACGTGCGGCGCGTACAGGCCGAGACGAAGCGCATCTACTCGATCATGTACAGCGAGCGCTTCGAGAGTAGCGCCACCGTCAAGGCTGGAGAGCTCGTCAAGGCGGGCGCGATCGGCCAGGTCATTCAGACCGTTGGGCTCGGACCGCATCGGGTGCATCCGCCGGAGCGGCCGGACTGGTTCTGGGAGCCGGCGAATTACGGCGGCATCATCTGCGACATCGCCTCACATCAATTCGATCAGTTCCTCTTCTTCACTGGGTCGACGAGTGGCGAGGTCGTCGCGTCGCAGGTGCGCAACGTCCACCATCCGGAGCATCCACGTTTCGAGGACTTCGGCGATGTGATGGTGCGCGGCAACGGCGGAACGGGATACATCCGCGTCGACTGGTTCACACCTGCCGGCCTTCCGACGTGGGGCGACGGCCGGCTCACCGTGCTCGGAACCGACGGCTACATGGAGCTGCGCAAGTACGTGGACATCGGCGGCAGCACGAAGGGCGGCGACCATCTCATTCTCGTCGATCAGAAGGGTGTAACGCGCGTGGATTGCAAGAACGTGGAGAAACCCTATGGGCGGCAACTCGTGGACGACGTGTTGAATCGCACGGAAACGGCAATGACTCAGGCGCACTGCTTCCTGGCAATGGAGCTCGCAATACGGGCGCAACAGATGGCAAACAGAGTGGCAGGGTAAAACCAGTAGTAAGACCAGTACTCGGTATCCTGCACTCGGTAAAACAACGTATCCGGTACGGCACGGCTATCTGAGTCTGATTTCCGTTAGCTGACAACGGTGTCCGACGTCCCATCGCCGCAGGGGCATCGGCGGCGGAGAGTCTCAGCGTGGTGATGTCTGAGTTTGTGTTGCTGCCACTATACGCTGAAGCATCTCGTCCAACGCACTGTTCTGATACCACCGCCATACGAGCACGATGTCGTGTTCCGGATCGATCCAAATGGTATTCGATCCGTTGCCCAACGCGGCGAAGCTCGACGCCGGAGCGCTTGGCCATTGTTTCTTTCGCGTGTTCAACCACCACAGATAGCCATAGTCCGGACCGTGCTCGCTCGGCGTCACGGCATCCTCCAGCCACTGACGAGACACGAGCTGACGGCCGCGCCAATTGCCGTGATTCAGGATCAGCAGGCCAAAGCGCGCCAAGTCCTCGGAGTTGATCCACAGCCCGCCGCCCCAGCGAGTACCACCACTCACGGAGGCGATCGTCTTACCGTTGATGTCAACGCTCGAGTTGCCGTAGGGCACCCATCGCCAGTCGTGCGACGCGCCGATCGGCGACATGATCGCCGAGTCGAGCACGTCGGGAACGCCCGTGCCGAAGACGCGCAGCAACGAGAGTGAAAATCGATTGATCCGCACGTCGTTGTACTCGAAGTACGAGCCGGGCGCCTGAATGGCGCGCGGCTTGCGCGCTCCGTTGCCGAACTGCTCCGCGCCAATGAAGTCGGCGTTCTTTCCCCAGTCGCTCTCCTGCTGGAGGTGGTGCTTCCAGGTGATCTGGCCGTTGTGCGGCGAGTCGTAGCCGCCGTCGTGGACATAGCGCGCCACAGGATCGTTCACGCTCTTCACCAGACCGCGATCGACGGCCACCCCCGCGACGGTCGAGAGAAAGCTCTTCGCAATGCTGTACACGGGATCGTTGGCCCTCACGTCCCCGAACTGCGCAACGACGTATCCATGGCGCAGGATGATGCCGTTCGTGGCGGCACGTTGCTTGGGCAGTGGGCCGAGCGGCGGTCCGAAGGTGCGCACCTGATCGCGATCGAAGTCCCAGGCACTGCCGTGCGAAAGCGCGAAGTCCACGGCCTCCTGGAGTTTCGCGGAGTCGAGACCCGCCGCCGCGGGCGACTTCCGCTCCCATTGGCCGGCAGGCGGAAAATATGTGGCGGCGCTCTGCGCATGGACTGCCGGCGCAAGCGCTGCAAGAACGAGCAGGATACCATAAAGAAGACGCTTCATCCGACTAAAATGACGGCCCGCCTCGTGCGTCACAACCCGGACGGTGCCGGTGACACTCGGGCGATGCGGTGGTGTAGTCATTGAGAGGTTCCATGCGATTCGCCCGAAGACACATCCTGCTCACGTTGGCGCTGCCGTTCCTGGTGGGCGCAGCCGCGCTTGGCGGACACGCTCCGGCGCGTCCGCTCATTCTCGTGGTGCATGGCCGCGGCTACCTCACGCGCGATTCGGCGATGATCAGACGGCAGGCGCTTCACGCGTTACGCGAGGGATCGTTTGGGTTGGCGGGTGATTCCCTCCTCGCCGATGATGACGTGCGCATGGTCTGGTATGCGGACGTGCTCGATTCACGCCATCGCGACTCGAACCAGTTGAAAACGTGTGTCCGTCGCGACGAGGGAAGTGCCACCACGATCTCGGCAGCGTCCATACTACGCGTCTTCGCAGTCTTCGCCAGCGACTTGCTCGAAGCGAGCGTGAGCGGCGATCAAGCAGACGACGTTCGTGGTGTCGCGGGCGACCTGCGCTTCTTCGGTGACCAGGCATCGCGATGCCTGGCCGAGGGTCGCATCGCGGATGCGATCTCGCGGGCGGTTGACGACGGACGACCTGTCGTGCTCGTCGCGCATAGCCTCGGCGCGCTCGTCGCGTGGAGCTATCTCCAGCACCGCGGCACGGCTAGCGAATCGCAGCCACCAGAAATTCGACGTCTGGTCACCATAGGTTCTCCGCTCGGCTCCGACGATCTGCGCGAGCTCCTGCTCGACGACAGCGGGCCACTGGCCCTTCCTCGCGGCGTGCGCTCGTGGGTCAATGTGGTGAACGAGCGCGATCCCTTTGCATCACGTTTGCTCGGCCGCGATTCGACTG
>Ga0209131_1002704_pt1 | contig 11983 bp, 19 predicted proteins | sample GraSoi_2013_40cm_FD_185826 | JGI IMG/M metagenome (GOLD analysis project Ga0209131, IMG submission 185826) | Grasslands soil microbial communities from the Angelo Coastal Reserve, California, USA - Sample 9_17_2013_40cm (SPAdes) (version 2) | ecosystem: Environmental > Terrestrial > Soil >...
TGGCGGGGAGCCCTTAGTCAGAGCAGGTTGCCAGTTACCTGCTTCGAAATCAGCAAAAGCTTTATGTGCGCGCTCGCTAAGTGTATTTAGTGCTGGCTACGGTGATTGTTAGAACGTTCAACTGAGAATCCTCTGAACTTACGAGCACTCTCCCTGCTTGTGGTCCAGTTACACCTCTTTTCAGCGTTTCACATGCTTCGTCAAACTGAGAAAACAATAAACAACGCGTGGGAGGACAGAATCAAATGCTCACAGTGAGCAAGGACTCCCGAGAGAGATTGCAGTGGGGAGCCATTGATACCAGGCCTCCAAGCGAAACTGCCGAGGAGAACGCATGCCCCCACCAGCCAAACACACGTGGAAGGAGATGAGGATGTTCATCCAAGACCTCGCGGAATCCTCTGAGGAGGTCCCGAGAGCTGTTGAAGACAGAAAGGACGGAGTGAGCGAACTTGCTCTGCAGCGGATCAGTCGCTCCCTCGAAGACTGCTCTGGCAAAGAAGCCACGATGAAGGTACATGATAGCGGATTCGCGGCACAACTGAAAAGATTTCAGTCACGATAAGCATGATTCGGACAGTGGGCTTACAACGGCCACATAGTATTGAAGGATAGCCATTTCATCGGCAGTGGCCCTAGTATCCGGATTGAGCTTGAGCTTGAGCGGAATCGCGCACGATCGTATCTTCTGATCGAGTTTGAGAATGGTAGCGTGAGTGGTGGTCGTCGCTGAATTGTTGATCAAAGCTTGATCCAACACATTCATGATACCTTCTGAGATGTAATGGTGTTTCCAACTGTACACCGGATCAGCCCCGCACAAATAGGCGTATCGAATGAATAAGTGGAACGTGTGACCAACCGGAAAAACTGTGGGGCATGCCCCAAACTTTCCTCCGTGTCAAACGGCTGTGTCGTGTCGAAATGTGGACGAACCAGGGACGGAGGTCGTCCGTATCCCATCGCCTGCCAGCAATCCATGGATTCGATCTCCCAGAAAATGCGACGGCGCTCAATTGCCTCTTCCTCTGGCAGATTCCACTTCTTCCCATCGCGGTGCATGCCAAGTTTTTGCATCAATTTGAATGTGAGTCCGAGGCAGCCCCAGCTCTTACTCGGATCCCCAGAGTCGTCCGCAAGCTGATACCAAAGGGAGAGGAGGCCAAGTGCTTGAATGGTTGCGAGGGTGGTCGTTTGAAAAACGTTGTCTAGGCCAAGTGCAGCTCTGGCAAGTTCACAATACATTGTAGTCGTTGACCAATAGGGCCCTACCCGAATATATTAGAGCACAGTCATGGGTTCAGTCGCAAAAATAATCCAAGACTGACTGGGGTGGGCGTCAATGAGCGTATTGAGCGCAAAAACCATGTACATCACAGCCAACCGGTGCGGGTGAAGAGGTGTGGGTGAAGTTGGATCATAACAAATTCGAATCCAATCTTCCAGTTGACGCTTTGGTGTAAAATTGTATAACCAACCAATGTTGAGGAAGTAGCGTTCGACCAGAAGGGTGGCTTCATCTTGCTCCTGGGGGAGGTATGAATAGATCCCATCCCTATGCAACGGCGTGAGAATTCTAATAAGATTCATTGCGAGACCAACTCCCACCTGGTTCGCTCATCGGCAACGACATTGCCAAAAGGAAACGCATGACACATGACCATAACCTTAGTTGGGTTTAGTATTCCATGGACCAGCCGTAAAGGTAGATTTGCTCACATCGGCTGGCAAACTCTTATCTTTGAGTGCCTCGGGTTGTTCGGTGGCCCCATCGAGTTCGTCTTCGAGGAACCAGGCAGCGACAGCAGTTGGGCCCAACCATTTTGAAGTGCCGTAATCGTTCACAACTATCGTTCCTTGAGTAGAAATAGCGCCCTCGTCGGCTTCAGCAGCGTGGTCAGCTTGAGTCGGAGGAGCGGCGATGGCTCTGTAAGCATCATCAAGGAGGGGGTGGGTGCGCCCTTGCCCTGCAGTTTCTTCATCCAAAGCTTTCTCCAGGTCTCTAACGCGCAGGGTGAGCTCCTCGATTTTCTTGTGCAGCTGTTCCGTGTCAGACAAGATGTAGCTAACCAATGTATATACGTGAGAGTAGCTTATGAGTGACTCTTGGAGCACATACCGGCTACCTTTGCTGACGAGAGAGCCGTCAGGGCAGAGCATTGCGCATCTAGGTGGCCGATCAGTGGACCGTTCTCTCGTAGCGCTCGCGAGGTGCTACGGACCCTCTTTTCTGGCATGGAGTGCAAGGAATTTGTTCTTTGGAATTACAGCGAATCTTGAGGCGTCTGGAGGATCATTGGGTCATCAACTGCGCACGGTACGACGAGGAAGGAACGGACCGGCACTCGGCACTGGTAAGTGAACAACGGATCGAGCGGCAAGAATCAGGAGCATAGCGGAATGCATTTTGTGAGTACGACATACCAGCTCAGTGGGCCGCGCCGTGCCTTTGCACCACGGTTCGCGCCTTGTTCCGTTAAAGACGGAGACATGGCCCGTCTGTCGCTCGCCGCTCGTATGGGGAAAGGGTTCAACGAAAAGCGGAATAGTGTTCTCAAGCTCGCAACGTTGGTGCGCGCGAGAAGGGATGGAACGAAGTTGGAAGGAAGTGTGGAACAAATAGAAGGCGCAGTGGTTTTTATTTGGAAAGCAGCCAGTTGCTTACTGAGTTTGATGCCTGACAGTGCAATGTGCCATAGTATAGCATACCGAGTAGACACTATTTCAAATCAATCGCATATGTCCATGTAATCCATATGACCATGTCCAGGTCCGTGTGAGCAAAGTGAGCTTGCGGTTCCAGTTAATCAAAGCGTGCGTGATGGACATGAAGCGTAACAGAACCAGAACCTAGAAGGGTACCATACCTACGTTAATCCCTTCGTGCTTGTACTTCTTTTGGCCTTCTCCCGCACCAAACTCGCCCACGATATGCCCCCCATCCTCCAGACTCCGCATCATATACTTGTAGATCACCAGTCCCTCCAGCCCCACTGGTCCCCGTGCATGCGTCCTCCCAGTGCTTATCCCAACCTCGGTCCCAAACCCATAACGCAGCCCATCGGCAAACCGGGTGCTCGCGTTCACGAATGTCCCAGCACTGTCTACGGCCCGGCAGAACCGAGATGCATTGGCGGTCGTTTCGGTTACGATGCTGTCTGTATGGTGAGAAGAATGCTCGTTGATGAAGGCAATCGCTTCCTCGAACGATGATACGGTCGTGACTGCCATCGTCAGGGCAAGGAACTCCGTGTGGTAGTCCTCAGGGGTAGCCGGTTTGACGAGCTGACCTCTCTTAGGGTGAGCGGGAACAGCGGCGATAGACGCTTGATTACACCGGAGCTCAACACCGGCTTCCAAAAGTGCTCCGGCCACCTCTGGCCATATTGAATTAATGATCGCATCGTGCACGACCAATATCTCGGCTGAGTTGCATGCAGCCGGATAGTTTATTTTCGAGTCCACCACGACCCTTTTCGCCTTTGCGGCATCGGCGTTATCGTCCAAATATACTGTGCACAAGCCATCGGCGTGACCCATCACAGGGATACGCGTCGAGCGTTGTATGTGCGATACAAGGGCATTGCTCCCGCGCGGTATCACCAGATCAATGAACTTGTCCTGCCCCAGAAGCGAAGAGATTTCTTCGCGGGTGTGAACGAGTTGGATGTAGTCCTCGTGTAGGGACGTCTGAGATAGCGCCGAACGTATGCATCGACCGAGTAGAAGTGCAGTCTGCGTCGATTCCTTGCCGCCCTTCAGGATCGCGGCATTTCCTTCGGACCGAAGCCGTGTCAGTATAAGCGCCCGCCTGGGATATCGGAGACGTACCAGATTTGATGGCCAGGGATGCAATGTTCACCACGACCTCCGGCCGCGCTTCAAAGATAACAAGGAGAACCCCGATCGGGCAAGTGACTCGGTACAGTTCGAGATTGTCGTCAAGCTTAGTAGCGTATGTGACTTTACCCGTCGGGTCTCGGAGCGATGCAACATCTGAGATACCTTGCAGCATTGCATCCCACTTTTCAGGACCGCTCAAGTCGAGGCGTTTCACCAATGATGCCGAAAGCTTGCCAAGTTTCACTTGTTCATTGGCAGCCTGCACAGGGATGGCTTTATAAGAGGCAGGGTATCGTAGTATATGCAGAGACCTACCTCCATATCGTTTCGGTTTGCTTCGAGGATGGCATCCTTGTTTCGCTCTAGTTCGGCGCGCACTGCAAGCAATGCAATTGAACGTTCCTCGGATGTAATCAGTCCGGAAGACTCGAAAGCCTTTTTCGCGGCACGTGCAATCTCTTCTGCTATTCGCGAGCTCATGCTCACGGTTGCGGGTTCAGTCAGCTTGCCATGCTTTGTGCAGTTGGATCTCTTCCAAATGTTTCGATTCACCAGCACGAACTCCTCAAGGCAGGGTTTTCAGTATAGTGGTGGCGGAAAGGATGTTCAGCACGCCATCGATGTTGATCTTGAAATGGACGATGATGAGGATTTTGAGAGCGGGAAACGGCTCGTGGACCCGGGAGAATCAATAGCATCGGCCCATGAATTTATGAAGTACGCTTCCTGTTCAGCTTACAGAGAGTATGTAACGGTGTCTTAGAGGCCATGGGGCCTTTGTCGACGGGGACGATGTCGTCGCCTCAGTGTCAGGTGCCCTCCAGAAGGTGAACAAACTCATGACAGTCCGTTCCATAAGGTCGAGGTACGTAAGGTAGAGTTTATACTGGAATAAATCTCAGGATTTGTGGCCAGGTACAACCCTGAAGTTGGCGATCTGGTCGTGGTCCGAATTCTCGAGGTGTGTGAGATTGGGATAATGCGGCTTCTTTAAATGACAAGGTTTGAAACCTAGGTGCAGCCCAAGAGATGGAAGGTGGACGCCAACGCCAGACAAGATGGTATCCTGATGCTCGCCTCTGTCAACTTACCAGGTGGTATCCAAGTGAGTTCCCTATACTTCATAGGGACCACCACACTACCCTCTGTACAAGTAGAGAAGGAAGCTAGAAAGCGACGAACTCCAAATGCGGACATTCTTCGAAGAAGGCGATTTACTGGTCGCTGAAGTGCAGGCGTTTATGCCCGATGGCCAAATATCACTACATACAAGATCCCTGCGATATGGAAAGGTATTTGCGTTTTGGTAATCCCTGGCACTGTCTAATCCTGCTGGATTTACAGCTCAGAAATGGTCAACTCGTCACAGTTCCGCCAATCCTTATACGAAGATTGAAGTCCCACTTCTTCGCGCTCCCCTGTGGGGTAGATATCATCCTTGGCATCAATGGATACATATGGGTGAGCAAGCACATCAAGGAACATGAACAAGTCGGCGAACAGGCATTCGACGCCGAAGCCGTCTATTCCAATAAGAATGACGTATGTCCCGCTCAGTATTGATACTCAAGGTGGTATATTGATTATGGTATGGCGTCAAAACCTCCCAGTTCATCGACGCAGCCACGCGAACGGCAATTGTGAGGGTGACCAATATCATCAAGGTCCTCGCAGGACATTATGTACCGATCACAGACTTGGTCCTCCGGCAGGCGTATGATTGGGTCATGGAGCAGAGTGTCGGGACGAAAGATTTATTAGACGACGACGTAGCAGGGCTACTTGTCGCTGCAGTGACCAACCAGACAGAATGAGAGTACTAGTCCTCTTCTACATCTGCCTCTGAACCCTCTTCGTAGCTTTGTGATGCTTCATCCTGTGTCTCCGAGCTCTCTAGGTCTTCCGTCCTCGGAATCTCGATCTCTTCGTCTTGATCCATAGTCTGGTCAAACGCGCCATCAAAGAATGCGCTCTCAAATGTATGGTCGAACGTTTCCTGAGGGTCAGGTTCCGCCTGTTGTGCACCATTAGCGACTTTGCGTGCATTCTCTGCTGCCGCAGCCTCCTCTTTGGCAGGGTCTCGTGGGAGAAGCAGATCCAGGGCAAGGTCCTTCCAGTTAAGGCCAGCAAGCGGTTTAATGGCCCCCTGTGTCGAATCCTCGTAGAGGGAGCGCGCATTTGGGTTTCGTGGGCGGTTCGGTTGTTGGGCGACGTGATCGGGCCTTGTAGGATCGCCATAAGGGTAGGAATGATGTACATTAGATGGGAGGACTGGATGGGAATTTCAGGACATGGCGAGATTCTACTGGGAATCATCCCTCGCGTACTTTCTGTATCGTCCGGATCTGGTGGCACTAAGTGCGCTGGAATGTGCAATTCTAAGAGAAGATCATTTGAGAACCTCAAGAAGGGAGCCTTGTATAAGCGACTCACCTTCGTCTGATAAGTCAAAGTCCCAGTAATCCATCTCGTCGTTGACTATGTGGTCGAGGCTGTTGATTTCAGCTTCGGTCATATGAAGGTAGCAATATGTTAGGTCCTAAATTGTTAAAATAAATTATCGTTCGAGAATGAGCGTGTCTCAGCCTTTACCGTCATCGTGGGTGGTGGTGAAGCGGAGTTATCTAACAGTTCGCAATTTCTTCGATCACAACACGTACCTCGTTTGGCGATGACAACACCCCACAGATGGAATGCTCCTATTTATGGATATCTAAATGTCCCCTCTCAGCCACCTATCGCCTCCTCAAAAAACCTTCAGTGGTCAACGGATGGCCAGTTGCTCATCGTGACCGAAAACGTTATCTACATTGTGGTACGATATCAATACGTCGACTTCCAGAGAGTCTAGTCATGGCATACAAATAGACACCCGAAACTGGAACAAATTTGGATCGAGATCGCAAGTCGACGAGCAAAGAGGTCCCTTTGGAATGGTCCAAGACGAGCGCTCCACTCATCGGGACGAACCTACATTGGCCTGAGATCACCACAGGTATGAGGTTGCCCTCTCCTTAACATTCAACTCACTTCGCGGCGAAGAATGGGCAACTCTCTGTCTCGGCGCAATGGATTATCAGTGGATAGCAGCAACTTGGTCACCTACGAACTGTAGCAAGGAGGGCAGGTACGTTGGTCGTTGTGCGTGTTCAAGTGGAATAATTGCCTCTGTCCTCTGTTAAAGCTGCCTCCTGGCTGCCTTGACAAGTAATCTTGAGGTGGCCCTTTGGTCTCCCAAACACAACCCGTATCGTGGGGAATGGACCAATGTATGAAAATTTATCAGTATTATCTCGTTATTCTCTCACGAATGTAGATGCAAACCCTGACCGGCCATCTTCAATCCAATATGGAAGCTGTCACTGGTGCAAAACTCGATACCCTTCTCCTAGCTTTGCATTGTCAAGTGCAGAGTGCGTCTTGAGGATTCTCCCCTCACCGCCCCCCTCACGCTTAATTGTAGGCATCGCCTGGTCATCACAACCCGAGTCCTCCGGCATACCACACGGCAGTGCGTCTCTACTTGCATTGGGCAACAGGGCTGGTCATATTATGTTCCTGAGGTGCGGCTGACCTTCTCTCGGACCGTCCCACTCTCATTTAAATAGGCTACGGAGCGGCCAACTAGAGTTGTGTCATACTCTGAAGGTCGCAAATAGTTGGATCACACACCTCACTTGGGCTCCATGGGAAATCTCCACAATCGACCAAAGTTTATTCTCTCGCAATCACCTCGCATGTGGAACGCCGAATGGCTCTATTATTCTTATCGGCGTTGAACAAGTCTGGAACCGATCCTCGGGCGATTTACTTACTACAAACTTCGAGGTCAGCGCGGAGACACCTTGTGAGCAGGATCGGAGTGGCATCACCTTGCTTGAATGGGTATCGGTTCGGACCGGACCTGTACGTGATGCTTCACGCTACCGTATGTTCTTCCGAACCTGATTATGTAGCCAATTCTGGTTCATTGCAAACCCGGCCTTGTATTGCTCTGGTCGGCGGAGACTTCTAGCCGGGCATGGTTTGGGAAGCGTCGGTTGCAGCTTGAATTGCAGGTCTCATCCAAGGCTTCTAATCATTACACGCAAGCAGCCGGTATGTATTGCTCCTCTTCGTCGAATGGGCCTAACCGGATGTCCGTTCGCAGGCATTGCTTACATTGCAAAAGAAGACACTTTGGTCATCTCACTTCTGGATGGGTCGTACCATACCGTCTATAGTGTCTGTGAAGATCCATCTTTGGTGTCTCCAATAGCCGGGCCAAGCCATTCTTCCTCCGGTTTAACGAAAGCAGCAAGGAAGGCCTTCTTGACCGCAGAAGAAAGACAAATAGTCAAGCCCAAGGACGGCTCCGAGCCTCCCAAGCTTTACGAAAACCACTATGCGAAGACATTCGGAATGTACGGTTTTGATGGGTACGGAGTGTTTATGTGGATACACCAGTAAGTGGTACATCCTTTGGGGAATAAAATGTCTTACTGAATATGTTTTCCTAGCAAAATCTTTGCGGAAACCATGGAGTTCTTTCCAGACGCGAAGATCAGATGCATGCTCATTGTCGCTCCTTTGCTTCAGATTGCCGATGCTGATATCAACATCGCCCAAAGGTTGCAAGCGAAGCTTGAGCGGCCCGGATATCGTATGATCCTCCTCTAATGAAGCCATTCGATCCCTAAACAGTCCTTAGTCTTCCATCATTCTCCTATCGAGACACTTCGCGGAGAGCTAGTACATCTACGACGACGCCCTGTCATCGACTATCATCAGGATCGATTACTTGACCTGCTTCAATGGGAATCTGAGGATCGAATGGACGTCGATACGCCGGGACCCATTGATCTTACATATCCTCAACTGGATGAAGCATCACCAAATCTACAAGGTCTGGTCGAAAGAGCACTGGTCCAGGTACTTTGGGATGACGCAAGTTTGCATTCGGCTCGCTTGAGGCTTTTCCTCGCTAGGTTTTGCTCGGTATGCATTCGCAGGGTGGTGGTTCCTAATTTACCCACGAAGGCTTACTTTAGGAGGTTTCACGCGACTTTAACCAAGGTTTTATCGACGCTGCCCAGGACCTGGATCGGAACATTTCAATTGTTTGTCTCAGGCAGCGGCTTGAGTACCTACTGGCTCTCCCAAAAGAAACAGTACTTGGTACGGTCCATTAACACCCCTATTCCTTGCTGAAGATCTAACAGTGCTTCATGAGTAGCATCGGGCTCGTCCTTCGCCCTCCGCACACTAGAACAAGCACGCCTTACGCCATTCTCGGAAGATCCCTCGATCCAAGCTCTTGCAGGACGTCTGATAGTGAAGCTTTGGACAATTCCAGACGGTGTACCGCAAGAAGCTCCTGAACTCTGCCCAGCGTGCGGGGCTGAGGTCCCTTTCACGGACCTGCAGCTGGGGACCTGCACAGAGGGTCATGCATGGAGTGCGTTTGTGCAGGGTCTCTTCATTCCTTCTTTTGACCGACGTCCCTCACTAGGTCGGTGCAGTGCGACATCGTACATCCTCGGTACTCCTTATGTGCGAACATGCATGGCTTGCTCAAAGAAAATGCTGTTACTCCCCTCTCACATAGATTTCACCTCAATCACAGGCAGCAAAGCTTGGCCTCCAGCCATTCGAAACGAGTGGGTGGCTCGCAGCTTCGTTGGGGCTTGCTTGCTCTGTTTGAGTTGTGGAAACCGCTGCATGCGGATACTCTAGTCTCTTGTCATCGGCTGTCTTCTGTTATCTGAAGTAACGACACCTTTGCTGGGATTGTGAAGGACATACACGAAATTCGGTGGACATGCAACGAAAGAGTTCAATAGCTCTCATACTTGGGTACCTTCATCGGCATAGCGTCCGGGTCGTCTTCTGCATCAGCGTCCTCTTGGGCCTTTTGCATGGCCAAAACGGGGTCATTGAGCTCGGCCCAATCGTTCTCTCGAGTCTCTTGCCATTCTTCTCGTGTAAGGGGTCGATGTGACATCTGGATAGTGTCCCACTTATCGCCATACTCGAAGACTTCGTCTCGCTATCGGGACCCAGTCCTTCGTCAGCTAGAGCGGGACGAAGGCGCGGACAATAATACTTACGGCAACTCGTCTTCGCTTGAGTCGCATCCGGCGAGCAACTTGCTGAATGTAGGCGCCCTTCGCGCGTTTGTTTGCAGGCATTTGCGAGCCGAGGACGTCGACGTGCGCAGGGAGATCACCCTCGTCGACCATGAGTAATAGTTCAGTCGCTCCGGGTTCTTGATAGAACAGTTCGTAGTCGCGGACAAAGTCGAATTCCATCTAGGGGAGAGTCAGCAAAGTTAATAATGGTACAAACGAGGATTACGTGCGTGGTTTCCGTCATACATCCTTCCAGTTTGCAGTTCGGTCTCCCTGCGTCCCATGTAGTCGGCAGCATCTTCGTCACTGCGAGGCAGGAAATATGCCAAGAACTGCTCGTCTTCGGTTTTCATAGGCCGCAGTATACCAGAAGTGAGACGGGGGTCTTCCTGCTCTATTGGGCGTTCCCCTGGTCGTTCAGCAAAGCGCAAGATGTCGTACATATTCGATACAGTTTCTGGGTCAGCGAATACGTCGTATGTAGAGACAGCGCGCAGTCCAGGTTTGAGAGGGTGTATATATGTGGACAAATCGACAGGAGCCAGGGATGATGGGAATGTTTCCTGGATATCTCGAATCTGGGCCTCGCGAGAGATGTCAACAGCAATAGGGGCGTCCTGTTCGAGCCTTTTATTATGGATATCAGTACTAACGCCTACCCAGACTATTTTTAACTTACAACCGTTGAGAAGAAGGCGAGCGAGTGGCAAAGTCCTGACTTAGGTACTCTGTCCTTCGAAGCCACGATACTTGGGGGACAGAAGATCCTTGTGTACTCTGTGATGGTCTCTGAGGTTGTGAACCTCCAATAACATCGTCCAGAAGAGCCTGATCTTCGGGCTCAAGGTCTGGGAGGTTATTTGGGTCGGGGTTTAGTTCTGAGAGTAGCCGGATGTCAGCATGTAGACAAATTTATTTACATGCGTGTTAGTGACTTACTTGTTGGGTCGCCTCTCTCCTGCCAAAGGTGACGGAAGATTGTAAGGTCAAGCGGCATACCCATTTCCGCATCAGCCACCATGGGGAAGAGCATATCATTTGCCATTTGAGCTGTATAATCAAGACTTGCATACCGTGCTGGGTCTGTTGGAATATTGAGGAGCTTGGACGGGAAAGGCGGCGGGGCCAGTGGGTTGTGGTACCGAACGCGGACAAGAAGATCGGGTTTACTGTTGGATATATTTCAGGGACATGAATTTATGTTATCAATGAGCGCTTCTAGCCTTTTCTTTGATGCCATTCGTGGAAACGCGTTCAAGTTGGCATATCGTTTGTTTCAGCTCTGATCCTCCCACCGCGCGACCCGGGGACAAACCGACAACAAAAATGGCAGAGTACGTGTATATCATTTCTGTTGATGATTGGCGTCTAAACATAGCCCGCAGAGTGACCACAGCGACGGAACAGGATACCCACGAGAAGCTCATAGATCTTGTGGCGCATGCAAGACGCGCCTTCAGACTGAAACAGTACGAACAAGCCGTAGAGTTGTATGGTCAGGCTCTCGAATCCTAGTGCGTTCTCAAGTTTCACTATCACCTGCTTGTTAACAACCCCTTTACTCTTAGTGCTGGCGACTGCAACCCACAATCCGTGGATCTATATTATCTTTATGGTTTATCTCTTTTGGAAAACGCCATTGCATCTAACGGTGTTCTGGGTAAAACGGAGGAGCAACCCGCTGAAGAAGAGGAAGAGCCAGGTAGGCAATGAGCGTGGCTTGACGTGTTTTGCGTGTCATTGCGAATTCTAGTGCTGACTCGAGTGACTCTTCGCCCGGACATAGCTAGCAAAGCTGGAAACGCGTCTGGTGAAGGACGTTTCGTTTTTGGCGCGGATGGTGGCGAAGAGGATCCTGTTGATCTCTACGCTCAAGCAGAAGCCATGCTCAAAGCTGAGGATGAAAAAGTCGCTGCGAGCGAAAAGGGAGTGGCCGAGAATGACGGCGGGGGCGAAGAAGAAGAGGAACCCGAAGACGACTTCAATGCTGCATGGGAGATCCTTGACTTAGCCAGAAATACGTATGAGAG
>Ga0209131_1002705_pt1 | contig 11982 bp, 10 predicted proteins | sample GraSoi_2013_40cm_FD_185826 | JGI IMG/M metagenome (GOLD analysis project Ga0209131, IMG submission 185826) | Grasslands soil microbial communities from the Angelo Coastal Reserve, California, USA - Sample 9_17_2013_40cm (SPAdes) (version 2) | ecosystem: Environmental > Terrestrial > Soil >...
CCGCATGATGCACGGCAGCCACAAGCCGGTGAGCGCGAATTCCGAAGTCATCGTGCGCACCGGGGGCGGCGGCGGATGGGGCGAGCCGCTCGAGCGCGACCCGGAGCGGGTGAGCTGGGACGTGCTGGAAGAGTTCATCTCGCAGGACGCCGCGCGGGACTTGTACGGCGTGGTACTGAACGAAGATCTTTCGGTCGACCAGGCTGTGACCCGGGACCTGCGGAGGAAACACGGCCGCGCAGCATGACGGTCCTCGAGCAGCTGGGGGCTCAGCTTGCCCGTGCCGATCTCTCCGATCGGGCGCGGCAGGCCGCTCGCCTGCACGTCGTCGATACGGTAGGCGCCTGGGTCGCGGGCAGCGCGACTGCCGAAGGACGCGAGCTGGCCAAATTCGGGAGCACGAGCAGCGATGACCTGTCGACCCGCGTCGCTACGCACTGCGCGCTCGCGCGCCTCTCCGAGATCGACGACATTCATCTCGTCTCGGCCACGACGCCTGGCGCGCTCGTCGTTCCGGCTGCGTTGACGATCGCCGGCGCGCCCGGCCGGGGCGCGACCAGCATGCTCGCTGAAGCCATCGCGGCCGGCTACGGAGCCATGACCCGGCTGGGCACGGCCTTGAACGGGCCCTCGATACTTTACCGCGGCATCTGGCCGACCTACCTCACCGCGCCGTTCGCGGTGGCCGCGGCCGCCTCGCGCCTTCTGGGTCTCGACGAAAAGCAGGCGGCGCACGCGCTCGCCATCGCGCTCGGCCTCTCGTCGCCCGCGGTCGGCCGCCAGAGCGGCCCGAACATGTCGCGCTGGCTCGCGATCGGAAACGCCGCGCGCAACGGTCTGACCGCGGCGCTTTCAGCCCAGGCCGGATTCTCCGGCGACCTGCGCATCTTCGAGGGAGATTTTTTCCCCTCCGTCTACGGCATCTCGCCCGATTTGGCGTCGCTCCTGGACGGGCAGCCGGCGCTGGGTGAAACGAGCTTCAAGCCCTGGTGCGCGGCGAAGCAGACCATGGCCGCGGCCCAGGCGCTGAGGGAGATCATCGAGGAAGGCGTGCCGGCTTCCACGATGTTGAATCTCGTCGTGGGCGTCCCGCCGACCACCCTGAAGATGATAGCCCACGGCGTCGTTGCGGGCGAGCGCGCGTCCCACCTCACCAGCGTCTCGTACCAGATGGCCCTGGCCGCTCTCCATCCGGACGCCACCATCGACGTCAGGCAGACGCCGGAGTCCGTCCCCGCGGAGATCCGGGACTTCATGGCGAAGATTTCAGTGAGAGCGGACGAAGGTCTTCTGCGGCACTATCCAAAATCCTGGCCGGCACACGTCGTCGTCACGACCGCGCTCGCCCGGCACGAGAAGCTCGTCCTTCACGTTCCGGGAGACCCCGAGCGGACGCTGGACGAATCGCAGGTCTCGGCGAAATTCTGGCGCCTCGTCGCGCCGCTCGTGGGCGATCACGCTTCGGAGGAGCTGCTGCGCCTCGCCTTCGCCGCGCTCGATGGAGGGGGTGTGAAAGCCCTGCTCGAAGCGATGGAGAAGTCTGCCGCGGCGCTCGGCTAACCGGAAAACGCCTGGATTCCCGTCTGCGCGCGTCCGAGAATGAGCGCATGGATATCGTGCGTGCCTTCGTAGGTGTTCACCACCTCGAGGTTCAGCATGTGGCGCACCACGCCGAACTCGTCCGAAATCCCGTTGCCGCCCAGCATGTCGCGCGCCATGCGCGCGATCTCCAGCGCCTTGCCTGAGGAGTTGCGCTTCATGATCGAGGTGATTTCGGGCGTGTCGCTGCCTTCGTCCTTCATGCGCCCGAAGCGCAGCACGCCCTGCAGGCCGAGGCAGATCTCGGTCTGCATGTCGGCGAGCTTTTTCTGGATGAGCTGGTTGGCGGCGAGCGGCCGGCCGAACTGCTTGCGCTCGAGCACGTAGCTCCTCGCGCGGTGCCAGCAGTCTTCCGCCGCGCCGAGCGCGCCCCAGGAGATGCCGTAGCGCGCCGCGTTCAGGCAGGTGAAGGGCCCCTTCAGGCCCTCGACGCCGGGAAGGAGGTTCTCCTCGGGCACGAAGGCTTCGTCCATCACCACTTCGCCGGTGATCGAGGTGCGCAGTCCGAGCTTGCCGTGGATCGCGGGAGCGGACAGCCCCTTCGCGCCTTTTTCGGCGAGGAAGCCGCGGATGCGTCCGTCCTCGGTCTTCGCCCAGATCAGGAACAGATCGGCGATCGGCGCGTTGCTGATCCAGGTCTTGGAGCCGGAGAGGCTGTAGCCGCCGGGGACCTTCTTCGCGCGCGTCTGCATGCTCGCGGGATCGGAGCCGTGGTTGGGCTCGGTCAAGCCGAAGCAGCCGACGAGCTCCCCTTTGGCGAGCTTGGGGAGATATTTCCTCTTGTGCGCCTCGGAGCCGAATTCGTGGATCGGCGTCATCACGAGCGAGCTCTGCACGCTCATGGTCGAGCGGTAGCCGGAGTCGACGCGCTCGAGCTCTCTCGCGATCAGCCCGTAGCTCACGTAGTTCGCACCGGCGCCGCCGTATTCGGGCGGCAGTGTCGCTCCGAAGAATCCGAGCGCGCCCATCTCGCGGAAGATCGCAGAATCGACCTTCTCGTGGCGGAAAGCCTCGAGCACCCGCGGCGCGAGCTTGTCTTGAGCGTAGGCGCGCGCCGCATCGCGCACCATGCGCTCCGCTTCCGTGAGCTGCGCCTCGAGGAGGAGCGGATCGTGCCAGGCGAACTCGGCTTTCTTGGGCTTGGCTTTGAGCGGGGCGTTCATGGAAATCTCCGGTGGGATCTCAGGCCTCGGGGGTGAGCAATGATACGCCGAGCCGCGCGCGGCGCTTGAGCCACGGGCTCGCGCGATAACGGGGATCTCCGTAGAAATCGTAGAGGGTCTGCAGAATGCCGAGGATTCTCGCCGGGCCGATCGCGTCCCCCCAGGCGAGCGGCCCCCGGGGATAGCCCAGGCCGAGCGTCACCGCCGCGTCGATGTCGGCGGGCTGCGCGATGCGCTGCTGCGCGATGTCGCAGGCGATGTTGACGATCTGCGCGATCGTGCGCTGCGCGACGAACCCCGGCGAATCGCGGATCACGGTGACCGGCACGCCGTCGCCGGAAAGCAGTCCGTGCGCGGCGGCGCGCATCTCGGGAGTAGTCACGGGAGTGGTCATGAGCGTACGGCGCTTCTCCACCGGAAACAGACAATCCACCGCGAGGGTGCGTGCCGGATCCAGCTCCTCCTCGAGCGCAGTCGTGGTCGCATCGTCGCCGAGCGGCGCGACCAGGCACAGCGACTGCGCGGCGGGCCGCACGCCGCGGTCGATGTGCGCGCCCAGTCCTCTCAGCAGCTCGGTGAGCCCTGCGGCCAGCCCCGAGCGGCCTACCCAGACGGTCGCGGGCCGCGCCGAGGGCGCCGGCGCCTCGGGAATAGCTTCCTGGCTGCCGTTCTCGTGCCGGTAGAAGCCGCGCCCGGACTTGCGGCCCAAGAGCCCCGCGTTCACGCGCTGGCCGGTGAGGGGCGAGGGACGGTAGCGCGGCTCCTCGTAGTATTGCCGGTAGATCGACTCCATCACCGGATGCGAGACGTCCAGGCCCGTCAGATCGAAGAGCTCGAAGGGGCCCAGTCGGAATCCCGCGCAGTCGCGCAGGATGCGGTCGATCTCGTGAAACTCCGCGATGCCTTCCCCGAAGATCCGCAGCGCCTCGGTGCCGTACCCGCGCCCCGCGTGGTTGACGATGAAGCCGGGTGTGTCCTTCGCGCGCACCGGCCGGTGGCCAAAGCGCAGCGCGAGGCCGGCGAGGGCCTCGCCGACCCAGGGCGCGGTCAAGAGGCCGTCGACCACCTCGACCACCTTCATCAGGGGAACCGGGTTGAAGAAGTGAAAGCCGGCTACGCGCTCGGGCCGCTTGCACGCCGCGGCGATCGCCGTAATCGAAAACGAAGAGGTGTTGGACGCCATCAGGCAGTCTTCGGCGACGATCGCCTCCAGCGCGGCGAACAGCTCGCGCTTGGCTTTGAGGTCTTCGACCACCGCCTCGATGACGATGGGGCAGGCGGAGAGCGCGGCCAGCGAATCGGCGATGACGAGGTTCGCCTTCGCCCGCGCGACTGCGTCCCGGTCTAGCCGGCCTTTTTCGGCGAGCCTCGCGAGCTGCCCGGAAACGGACTCCTTCGCGTCTCGCGCGGCGCCCGGACGGTTGTCGTGGAGCAGCACGCGGATGCCGGCCTGCGCGGCGATCTGGGCGATGCCGCGTCCCATGACGCCGGCGCCGACCACCGCCAGCTCGAGATCGGGCCGGGAAACGGCTAGGGGCATGATGCAGGGCGGAAAAGGGCCGATTCTATCGCGGTTTCGACGCGGCTCCGGCACGCGTTGACGTTCAGTCGCGATTTCGGCAAGCTTGCCGCGGGCGCTTCGGCCACTGGAAGGAGCCGCATGCATTCACTCGCACGCACGCTCGCGCTGTTGGGGCTGTTCCTGGCTCTGCCTGCGATGTCGCAGGAATTCCCTTCACGGCCGATCACCCTGATCTGCCCCTGGCCTGCGGGCGGCTCGACCGATACCCATCTGCGGCGCTTCGCCGAAATCTCCGCGAAATACCTCGGGCAGACTGTGCTGATCGAGAACAGGCCAGGCGGCGGTGGGACGGTAGGACCGGGCCACCTGGCGCAGACCGCCAAGGCCGACGGTTATACGCTTTCGCAGATGCATATGGGCGCGTTCCGCATCGCGCACATGCAGAAGCTCGCCTGGGACCCGGTGCGCGACTTCACTTACGTCATCGGCCTGTCGGGCTACACCTTCGGCGTGGTGGTGAAGAGCGATTCGCCGCTCAAGACCTTCGGCGACCTGCTCGACTACGCCAGGGCGAACCCGGGCAAGCTGTCCTACGGCTCCACCGGCACCGGCACCTCGCCGCACCTGCTCATGGAAGAAGTGTCGATGAAAACCGGCGTCCACTTCCTCCACGTGCCCTTCAAGGGCAACGCGGATTCGACGCAGGCGCTCCTCGGCGACCACATCATGGCGCAGTCGGATTCCAGCGGCTGGGGGCGCTTCGTCGACGCGGGCCAGTTCAGGCTGCTGGTCACCTTCGGGAGCCAGCGCACCAAGCACTGGCCGGGCGTGCCCACGGCGAACGATCTGGGCCTCGACATGGTTTACAGTTCTCCCTACGGCATCGTCGGCCCGCGCGGCCTGGAGCCGCGCATCGTAAAGATTTTGCACGACGGCTTCAAGAAGGCGCTCGAGGATCCCGAGGACCTTAAGGTTCTCGACCAGCTCGACCAGGAGCTGTGGTACCGGTCGAGCGAGGACTACGCGAAGTACGCCCGCGAGACGCTGCAAAGGGAGCGGGCGCTGATCGAGCGGCTGGGGCTGCTGGCAAAATAGCGGAAGGAGGCTGCCGTGTTCAAGAAGATCCTGTTGGCCTACAACGGCTCCCGCGAAGGCAAGTCGGCGCTGCTCGCCTGCGCCGAGATCGCGGCGTTCGCCCATTCGGAGACCCACCTCCTCGCGGTGGCCGGGATGCCCTCGAGCATGTTCCTGACCGAGGGCTTCCTGCCCGAGGAGCTGCTCGAAGAGGAGAAGAAGCGCGCCCAGGAAGTGCTGAACGAAGGCATCGCCCAGCTCAAGAAAAAAGGCTTCACCGTCGCCGGGCACCTGGCGGTCGGCGAGCCGGTAGAGGAGATCAGCCGCCTCGCGGCGGAGCTGAAGTGCGACCTCATCGTGGTCGGGCACCAGCAGAAGGCCTCGTTCGGCTCGCGCTGGTGGCGCGGGTCGGTGGGGAAGACGCTGCTGGATCATGCGCCTTGCAGTATTTTCGTGGCGCAGACGAGGGATTGATATTCAAGCTCGCGACGCGGGCGCAGCCACCCCGGGAGCGGTGTCCGCGCCCGCTCAACCTTTCTTACCTCTGGTCGTTATCCCACTGTGTACTCAGTTTGGGGCGGCGACCATCAACAAGAAGAACAAGACGGCTCTAGTCGCGATCGAGGCCATCGCGAGCCGCATCATCGTCCTGCACGGCCAGCGCGTCATGCTCGATGCCGACCTCGCTGCCCTGTACGGCGTCACGACCAAGCGGCTCAATGAACAGGTGAGGCGGAACCTCGGACGGTTTCCGTCCGATTTCATGTTCCAATTGACAAATCAGGAGGTTGCCATCTTAAGGTCGCAATTTGCGACCTTAAAGACGGGACATGGTCAGCACCGCAAGTACTTGCCGCTCGCCTTCACCGAGCACGGTGCCCTCATGGCCGCGATGGTGCTCAACTCCCCGCGCGCCACCGAAGTGTCGGTCTACGTGGTGCGCGCCTTTGTCGAGCTGCGCGACACACTCGTCGCGCACAAAGAACTCGCCAAACGCCTCGACGAGCTGGAATCAAGACTCGCAAGGAAACTCTCCACCCACGACCAGGCGATTGCCGGCATCCTCGATGCCATCCGTCAGCTCATGGTGCCGCCTGAGCCGACCAAGAAGCGCATCGGGTTCGTGCAGAACGACTGAGAGGGGCGCGGAGCGGTCGGAAAGACGCTGCTCGAGCACGCGCAGCGCTGCATCTTCGTCGCGCGGACGCAGGGTTGAGGCTGCGCGCGCCGATCTATCAGGAACCGGCTTGGTTCCGAGAAATTGCCGGTGAGAAGTTCGGTTCTGGAGAGTCTCTACAAAGGAATTACGCAATCGTCCTCGGTTCCTTCAAACCGCCAATTCACTATCGTTCTGGTGGTTTTATCGATCTCGAAGTAATAACGGCAGGAGCGTAGCCCGGGGTATCCCTCTTCAATGTTGCCGTTCGGGAGTGTTCTGACTTCAATCCGGCGTGCTCGATAGCGGACCGTATCAGTACTTGGATCATCAGCGCTTTTCCCAACATGATTGCTCATTATCGTTCTGAAGTTTTCGTGTCCGCTCGGCAAGAAGGCACAACCGACAAAAATCAAAAGCGCAAATAAAACCAAGCATGGAACGCTCGAGTGAGTGATTCTCATATGTTTGCACTAACGCGAGGGAAAGTTACCCTGCCTTGATCGTATTCACCAGCACGCCGACCTTGCTCACTTCGATCTCCACCGTGTCTCCGGGCTTCATCCACACCGGGGGATTGCGGCGCGCGCCGACGCCGCCCGGGGTGCCGGTGACGATGACGTCGCCCGGCTCCAGGGTGGTGAAGGTCGAGATGTAATTGATCAACCGCGGGATGCGGTGAATCATCTGCTCGGTGGTGGCGTGCTGCATGACCTGGCCGTTCAAGCGCGTCTCGAGCGTCAGTTCCTCGCCGTCCGCTATCTCGTTGCGCGTGACCATCCACGGGCCGAATCCTCCGGTGCGGCTGAAGTTCTTTCCCGCGGTCCACTGCAGCGTGTGGTGCTGCCAGTCGCGCACCGAGCCGTCGTTGTAGCAGGCGTAACCGGCGATGTGCTTCCACGAATTTTCCTGCGGGATGCGCCGCCCGGACTTTCCGATCACGACCGCGATCTCGCCTTCGTAGTCGAGGTGGGTCGATTCGGGCGGCATGACGATAGCCTGCTTGTGCCCGACCTGTGACTCCGCGACGCGGATGAACAGCGCGGGATTCTCGGTCTTGTCGCGGCCGGTTTCCATGCGGTGCTCTTCGTAGTTCAGACCCGCGCAGACGATCTTGCCGGGGTTCGGGATGACCGGAAGGAACGTCACCTTGGAGAGCTTGAGATCGGCCCTCTTCACGCCTTTCGCGATTTTTTCGGCCTGGGCGAGCGCACCTCCGGCGAGCAGGGCGCGCAGGTCCGGATATTTCCTGCCGATGCGGCGTGTGAGATCGACGACTCCGTCGTTCGTCACGACGCCGTAGCCGGCGCCCTTGGGAGTGCGATAGCTCGCGAGCTTCATTGTTTTTCTCCGCTTGAGTGAAGCGCGCTAGTTTACCGCAAGGCTCAGAAGCGCACGGTCGCTCCTGCCACGAACGCCCAATCCACGCTCAACTGGGTGCCGTTGTAGAAGCGGTAGATCGGCAGCTGCACGAAGCTGTAGACCTGGAAATCGTGCGTGAGCGAGTAGATGATGCCCGGGCTCAAGAAAACGGACTTCGATCCGCTCAGATCCGGCTCCGCGTTTGCGCCCGAGTCCCTTCCCTTGATCAAGCTGTTGACCTGCAGCAGGGCCTGCAGATCATGACCGAGGGGATAGCGGTAACCGACGTTGAGCTGGAACTGATTGCCGGGCTTGTATTCCTCCTTGGTGCTCACGGCCTGCTGGTAAAGCGCCTGGACGAACCAGCTCGAATCGAGGTGAATCCCCGGCGCGGAGTAGTAGCCGCCCAGCACGAGGTCGGTGCTTCCGCTCCCCGGCTGCAGCGCGCGCTCGGCGACGGCGCCGTCGGCGTTGCTGACGCGGTAGTCCCCGGTCGGCAGTTTCAAGCCGAAGATCAGGCCCTGATTGACGACCGGGTTCTTCTCGTTGTCGAAGCGGTACATCCCGAGCACGCGGGTATCGCCGACTTTGGTGAAGTCCCATTTCTCGAACGTCGCTGCGCCCGTGGGGTCCGCGATGTGCGAGTGGGAACGGTCCACCACGGGCACGGACACCGAAACGGCCCAGTTCTTCGAGACGGTGTAGTCCAGGGTCGTCAGCAGGTTGCGGTTGATGGTCCGCAGTTCCGTCGTATCGGCGGTGTCGTCGGCCTGCGAGATCCGTTTGGTGCCCTGCATGAGATGCTTCTGCTCGACGAACTCGAAGCGCTCGTCGAGCCGGAAGGCACCGGGTTCGCTCGCGACGCCCTGCGTCGACCAGTTGGTGTTGAGCACGCAGAAAGCGGAGCCGCAGGACCCTTGCGCGGCGCCGGCGACGAGGAGCGCGACGCCTCCCGAGCACGCGATTGCAAATCGCTTATTCATTCCTTTTCCTCCTGAAATTTCGAGTCGCGCTCCGGCCGTTTGGAGCCCCGGCGCGCGAAAACCGTACGGCCGCAGCCGTACGCTATGGAGCGATGAAACTCAGGAGGAAAAAGGCGGGGCGCGCGGAGGCGCAGTCGGATCGAAAGCGGTTACGAGAAGCGGCGCTTCGTAGAACTCGGGTTCCTGCGCGGCGGCCAGGGCCGGGGCGAAGATTGCACCAGCCGCGGAGGCCAGGGCGGGGCCGCGCTCGGCATTGAAGGGGCACAGGGTGCAATGCGAAGGCTGGGCGCCTTTTCCGGGGAGGCTTTCGCCCGGGTGCTTCAGACCGGTAGCGGTGCAGACCTCGGACGGCAGCGCGGGGGCGTTCGGCCTGGCGTTCGCGAGCAGCGGCCAGGACGCGTTGAGCGCCATGCCCGCGAGCGCGATCCAGGCGGCGATGCGGCTGCGGGAGCGATGCGCGGTCATGGCCGCTTTTTTAGCATAGATGCGCGCGTTTTGCCAACCGCGAACCCTTCGGACGGTTCTGGTATTCTCCCCTCCGACATGAAGGGAAGACTGGAAGACCGGCGCCTGCTCACCGGGCAGGGGCGATTCATCTCCGACTGGAATTTTCCGAATCAGGCCTACGCGGCGTTCCTGCGCTCGGACCGGGCGCACGCCGATATCGTTTCCGTCGACGCGGCGGCCGCGCTCGAAGCCGCGGGTGTGCTCGCCGTGCTCACCGGCCGTGACGTGGCCGAAGCCGGCTACAAGTCGATTCCGACCAACCTCGGCGTCAAGGACCGCTTCGGGGAGCCGTTGAAAAAACCGCCGCGCCCGGTGCTCGCGCAAGGGAAAGTCCGCCACGTCGGCGAGTGCGTCGCCTGCGTGGTCGCCGAATCGGCGCAGCTCGCGCAGGACGCGGCCGAACTGATCGCGGTCGAGTACCGCGAGCTGCCCGCGGTGACCTCCGCGGAAAAGGCGCTGGCTCCGGGCGCCGCGCAGCTGCACGCCGAGCTTCCCGGGAACCTTTCCTTCGACTGGGTCGCGGGCGACGAAGCCGCGACCGAGGCCGCGTTCCGCTCGGCCGACCGCGTCGTGAAGCTCGCTCTGGACAACCCGCGCATGGTCGGCAATCCGATGGAGCCGCGCGCCTGCTCCGGGACCTACGACGCGGCGACGCAGAAGTACGCGCTCTACGCCTGCACCCAGGGGACCGCCGGAATGCGCGGGCAGCTCGTCTACACGATGGGCGTCCCCGACGACAAGATCGACGTGATCGCCGAGGACGTCGGCGGCGGCTTCGGCGTGCGCTTCAACATGTATCCGGAGTATTGCGCGGTGCTGCTCGCGGCGAAAAAAATCGGCCGCCCGGTGAAATGGACCGGCAGCCGCTCGGAAGTCTTCCTCTCGGACGAGCAGGGGCGCGACGTCGCGAGCACGAGCGAGCTCGCGCTAGCCGCTTCGGGGAAATTCCTCGCGCTGCGTTTCTCCTACCTCGCCGACCTCGGCGCCTACCTCGCCCCGACCGGCCCTTTCATCAATACGCAGGGCGTGGTCGCGTGCTTGACCGGCGTATACGCGGTGCCGGCCGCATGCGCGCGCGTCAAGCTCGCCGTGACCAACAAGGCGCCCTCCGCGGCCTACCGCGGCGCGGGCCGCCCGGTGATGTCCTATATGCTCGAGCGCCTGGTCGATGAAGCCGCGCTCGAGCTGAAAATGGATCCCGCGGAGCTCCGGCGCAGGAATCTCGTTCCGAAGAATCAGTTTCCGTACAAGGCGGCGAGCGGCGTCACTTACGACTGCGGCGATTTCGAGGGCGTGCTGGCCGACGCGCTGGCCGCTTCCGACTGGACGGGATTTGCAGCGCGGCGCGCGCAATCCAAAACACGCGGCAAGCTGCGCGGGCGCGGCATGGCCGCCTACATCGAAGCGAGCGGCGGGGGTTTCGCGCCCTCCGACCAGGTCGAGCTGCGTTTCGGCGCGGAGGGCACGATCACGATGTACGCGGTCTCGCACTCGCACGGACAGGGCCACGAGACGAGCTACGCGCAGATCGTCTCCGCCGTCACCGGCGTGCCGATGGAAAATTTCCGCTTGAGGAATGGCGACCCCGCGGTGCGCTTGATCGGCAACGCGACCGGCGGCTCGCGCTCGCTGCTGGGCGTCGGAAGCGTGATGCAGCTCGCGGCAAAGCAGGTGGTGGAGAAAGGCCTCGCCCTCGCGTCAAAAGATCTGGAGGCCGCCGCGGCCGATATCGAATTCGCGGGCGGAACCTATCGCATCAGGGGCACCGACCGCGCGGTCGCGCTGCTCGCGCTCGCGCAGAAGTACGCCGGCACGCCGCACGCGCTCGACGTGAAGACCGAAGGCAGGTTCGGCGTGACCTTCCCGAACGGCTGCCACGTCGCCGAGGTCGAGATCGAGCCCGAAACGGGAATCGCCGAAATCGTGCGCTTCACCGCCGTGGACGACGCCGGCAACATCGTCAATCATCAGATCGTCGAAGGCCAGATGCAAGGCGGGATCACTCAAGGGGCGGGGCAGGTGTTCGGCGAGCACGCGATCTACGATCCGGACACCGGCCAGCTCCTCACCGGGAGCTTCATGGACTACCCGATGCCGCGCGCGGGCCTCGTGAGCGGCCTCGCGATCCGCGAGCATCCGGTGCCGACCGCGACGAACCCGCTCGGCGCCAAAGGCGTGGGCGAAGCCGGCGTGAGCGGCTCGCTCCCCGCGCTCATGAACGCGGTATCGGATGCGCTGCGCCAGGCGGGCGTCACGCACTTCGACATGCCGGCGACTCCGGACCGCCTGTGGCGCGCGATTCGGGGCGCAAAGGCGGGGTGAGGCGGGCGCTCCGCCGGGCGCCGGCACGTGAAAATGCGGGGAAGCCTCAAGGACGTTCTTGCCGCCGCGGCGCGCGGCGCGCTCACGCTCCTGGCGGCGCTGTGGATCTTTCTCGAGGAGTGGATATGGGACGGCATGCAGGCCTGCATGGCCTGGATCGGCAAGCTGCCCGGCGTCCGCTGGTGCGAGGCGCGCATCGCGGGCCTTCCTCCCTACGCAGCGCTCGTCGCCTTTCTCATTCCCGCCGCGATCCTCGTTCCTTTCAAGCTGCTCGCTTTCTGGCTGATCGCTCGC
>Ga0209131_1002707_pt1 | contig 11968 bp, 17 predicted proteins | sample GraSoi_2013_40cm_FD_185826 | JGI IMG/M metagenome (GOLD analysis project Ga0209131, IMG submission 185826) | Grasslands soil microbial communities from the Angelo Coastal Reserve, California, USA - Sample 9_17_2013_40cm (SPAdes) (version 2) | ecosystem: Environmental > Terrestrial > Soil >...
CGCGCTGCGGCCCGGCGGGCGCCGGGCAGGCGATGAAGCTGATCAATAACATGGTGCTGTTCCAGAACGTGCTCGCGGTTGCCGAGGCGCTCGCCGTGATCCGCAAACTCGGCCTCGATCCGGCGAAGGCGCTCGAGGTGCTCGCCAAGGGCTCGGCCGACAGCTTCGCGCTGCGCCACCACGGCATGACGGCGATGCTGCCGAACAAGTTTCCGGAGAAGGCCTTCTCGGTCGAGTACGCGCTCAAGGACATCAGCTACGCGCTCGAGCTCGCCAAGATCGCGCGCATCGAGCTCACCGGGCTGAAGAACGCCAAGGCGCTGCTCGACAAGGCCGCCGCCGCCGGCCATACGGCGGAATACTTCCCGGTCATTGCGAAACTGATTTAGTTTTGTACGAAGAAGGAGTGGAAAGAATAATTACGGACGTTGTACGGAATTCATGACCCCGAACCCGCTTGATCTGCGAACCTGGCTGGCCGAAGTCGAGAAGCTCGGCGAGCTCAAGCACGTCCACGGCGCCGACTGGAACCTCGAGCTCGGCGCGATCAGCGAGCTCAACGTCAAGAAGGACCTGCCGCCGGCGCTGCTGTTCGACGAGATCAAGGGCTATCCGAAGGGCTTCCGCGTCCTGACCTGCAGTACCAGCAGTCCGGCGCGCCTGTCGTCGATCCTCAGGTTGCCGATCCAGCGCACGCATCTTGGCCTGGTCGAGGCGCTGCGCGGCAAGCCGGCGCAGTGGCAGGCGGCGGCCGCGAAATTCCCGATGTCAGTGGTGAGGACCGGCCCGGCGCTGGAGAACGTTCAGCGCGAAGTGGACATCGATCGCTTCCCGTCGCCGCTCTGGCACGAGCTCGACGGCGGCCGCTACATCGGCACCGGCTGCTCGGTGGTGACGCGCGACCTGGATTCGGACTGGATCAATGTCGGCACCTACCGCGTCCAGGCGCTGGACAAGAACCACGTGGCGCTCGACATGGTCTCGGGCAAGCACGGCCGCCTGCACTACGAGAAGCACAAGGCCGCCGGCAAGCGCTTCCCGGTGGTGATCGCGCTCGGCGCCGATCCGCTCGGCTATCTCATCTCGGGGATCGAAGTGCCCTTCGGCATGTGCGAGTACAACTACATCGGCGCCATCCTCGGGGCTCCGGTGGCAGTGATCGAGGGGCAGATCACGCGCCTGCCCTTCCCGGCGGCCGCCGAGATCGTGCTCGAAGGCCATATCGAGCCGAACGACGAGCGCACCGAGGGACCGTTCGGCGAGTTCCACGGCTATTACCCCGGCAAGGCGGGCAAAGCGCCGGTGGTCACCGTCGAAAGGGTTTATTTTCGGGAAAACCCGATCATGATCGGCAGCCCGCCGGCCAAGCCGCCGAACGATTACTCGTACTCCAAGGCGGTGATGCGCTCGGCGCTGCTGCACGACGCGCTGGTCGCCGCCGGCGTGGCCGACGTGCGCGCGGTGTGGGCGCACGAGATCGGCGGCGCGCGCATGTTCAACGTGGTCTCGATCAAGCAGCGCTACGCGGGACATGCGCGCCAGGCCGGCCACATCCTGAGCCAGTGCGGCGTCGGCGCGTACATGTCGCGCTACTCGGTGGTGGTCGACGACGATATCGATCCGGCAAACCTGCAGGAAGTGATGTGGGCGGTTGCGACGCGCACCGACCCCTCGATCGACATCGACATCATCCAGCGCGGCATGGGCTCGAAGAACGACCCGATGTTCGTCGCCTACCGCTACGACGCCGCCTTCAGCTCGAAGGCGATCATCGATGCCTGCCGGCCTTGGGACCACCTCGAAGAATTCCCGGCCGTGGCGGAGGCGAGCAAGGAGCTGCAGGCAAAGATCCGCGCCAAGTGGAAGGATCTACTCTAGGTGCGCTGGGCCGTGGTCCTGTCCATCGTGCTCGGCGGCTGCGCCGGCATGACCCCCGATGAGTGCCGCACGGCGAACTGGTACGAGGTGGGCGAGCGCGATGGCCTCTATTTCACGGCCTCGCCGCGCTTCGAGCTGATCTCAAAGGGCTGCCCGCTGCCCGACGCGCGCGCCGCCGAGCGCGACTACCTGGAAGGCTGGGCCGCGGGCTATTCGGAGGCCGGGCGCCGGACCCACAAGCCCGGCTAAGGCGTGAGCTAGCAGCGACGTCTTAAGGGTTCATTTCTTGCTCGCCTGTCGCCGGCGAGTTACATGGATCCTGAACCGACCGTGGGCGAGTTACCGGAGCCCGCTTCCCAGCCTCAGCGGCTGCGCGTGCTCATTGCCGATGACGAGCGCGACACGCTGGTGACGCTGGGGCTGCTGTGCCGCGACGAGGGCATGGAAGTCCGGCTGGTGAAGTGGGGTGAGCAGGTGCCGGCGGCGGTGGCGGAGTTCGGGCCGGACGTGGTGCTGCTCGACCTCGCCATGCCTGACCGCGGCGGCCTCGACATCGCAGAAGAGCTGATCAACCGTTACGGCGAGCGAGGTCCGGTGCTGATTGCACTCACCGCGTATGCCAGCGAGTCGGACCGCAAGATGGCGAAGGAAGCCGGGTTTCACGACTTCATTGCAAAGCCCTACGATCCGCCAACGCTGCTGCGCCGGCTTGCCGCCATAAAGCCGCGCTAGGCCGGGTCCCTTGGCGCGAGCAGCTTGAGGAGCGCCTCGGGGTCATACGGCTTCGCGACGTGGTGATCGAAGCCGGCCATTTGCGCCAGCATCCTGTCGGAGGCCTGCTTCCAGCCGGTCACCGCGATCAGGCGCGGCCGCCGCTCCCCGTAGCGCGAGGTGATCTCGCGCGCGAGATCGTAGCCGTTGCGATCCGGCATGCCGATATCGAGCAGCACCACGTCGGGACCGAAATCGCGCACCGCATCCAGCACGTCGCCGCCGCGGTAGAGACCGCGCACCTCGTGCCCCTCGTCCTCGATCAGCGAGCGCAGGGTCAGGACTTCGTCCCGATCATCATCGGCGATCAGCACCCGCAGCTTTTGCGGGCTGCGGCCCGGGGCTTCCGGATTGACGGAGACGGCGGGACTCAAGGCCCGGCATTGTAATCAGCCCGGCAAGAGTTGCAACTTACGGAAAAATTAAGACAACGACGTCAGCCGAGCAGGCTCTCGATGAAGCGCGGGTCGGCGGGCTTGACGAGGTGCAGCTCGCAGCCCGCCTCGAGCGACTGCCGGCGGTCGTTCTCGCTCGCATAGGCGCTGACCGCGATGATGCGGATCGACTCGCCGTGTTCCTGCCTGAGCTGGCGCGCCACCTCGAAGCCGTCGAGGCCTGGCAGGCCCAGGTCGAGCAGCACGACGTCCGGCCGGAAGCGGCGCGCCACCTCGAGCGCTGCGGGGCCGGTGGCCGCGATCTCGAGGCGATGGCCTTTCATGCCGAGGAACATGCGCAGCGTCTGCGCCTGGTCGACGTTGTCCTCGACGATCAGCACCTGCTGCGGGCGCATCGCGGAAGTAGAGACGAAATCGGCCGCAGCGTCTAGCGCGCCGCAGCCGTTAAACTCAAGGCGTGAGCCCGCGCCGCACCATCCTGCTGATCGACCACGACGACTCGTCGCGCCAGCTGCTCAGGATTCATCTGAGCAACGCGGGCTACGGCACGCTGGAAGCCGAGGACGCGATCGCCGGCGGCAGGCTGCTGGTCGAGCACCCGCCCGATCTGGTGATCCTGGAAGCGGACCTGCCGTTTCTAACCGGCCTCGACCTCATCGCCACGATCTCGGTCGACCAGTCCGCACCCTGCATGCCGGTGGTGTTCCTGACGAGCAACGAAGAACACCGCTCGCGCGCGCAGCAGCTCGGCGACGCCTGCCTGATGAGGCCGTTCTTCGTCGATGAGCTGCTGCGCGTGGTGGGTCGCTTGCTGCCGGCTTAACGCGAGGAGCCGGTGAAGCTCGCCGGCTGCGCCCCGCTGCCTGCGGCGCCGCGCGTGCCGGGGTCGCCCGCGGTACGCACGCCGAAGAGCTCGATGTCGACGCGCCGGTCGGCCTGCAGGCATTGCACCAGGCGCCGGTTCGAGCCTTGCTCGGCTCCCATTCCGCGGCAAGTGCTGCCGGTGACCGGCTCGGCGCTGCCTTTGCCGGCGGTCTGGATGCTGCGGGCGTTGGCACGCGAGTCGAGATAGTCCTTCACCGTGCTCGCGCGTTGTTCGGAAATGCGCTTGTTGTATTGCGGGCTGCCGATGCGATCGGCATGGCCGACGATCTTGATCTCGTCGAGCGAAGCGCCGCGCAGGCGATCGGCCAGCTCGTCGAGCTTCGCCTTGCCGGCGTCCTTCAGCGTGGCCTTGTTGAAATCGAACAGCACGTCCGCCGAGAGCGTCACTTTCTCGTAGGCCGGCTGCACCGCGACCGGCGCCGGCGCGGGTGCCGGCGGCGGGGCTTGCACGATCGGCGCGGGCGCCGGCTCGAGCTTCGGCTCGGCGGCGATCGGCTGCACCTGCAGGATCTGCGGCGCCGGCTCGGCGCGGGGCGTCGCATCGCAGGGCGTGACGGCATCGTTGCTGGTCCACTGGCCCGAGTGCCAGCACAGGCCGAACGGGTTCATCACGTGGCCGCCGGCAGGTTGCGTCACATATCCGGATTGCTGCGCGTACGCCGATGCACCGAATGCCGCCAGTGCAATCGCCAAGACCTTGGTCTTCATCGAGGCTCCTTGTTTGTTTGGAAGTGAGGGCGGGACGCAGCCTTATAAGGCACACGCTTTACGTAGAGATGAAAAAATGCTCCGAACGGCGCACGGCGAAACCCGTGCTTTTAATCTGCTGTCGATGGAGAGCTACAAGCGAGTCGGCTCCTGTAGTCGCCGATCTACAAAACGGTGGGGGGTTCGTGATGCAGATCACACCGCGGCGCGTCTCGCGGCGCGCCTCCGCTACATCCGTCAGCTTCCTTTAAACCTTTCTGATCTTTCCATTACCGCTTCCTCGATATATTTGCGCCGCCATTTAACGCGCTTCGGGAGGACCAGAAATGAGAAAGCACTTCATCCACGCAGCCGCGCTGCTGCTCGGCGCTGCGCTGTCGTTCAATACTTTCGCGCAGGCCGTGCTCGCGGTATCGGCCACCGTGACCGAGACCTGTCTCTTGACCTCCGGGGCGCTCGCGTTCGGCGGCTATTCGGGCAGCGCGGTGACCGGGAGCGGTACCATCACGGCGACCTGCACCAACGGCTCGGCGGCTAAAATCATGATGGGGCAGGGAGCGAACCCGGCATCGGGCTCTACGGATACCGCGCCGCTGCGCCAGATGCAAATCGGGACGACGGGCAAATACCTGTCCTACTTCCTTTACAGTGCAGGGCCGAACAACACCGTATGGGGCAATACGACGGCGACTGCCAAAATCCTCAGCGCGACCGGGCTCGTCCAGACGGTCAACGTCGACGGCACCATCCCAGCCGGACAGACTCCCTCGGCGGGCGTCTATACCGATGTGGTGAACGTTACGTTCACTTTCTGACGCACCCCCGCTCATGGAGCCAGGCCGCGTGCCTGGCTTTTTTTATGGCCGCGGCGGCGCCGGCGAGCGCCGGCTCGTTCATGGTCACGCCCGTGCGCGTCACGCTCTCGGCGAGCCAGCCGGTGACGCCGATCACCGTGCGCAACGAGAGCCAGGAAACCACCGTAGTGCAGGTCGATGTCGTGGCGTGGACGCAGCGCGACGGCGCCGACGTCTACACCGCGACGCGCGAGATCCTGGCGACGCCGCCGATCTTCACGCTCAAGCCCGGCGCTTCCCAGATCGTGCGCATCGGCCTGCGGCGCGACGCCGACCCGGCGCGCGAGCTCGCCTACCGCGTGTTCCTGCAGGAGGTGCCGCCGCCGCCGAAGGCCGAGTTCAAGGGCCTGCGCGTGGCGTTGCGCATGGGCATTCCGGTTTTCGTGCTTCCGCCGGCGGCAGTGGCGCCGCAGCTCCAGTGGCGCGCGCAGGCGATGCGCGAGGGCGGCCTCAGCCTCAGCCTGCGTAACGACGGCAACGCGCACATCCAGGTGATGGAAGTGCGGCTGGCGCATCCCGCCGAGCGCGAGATCGCGGCCGAGCGCACGCCGGTCTACGTGCTTCCCGGGCAAAGCCAGGGCTGGCGCATGAAAGGCAGCGCGCCCTCGGGCGCCACGGTGCGGCTGCGCGCGCGCACCGATGGCGCCGACGTCGACACCGATCTCAAAGTGGAATGAGACAGCGCGCCAGGGCTGGACTGGCGTTCGCCGCGCTCGTACTGGCCCCGTGCGAGGCCGGGGCGGCGCAGGTGCTGGCGACCGAGATCCAGCTCGCGCGCGATCAGGTGCGCATCGTCATCGATGGCGACGCGGCGATCCGCTTTCGCCTGCTGTCGCTGCGCCGGCGCCTGGTGCTCGAGCTCGAAGACACGGTGTCCGGGCAGGCGCTCGACGCGCTGCCGGCGAAGGTGCCGAGCGCCCATCCCTACCTCGACGGCATCCGCGTCACGCGCCTGCGGCCGCGCGGCATCCGGCTGCAGATCGATCTCAAGGCCGAGGTCGAGCCGCGCATCTCCGCGCAGGGATTTCGCCTGGTGCTCGAATTGTCGCCGACCGGCGCCGTGGCGCCCGCGCTGGAAGAGATGTTTCTCGAGATGCGCCTCAATCAGCAGGCGTTGCAGACGGCGCTCATCCTGCGACAGGGCGACGGCGCGCTGTTCGCGCGCAAGGATGATCTGCAGCGCTGGCGATTGCGCCTGCCGGAGCTCACGCCGCTGGCGTACCGCGGCGAAGAGTATTACCCGCTGGCCGCGTTCCCGGGCTTGTCCTATCGCATCGACGAAGCGCGCCAGGCGCTGGTCGCCGAGGCGCCGGCTTCGTTGTTCGCCGGCACCGAGCTGCGCGGCATGCGCACGGGAATGCCCGGCCTCACGCGCGCGTCGCCTGGGGCGTTCATGAATTACGACCTGTTCGCGAACAAGGTGGGCAACGACACGCTGAAGAGCGGGCTGGTCGAGCTCGGCGCCTTCAGCCGTCTTGGCGTCGGCGTAAGTTCATTTCTCGCGCAGCCGAGCGCGGCCGGCACGCACGTGGTGCGGCTCGATTCGACCTGGACCTACGACCGGCCGGAGAAGCTCGACAGCCTCCGGTTCGGCGATGCCATCAGCGGCGCCGGCAGCTGGGTGCGCGCGGTGCGCTTCGGCGGCGCGCAGTGGGCGACCAATTTCGCCACGCAGCCCGGGCTCATCACCTATCCGCTGCCCGGCGTCACCGGCGAAGCGGTGGTGCCCTCGACCGTCGATCTGTACGTCAACGATGCGCTGCGGCTGAGCCGCGAGGTGCCGAGCGGCCCGTTCACCATCACCGACCTGCCGGTGATCACCGGCCGCGGCGAAGCGCGCGTCGTGGTGCGCGACCTGCTCGGACGCGAGCAGATCGTGGTGCTGCCGTATTACGCCACGCCGCGGCTGCTGCGCGCAGGGCTGCAGGACTATTCCTACGAGATCGGCGCGGTGCGCGACGGCTTCAGCCTGACCAGCAGCGATTACGGCCGCGCCATGGCGGCGGGCACGCATCGCTACGGCTTCAGCGACAACTTCACCGGCGACGTGCATGGCGAGCTCCTCAGCCACCAGAAGACCGGCGGCTTCGGCGCGGCGTGGCTCGCGCCGGTGCTCGGTATCCTCAGCGGCTCGGTGGCCGGCAGCTCGAGCGAGCGCGGCCGCGGCGGCCTGGTCCAGGTAGGCTACGAGCGGCAGGCGCGGCGCATCGGCTTTGGCGCGAGCGCGCAGGCGGCGAGCGAGCGCTTTACGCAACTCGGCCTGCAGCCCGACGAGCTGGCGCCGCGCCAGCAGAGCCAGCTGTTCGCCAGCCTCTCGACGCCAGGCTTCGGCTCGCTGGGACTGGGCTACACGCACCGCGGCTACCGCGACCGGCCCGACGTCGAGCTCATCAGCACCAGCTACAGCCTGGGTCTGTCGCGCTACGCGTTTTTCAACGTCGCCGTGATCCGCTCGCTCGGGCCCGAGGCGCGCTCCTCGGCGACGCTTACGCTGGTGATCCCGCTTGGCGTGCGCAGCACGGCGACCGCGATGGCGCTCTCGCAAAAAGATCGCCACCAGGTGCTGGGGCAGGTGCAGCAGAGCCTCCCCGCAGGCGAGGGCTGGGGCTACCGCCTGCTCGGCAGCGCATCGGGGCCGCAGCGCCACGAGGGCGAGGTGGCCTACCAGAGCTCGATCGGCACTTACACGCTAGCGGCGGGCCGGGGCGAGGACGTGTCGAGCGTGCGCGCCGGCGCCTCCGGCGGTATCGCGCTGTTCGAAGGCTTGCACCTCACGCGGCGCATGAGCGACAGCTTCGCCGTGGTGCGCGTACCCGACCAGCCCAATGTGCGCGTCTACGCCGAGAATCAGCTGGTCGCCCGCACCGGCGCCGATGGCAGCGCGTTCGTGCCGCGACTGCGACCGTATGAGGTGAACCGCATCGCCATCGAGCAAGCCGACCTGCCGCTCGACGCGCAGATCGATACGCTGCAGGCCGAACCCGCGCCGTATTTCCGCAGCGGCGTGCTGCTGCATTTCGGCGTCCGGCCGGCGCGCGGCGCGCTGCTCACCGTGCTGCTGGAAAACGGCGCGCCGCTCCCCGCGGGGGCAACGGTGCGCGTCGGCAGCGGCGAAGAAGAGTTCCCGGTCGGCTTGCGCGGCGAGGTGTATGTCAGCGGCCTCGCCGCCACCAACCGCCTGCGCGTGAGCTGGCGCGGGCAGAGCTGCGAGTTCGATCTCGCGTATGCGCCGGGCAGCGATCCGCAGCCGCATCTCGGCGTCTACACCTGCCGGGGCGTGAAGCCATGAGATGGCTCGCCGCCGCAGCACTCGCTTTCAGCGCCGGGCCGGCGCTCGCGGCCTGCACTGTGACGACGCTCCCGGTGACCTTCGGCAGCTACAACCCGATCGGCGAGCAGGACCTCGACAGCGCCGGCAGGGTCGACATTGCCTGCGTACCGGCGGCGCCCTACACGATCACTCTCGGCACCGGCCTCAGCAACTCGTACACGCCGCGCAGCTTGGCGTCCGGCGCGAGCCGCCTTCCCTACAACCTGTACACGGATGCCTCGTACAACCTCGTCTGGGGCGATAAGAGCGCCGGCACCGCCGTGGTCGGCGGCAGTGCGGCCACCGCGAGCCATACTGTGTACGGCCGCGTTCCGCGCAAGCAAAACGTCGGCGCCGGCGTCTACGCTGATACGGTCGTGGTCACCGTGAGTTTTTGAGCAGAATCAACTATTTGTAGTCGTTCTACTACAGAAGAGTCAAAGCCCCGGCGACTGCGCGAAGCCCCCGGCTGGTCTACCGTGGCACTAGTTTTTTGCGGGACCAAGAACAAATGGACCTCGACGACTTCAACCAGAAGCTCGACCAGATCGAAGAGCAGGCGCAGCTCACGCTCGCCGAGTTTCCGAAGACGCTCACCAAGGAGCGCCAGCGGATGATCATCGCGCTGGTGCGCTATATCCGCGCCGAAGCCGAACGCAACAAGATGCTGCCGAAGGCGGACGAGATGGAGTCGATCGCCAAGCTGCGCAGCGTGTGAGCGTGATCCAACTCACGCCAGAGTTGCGCGCGAAGATGCTGCAGATCGAAGAGCAGCTGCAGATCGTCATGCAGGAGTATCCCGAGCGCATTGCGATCGAGCGCCTCAAGTTCGCCTTGGCGCTCGCCAAGTTCGTGCGCAGCCAGCTCGACCAGGACGCGACCGTCGAGCAGACCATCCCGTCCTCGATCAAGATCGGCCGCGCGCCCCACCCGTAGCCGCTGTTTCGCAGGCCTGCACTAAAAAGCGCCCCGTTCGCTGCGCACAATCTGCGGCCATGCCGATCGACGAGCCGAAGTACAAATTCGCCCGCAGCCTGGTCGCCGCGGCGCCCGAGGGCAGCGGCATCTACGCGCTATGGGAAGACGGCGAGATGATTTACGTCGGCCGTGCCAATGGCACGACGATCAGGCAGGCGCTGCTGCGCCACCTCGAGAAGGGCTACTGCCCGTGCAGCACGCATGCCACGCATTACACCTGGGAGCTTTCGCTGCGGCCGGCGACACGCGAGCTCGAGCTGCTGCGCGACTTCGAGGCGCGCCATCAACGGCTGCCGCGCTGTAACGAAGTCGCCTAGGCGAAACCCGTCAGGACGCGCGAAAACAAGTACCATCCGCGCCGTGGGAAATGATCAGCTAGACGCGCAAACGTCTGCGCGGCTGCTCAAGCGCGCGCTTGTGATCAAGGGGACCCGTGAAAAGCTGGCCGAGGCGCTCGGCGTGCATCCTCACGACCTCGCGCTCTGGCTCGCGGGCAAGGCCTTTCCGCCGCAGGCGATCTTCGAAGGCGTGCTCGAGATCATCCTCGACGAAAAGAAACCCGCGGCGCACGCCGCTTTGCCCGGGGCGCAAGCCACGCCCAAGCGGCGCGTGCTGGTCGCGGAAAGCGCACAAGGCTACGAGGTCCTGGCGAAGGTGCTCGGCGAGGAGTTCACGCTGGTGCCGGTGCGCACGCTGACCGAAGGGCTCGATCTGCTGCAGAACAGCGTGGTCGCACGCCACCACGCGCTCGACGCCATCGTTTGCGGGCAGCACTTCGAAGGCTCGCAGATGCTGCGCTTCCTTGAATGCGTGAAGGCCTACAAGGCGACGAGCACGATTCCGTTCATCTGCTGCCGCGCCACCGCGACGCAGCTCGGCGATACCACGCTCGCGGCGATGCGCGAGGCCTGCGAGGCGCTCGGCGCCGTGGCCTACATCGATCTGCCCGATCGCGAGCATCGTGCCGGCGCGGAAAAGGCGGCGGTCGAATTCCGCGATGCGGTGCGTGCCGCGGTGCAGATGAAGTCCGCCGAGCACGGCCTGCGGATCCTGGTGGTGGACGACAACGCCGACGCGGCGCACACGCTCACCGCGCTGCTGCGCATGGCGGGCCACGAGGTGCAAAAGGCCGCGAGCGGCGCGGAAGCGCTGCGCGTCGGCGCGCAGCTCAAGCCCGATGCGGCGGTGCTCGACATCGGCATGCGCGACATGTCGGGCTACGTGCTCGCCGAGCGGATCAGGCGCGAGCCGTGGGGCACCGCGGTCACGCTGATCGCCGTCACCGGGCACGGCGCGCCGGAGGACTTGGAGCGTGGCCGCGAAGCGGGCTTCGCGCACCACTTGATGAAGCCGGTGACGGTCGAGCAGCTGCTCGAAGTGCTGGCCAAGGGGCCGAAGTGAGCGCGTTGTGGCGGTAAAGTCGACACGCGTGCGCGGTTATCCGCGACTTGAGCCGGGCCAAGTGGCATCGGATCATGGATTCATGCGCACCGCCGTCTCCCCCGGCGCACCCGATTGCCCGCAGGCTCCAGCCGCGCGCGAATCGACCTACGTGCGTGCGCTGCACCGTGCGTGCGTGATCCTCGGCGGCGCCTCCCAGCTCGCGGGCCACATCGGCGTGCGCGAGGAGGCGCCCGGACGGTCGAGCTGAGCCGTGTCCGCTAGCGTCTACAGCCGCGCGGTGCGCAAGGCGGCGGAGCTCTTGGGCGGCCGCGACAAGCTCGCGCGCACGCTGCAGGTTCCCGTGTCGGAAATCGAGAAGTGGATCACCGAGCAGAAGAAGCCGCCGCGCGAGATCTTCCTGCGCGTGGTCGACGTGATCATCGACGACAGCGGCATGCCGGAGTCGAGCCCGGCCGAGCCGCCGCCGGCGCAGGATGCCTCGGGCGCGTCGGCGTGGACCGACTGACGCGCAACCCCGGCCAGCAGCAACCGCCGTACCCGCTAAAGCTATCGTGTTGATGCGAACGCATTAGCGCGCCGGCCGCATGAGCGGTCGACGTCGCTATCAAGTGAAAATCGACAAAAGCAATGGCCGCTTGGCGACTTGAGGCGGCAGCAGGCGCGTCGCATGATGTTTCGATGCGCGCATCCGCCGCAAAGGTCGACTGTCCGGCCGCACCGCCCTCCCGGCAAAGCACGCCGGCGCGCTCACTGCACCGCGCCTGCCTCATTCTCGGCGCCGTCGG
>Ga0209131_1002708_pt1 | contig 11967 bp, 6 predicted proteins | sample GraSoi_2013_40cm_FD_185826 | JGI IMG/M metagenome (GOLD analysis project Ga0209131, IMG submission 185826) | Grasslands soil microbial communities from the Angelo Coastal Reserve, California, USA - Sample 9_17_2013_40cm (SPAdes) (version 2) | ecosystem: Environmental > Terrestrial > Soil >...
ACAACGAAACCGCCAACGCGGTTGATAAGCGTGCCGACAAAAAGCACCCAAAACGCGCGTGGAAGATTGAACATGCGCGTGACTATATCATATTCCCAGGGTTACTTGTAGCGGAGGTTTGCATGGTCACAATTGAAAGAGTGGATACAAATAATAAAAAGCAGGTCAAGCGTTTTGTGCAATTGCCATACCAGATTTATGCAAACTGTGCTCAATGGGTTCCGCCCCTGAATATCGACGCGTACAATCAGTTAAATAGAAAGAAACACCCGTTTCATGAGCATTCTGATGTAGATTTCTTTCTCGCTGTACGCGATGGACGTGATGTGGGACGCATTGCTGCGATAGAGAATAAGCCTTTTAATAAATATCATAACGAAAAAGCAGCAGACTTTTATTTCTTCGAATGCAAAGACGACCAGGAAGCCGCGACGGCCTTATTCAATACTGTTTTTGATTGGGCAAAAGCACGCGGCCTCGACACAGTCATTGGCCCGAAAGGGATGGGTCCACTGGATGGATATGGAATTTTGGTCTTGGGCCAGGAGCACCGTCAGACAATGACCATGTTGAATTACAACCATGCCTATTATCAGGGATTAGTTGAAGCACAGGGCTTCGAAAAGGAAGTGGATTTCGTCTCTTGTTATTTACCCGCGGATAAGTTCAAGGTTCCAGAGCGAGTCGAGCGAATTGCAGAGCGCGTAATGGAACGAGGTAATCTCCAAGTAAAGAGATTTAAGAATAAGCGGGAAATGCTCTCATGGGCAGACCGCATAGGACTGGCCTATAACAATGCCTTTGTCCATAATTGGGAATATCATCCGCTTTCGCAGCGCGAGATCGATTTCGTTGTCGAAAATATCATGACCATTGCAGACCATCGATTGATCAAGATCATCATTCATGGAGAAGACGTGGTGGGATTTTTGTTCGCCTTCCATGACGTCTCTGGTGCGTTGCAGCGCGCCAGAGGGAAATTGCTTCCGTTCGGCTTGCCTGATATTTTATTAGAGATGAAACGAACAAATACCGTCTCGGTCAATGGCATGGGGATTTTGCCTGAGCATCAGGGACACGGTGGAAATGCCCTGTTGTATTATGCAATGGGCAAGACTCTGCTGGAGTTCGATCAGTTTGTACACGTGGAAATGACGCAGGTTGCTGAAACCACCGAGCAAATGCGTGCGGATCTAAAGAATCTTAATGGGGTCGAATATAAGAACAATCGTGTGTATCACAAACATTTGAAAGGTTAAACAAAAAGCGGATGTGGCAAACATCCGCTTTTTATATCTTAAGTTTCACCGCTTCACTCATTTTTTGTTCTTCCCCAATTCCGCGCTTGTTCAACGGCAATATGACATGAAATTTACTGCCGGGAAAGTTGAATTCATCATATCCGGGGCTTTCCACGTAGATTTGCCCGCCGTGTATCTCGACGATGCCCTTTGCCAGTGCGAGACCCAACCCGGCACCTCCGCCTTTGAATCGTGTTCTACTGGAGGCGTGTTTCCCCAATTCACCTGACTGATAAAATTTTGTGAAGATGATCTCCTGAAAATTGGGATCAACACCTACACCGCTATCGTTGATGATTAGTTCCACACCTCCGTTTGGCATGCTGTCGTTTTCAGCAAGACAGTCCCCTGCAATGACGATGCTTCCATGATTAGGCGTAAACTTGATCGCGTTGCCTATCAGATGATGAAATAATTTTTGCAGCAAGTTCGTATCTGCTTTAACCTGGGGCAGGGATGGAATTTCGATGGATAGGGATTGCTTTCTTTCCTTGAATATGTCTGTGTGCTCCATGCAAACTTCCTGAATCAAATGTCCCAGGTCGACCGCCTCGACGTTTGGTCTCAGCGAACGCGCGTCGATCTGAGCGATATCGAACATTGAATCCATGACCTCGTGCAGGCGGATCGTGCCTTCGTGAATCCCTTTCATCACCATCTTGATGTTCGGGTCAAGATAGGGATCTTCCAGCAACATTTCGGTGTACCCCTTTATCACGGTTAAGGGGGTGCGAAGTTCATGAGATGCAATACTGATGAAATCAGACTTGGTCTTATCAAGCCGCTCGAGATCGCGATTTGTTTTTTCCAGTTGTTGGCGCGCTTCATTAAGTTCATTATTCAGGCGAATCAGATTCGCCTCCCTGCGTTTGACAATGAAAAAAACAGCTGGGGCACACAAGGCCACCAGCAGGATTAAAAGAGAGAACTCGGTCAGCGGGATAGCCATACGAACGCCCGGATTTTACTTGAAGTTAAGAAGTTTTCGGTTATCATTGTTGTAATGCTCACCACCCGAATTTCCCGTACCAGATATAACTTTGCCCGGGACTTTTTTCATCCTGACGGGCACGTTATTTTTGCTGATTTATCCTCCGCCCGAGCCTTCGCCGCTCAAATGTCAGCACTGCGTATGGACCCGGTACCTGCTTCTGACTTATATGCGATTTCCCTGCTGGATGAGGCATACCACCTCCTGCTCAAACATTATTACATCAGACGCACAGGCATCATGGAAAGGGCCATGGATGTTTTACAATCCAATATTGGCCCCAATTACGAATCCATACTTATTAAATTCACGGAAGAATTTCCACCCACGTCTGTGTTTGAGGGTGAAAAGACGGCAAATGAATACCTCGCTGGAAATATCGCGAATTTCGGTCAGTTGGGACGTGGTGTACACGCAGTCGCCATCGAAGAGATGCTGTTGGTCAATAACGCCAATAACAATCCGGCATTGCGGCCTTATCGAGACTTGTTTGACGAATCGGTGATGAATCAGTCAGCTTATAAGGAATTGGTGAATAAATTACTTGATTTCTTTGCTCATCAGCCGGGGTTCAAAAATGGAGATTCCTCTTTGGGCGGCAGCCTGCATGAAATCCTGCTTGCACCGATCAAAGCCAGCCCGAATTCGCTTGAAGGACAACTGCGTTTCATCATCGAGAGATGGGGACATATTCTTGGCGAAGCCTTCACCACTCGTATTCTTCGCGGGCTTGATTTTATAAAAGAGGAAATGATCCGCCGAAAGGGACCGGATCATTTCAAGGCGGAGGCCCAACTCCATATTTTTACCGGACAGGATTATGCAGACCATGAGCGTTACAGCCCGGATAAAGACTGGATGCCTCAGCTTGTATTGATCGCGAAAAATTCATATGTATGGCTCGACCAGCTTTCCAAAAAATATCAGCGCGAGATCCACACACTCGATCAGATTCCCAATGAAGAATTGGATCTGCTTGCGTCATACGGATTCACCGGTTTATGGTTGATCGGCCTATGGGAACGAAGCCGCGCCTCGAAACGCGTCAAACAGCGCATGGGACAGGAAGATGCCGTTGCTTCGGCTTATTCGCTTTTCTCCTACGATATTGCTGCAGATTTGGGCGGTTGGGGTGCGCTTAATAATTTGCGCGTGCGTGCCTGGGAGCGCGGTATTCGTCTCTCGGCGGATATGGTGCCGAATCACATGGGCATTGACTCGACCTGGGTCAACGAACACCCCGATTGGTTTTTATCCACTTCACAGCCTCCGTATCCTTCTTATTCGTTTAAATCCGAAAATCTTTCGGATGATCCGCGTGTTGGCATTTATATTGAAGATCATTATTACGATAAGAGCGACGCGGCTGTTGTCTTTCAACGCCGTGACCTGCAAACTGGCGACTTGAAATATATTTATCACGGAAACGACGGTACATCCTTTCCGTGGAATGATACTGCACAACTCGACTATACCAAGGCCGAAGTGCGTGAGGCAGTGATTCAGACCATTCTGCATGTGGCTCGCAATTTCCCGGTCATTCGCTTTGACGCCGCGATGACACTTGCTAAAAAGCATATTCAACGGCTGTGGTTTCCGGAACCAGGTACGGGCGGCGCCGTTCCATCTCGTTCGCAGTTCGGGCTGACCAGGGCTGAATTTGATGCGCTGCTGCCAAATGAATTCTGGCGCGAAGTCGTGGATCGCGTTGCCGCAGAAGTCCCGGACACCTTGCTGCTCGCCGAAGCTTTTTGGCTGATGGAAGGATATTTTGTCCGCACGCTGGGAATGCATCGCGTGTATAACTCCGCGTTCATGCATATGTTGCGCGATGAAGATAACGCCAAATACCGTCTTGCCATTAAAAATACGCTCGAGTTCGATCCGCAGATTCTTAAGCGCTACGTCAACTTCATGAATAACCCGGACGAAAAGACTGCTGTTGAACAATTTGGCAAAAGCGATAAATATTTTGGGGTTGCGACCTTGCTTTCAACATTGCCCGGCCTGCCCATGTTCGGTCATGGACAAGTGGAAGGCTATGCCGAAAAATATGGGATGGAGTTTCGCCGCGCAAAATGGGACGAACATCCTGACGATGGACTCGTTCGCGGCCACGAGTGGAAGATCTTCCCACTTCTTCATCGCCGTCATCTGTTTGCCGATGTCGAGCAATTTTTGCTCTACGACTTTTTCACCGAGAATGGAACTGTGGATGAAAATGTCTTCGCCTACTCAAACATGTCTGGTGAGGAACGTGCGCTTGTTGTATATCATAATAAATTTTCCGATACACACGGTTGGGTAAAATCTTCGGCGGCGTATAAAGACAAACTCTCAGGCGATCTATGGCAAAAGTCCCTTTGTGAAGGGCTGGGAATCCCTTATGAAGGTTTTGTTATTTTCAGAGATTATGTTACACATTTGGAATATATTCGGTCGTGTGATGACTTATGGTTCAAAGGCCTGTACGTGGAATTGGGCGCGTATCAGCATCATGTCTTCATGGATTGGAGATTCGTGGAGGACGAACGCTGGGAGACAGTTTGCGAAGCTTTAAATGGAGCTGGGATGCAATCTATACAGGAAAAGTGGGATGAGATATTTGGCAATGCCAGCGGTAGGGAAGGGGAAATAGGCGAGAAGACAGCGATCAAGAAGAAGCCTGTTGCGAAGAAAAAAGCAGTTGTAAAGAAAATCGCGGCGAAAACAAAGACTGCCAAAAAGCCTGTGATAAAGAAGCCCGCTGTTAAAACTCCTGCGAAACCGAAAAAGGCGGCCAAGAAACAACCTGCCAAAGCCAGGAAGCAAGTTGCGAAGAAAACTGTTGGCAAAGCCACTGTCAAGAAAAAGACGCCCAAGCCCAAAAAGAAATAATTGATGCAACTTGGCTCACTGTTTGAGCGAGGGAGAAGTCTATTCAACAGGATCGAATTTGATTTCAGTATGATGCGTGTAGATTGTCAACCCTACAATTCCCATACGAATCAACTTGGACATCCAATTATTATTGACTCGCACTTTGAAACGTACTATACTCATCGCATCAAGAGGTAACGCAATATGCGATTATTTCACAAGAATACAAAAGTTGGTTCTTAAAGACACGTGGTTATCGCCGCGTGTCTTTTATTTTATCATCATCAGCAAAAGGAGACTCCCACATGGACTACGGACTGATCGGCAAGTTCGAGAAAGCGAAACGGTACGTTGAAGACCGGCATCGCTTCCGTTTCAACCAGTTCGACCTGACTTTTCACGGAGATAACAATGAACATCACGTTGCGTACAAGGATGGCGTATTCAGTTGTGATTGCGAATTCTTTCTCACTCATCAACGTTGCAGCCACTCCATGGCGCTTGAGATCCTGCTGAAAGATATGATCGTGGAGACCGTTGAAGCCTGATCAAAATTGAATAGGAATATATGAACTGTCCTCAGAGATCTCTGAGGACAGTTTTGTTTAATCACTTGTATCAGACGCAGAATTCTAAAGATTTTCTATGAGGCCTTGGTGAGCTTTGCAGCAATCGACATTCTCATTAAATCTTAAAGATTCTGGTGTACAATTTTCCTCATGAAATCCAAATTTTCCCGAAGAGACTTTCTGAAATTTACCGGCCTTACCTTGAGTGGACTGGCTTTTTCACCCTTCTTGCCTGGCCTATCCGATTTTGATGACAGTTTTGTGGTTCGGATCGCTACAAAACAAATGCCCGTGCGAAAAGACCCTACGGATGAAAGCCGAATTGAGTTAACCTGGTATCGCGACGATCTGGTTCATGTATACGAGGAATACAAGGCAGAAGAACCAAAATATAACCCGATCTGGTATCGCGTGTGGGGAGGCTATTTGCATCGCGACCGTCTCCAACGCGTAAAGACCGTTTTCAATGATCCAATCGATATTCCTGAAGGTACACGGCGAATTGCGGAAGTGACCGTACCATATACAACGCCCTACCGCTTCTCAAAGGCACGCGGTTGGGAACCGCTCACGCCGCCGCTTTATTATAGTTCCGTGCATTGGGTCGAGGGACAGCAGGAAGGTCCGCCGATGGCCGACTACACCGGTCCATGGTATCGCATCCATGATGAGCTCGATTCCAATGTGCCATATTTTGTCCCAGCGATTCATCTGGGAGTTTTGAACAACGATATTTTCGACCCGATCAGCCCGGATATTCCTTATGAACAGAAGTTGATCGAGGTCAACCTCACCACGCAAACATTGTATGCATATGAATACGGCAAGATTGTATTTCAGACGAATGTTTCATCGGGCCTGCGCGGCGGTGGTTCGGCGGGCCCTAGAGGTATTTCTACGACAACCCCAAATGGCAAATTTACCATCGTGGATAAAGTCCCTGCGAAACATATGGGCAATAGTTATTTCAGCCTTGGGCAACAGGGGAACCTTCTCGCAGATGAAGATGGCTATGTCCTGCCAGGTGTGCCATGGTCTTCGTTCTTCACACCAGTAGGCCATGCCTTTCATGGCACATATTGGCATGAAAACTTTGGCACCGAAATGAGTCATGGCTGTGTCAACATGAGGACCAAGGAAGCCAATTGGATCTTTCGTTGGGTGCAGCCGCCGCATACCGTGGACGCGATCTCCAATCATAGTAAGCTTGGTACCCAGGTGGAAATCCATTACTAGGATTTCTACTCTCATAGCTACTCGACCCCTCAAACCATTATTTATTCCTATGCCTTCATTTCACTGGACGGGAAAGTCTCTCGCGCCGCCTAAGCCGGCTTCCCTTACTCAAGACTCGGTCCTGTACCCTGGTGGGCGTGGTTATCCCAAATCGCGGGAAGATGGGCATCTTATTCTAGGGGAGAACCTTTCCGTGATGGCCGCGCTTCTCCCTGGATATGAAGGCCGCATCGATCTGATTTACGCTGACCCACCATTTTTTACAAATCGAAAATTTGCTGCACGTATCGGCAAAGGAGAAGACTCTCGCAAGCCTTCCAAATGGAGACTGGCTGATGGCTATCATGATGCCTGGCCCGACTTGGATTCCTATCTACAATTTCTCTACGCACGTCTTTCATTGATGTATCGCCTGCTCGCGCCCAATGGGACTTTATATCTTCACCTCGACTGGCATGCCGACGCGTATGCGCGTTTGTTATTGGACGAGATCTTTGGCGCGGAGAATTTTATCAATGAGATCATCTGGACATATCATGGCCCGTCTCCGATCAAGAGCGCATTCAATCGAAAGCACGATACCATCCTTTCTTATGCAAAAGGCAGGGATTATGTATTCAACGCTGACGCGATTCGTGAGCCATATCACCCCAACACGATAGCGACCTTCAAATCATCCCGTAAAGCTGGTTTTGGAAAAATACCCGATCTTGAACGCGGCAAGGTCCCTGAAGATTGGTGGTATTTTCCGGTGGTCGCGCGTTTACATAATGAACGCACGGGATATCCAACGCAAAAGCCCGAAGCGTTGTTGGAACGTATGATTCTGGCTTCAACGAATAAAGGTGATCTGGTTGCAGATTTTTTCAGCGGCTCCGGTACAACGGCTTTTGTAGCCGCTCAAAATGGTCGCAGATTTATCGCCTGTGATGAAACCTTTCGTGCGATCCATACAACAAGAAGCAGGCTGGCAGAGTTGAAATCGGTTGTGTTAGTCGAACGCGATTCACATTCAAAACCTTCTCTATTGAAAGATGCAAAGAAAATAAAAGTAAAGACCAATGCAAATTCGGTTCGCCTAGAAACATCGCTTGACATAGATTTTTGGGAGATTGATCCGGACTGGGATGGTAAGGTGTTCAAGAGCGTGGCCCAGGCTCAACGTCACGTACGAAACGGGACCATTCCTCTTGAGTTAAAAATAAAAATCGGACGCAAGGCCTGCATCCGACTCGTGACTGCTCAAGGAAAGCAATATCAGCTAAATATCTAGGCGGTAGCCCACGCCGCGAATGGTTTTGAGAAATTTTGGGTTGTCGGGGTCAAGTTCGATGGCACGACGCAGCCATGAGATGTGTACATCGAGTGTGCGCGTATCGCCTGTGTAATTCGTTTCCCAAGCTTTTTTGAACAAGGTCTCACGCTCGATCACTTCGCCATGTTTATCCATTAATAAATGTAAAATGGTCACGAGGCGAGGAGTAAGTTTTGTGTTTCTGCCAAGGCAACGCACGCGCCGCTTTTCAAGGTCGAGGCGGATGGCGCCCACGTGTAAAACATTCTTTCCATCTCCGGGCAAAAGCGGTTTGATGCGATTGACCAATTTTTGAACGGTGAATGGTAATGCCAGCACAGCATCTGCTGCATCCTTGTTAATATCGGTATCATCTTCGACGATCAGTATGATCGGAAGCCTTGAATCCTTATCTCGAATGGACTGGCAGATACGCAAGCCAGTGCTTCGCAGCGAGGCAGCGTTGATCACGATCAGGCTTGGGCTGACTTCTTTCAATCTTGTAACGGCGTGACTGCCGTTTTGTGCCGTATGCACATCAAATCCCTTCTTCTGCAAATCAGCAGCGAAAGAAGGGATTTCTGCATGTCGGCCTTCGATGACAAGGAGTGTGGTGGTCTTCATATGTGTTTTGATCGATAAAATAATTTGGAGAGATGCTTAACCCATCGTTTTAAGCTTGTTAAGGTTTGTGCATTATACACCAAATCGTAAAAAAGATTCAACTAATGGTGCCGGTTTCTTTTTATCTCTCATTTCAAGTTGTTTACATTTTGCAAGTGTCATACTTTTATATACGCGTTTGCTTGACTTTTCCATAATGCTTATGGTAATATCGGCCGTCTACGATGCGGGGTGGAGCAGTGGCAGCTCGTCGGGCTCATAACCCGAAGGTCGCAGGTTCAAGTCCTGCCCCCGCTACTAGCAAAGATCATGTGAAAACATGATCTTTGTGTTTAAGATCTGCACGCTTCGCAGCAAATTCTTGTAGCCTCTTTGCTTTAACATTACCACTCGCAATTTGGCGCCGTATTCAGCCTCGCTCGTTTTCCCACTTGCTTATACATTGTCACGTTTGCAAAGGGCTCGCCCAGGATCCCATCATGAATGGCCCATGATCGTATACGAATCCCATTTACTGCTACGGGCCTTCGGAATGTGGAGTTATCCGATTGCGCGCTGAGGTCACCACCCGGTTGAAAGCCTGCGTGGATGCTGTCCATTAATCGTTTGCCCACTTGATATGCAAATCCGTAGCGTTCAAAGATGAGTGCATTGTGATAATACAGCGGCTCGATAAAATACACATCGTGACCGAGCCCTGCTGCAAACTTCTCAAAAGTATCAATGGCCTGACTTACATGCGCAACCCGCGTCTTATGATGTCTTTCGATGTATGATGGGTCGGCTTAGGGGTGTTATTTGCCCCTATCGCCACCCCAAGGCCTCGCGCGGCGAGGCGGCCTGGATGGCGGATTCGGAGTCGGGCCAGCCTGCCTGACTGAGGAGGCGGTAGCGCAGGCGGAGAGGGCCGCGTTGGCTGGGGGCAAAGTTAGTGACCCAGTAATGATTGACGGGCATAGAGGCCAGAAAGCCATTCCAGGACCAGGGCCCCGGTTCCCAATTGGCATAGTTAATGGCGTTGGGCATGACTAGGGGTGCATCGAGGGGGAGCCAAACCAAGCCAGCGCCGTCGCGCGTGGTAATTTCGGCTGCACGTTGAATGGTGTAGTAGTTGGCACAAGTGCCTGGCAACTGCCCACCGCGCTCATGGTTACCTGGCTGAAAGAAACCGCCGCCTGTCTCAAGCTTTAGCTGCCCGTTGGCGGCGGCAAACGGGAAGGCTACGTAGCCCGCCTCGGGTTGGTGACTCCAGTTCTTGTTCCAGTTAACGATCAATTCTACGATTTGCTGGGCGTGATAACAACGCCAGATGAGTTGCACTGGCCCGAAGGGGGCGTCATGGCCTTGAAGCACGACCTGATCAAAAACCGGCCCGCTGATAAACTGGGGTGTTGTTATCATTTGCGGCGAGCCATGCGCAAACACAGGGGTCTTCCCCAAACGTTTGATGCCGGCTTCATTCGCAATGCCCAGGGCCACATAACGACCCAAGGTGTGAACGGCTTCACGACCCAAAGGGTGGATAATTGATTCGTGAACCAACTGTCCGAAAGTATAAGAAGCCGAACTATCCACCCATTCGCGGCCTGTTGACCGTTCGACCAGGCTGGTGAGGCCACCGGTCTTGGGATCTATATTAAGCTGCCAACTGGGAGTAGACAGGGTATCAGCGGAGAAAGGGGCTGCGACCACAGACTGATTAAAGGTTTGCGATTCGAGTCGCAGTTTGACCAGCCCTTGCGAACCCGTGGGGAGCATTAAAACAAAACGACCATCATCTTCGGCTTGAAAAGGACAGAGCTCGCCCGCCTCGGTAATGAACACCTGGCAGACTGGGTCCAGGGGTAGATCTCCTTGACTGAAATGCACGAGTCCTGGTGTGGAAAGCGCCCCATCGACATAGAAATATAAAGCGGGCTTTCCATTGTTGGCAGGTGTCAATACGCGCAGAGCACTGCCAAGAGCTTCATCTAGGTAAAGCTCAGCCCGATGGCTATAGAGTTCCTTGACGTCTTGCTGAAAGGTGCTTTCGGAGGAGTCGGGTTTGGTAATGGACGACCAGGCGTTGAAGGTATGCTCCAAGGCAAAGCGTTCCTGTTCAAGCGCTTCATTAAAGGTTTGTTGGATTTCGAGGGATTGGGCCTGTTCCACTAGAGCCGCCACGGTGCTCCTCCGACGCTGGGTGCGCCGGGCTTGGGCGATGCTGGCGGTGGCTGACGCCAGGCCGTGCGACCAATGGTCGGGCCAGGCAACGGTATGGGTGGGCCAGATGCCGGTGTCGCTTTGGGCAAGGGCGCCGAACCATTCGCTTAGGGTGGCCGAGCGGAGTTTTACATCTTCGTGTTCAGCATTCCAGCGTTCAATGATTTTCAGCCAGCGCCCATCGGGTGGGGAATTATCGACATAGTAACCGCCGGTATTGATGAGCAAGATGTCCAGCGCGTATCCGGCCCCTTGCAAGCGATTGAGATAACGCGGCACTTCGACCAGGGCAATTTGGTACAGGTCGTCGGCGGTCTGTGAATCGCTCTCCCAGAAATAGCGGGTCTTGTCAGCATTGAAGGAATGGTTGCCTGAGAGGCCGAGGTTATTGCCCAGCAAATAGCCCTCGCCCAACCAGTGCAACACCTGTCCACCCTGGGGCCCCTGCCACCAAAGAGCCTTGGGCACGCGAAAGGGCGCATCCTGCCGCAGCCAGGTATTGCGCTCGTAGAAGGCATGGTAATCGACACTGCCGCGCGCACCCAGCGGGTCGGTCGCCATATCCAGATTAATTTGACTACAAAAGTAGGGCAGATGGTGTTGGGCTAAGAGATCGGCCAGACCCCAGGGCCAGCCATTGATATCCGAATGAACCACGCAACGTAAAGGTAGTTCGTAGCGTTGGCAAAATTCCAGAGTCCATTCCAGACTGCGCTCGTAGGCATCTAGATCGATTAGATCGGTAAAGTGTAGATACCCAGCGGTAATCTCGATCAGTCCCGCCTGGGCCAAGTCCACAAATTCGCCGAGACGTTCAGGGCGCTGGCTGAGGTAATGGCGCACCTGCCAGGCTGTTTCACAGGTCCACTTGAAGCGACGTTCGGGCGGGGC
>Ga0209131_1002709_pt1 | contig 11965 bp, 7 predicted proteins | sample GraSoi_2013_40cm_FD_185826 | JGI IMG/M metagenome (GOLD analysis project Ga0209131, IMG submission 185826) | Grasslands soil microbial communities from the Angelo Coastal Reserve, California, USA - Sample 9_17_2013_40cm (SPAdes) (version 2) | ecosystem: Environmental > Terrestrial > Soil >...
GCCCGGTTGGCGTCACCTATCGGGTCGCTGGTAGCATCGCTGAGGTTCTAGCGCCGCTAGCTCAATTGGCAGAGCAGCGGACTCTTAATCCGCGGGTTCGGGGTTCAAGTCCCTGGCGGCGCACCCGTCTGCACTGCCCCTGACCTGGGGATTCTCGGTATCCTGGTGATCTTCCGTCTCTGAGCGCGGGTCTATGTCTGCTCGATGTCCGCTCGGATGCGGTGATCTTGGTAGTGGCATCCCGGATAACGGCACCTCGGTCGGCAGCTTGCACTCAGCTGCCGATAAGCCTGAGGCCGCTGGTCAGCTGAAAGGGGATGCGCATGGCTGACCGACCAGCACCCGGTCAGGGGCTGTTCCTGCCAGCGGCGCCCACAATGCCAACCTCGACGACTGCATCAGGGTTGTTGCTGCCCGACATGTCATCGACCGCAGCAATGCTCGGCCTGGTGCCCGTGCCTGAGCCGAACGCATGGATCGGCGAGTTGACAGGCGCGTATCTGATCGCCGGGGAGTACCTGGGACCGTGCGAAGCAGCGCGCGGTCGCGCGTTCGATCGCGACGCCTGGATCTCGGCGCTTCTCGCACTTCACCCGCGGGATCAGTACCTGTACCAGCTGGCGGCACTGAACCATGCGACTAATGATCTGGCCCTTCTGGATGAGTACCAGCAGCGGTTCCTAGCCCGGACGGCTACCGACGTCGCGGAAGTGGTCCGGCTCGCGCTCGCCCGCCGTCCCTGCACGGCCCCTACATCCAGTGGACCCGCACCGTGGCCGGCAAGACCGTCACCCGCAGGCTGACCCAGGCCCAGTACGACGCCTACGCCGCCTGGTTCGCCAATGCCCGGCGGCTGCGCGCGCTCACCGCCGGGCTCGAGGCCCTGTCCCTGCAGGAAATGGCCCGCGCCGAGGGCTGGGCCAAGGTCACCCCCGGCAGCGCGGCACCACCCCGCACCCGCCCGGCCCGCAGCCCGAACCAGCCCAAAACACTGGGAGACCGGCCCTCATAACACGGGAACAGCACCAGAGAAACGGGCCGTAACCCCTGGTCAGCAGGGTTCTGTCGTTAGCCCCCGTCCTGACCTGGGAAAATGCAGGTGTCGGTCGAGGCCGGGCGCTCCTGGTATGGCCGGAGGTTGGCCGTGGTATGGCCGGATCTCTCGCTGGTCCCAGAGCGCTAGCGCGCGGCAGCGGGATGGGCAGGTGGCCGATCTGACGTCCTGGGTGGGCGAGGCTGGCGCCGCCGGAAATGACGGCGCGGGCACCCAGGCGCAGCGATGACAACCCCTGCTTCCGCCGGGTCCGGCGGGTGCCCGGCACGAGATACCCGGCGCGAAGCACCAGGGATGCGGTGTCCTCGGCGGCCTGCCGGGCGACGTCGGGCAGGACCGAGATGTAGGTGTCGGCGGTCAGGACGATGCTGGAATGGCCGAGCTGATCCTGGACCGTCTTCAGCTCCGCCCCAGCAGCCAGGGCGAGGCTGGCGGCACCGTGTCTGAGATCATGGAGCCTGACCGGGGGCAGGCCGGCCTGGTCGGACAGCTGTCTGAAGCGGCGGGACAGCCGGTCGGGGGCCATCGGGTCGCCGTTCAGGCCCGTGAACACGTAGCCACTGTCGTCATACCCCGGCCCTGCCGCCGCCCGCTCGGCGTCCTGCGCCGCGCGGTGCCGGCGCAGCGCCGCAACGGTGGTCCGGTCGAGGGCGACGGCGCGCTCGCCGCGCCGGGTCTTCGGCGGCCCGGCGGCCAGGTGACCGCCGTGCTGCTGCAGCTGCTGGCTGATCACCGCGGTGGGCCCCGTCGAGGTCGACATCGCACCACCGCAGCCCGGCGGCCTCGCCGCGCCGCAGCCCGCGCAGCCCGATGAGGTGATACGCCGCATACATCCGGTCGTCCTGGATGGCGTTCAGGAACGCCGCCGTGTGCGCCGGCAGCCAGACCGCGACCGGCGGGCGGTCGCCGGTCCGCCGCCACTCCTGCACCCGTGCCGCGGTCCACACCACCGCTCGGGGCCGGCGGGCCGGCGGCAGCTCCGCGCCGCATGCCGGGTTGGCGGCCAGGTACCCAGCGCGGATCGCGGCGTTGAGCGCCGCCCGCAGCGTCGCCTTGATCCGGTTCAGCGTGGCGGCTGTGACCGGGTTGCCCTGGGCTGCCCGCTGCCGGGTGATCGCGGTGAACATGGCCTGGACATGCGCGGCCTTGAGGTCCGCGAGCAGGATCTGGCCGAGATACGGGTCCAGGTACAGCCGGACGTGCGAGGCGTAGCCGCGCACCGTGGAGTACCGGATGGCGGTCCGGCTGTCCAGCCAGCGGGCCAGCCACCGCCCGGTCGTCATCAGCTTGTCCCCCGCCTGCCTCGGCGCTGGCATCACCAGCCGCGCCAGGGCGTCCCGCGCCGCCTCCTCGTCGCCGAACCCGCCCCGTCGGACCCGTCGGCGGTCCCCGTCCGGCCCGGCCGGAAGCTCCACGCACACGTACCAGCTGCCGTGCCCCGGCTCCCCGCGCCGCGGGCACCGGCTGCCGAGCCGCCGTCCCGTCCTGCCGTCCCGGCACCCGCACCAGCTGTACACCGTTCCTTGTGACCTCACGATGGTCCTCCTCGCCACTCGCTGACAGGCCCGCGGTCCGCGCGGCCCGGGGCGCCCCAGCTGAAGATGGCGCGCGCCACGATCACTCAGCCGCAGCCGGAGTCGTTCTAGATCACGATGCGCCCGTCCAGCCACCAGTGCTTGTGCTGCTGGAGGCCGGGGGCGACCCAGGTCCGGCTGTCGGTTTCGTGATCCCAGGCGAGAGGTCCTCGCGGCCCGGGCGCAAGACGGCGCCGAACTGGCCGCCGTTCCCGGCGTCGGCGAAGAACAGCAGCGGGTCAGAATGAGCTATCGGTTGCAGCTTCTGGCGCTCTGCGGGGCAGGGACAGGTCCGTTATCTACGGCTGCCACGAAACGATCGCGCCCGAAACAGCAAGCTGACGACTTCGCTACGCTGCGTGGATGCGCGCGGCTGAGTGCGGTGCCCGGCGGTTACGAATGCCGCCTCGCCGCCGTCACCGGAGAACGCACGCGCTGGCCGCGGTCCTCGAACTCCGCGCTGCCCGGCTGGCTGACATAGATTGCCGAGCCGGCGCCGTACACGCCGGACACCGTCGCCTCGTTGGTCTTGTAGGACAGGCGCGAGGTCACGCCAATGCCCCTGAGCTGCCGCAGGACGCGGCGCACATCGCTCTGGTCTTGCCAATCGCGGGTGTACGCGCAGATCAGCTTGGTCCGCCGCGATGTTGCCAGGTCGTTGTGGCGGGCTGTTGCCGCCTTGGCTGAGATGCCCAGGCGGCCCTGCTCGGTCGCGAGCCGGATCAGCGCCCACCAGCGGTCGACCTGCCTGGCCGGGACGAACACAAGCCATTTCCCCGTGCGCGACAGGTCCGCTTCGCTCACGGCCGGGCTATCGGCGTAGATCCAGTTGTCATCGGTGACCTGGCTCGGAAGCAGTCCGGACACGTTCGTAACGAGCACCTCCTCGACCAGCAGCCGGCGGGCAGTTCGCCGCGCGCGCTGCGGCGCGGCCCGCTCGTTCAGGATGGCCGGCCAGCGGGCCTTTGCCCAGCTCTCGCGCTCTGCAACCGCCTCAGAGTCCACGTACCGTTGTCAGCGTGACCGAGATTCTCGACCGCTTCGACGGTCGCGTGCCTAAATCTGTGGCGGCCGAGGTTGCCCGGCTGCGAGCCGAGAACGCGCGGCTGCTGCGCCTGCTAGATCTCAACCCGGAGCAGGCCGGCCTGCCCCGCCCGGCCCAGGCCGGGTTCTTCGAGGCGCCGCCCGGGCCCGTGCACGGCGGCTCGGCGCCGCAGGAGAAGGTGGCGTTCTTCGGCGCGCTGTTCGCCGCGCGGACCGACGTGTACGCGCTCAGGTACGACAACGGGCGTACCGGCAAGGCCGGGTGGGTTCCCGCCACGCAGGGCGGGTTCCGCAAGGGAGTGCCGCACGGCGAGCGGGACTATCTGCCGCTGACCGCCGACGTGCTGGCCGCGCACCTGTCCGGGACGATGCACATCGGCCTGTACCCGCTGCTGGACGGCGACAGTTGCTGGTGGCTGGCGGCCGACTTCGACGGGCCCGAGGCGATGATCGACGCGCTGATGTACCTGAAGGCGGCCAGGGCGCTGCAGGTGCCGGCTGCGCTGGAGGTGTCCCGGTCCGGTGTGGGTGCCCACGCCTGGATGTTCTTCACCCAGCCCGTCCCGGCGGGGAGCGCGCGGCGGCTCGGCACGGGGCTGCTGCGGGAGGCGATGGCGTTGCGCGGCCGGATGAAGCTGGCCAGCTACGACCGGCTATTCCCGTCCCAGGACCTGCTCCCATCCGGCGGGGTCGGCAACCTGATCGCCGCGCCGCTGTTCAAGCCTGCCCGCGACGAAGGCCGGACCGTCTTCATCGACCCCGGAACGCTGGAACCGTACCCGGACCAGTGGGCCTACCTGTCGTCCCTGGGCCGGATGAGCCCCCGGGAAGCCGACCGCGCCGCCGACCAGGCGGGCCGGGTGGCCGTGGGATCAGACGTGACGCGGCTGGCCGCCGCGGCATCCACGGCGACTCGGCCGGCGGCCGCGCCGGTCGTCCACGCCCGGCTCGGCGCCGGGATCCGGCTCGAGCAAGCCGAGCTGACACCCAGCCTGGCCGCAGCGCTGCGGCATGCCGCTTCTATGCGCAACCCGGTATTTGACGAGCGGCAGCGGATGCGGGCGTCCACCTGGAATGTCCCCCGGTTCCTGTGCAGCTTCGATGAGACCATCGACGGCGGCCTGATCCTGCCCCGCGGACTCATCGCCAGGGTCGCATCCCTCGCCGAGGAGGCCGGCAGCCGCCTGCAGATCACCGACGAGAGGCCAGGAGGAGCCAGGCAGGACTTCACTTTCACTGGAACGCTAACCGGCTTGCAGCGCGAGGCCGTCAGCGAACTGTCGCGATATGAGCAAGGTGTACTGGTCGCGCCGCCGGGGTCGGGGAAGACGGTCGTCGCCTGCGCGCTGATCGCCATACATGGGGCTCCAACGCTCATCCTGGTCGACCGCAAGACTCTCGCCGACCAGTGGCGGACCCGTGTCAGCGAGTTCCTGGGCGTCAAGTCCGGCCAGCTCGGCGGCGGCCGGGCAAAGGTCCGCGGATCCATCGACATCATGACCCTGCAGACGCTTGCGCGCCGCACCGACATCGGCGAGCTGACAGCCGGATACGGGCTGGTCGTCGCCGACGAATGCCACCACGTACCGGCCGCGGCGTTCGAGGACGCCGTCCGCCAGATCCCAGCGCGCCGCTGGCTGGGCCTGACAGCCACGCCGTACCGCCGCGACAAGCTCGACGAGCTGATCGCCTGGCAGGTCGGCGAGATCCGGCACACCATTACGCCGCCTCGCGACCGCGACACCGGCCGACAGGAACTCGTCTTGCCCGGCATCATGCTGCTCGGCGATACGACCCGGCCCGCACCGGTACTGCACCTGCACCTGACCACCTACTGTTACAGCGGTGACGCCGACCCGCAGGCGCCGGGCGGGATGGCCGCGATCTACCGCGACCTGGCCGACGACGACCATCGCACCCGCCAGATCACCGCCGACGTCGCCGCCGCCCTCGCGCGTGGCCGCCACTGCCTGGTCCTCACCCAGTGGGTCGCTCACCTGCACAAGCTGGCCGGCCTCTTGCAGGAAACTGGCTACGCCCCAGTCGTGCTGCGCGGCGGCATGGGCGCCAGGAACCGCACCGCAGCACTCGCACGTTTGCAGCCCCAGCCCGGCGGCCCGCCGCTGCTGGTCGTGGCCACCGGCCCCTACGCCGGGGAAGGCTTCGACTGCCCGGCCCTGGACACCCTTTTCCTCGCGGCGCCGGTCAGGTGGAAAGGACGCCTGGTCCAGTACGCCGGGCGGATCCTCCGCGCCTATCCCGGCAAGGAAACCGCCGAGGTCCACGACTACCACGACGTGCGCACCGGCGTGCTCGCCGCCACACTGGCGGGCCGCGCACCCGGCTACACCAGCCTCGGCTTCCCCGACCCCCGCCGGGTTGCCCCGGCCCCAAGCGCGACAAGCGACTCCCCAGGTCCGCGCCATCCACCCTGATCGAATGCGGGGCGGACGACCGATCTCAATGCACCGACCGCTTCCAGATATCGCTGTTGTGCAAGCGTGCCCCTCGGCCGGAGCGGTTCGCTACAGTCGTTTCGCGTCAGAAGTACGGCGTTCCCTGGCACCGGAGGAACGAGCGATGGCGACTGCGGCGCGTGACCGGCTGGCCAGACTGCTGCTCGGCGACGCGAAGCCCGCGTTCAGCGCCGAACTCACAGCGCGGCCGGAAGACCTGAGCCTGGAGGTGGAAGGCTTCGGCCGGGTCACGCTGCCCGTGACGCCCGCGAAGGCCCGCAAACTTATCGGTCTTGGCGAGCCGGCCAGGTTCGGCCGCGGCTCGGAGACGCTGACCGACCGGAACGTCCGTGACACATGGGAGATCCCGAGGCACCTCGTCGGCGCCGAGTGGGACGACGCCGTGCTGACGGACATGCTGGCGATGGTCAGGGAGGAGCTAGGCTTCCCGAACGCCGCCAGCCTGACCGCCGATCTTCATTCCCTCCTGGTCTACGAGCCGGACCAGTTCTTCCTCCCCCACCAGGACTCGGAGAAGTCCGACGACATGGTCGCGACCCTGGTAGTGACGCTGCCGTCCAGCTATACCGGCGGCGACCTGGTGGTTGAGCACGACGGGGAGCGAAAGGCCTACCGCGGCTCGAAGACGACACTGTCGCTCGTCGCCTTCTACACCGACTGCCGGCACGAGGTCCTCAAGGTGACGTCGGGCTACCGGATCACGCTCACCTACAATCTGCTGCTGCACGGAGACACGAGCCGCCCGGCAGGCGACGACGGTACCGTGGCTGAGCTGGCAAGCCTGCTGAGCGAGCATTTCAGCACGCCGGTGCCCCGCTACTACGGCGACCCTCCGGCCGCCCCGCCGGGCCGGCTTGCCTATCTCCTCGACCACGAGTACACGCCGCGCGCCCTGACCTGGTCCCGGCTGAAGGGCGACGACGCCGACCGGATGTCGCTGCTCCGCGACGCCGCGGACCGGGCAGGCTGCGAGGCGGTCCTTGCGCTCGCCGACATCAAAGAGACACATGGCGCGTACCCGGCCGACGAGGTCTACGGATACCGCCGCCGGGGCTGGCATGAGCACTACGACTACTACGACGACGAGTTCTCCGGCGCGAGCGACGACGACGACCGCGAATACGAGATTCAGGACCTGGTCGATTCCGAGATCGCGCTCACACACTGGACCGGGCCGGACGGCGCCCGGCTGGAGGAAACCTCGCTGTCACTGTGCGATGCGGAGGTGTGCGCGTCCACCCCGTCCGGCGACCTCACTCCCTACTCCCAGCAGTACGAGGGCTACATGGGGAACTGGGGCAACACGCTGGACCGCTGGTACCACCGCGCGGCGGTCGTGGTGTGGCCCCGCAGCCAGGCGTTCGCCAACCGCGCCGAAACCTCCCCGGCCTGGGCACTCGACGAGCTCGCCGCGATGGCGGCGTCGGGCGACCTGTCAGGCGCTCGTGCCGCCGCCGCGACGCTCGCGCCGTTCTGGGACGTCGCCCTTCGCGGCCAGGCCGCGCAGCAGAGCCAGAGCGGCACGACCTCCGGGCTCCTCGGCAAGGCGCTGCGGACGGCGCAAGCCGTGGCGGACGCGGCGACCGCAGCGATGCTGCTGAGCCCGTTCCGGATCGAGAGCCTCGCTGCCGCGCAGGTGAAGTCCCTCGCGAAGACGGCCGAGCGCTACGGCGAGCAGTGGACGGCGGAACTGCTGCGTACGTGGTTCGGCGGTGACCAGCCGGGCTGGGCGGTCGGCGCCGGAGGGGACGTGCCGCAGTGGGCAGCGGACCGGCTGCCCGGCCTGTGCGAGCGGCTGCATGCCGCCGGCAACGCCGGCGCGGCGGCCGCGCAGCGGCTGCCGGACCTGGCGTGGCAGCGGATCGCCACGGACATCGGCGCAGCGGTGGCCTCCTCGCCGCCGAGCTACCGTGACCGCCAGCTCGGCGACCTTGGCAAGCCGCTCGCCGCGGTGCTGACGGCCGCCGCCGCGATCGGGGCGGCCAGCACGCGGGACACGGTTACCGCGTACCTCCGGCAGCAGGACGACACCGTGACGGCGCTGGAGATGTCCGCGCTGCGGGCGGCCGCGGCCACGCCCGGGAATGATGCATCCGGAGACGGCGGCTTCGACGCCCTGGCCAGCGACTGCGCGGCGCGGCTCCGAGCCCGGCTCGCCCGCCCAGCACGCGAACCGGGCGACTGGTCGGTCGAGCTGCCTGCCGGGAGCTGCGCATGCGAGCTCTGCGGCACGCTCCGGGCGTTCCTGGCGGACAACAACGCGCGCACCCTCGAGTGGCCGCTCGCCCAGACGGGCAGGCAGCATGTCCACTCCCGGATCGACGCCGCTGAGCTGCCCGTCACCCACCTGACCAGGCGGCAGGGCCGCCCCTACACGCTCGTCCTTGCCAAGACCGATGCGCTCTTCGCTCGCGAGCAGAAGACGCGGGCCAGAGACGAAACGGACCTGGCGTGGCTCGCCGACCAGTGGACGACCGAGCCGGCAACCGCCAGCCGAGGCCGCTGAGGTAGTCAGCCGGCTTCTCGCAGGTACCGGATTCGGCACTTGCTCGCACCTGGCGCGCCGGTTGCTCGGGGCCGCCTCGCCGAAGGGTGGAAGGGCATTCACTACGCAGTTCGCCACGGCAATGCGGGGCGAGGCGAATCGCGCCTGCCCGGGCTTGCGCTCGCTAGTGTTGCGTGGTGCGCGTTACTGTCCTGGTAGATGCCTACAACTTGTATTACGCCGGGCGGAAGCTGTGCGGGCGCGGCGTGCCAGGGTGGCGGTGGCTGGACATCCGGTCACTGGCGGAGGCCCTGGTCGCCGAGCACGCCGCCGACTGGCCCGGAGCCACTGTCGACCGTGTCGTGTATTGCACGGCGCGCATCAGCGGCGCCGCTAACCCTAGCGGCGCCGCCGACCAGGATGTCTACCTGAAGGCGCTGCTGGCCTCCGGCAGCGTGGATCACATCGAGTACGGCAACTACATCTCGAAAGTGATCAAGCGACCGCTTGCGACCGAGAACAGCCAGCACCGGCCTGTGATAGTCCGGCCGCAGTGGCCAGTCACGGTGCAGCGCAACGGGGTAGCGGTGCCCGACGCGACGTTCATGGCCAGCGTGGCCACATACGAGGAGAAGGGCAGCGACGTCAACGTTGCGGCGCACCTGCTCGTTGATGTGCTCGCCGGCGGCTTCGACGCCGCCGTAGTGATCAGCAACGACAGTGACCTGCGGTGGCCGATGCAAGAAGCCCCCCGCCTGGTGCCGGTCGGCACAGTGAACCCCGGCAGCGGCTACACCGCCGGGCAACTGTCAGGGGCGCCAGGCGTTGGTGTAGGCAGGCACTGGTGGCGTACCCTGCGGGCACCGGACTTCGGCGGGCACCAGCTCCCGGATCCGGCCGGCGGCCACCGGCGGCCCGCCGGGTGGTAGCGGAATTGCCGGGCCGGCCAGCACGTTATAGTCTGATGACATACCCGCCCGGCCCCTCGTGGGCCGGGTTTACTTTTGCCTGCACGCAGGCGACACCATCCAGGCTGGTTTGCTCGTTGTTTGCTCGCATGCCGTGGTAAGGCCCGTCAGCGCCCGGCACGATCCGGCACGGCTTATCGCAGTGACGTGCACGAACCGGGAACACGCGGTATTCTCCGGCATAGGCTGATACCTCGTAAAGCAGGATAAAGCGGGCTCTTAATCCGCGGGTTCGGGGGTTCAAGTCCCTGGCGGCGCACCCGGAGGTCATCACACTTCGCCAGTTTCCATGTTCACACCTGGGTCCGACATTCTGCTGCCAGCCTGGATGATCTTGCTATGCGCGCTGCCGGTTGATGAGCTGGCTCAGCGACCGCCGGGCCACGTCCCTGGTCTGGTAGCGCCCCGGCGGACGCGGCGGCGCCCTCCGTCAGTCCCGGCGGCCAGCTCCAGCGACAGATACCAGCTGCCGTGACCCCGCTGACCGCGGCGCGGGCACCGGCCTCCCAGCCGCCGCCCAGTAGCCTGGTCGCGGCAGCCGCACCAGGCACTCCCGGGCAGTCATCGCCGCCCTCCCCACTCCATTTCCGGCTAGGTGGCCGTTGCCTGGATCATTGCGAGCCGGAAGCCCGCTCAAACCCGTGTGGCCGACAACGCTGGGCAGCAGGGGCATCGTACTGGCATCCAGAGATCAGGCGGAAGTTGGCTTGCGTGCCGTGCACCATGCCGCGTGAATGGTCACCATCGGCGCTGTGACCGGACGAACGCTGGGAACTGCCGAGAGTCGGCGGAATTCCGGCTAGCGGGCCACGTCCGTACGTGAAGTGCCGGTCTCCTGAACCGCTCAGCCCACTCCCACCGCGGCACGCGAAAGACGGCGGGACCGGTGATTCCGTTCCTGGGTGAGCTTGGCAGCCCGAGATCCCTTATCCACTCGAGCCCTGCATCGGTCGCGGCGAGCGAGACGGGCAACCACACGGTCCCGGCCCTCTGGTCGCCCGTTGCGGTCAGCTGGTGCCGGGTCCCGTCAGCGGCGACGTACGAGGCGATTCCTCCTGGGCGCGGGCCTGGGCGCCGCGTCCAGCGGGAGACGGAAACACTGGACTGCTGAGCATGACCAGACCGGGCCGGTACTCAGCTCACTCACCGGCAGCGGAACTTGCTGGACCTGCGCAGCTCATGAAGCCGCTGCCGGGACACTCCAAGAGCGGCGGCTGTCTCCTGCGCGCCGAGGAGCTCGGGAAGGACTTCTACTGCTACGACTGGCCCAGGAACGGCCAGTCCCCGGTGAGATCGACAGGCTGCCGCACCGGCCTCTGCGCGCGATAATCACGATGGACAGCTTCTGCGGCGGGACAACCCGACTGGCAGGTGCTGGTGGCTAGCTTCGCAGCGCTCGGTGCCGCGAGGTCAACGCGGACAGGGAGCGAGTTGCCCCAATGGCGATGGCAGGGAGCCGACCAGGCCCGTACGATCTGGACTCCTTCGCGGTCGGCGACAGGTTCCGCCTATTCAATTTCACGCGCCGTGACGACTATGTGGCGTACCTGTGGATCTTGCGTGCCATGGACCGACTTCGCGGGATGCATGTGGCGCAGTCGCACACCGATGACGTGGCGGCCGCTCTGGCTGAGCTAGCCAGCACCCACCACAGCGTCCCAGGGAACCTGGGCAACCTGCGGGACCGGCTGGACAATCTTTTCGATGACGGGGTTCTGCACCGGCTGGAGGATGCGTCGCGGGCCGGGAGCCTGGCCCGGTACCGGAACCGGCAGTCGGTGTACCAGTTCACCGAGCTGGGCCACCGTGCGTACACGGCGGTCGAGGGCGTACTCGCCGCGCGGGTGCAGGACGCGAACCTGTCCCGCCTGGTGTTCTCCGACATCCTGCGCGACCTGCAGGGTCTGGCCGAGGCGAACCGCTACGGTGACAGCGACGAGATCGTGCGGCGCCTGACCAGCCTCGACCGGGTCATGGAGGACATGGCGCGCCGGTCTGCCCGCTTTCACCTGACGCTCGGCGACATCACCCGCTCCACGGACGCCTCGCCGGATGTGTTCCTGCGCTACAAGCACGCGCTGATGGCGCACATGAGCGACTTCATGGCGGAACTCGACCGGTACCTGCCACGCCTGTCACTGGCCGTCGCGCAGGTCGAGGCGACCGGCATTGGAACACTGCTGAACCGGGTCGCCGACGCGGACGAGCGCCCTCTGATGCGCAGTAACGAGGTCCTCGAGGACTGGCGGCGACGCTGGCTGGCGGTCCGGGCCTGGTTCGTGGCCGATGCCAGCGGGGGCTCGCGCGCCGCGGAGCTGGCCGCCGCCACTCACGCCGCAGTCTCCAGCGTGATCGCGCTGCTG
>Ga0209131_1002714_pt1 | contig 11948 bp, 7 predicted proteins | sample GraSoi_2013_40cm_FD_185826 | JGI IMG/M metagenome (GOLD analysis project Ga0209131, IMG submission 185826) | Grasslands soil microbial communities from the Angelo Coastal Reserve, California, USA - Sample 9_17_2013_40cm (SPAdes) (version 2) | ecosystem: Environmental > Terrestrial > Soil >...
GCCATCGAATTGACGGAGTCCGTCAGATCCTTCCACGTGCCAGCTACACCGGGCACATTAGCCTGTCCTCCCAGACGCCCTTCGGTACCCACTTCGCGGGCCACGCGCGTCACTTCACCAGCGAACGCATTGAGCTGATCGACCGTAGTGTTGATGGTTTCCTTGAGCAGCAAAATTTCGCCGCTCACGTTCACTGTAATTTTCTTGGACAAGTCGCCGCTGGCAATGGCGGTTGATACTTCCGCGATATTGCGCACCTGTCCAGTCAAATTGCTGGCCATCGAGTTCACGGAGTCAGTTAAATCCTTCCACGTACCACCGACGCCGGGTACCTGCGCTTGGCCACCGAGTTTGCCGTCAGTACCCACTTCACGCGCCACGCGCGTCACTTCCGAAGCAAACGAACGCAACTGGTCGACCATCGTGTTGATGGTGTCTTTGAGTTCGAGAATTTCGCCTCTTACGTCTACTGTGATTTTGCGGGACAAGTCGCCGCGAGCCACCGCCGTAGCGACCTCAGCGATGTTTCGTACCTGGCCGGTAAGGTTGCTGGCCATGAAGTTCACGTTGTCCGTGAGATCCTTCCACGTGCCGGCGACCCCGGGCACCTGCGCCTGCCCGCCCAGCTTGCCCTCCGTACCCACTTCGCGAGCCACGCGCGTCACTTCGCCAGCGAACGCGTTGAGTTGGTCGACCATCGTGTTGATGGTGTCCTTCAGTTCGAGAATTTCGCCTTTCACATCGACAGTGATCTTGCGCGACAAATCGCCGCGGGCCACGGCTGTGGTCACTTCGGCGATGTTACGTACTTGGCCCGTAAGATTGCCGGCCATCGAGTTGACAGAGTCCGTAAGATCCTTCCATGTGCCAGCAACGCCGGGCACGTTCGCCTGGCCTCCCAAGCGGCCTTCAGTACCCACTTCGCGGGCCACACGAGTTACTTCGCCGGCGAATCGGTTCAGCTGATCCACCATCGTGTTCAGCGTTTCTTTCAGCTGCAAAATCTCGCCGCGCACATCGACCGTAATCTTGCGCGACAGATCGCCTGTTGCGATAGCCGTTGCCACCTCAGCGATGTTTCGTACCTGGCCAGTGAGGTTGCTGGCCATGAAGTTCACGTTGTCCGTAAGATCTTTCCAAGTGCCACCAACTCCGGGCACCTGAGCTTGACCTCCCAGCTTGCCTTCCGTACCCACTTCACGCGCCACACGGGTCACTTCGCCAGCGAACGCGTTGAGTTGGTCGACCATCGTGTTGATGGTGTCTTTCAGTTCGAGAATTTCGCCCTTCACGTCGACCGTGATCTTGCGCGACAGATCGCCGCGGGCCACAGCGGTGGTTACTTCGGCGATGTTTCTCACCTGGGCCGTCAAGTTACCAGCCATGGCGTTCACGGAGTCCGTAAGATCCTTCCATGTACCTGCAACGCCCACAACAACTGCCTGGCCGCCCAACTTGCCGTCCGTACCTACTTCACGCGCCACGCGCGTCACTTCGGAAGCAAAGGAGCGCAACTGATCCACCATGGTGTTGATAGCTTCTTTAAGCTGGAGAATTTCGCCGCGCACATCGACCGTAATTTTGCGCGAGAGATCGCCACTGGCAACGGCGGTTGCCACTTCAGCAATGTTGCGAACCTGGCCGGTCAAGTTACTGGCCATCGAGTTCACAGAATCCGTAAGATCTTTCCACGTGCCGGCCACGCCAGGCACTTGAGCCTGCCCACCCAGCTTGCCGTCTGTACCCACTTCGCGCGCCACGCGCGTGACTTCAGCGGTAAAGACGCTAAGCTGCTGAATCATTGTGTTGACGATGTTGGCAGAACGTAGGAACTCGCCTTCCAGCGCCCGCCCGTCCACATCAAGGCGCACCGTTTGGGTGAGGTTCCCCTGAGCGACAGCCGCGATGGCGCGGGTTACGCCTTCCGTCGGCCGCAGCAGGTCCTCAACCAATGTATTGATCGACACCTCCATCTCGCCCCACGCACCCCTGGATTCATGGAAGCGGGTGCGCTCGCGAGTCCTTCCTTCCTTGCCGACCACTTGCCCGACGCGCTTTAGTTCTTCTGCCATCTGCTGATTGGAGGCAACGATGGAATTGAAAGTGTCGGCAACTTTCCCTGCCAGTCCGGTCCATGATCCCGGAAGGCGCACGGAAAAGTTCCCATCCCGCATGGTTTGCAGACTGGCCAGTATCACGCTGAGATCGCCCGAAGTGGGCTCGGCAACCATGACAGAATTCCCGTTACGCTTGCTCTTCTGGCCTTCCTCGGGTGCACCGTTCGCAACGGCAATGGCCGGGTCTTGACTGTTTCTCTTCATGCTTTTCTCCAGGACCGGTGATGTGTCTGGCGCCGTGACAGATATTTCATCGGTTGGCTCTCGACGCTTCTCAGAATCGGCCAGCGTCCATCCGCAAACGAATCCGGCATTGCGGAGCAAAACGGAATCGCAGGTTCAGTGCAACGGGCGGATGAACCACCGAAATCAGAGACAATTCGAACCATCTCTTTTGAATGGAAGCCAAAAGGGGGATTTACAGGCTCCTACCGATAGGTAACACGAAAAACTGTAGGATGACTCTAGGGTCTTTACTGTATCGTTTGAATGAAAAGGACACTCTCGGCGAGGCTCCAAGAAACCACCTTTCGTACCGTCGGTTGCGGTATCGTCGCGAGCAAGCCGGTAACTGGCGTCACTGTAGTCTATGGCCTATTTCGAGCTTGCCTTCCATACGTAGAGCTTGCCGTCATCGGCTACCGTCTCGATGTTGAGACTATTAGAAGATGCGGCGCGGTGCACGGCGGAACGAAGGTTCGCCAAACCAATCCCTCCTACGTCAGCGAGCGGAATCTCAAGGGCCGAACCCGGTTTCAGCGTCGCCAGCTCGTGCACAATACCCTGAACCAGCGAATGGTGCTTTCCGTGCCTGCCCGTCTTCAAGTCAGAAATGTTGACCTGCCGGTACTTTGCTACAGGCCGGTCACTCTTCTTCTGTTTCTGTTCGGTTCCCACGATAAATTCCCCCTTTTCGCTAGGCAAAATACCAAAACCAAATATCTATGTCAAGTATATTTTTGTAGTTGACTATTACATATTTTCTATACTAATGTGATTGCGCTACGACAGAGTTATGTCTAGCGTACGCTATAGTGAGCGCGTTATGGCCCAATTTCTCTCGTGCAGTTCGCTCGTCATAGCCATGACAGACGAAAGCAAATATTCCACCTATTTTTAGTGGCCCGGCTATGCTCGAACAGTAAAGGAAGAAGTCCACCTTTGAGGACCAATGTTTCGTGGCGCGACTTGTACGCTGCCGCAATGCTCGAACTCGATCGCTCGCAACTGCCGACCAAGATAGAAGTCGCAGAATCCGCGATAAAGCGTGCCATGGAAGACTCAATGCCCGATGACAAGTTGAGGGCGGCGCAGGAAAGGCACGATATGGCAGATGCCCTGCGTGCTCTGCAAACGCTCCAACGGGTGGAACTCACAAGAACTTCGCCGGCCTGCAGCAACAGCCGGGAACAACTCCCGGCGGAAAGATAAATATTTATGAGACGCATGTGCCGCGAGACTGCAAGCCCAGCAAGGACTAGACGGCAACAGGCGATAGCGGAGTTGCTTCGTCATGCAACGGTTGTGACGGATCCAAAGAGGTTGGCATACCTGAACGCCCAGGTTGCGAAACGGAAACAAGAAGCGAAAGCGACTCCCTCCTCATCCAGTGTAAAGCTCCGGTATGAAGGATGTATTTAGGGAGTCGGACTGTTTCTAAGAACTGGCATCGATAGGACTCTGCAAGGTAGGGCCCCGAGATGACGATCGCTCATATTTCAGAACCTGGCAAAGCTTACGATGACATGCGCCGGTACGGTGTAGCAGTACTAGCAGGAATCCTCGCTCTCTTGCTTCGCCAACTGCTCTCTCCTCTTCTGGGACAGTACTACCCTTATCACACGGTTTGGGTAGCCGCGGTTTTTTCCGCCTGGTATTGCGGACTTGGCCCTTCCATTGCCACTGTTTTAGTCTCAGTCGTGGGAGTGTGGTATTGGTTCCTGCCGCCCGCCAGGTCCTTTGCTCTCGATGATCCTAAGACTGCAATTTCTGGAATCGCAGGTTTTCTGGTCTTCTCTGGCTTGATCGTTGCTCTCGGTGAAACAAACCGCCGCTCTCTTGCCAGAAGATTGTGGGCGGAGGAAGAATTGCGAAGAGTGCACGACGAACTTGAGCGCAAGGTCCAGGAACGGACCGCAGACTTGAACTCGGCGAACGAAAGTCTGCGAGAACTGTCAAGCCGGCTGCAACAGATGCGCGATGAAGAGCGGCGGCACATTGCGCGGGAGATGCACGACAGCGTAGGCCAACTGCTCGCCGCTCTTAGCATGAACATGTCCGTTGTGCAGGGTCAGTCCGAAAAGCTCGATTCAGCGGGAGCCCGGGCCGTTTCTGAGAATGCTGCCATCGTGCAGCAAATCAACCAGGAAATTCGCACCATCTCACATCTGCTGCATCCACCGTTGCTCGATGCCGCCGGCCTTGCTTCTGCGATCCGCTGGTACGTCGACGGGTTCGCGGAACGCAGCAAGATCAAAGTCGACCTTGATATTCCCGAGGAGTTTGGCCGGCTGTCGGATGAAATGGAAATTGCGATTTTTCGCATGGTCCAGGAATGCCTGACAAACATTCATCGTCATTCTGGAGGTACTTCCGCCGCCATTCGTATGCGTGAGGAAGATCACCACGTGTTGATTGAAATTGAAGACCAGGGCAAGGGGATCCCCCTGGAAAAACAGTTGGAACTCAGTTCATCCGCCCGCACCGGAGTGGGGGTTCGCGGTATGCGGGAGCGTCTCAGGCAGTTGGGCGGTAGTCTGGAAATTCGGTCACACGGCACCGGCACTGCAGTGACGGCAACCCTACCTCTTCCCGGATCAACCCGTGCCGAAGGAAGAAGACCAGAAGTCGCTTGACGCTGTCCTCTGTATTCCGGCGCTGAAATCCAGGCCCACAAACCAGGACGTCGCATTTTATTCTTTGCTTTGCATTTTCCTCCACGTGGCGGATTTTTCTCCAGACCCTAGGGTCATTCCCGTATGTTCCTGCCCTCTTGCGACCAAATAAGCTTTACCGGGATATCACTCGGAAAACTACAAAGACATAAAATAAAAAAGATGAGGACACAGGCAACAGGACCGACCATCGCCCGTCGGGGGCTGCCGATCTGGCCAGCAGGGGCACGTCCTGACTGGAAGAAGGGCGGAAACTGCCCTGGATCTGCGAGGCCTCAGTTTTTAGATCCACATAAGGCACTTACGGCACTTGTTTTTGCTATGCTCCTGGGCAAAGCTCCTTCACATTCACAGTGGGAGGTGCAGCTATGCGCTTGCTGAGTGTCCGGCTCATCGTTTCTCTTATCGTGGGCATCACGCTGGTATCTCTGGGTTTTTCCTATTACGAGGTCGTCAGACAAAAACGCGCCTTACGTAGCGATCTTGAACGGCGCGCGGAGGTGCTGGGCGAGAGCGTCGCAGGTAATGTCGAAAAGTCGTGGGAAAGTGGATCAGAGCGAGGCCTGCAGCGACTGGTTCAGCGCTTCGCTAACCGCGAACACTTGGTGGGAGTTGCCGTCTATGACCGTCAGGGCAAGGTCGTGGCGATTACTTCCGAGCTAGCTCAAGTTCTGAAGCAGATGCCGCAGGACGTGACCCGAGCTATGGCAGAGGGTCACGGAGAAGGCTCATTTACCCGCGCAGGCAATACTGCACTGCATATTTTTGCGCTGCCCCTGCACCGTCAGGATGAGGTCGTGGGTGGCCTGGCTGTTGTGCACGATGTCGGCTACATTCACGCCCAAAGCCTTCGCGCGTGGCGGGAAGTCTTTCTGAGAGTCCTTGTACAGGTATTTATCATAGCGGTCATTACGGTGCTGATCGTGCGTTTCAGCATTGCTGGCCCGATCGCTCGAGCTGCGCAATGGATGCGCGCGCTTCGCATGGGCAGAATTTCCTCCCGCCAGCAAATGCCGGATCTGGATTTATTCCGGCCGCTGGCGTGGGAAGTAGTCACGCTGGCAGAAAGTCTCAGTCAGGCGCGCAACGCCGCGGAGAATGAGGCCCGCCTGCGCGAAGCCTCGGAATCAATGTGGACGGCCGATCGGTTGGCAGTGCAGGTCCAGACTCGTCTGGACGGCGGCCGCCTTTTTGTAGTGTCAAATCGCGAGCCCTACACACACCAGCGAAACGGCAAAGAGCTCGAGGTTGTGGTACCGCCTAGCGGCCTGGTCACCGCCCTGGAGCCAGTGCTCGATGCTTGCGACGGCACGTGGATCGCACACGGCAGCGGAGATGCCGACAGGGAGAGCGTCGACGCGCACGACCGGCTGCGCGTTCCCCCTGACAATCCTCGATACACGCTGCGGCGGGTCTGGCTGAGCAAAGAGCAGGAAGAAGGCTACTACTACGGATTCGCCAATGAAGGTCTTTGGCCGCTTTGTCATATCGCCCATACTCGGCCGATCTTTCGTGCGCAGGACTGGCAGCACTATGAAGAGGTCAATCGCAAGTTCACAGCGGCGATTCTGGAAGAGATTAAGGGCATACCCAAGCCTGTGGTGCTGGTGCAGGACTACCACTTTGCGTTGCTGCCGCGAATGATCAAGGAGAAACGGCCGGACGCACGCGTGGCGATTTTCTGGCATATCCCGTGGCCCAACCAGGAAGCTTTCGGCATCTGTCCGTGGCAACGCCAATTAGTGGATGGACTCTTGGGGGCAGATCTCGTTGGATTCCACATCCAGTCGCACTGTAACAACTTCGTGCAAACGGTAGATCGGGTTGTGGAGTCCCGCGTGGACTGGGAACATTTTTCCGTATTACGCCAGAACCATCGGACAATCGTCCGGCCTTTCCCGATCAGTGTGGACCTCACCGACGATGAATCCATCGAGAGTGACAACCATGGAGTCAATTACCTCGAACGTTCCTCACTGATGCGCAGCCTGGGATTGGAAGCCGCCTTCATGGGACTCGGCGTTGACCGCGTGGACTACACGAAGGGAATTCCGGAGCGATTCCGCGCGATCGAACGATTTCTGGAAAAATATCCCAAGTACCAGGGACAATTCACGTTCGTTCAGATCGGAGCGCCCAGCCGCACTCACATCAAGCGCTACCACGACCTGATGGCGGAAGTGGAAGCCGAAGCGGAGCGAATCAATTGGCGCTTTCAGACCGGCAAGTGGAAACCGATCGTGTTTCTGAAACGGCAGCATAGCCATGAAGAGATTAACCGGTACTACTGCGCTGCCGACCTCTGTCTGGTGACATCGCTGCACGACGGCATGAACCTGGTTGCGAAGGAGTTTCTCGCTGCGCGGCGCGACGAGCGCGGAGTGCTGATTTTGAGCCAATTCACCGGGGCTGCCCGCGAGCTCAGGGATTCGCTGCTGGTAAACCCTTACGACATCGACCAGACTGCCGAAGCAATCCGTGCTGCCTTGGAGATGGAACCGGAAGAGAAGCAGTTGCGCATGCACCGCATGCGCAGAGTGGTTAAAGAACACAATATTTACCGCTGGGCGGGAAACCTGATTACGGAACTCTGTGAGCTCAGGCTCGAAGGGGCGGAGGATCATAGTCAAGAGAAGTTTCGCGCTAGCGTGGGCGCGGCCTGACACCGCGAACCCAGCGCAAGTTTTCTAAGGAGGAGTGTTGACGCCGGAAACGAAACCTCAGGTTGAATCCCTTCTGAGGGCAGTCGCTCAAGCACATCGATCGGTGCTTATGCTCGATTACGACGGCACCCTGGCTCCGTTCCGCAAGAATCCGGAGGAAGCTTTCCCGTATCCCGGCATTTCTGAAGTCGTGCAAGAGATCGTTCGTAGAGGCAAGACGCGAGTGGTCGTCATATCGGGGAGAGATGCGAACGAGGTCATTCCGCTTCTGAATATTTCCCCCCGACCCGAGCTTTGGGGGCTTCACGGACTGCAGCGTCTGAACCCGGACGGGAGCGCCAACCTTCCTCTCCTGGAGCAGGGGACCGTGTCTGAATTGGCGGCGGCGGAGAGTTGGCTGCGCTATCAGCATCTGGAACACACGGCCGAGTTTAAGACCGGAAGTATCGCAGTGCACTGGCGGGGTCTGGATGAGTGCGAAGCGGAGGCGATTCGGGGACGAGTGCTGATGGGATGGACGCCGCTGGCGAAATATACCCATTTAAATCTGCTGGAATTCGACGGTGGCGTTGAAATTCGTGCACACCGGGCAGACAAAGGCGATGCGGTGCGCATCATCCTAAATGAAATGACTCCTGGCACACCGGTGGCTTATTTGGGAGATGACAACACCGACGAGCACGCATTTCAAGCCGTGAACGCCCGGGGTCTGAGCGTATTGGTGCGGCCGCGGTGGCGGAAGACCGCCGCCCAGTTGTGGCTCAAGCCGCCGGATGAACTCCTCGATCTGTTGAAGCAATGGCTCCAGGCTTGCCAGGAACAAGATTCATTAAGCAATAACACGACCATGGTGAATGCATGACCAGCGCGATGGCGCCAACCCTGGCGCATACTTCGGTGAAACCTTTTTACTTCAACACCTCGGCTCACCTTGTGCGAATCACCCGGCAAAAAGCGAGCGCGCTGGCGGAATTTCTGGATGCTCTGCGCGAGTGTCCGGAAAGTTCCATCTTCCAGCACAGCTTTCGGACTCTGCAGGAACATCACTTTATTCGGGAAGGCTTCTCCAACGACTTCGCGCATTGGGCGCTGTCGGCGTGCAATGAACCCAGCCTGGCTGAGGGGCTGGCCAGTGTGGATGTGCGCGAGTTCACGTCGGTGGCAGAATTGCGCGAACGTTTTGTCCAGATCGTACAGACCTTCCTGCAGCGCAACCCAACTGCGGGAGCCCGGACTGCCAAGGAAACCTTCTACTTTTGCGCCTCCGACACCGTCGTAATACCCACCAGTTTTGTCGCAAATACTCTGCACGAGTTTGCAGAGGGCTTGCGGCGAGTAAGCGTGCACTCCATTCATCACCACTTCATCGAGGCCCGCCTGAGACTCAAACTCATGTCCAACGATTTCTCGCAATGGCTTTACGAGGATATGGGCCTGACAGAGGCAGCTCGTCAGTTAAACCGGCTCGATATCTACACCGTAACTCTGGACGACGTGCGCGCGCAGATTATTCGGATCGTGGAGAGAGCGCTGATCTAAGGCACACACAATTATGGAACCTGTGGAATCGCAAACTGAACGTGAGGCGCCTGCAAGAGAAAGTCAAACGGATTTTGGGTCCGTCTCTTCTCCAGCCCCGCCCCCTCAGCAGGAGCGACGCAAGAAGCCCCGGACATGGGAGATTCCTCCGGCGCCAGTCCCTGCGCCCCGTCTGGACGACTACAAAGGCATTGTCGGCGCAGCGGACATCGATGAACTGAAGTTTCTCGCCAGCGAACTCGCCGGCAAGACATTGAAGATGGTCAACTCCACCGCGGTCGGCGGAGGCGTGGCCGAAATGCTCAACCAGCTCATTCCTTTGCTGAATGAACTCGAGGTCAAGACGCACTGGGATGTTATTACAGGTGGTAACGATTTTTTCGAGGTGACAAAAGCCTTCCACAATGCGCTGCAAGGCAGCGACTACCATCTCTCGCCGCAGGCTCGCGACGTTTTTCTGATGCACAACGAGTTGAACCGCCAGCGCATGCAGTTTACAGAAGATGTGGTGGTAATTCACGACCCGCAGCCCGCCGCACTCATTCGCGCTCGCGAGCAATCGCCCCAGCGCTGGATATGGCGCTGCCACATTGACCTGTCGAATCCCAACCCTGAAGTATGGGGTTTCCTCAGGCCCTTCATCGAGCAATACGATGCGGCAATTTTCTCGACGCAATCGTTTAGTCGCCAGCTACAGATTCCCCAATATTTGTTTTATCCCTGTATCGATCCTCTCTCGGAGAAAAACAAGGATCTCGACGACAGTTTTGTGCAGCAGGTGTGCGACGAATTCGGCGTCGATCGCTCCCGTCCCATCGTCACTCAAGTCTCGCGTTTCGACCGCGCCAAGGACCCCGTCGGCGTCATCCAGGCTTTCAAGCAAGCGCGCAGATACGTGGATTGCCAGCTGGTAATGGCTGGTGGAGGAGCCACTGACGATCCCGAGGGCGCCGCGGTTCTCAAAGAGGTCAATGAGGCTGCCGGTGATGATCGGGATATCATTATCCTCGACCTGCCTCCGTGGTGCGCCCTGCAAATCAACGCTCTACAGCGGGCCTCGACCATCATTGTGCAGAAGTCGATCAGAGAGGGCTTTGGGTTGACCGTAACTGAGGCCCTGTGGAAGGGTAAACCGACAATCGCCGGAGCGGTTGGAGGCATTCCAAATCAAATCATCCACAAGCTAACGGGGGCTCTGGTGCATTCCGTGGAAGGTTGCGCTTATCAGATTCGGTATCTCCTGACCCACCCCGATTTCGCCAGGCGACTTGGACAGAACGGCCACGAGCACGTGAAAGAAAATTTCCTGATGACCACCAACGTTCGGCGGTGGCTTCTGCTGTGTCGAATCTTGCTTGCCAGCGGGACGAACTGATCGCCTGCGCGGCAAACTTAACTGAACGTTGCTGACTTTCCCACCGGGAGTTCAGCTGTCATAAGCGAGCCCCGTTCCCTGTAGCAGGAATGTGCTGTCAGCACGGCAACGCAACAGGACAACGCAATAGTAGAATTTGCTCGCTTAAGGGGTCGTTGCCTCTGGCTCCGCCTCAATGGTCACCTCTACCTCGGCACCCTTCTTGAGATGCACCTTGCCACCATTCTCATCGATCAGAGTATTTTCGATACGAAGCTCTCGATAGAGGTGATCCGCCCCTTCCACAGCGATCTGCGCCTTCTCAGGTACGTCGGGATACGGAGACTTGATGATCTTTTCGACAGTTGCAGGCAGAGTAGTACTTGGCTTGTCGCTCATTACATGGCTCCTTATGTCAGCAATTCAATAGATCTCATGGGTTGTCAATGCCGTGCCCCATCGACACTATTCGCGCTTCGACCCTGCATCCATATTCTTCCCGATGTTCTCATGCTCATCCTTGTGGCCGAAATCCAAACCAAAGTGGGGTTCCGATTCCGTCCCGGTGATTCGGATAGGCACTTCGGTACCTGCACCGTCCTTGCTGAAGAACCGGTCGACAGGTTTCAGAAGGATTGATTTCCACCCAGTGGTCATCTGCGAAATTTTAGCATCCAGCCGTGCCTTCCCATGAAAGTCGAATTCTCGTCCATCCAAACTGTAGTTTCCAGTCATGTCGACGTGCGTCCCTGGAACAAGAAAGTGGAGAAAGGAAAACGACAGTAGTCCATCTTTCAGCGAGAACTCGCCCTGCAGATCAACCGGCACATTTTCCTCGTTGTTATTCTCCTTTGCCTGCTTGGGCTTCCCCCGGCTGCGCAAGCTCAAGGAATCGAGCCTCCCCTGCACCTTCGGATTCGTGAAGTGCCCTGCCGGCACATGAAACCGGCCAGCCAGCCTGAGTCTTTCGGCCACACTGGCATCGCCGGGAGAAAGACTTAATCGCGTCTTCATCTGTACCGCGCCGGTCATCACTTGTGGGTCGGTGCGCACACCAAGCTTGAGCAAGTCTTCAATCAGTGCATGATTCAAGACGACGTCAAGTTCAATATCGTGACCATGACCATCCGGTTTGACCATGCGGACTACCGAGCCGTTTGCGGTCAACGAAGAATACAGGAATGTTGCTTTCACCGGCCGCAGATATGTGTCGCCGGAGGTCCCGTCAACTATGGCATGGAACTCGGTGCGCAACGGAACCGGATGCCCGCTGCTCGCAACCTGGAAGTCTGGCGTATCGGTTCTTCCACTCACGACAATGTTGCCAAGAGTACCTGAATATTCGCCGGTCGACGAGAGCATTCCTGCGATGCCTTTGATC
>Ga0209131_1002718_pt1 | contig 11935 bp, 9 predicted proteins | sample GraSoi_2013_40cm_FD_185826 | JGI IMG/M metagenome (GOLD analysis project Ga0209131, IMG submission 185826) | Grasslands soil microbial communities from the Angelo Coastal Reserve, California, USA - Sample 9_17_2013_40cm (SPAdes) (version 2) | ecosystem: Environmental > Terrestrial > Soil >...
AGACGACTGACCCTGACGCGCTGATCGCATCCACCGTTTTTCGCACTGCCGGATCGAGATCTGCCGCGAAAATAGGCATACAACTCCGGCGTAGGCGTCGCAGACGCCAAAGCCCAGCCGCCAAACGAATCAACGCTACGGATGCACCGAGAGTCCAGGCAAAAAAGACGAAAAGCACCCAGCGACCGGGGATCGTGATCGCCGGCCGCAGGCTTTCCCACGAATTCGCCGATGGCATCCCTGACGGCATTCCCGAAGAAATCCCCGCCGCCGTCAGCGTCCGCCCATCGGCGATACCGCCCAGCACAGGCAACGCGGCGACGGCCAGCAATGCGAGGAACCAGACGGCAAACCGGGTTCCCGAATTTTGCCTTCGCAAAACACGCAGCAACGCCCAGGCAAAGATCGCGATCAGGAATCCTTCGGGGAGCGCGTTGAGAATTCGTTCGACCGAGATCTGCGCCACGATCTGAACCGGAAGCCAATTCATTTCGCGCCGCTCCGATCTTTTTCCGTTAGATCCTCCGTTAAATTGGTGCCCTTCTGATCCAGCATCTGCCGCAGGCGGCCGATTTCCTCCGCTCCGATGCCCTGATCCTCGAGAAGGTTCAAGACGAGATGCTCGTGAGAGTTCTTAAAAAAGCGGCTGACCAAGTGCCGGATTTCCGAGCGCGTTGCCTCCTTCTGACCGACCAGCGGCGTGTACACGTGCGCCCGTCCATCCTTTAAGTGTTTCAAATAGCCCTTCCTCTCCAGCACACGGATGGTGGTCAATACGGAGTTGTAGGCCAGCGCAGGTTTTTGAGTAATAGAATCAAGCACTTGCTGGACTGTGCCCGAGCCCTTGAGCCAGAGCACGTTCATGATCCGTAGCTCGGCTTCGGTCAACGTTCCCGATTGTCTCGGCGGCACCGGAGACCCTCCTTGAAAAATATAGACGCGCTACGAAGCGAAAGGTAACTAATTCTTTAGTTGCACGAGAAAAGTCGGGAGTTGCCTGGCAGGTGGGATTGTCCTTCTAGAGCGCCGCCGACATACTTGTTCCAGCGGCGGCAAAGACGTCGGCAGCTTCCTGTTCGGCGATGGGAATGAATGCTTGTACGACGCGAGGGTCAAACTGGGTTCCGCTGCTGCGGATCAAGCGCGCCATTGCTTCCGAGGGTGGAAGTCCTTGCCGGTAGCAGCGATTCGAGACCATTGCGTCGAAAGCGTCAATGACGCAAATGATTCGCGAAACGAGGGGAATATCGTTCCCCTTCAGACCAGCTGGATAGCCAGTTCCATCCATGCTTTCATGGTGGTGTAAGGCATAGAGACTCGCCTCTTCAAGACCAGGGAACAGACGCAGGATCGACCAACTGTATTCCGGATGGCGGTTAATGAGAGCGCGTTCCTCGGGCGTAAGCGGACCCGACTTCTTCAGAATGGAGTCAGGCACTCCGATCTTGCCGACGTCGTGCAGTAACGCCGCGACCTCCACTTGGTAGAGACGCTCTTCCGGCATATCCATCTTCCGGGCTACACGCAGTGCCCATTCCGCCAATCGGGTGCTGTGCACTCCGGTGTTGATGTCCTTCAGGTCGAGCATCTGGTTAAAAGCGCAAACCAGAGAGTTGCGGAAGGCGAGATGCTGCTCTTCCAGCTCCTTGATGCGCAGCACCAAGGAGCCGGATTGTCCCGACATTGGATCGCCAATTCCAGCGATCATTGAAGCTGTCGTCGCATGCGCATCTTGGCTCGCCGTCACCGTCAGTGGCATGACTGCACAGCCTGGTACGTATCCAGACGTCCGTGTCCCAGTTGAGGATCGGAAATCGACGCGGCATGGGCCAATCCGGACGCGACGGTAGAATAAGTGCAGTTCCCATTCGTGCCGAGCATCAGCGCGGCGGTTCCACTGACTAAGGGTGCACTGAACGAAGTCCCCCATCCTGCGGCATAAGTACCCCACGGATAAGTCGTCACCACGCCTTCGCCCGGAGCGGATATCCAGACCGGCGGCGCGCCGTAGTTGGTGAATGACGATTGGATATCTGAGTTGGAAGTGGAGGCAACGTCGATCACCGACGGCAACGCGCCGGGATAGACCGCCACTTGCTGGCCATCGTTTCCGGCCGACGCTACGGAGATCACTCCTTTGCTATTCGCGTATTTGATGGCGTTCGCAAGCTCTGGCGAGTAACTCGAATAGTCGAAGCTCATGTTGAGCACCTTGGCGCCATTTTTCACCGCGTAATAAATCGCCCGCAGAATATCGGAATCGTAGCCGGTCCCATTGGCGTTGAATGATTTAAGAGGCATGATCTTCGCCTGCGGCGCCACCAGATGCACGATGCCAGCGGTCATGGTGCCGTGGCCGAACGCCGAATATTGCGAACCATCGAGCACTGCAACCGTGCGCTGATCGAGCACCGCAACTGTGCGTTGGTTGACTTGGGCGGTCTGCGACTGGCTCAGATCCGGCGACGTGCTAATGTCGGATTTTTCCGAGCCGCCGTTTGTGTTTCGCGTGAAGTCATACCCGGACACGAGCAAGTTCTGCAGCACAGGGTTGGTTGGGTCCACGCCAGTATCAATCACTGCAACCGTCACTCCCGAGCCGGTGACTTGAAATGTGGATTGGGCTGAACTGGTGCGTGTCAACTGACTGGCTGGTTGCGCGACGTAGCCGTGCCACACCGTCGCGCCATAGTACGAAGTCGGCTTCTGATCTGTGAGGTACGAGGGGGCTGGCCCGGCGTAGGCGGCTTGGGTATTGACGACCTGGTCTATCTCCGCGCTGACAATACCGAGTTGCAGGTTGATTTTCAGCAAGGCTGTCACCGGATTCAAAATGGATGGGAAAGTGATGAGGAACAACTGCCCGTTGGGGTCCCCAAGGCCGCCTATGACCTTACAGCCAGTCAGCAAGCAGGTCAGGTTAAGACTCCCGAGTCCCAGCGAGTCGCGCACAATCAGACGAGCTTGCGCCTGCGCGGGCGGCGCGCAAAAGGCCGTCAGCAATAGCAGCAGGCAAGGAACCAAGCCCGCTCGCCGAAGACTCATGTTTGATATCATTGCACCCATCGTTTTCCTCTTTTCGATCATGTACCGAAGTGCGAGTGTAAAGCGGAACCTCAGTGCTTGCCACTTACACCCGTAATCTCTCTGGAGTAACCCGTTCTGGTTCCTTTGGTAAGCCATATTTGCTTCCTTATCTCGGGTTTGTCAGTGGGATCCGCACCGCATTGCGGTCCACCGCCTTTATCGATAACCACAGATGATGGTCCTTGGTTTCAAACTCAATGTGAAACTCTCCCATGGTGTTGACAGCGGTGGTCGCGATCAACTCGCCATGTTCTGTCGACAACTGAATGGTGGCATTGCTCTGCCAAGCTCGTACTGCTCGCTTGTCAAACACCTGGCCGACCAGGTGAATTGTCTTGGATTGCGCGCGATGACCGAAACGCAAGTCAACGGTGAGGCCTTCGGCCTCGTAGACGACCTGCCACGCGCTGAGTGCGGCGCTGCGCATGCCAACCGGCAGCGGTTGCGCAAAGCTGTCAAAAACCAGGTTTGCCAGAGTCCAGTTAGCCAGAATGGACGTCCGAGCCTGATGCGCGGGCTTGCTTGCAAAACCCAACTTCGCCAGCCGCACCAGATTCTCCGGCGGCGCATAAGCGCTTTCCTCGCTTGCGAGCGTTCGGACCCGGCTCCAGGCATCAAGCGTGGTCTTGCATTTCGAACAGCCTCCGGTGAGGTGTGTTTTGATGTCTTTGCTGACTTCGGGTCCGCTGATTCCGCGAACAAAATCAGCCCAAGGTCGTTCTGCAAAATGCTCCATTCTTATCCTCTTACGCTTCGGGGGTGTCGAGACCAGATCCGTTTATTTGAGCCGGGCCTTGCCTCTAATACAAAAGGGGTGGCAGGGGAGAAGAAAATACAGGCTACAGTAAAGAAACTTGATTAGACCATTTAACCCTTTCCTATCAATAGGAAAGGAGCCCAATGATAGGGATGAGGGCGGCGCTCGCGCAGATTTATCGAGGCAGTTTGCATAGCCTCCGCTTTGGAACACCCTAGTTGAAGCTGGGTATAGAACTCGACCATGAACTCCTTTGTGCTGTCGTCGTGAACGTCCCACAGGCTCAAGATGAGCGACTGCGCTCCGGCCTGTAGCAAGCCTCGCACCAAGCCCATCAACTCATCACCAGGCGTGACCACATTCAAGCCGGTGGCGCAGCCGCTTAGCACGACCAACTCAACCGGCAGTTGCAGGTGGGCCATGTCGTAGAGACTAAGATGCGACGTTCCCAGGCGAATCGACGAAAACATCGGGTTGTCCTGGCGAAAATATCCGTGGGTGGCAATGTGTACTGTCTTGCTCCGCGGCCCGTGGGTTTGCAGTACGTCTTCAGTGGCATCGTCGCCCAGGAATAATCTGGCATTCGGCAAGATCTGAGCGAGCGCATCCACTTCCGCGCGAATCGCGGGCGTTCGCTCGTCGGGGACACCGAGGATTAGCGAATTGCCAGCGGCATTGACCGGTTTCGTCTGGCAGTGGGCGTAGATGCTGGCACTGGGTGCGTACGAAATGGAGAAGCGGTCGATCAGATACGATTCTCCGTCGTGTAGCGCATGAAACGGAACGTAGTGAAGCAGCCCATGCTGTACAAAGACAATGTGCCGATGATCGAGCAGATGGCGGATGGGCGCAATTAACTCCTGGTACAAGCTTTTCAAGTGAGCCTGGGTCGACTCCAGCATGGGTTGGCTGAAGGTGGCAACATATTCGGGGTCCAGGCGGAATTTTGACATCTGGAACTGCAGAAACTGCAGTAACTTTTGAACCCGCGACTGCACTGTGACTGGACAGATGTGAAGTTTGTCGCGGGTCAGCACACACACGACGGTGCGGTCGTGCGCGCAGAAAAACTCAACCACGGCAGTGTCGGAGGGAAGCACGGACCGGATCTCCTCCAGCGACAGGTTGGAGGGAACTTGCAGGCCCGCTTCATTCGCTTCCGCAACGGTCGCCTCTTTCACGGCCCGCATCAAGTCCGACTCTCGCGAACGAGCCTGCTGTTCGAGTTGCTGGACCCTCTCTTGCGAACGCTCTTCCGGCCGAAGTTGTTCGCGCTCGATCAGGTTGTAGTACCAGTTCAACTCTTCGCGAAGGTTCCGGATCGAACGCACCAGTTCACTCTGTCCAGGATCGGCTGCCGACGGCACGTGGACTGGCTGATTCAGAAGATCCATGAGGGTTCGCGACTTGGCCTGCTCAATGTACGCGAACGCCTCTTCGAAACTATTCTGGCGGCGCAGACAAATGTCGACCAGGCTCTCATAAACTTCGAGCTTGTTCTCGAAGAAAGCGATCTTCAGCTCTTCTCCGCGGAGGCTGCTGCGCAGTCGTTCGACCGCTGCTCGTGCACGGCTATACGATTCGTACGCCGCATCCTCATTTCCGATTGCGCGCTCCACCTCGCCCATCAGGAACTCAGCCTGGTAGAGAAGCGTGGGCGAATCCAGATTCGTAAGATCCTTCAGCGCGGCGCCGCAGTGTTGTTTCGCGAGTCCGGTGTCGCTCAGCCGCAGCGCAATTCGCGCTAGCAAGAGCTCGGCCAGTACGGACTTCCCCCGCATCGAGGATGTTCGGAAGAACTCGTGCGCTGCCGCACAAAGACGCCGGGCCTCGAACAGGCGTCCCTCCGTGAAAAGTACCAGAGCCTCGTACAGGTCGATGAGCGAGGGCCAGACCCGGTTCTGGTCACGAACAAACATCTCTTTTGCCCGAGCAAACAGTTTGACTGCCTCAAATGCCTGTCCCTGGCGACTGGCCGCGATGGCGGCAAAGCCCAATGCCTTGGCGGCTTCATAACCAAATCCGAGTTCGTGAAAACCTTCATTTGCCGCTCGGCCCAGTTCGCCGGCTTCAGCGCTCAGATTTAGTTCAAGATAGATTTCGGAAAGGTCAAGATTGCAGAGCGCAAGCTGATAGGGGTCATTGGCTTTCTTGGCGCTGACGGATGCATCCCGAAGCATTTGAATCGAGCGCCCGTACTCTCCGCGCAAGAAATACAGGTAGGCGATGTTGTAATCGGCGTATGCAACAAGAATGGGCATGCCCTTCTGCTCGCAATGCCTGCGTGCAACCTGGTGTAGTTCCAATGCCTTGGGAAAATCGTTGAGACTGATGTGGCAAAGCGACAAGTTGCTGAGAACGGCCGCCAAGCCTTCGGCATCATCGTGGGCCAGCATCTGCGCATATGCGCGCTCGTAAGATGCGAGGGCTTCGGTGAACCGATCCTGCCGGTGAAAGATATTTCCGATGTTGATTTCGAGCCGAGCCAGCCTGCGAGTATTTCCCTGTTGCTTGAAGATTGCTCCCGCGCGGTCCCCAGCCGCGAGTGCCTGATCGTACCTACCTAGCAACAAGAGCGACTGAATCGATCCGCTTAGAGTCCGCGCGAGTTCCGCTTCTTCCCCGGTTTGCTCGAATAGAGCGATCGCCTGCTCATGTAACTGAACCGCCTCCACGTGCTCATCGAGTGCATACATGGCGTTCGCTTTCGAGCGTAGACTTCGGGCAAGCAGGCTCGGCGCGCCAAGTGTTTGCGCGACATCCAAGGCCGCATCCGCGAGTCGCTTAGCCCGATGCGTGTCAACGCGGACCTCCTGCCAGACTTTTTCGGTGAGGGTGTTTACAATTTCGTCCCATGGGACTGCCGGATTTTGTATGACCAACTGGGCGCGGATCGAGGCATCTTCAAGCACGAGCAAGCGCTCGATGATGGCGTCCGATTCGGTCTTTTGAACCGCCCGGACGCTCATTAGAAGCCCCTCTTTTGAAGGTGTTTCCTGAGATAAGCCAGGCACCGGCCGCGGATCGCACCGATCGAGCCGGTCGCCATACCCAGTTCCTCGGCGACGCTCTCGTAGGGCCGCGGAGGCATTTCGAAAAAGAGCAGACGGACCATTCGCTCACACTTTTCGGGCAACTCCGAGATGGCATCGCGCAATATCTGCTCTTGCTCTAGCTGCACCAGCATGTGCTCGGGAAGTTCGTCGGCGCTGCTGGCAGGAAGCGCGCTGTTGCTTTCTGTGCCTTCGGGGGCAAGTTCAACCAACCTGTTTGCGGCGCGTTGGTAGGCTAGGCATTTGTGGTAGCAGGTCTGCATCAGCCATTTCGGCAAGGCGCGATGTTCGCGCAGGCGCGGTAGCTCCGAAAGCAGGTCTACACAGACGGACTGAAAGATATCGCCTGCGTCCTGATGCATCCCGAGCTTGATCGGAATCGAATAGATGAGGTTCTTGTACTTGTCGATTAGCGCCGACCAAGCTTCTTGATCCGCCTTCAGACAGCGGCCAATCAGCTGCTCATCTGACGAGTGATCCCGTGAAGCTGCAGGCCGTTCTTTCTGCTTTCTTGTCGCGGTTCCCGTCATCGAATTCCCGCGTTCTCCTGAGCTGGACCGCGAACATAGAGTTCGTCCGCATTCCACAGCGTGTAAGGATCGAGCACGGCAGGGTGGAAATTTCCGACGTGGGCATTGGCGCCGGCAAGAATGTTGGGCGTCCCCAGAAAAATGAAGGGCAGATTCTCGGCAATGAGTTGTTGCGCACGATCGTATAACTGCTTTCGCTTGGCATAGTCGAGCGTGACCATCTGTTGTTGCATGAGTTGATCGAGTTCGCGCTCCCAGTCGGTTGCGGGTTGAGTTTCTCGCAAGTGCCACAAGTGCGAGGTCCCGCTGAAGGCCCAGACATTCATCTCCGGATTTGGATCCGCATCCCCGCCGCCAAGCCCCATGATCGCTGCGTCGTAATCAAAGCTCTGAAACACGCGGTCGATCATGGCACGAAATTCGAGTGGAACGACATGGACCTGCATGCCGAGGTGCGAGAGATCGTCCTGCAGCAGGGTTGCCATCTTCATGCGCTGGCTGTTCGAAGAACTGGTGATAATCGAAAATTCGACTGGATGGCGGGCAGAGTCCAGCAACTGGCCCGCGGCGTTCCAGGAATATCCCGCTGCCTTTAGAAGCTGACGCGCCGTTTCGGCCGACTGCCGTGGATGCGGGATAGTCTGATTGACCCAGAGCCTGTTACCGGGCCCCACATTACCCCACAAAGCCGCGCCCCGCGCTCCATAGACCAGGCGCACGATGGATTCGCGGTCGACCGCTGCCGAAATCGCCTGACGGAATTTCAAATCTCGAAACCACGCCTGCTTACCGGCAACTTCGTCGAGCTTCTTCCCACTGAGGTCGTTCAGGTTGAACAACAGGAAGTTGTATTCCAGGCTGGGCCCCATATCCGCCAGCTGCGAACCGACGCGGGATTTCTCACGCGAGAGCAGGTTGTAATTCTCCGAGCTGAGCCGGCTGATGATGTCGGTCTCACCTGCCTCGAAGCGCATCACTTGCGCGTCCTCGGTACCCACGAACAGGAATACCAGTTCGTCCAGGTACGGCAGCCGCTGGTTCTTCTGGTCCACTTTCCAGTAATAAGGATTACGTTCCACGACCACTCGCTGCCCGGGCACGTACTGCTTGAGGCGGAACGGGCCCAGTCCAGCAATCTCGGAAGCTTGTACATTCAGGGACCAAGCCTGCGCGAAGTGACCCTCGTGATATTGCTTCTCCAGCAGATGTTTCGGCAGCATCGCAAGGCCATCGAACAGTCTTTCGGCCGCCGCATAGGGACGCGGCAATGCAAACCGCACCGTGTATTGATCGAGTTTGGTAACCAGGATGGGCTTGCCGTCGATGATCAGCAGGTCGCGCTGCGGGGAGTCGACCGCTTCATCCATATAAACATTGAACGAGAACACCACATCGTCCGCATCGAAGGGGTGGCCGTCGGAGAATCGAATTCCCTTGCGGAGCTGCAGGGTGAATGTGCGCCCATCGGGCGATATCTTCCACGATTTCGCCAGCGCCGGCTCGATCTGCTGCGTCGATCGGTTGATCTCAATCAGATCGCCCATGAGACGTCCGATTACTTCGCGCGAGACCGCGTCCGTTGCGGTAACCGGGTTGAGCGTCTTAGGTTCGGATCGTTGCCCAATGGTCAGGTGCCCGCCGTAGTGGCCAGAGACGTCGGCCATGCGCGCGAGTTCTTCGCCTGGGTTGGCTGCTTCTGGAACGGGCGCGGCGGCAAAGCATGCAGCGGTGAACAGGCACACGTGTAGGGTTAAGCGAGCGACCAGCTTCATAAACACCCCTTACCCCACAGAACTCAATTTTCTAGGTTGAGTAAGATTTTAACCGGGAATGGAATACATCAGCGAGGGAGCTATAGATTACGGAAGTAATGACCAGAGCGCACGCCGGAGCGAGTAGCCATCCATAAGAAACCAGGACGCTGTATTGTTGCAACGTACTCAGCATGTTTCCCCAACTCGGCACGGGCTCATTCACTCCAAGACCGAAGAAGGAGAGGGTTACTTCGGCGGCAATATAGCGCGGGACGAGGAGCGCCGCCTGGGTAAGCAGCACGCCAAACGTTTCGGGCAGAATGTGGCGTCGCAGCAGGTAGAAATCAGATCCGCCAAAGCCGCGTGCCGCCAGGACGTAGTTCCGGTTTCGCGAGCTGAGGACCACTCCCCGCACCAGCCTGGCGGGCCGGGCCCAGCCAATCAGGCCAATCACACCTGTCAGAAGGAAAAACGTGCGGATCGTACTCAGATGCAACGGCAAGAATGCCCGCACTCCAAGCAGGAAATAGAGCCATGGCAACGAGAGAAACAGCTCCGTCAGTCCCATCAGCGACTCGTCAATCCACCGCCCGTAGTAGCCTGCAATGATTCCGAGAATGCTTCCGGCCAGAAGCGCGATGATAGTTGCTGTGATTCCGGCGGAGACCGAAATCTGGCCGCCGAATAGAACGCGGGACAACTCATCCCGCCCATAACCATCGGTTCCAAAGAGCAGGACTTTACCGGGCTCGGCCACTCCGAACAAATGTGCGCTTGTTTCGTATATACCCAGGAGCTTGTAACTCGGTCCACTTACGAAGAGGCGGATGGGATACTCGTGGCTGCGGTCTTCTTTATAGCTTTCTTGAGAACTTTCTTGAGAACTATCGGGCTGATCGCCACCTAACACACTCGTCCATGCGTATACAAAGGGGCGTAAATGGAACCCCGAGCTGTCCTTGAAATGCAAACGCGTGGGTGGAGCATATGGCAGGTCGCGGTCCTGAGTGGTCGGATCGTAGGGAGCAAAGAAGCCAGCGAACATTAGGACCACATGCAATCCCGCGAGTACTGCAACCATGATGGCAGTCTTAGTGCGCATCCGTGGCCTCTTTGCGAATGCGCGGGTCCGATGCGAGCAGCAATACATCCGCTACCAGGTTCCCTCCCACCATAAATAGCGCCGAGAACATTATTCCCCCGATGACGAGATATAAGTCACGGGAAAGCGTCGCTTCCAGAATCAGAGGCCCCAGGCCAGGCCATCCGCAAACAACCTCGACCAATAGCGATCCGCTGAGCAGGCCCGCCAGAGAAAATCCCAGGAGAGAAATGGCTGGATTCGCGGCAACCGGCAAAACGTGGCGGCAGAGGAGTCTTGTCCGGCCGAGCCCGAACCCCCGTGCGGCTTGCACGTAAGGAGCGCCCAGCACTTCGAGAACGCCGGCGCGAACGTGCCTGACAATGACGGCGGTTTCGGAAAGCACCAGGATGATTGCCGGCAGCGCCAGGTGGACGATGATGTCCTGCAATTTCGCCCAAGTGGAAAGGCCCTCGAAGTCAGCCGACATCATTCCGCCGACACGCAGGAATCGCCACCGAACTACGATCGCGAGCAGCGCCACGGCAATCACAAGTTCTGGAACAGAAACGAGGAATGAGCTCGTAACGTTGATCGCCTTGTCCAGTAACCCGCCACGCCGGTTGGCCGCCCACACCCCTAACGGAACGGAGATTATCCACGTCAGAAGGAGAGCTGTAGTTGTGAGGAGTAGCGTATTCTTCGCCCTTCTCCACAACAACGGCGCCACGGGTGTGTTGTAGGCGATGGAATATCCAAGATCGGCGTGAATGGCAGATTTCATCCAACGCCCGTATCTCACCAGAGGCGGCTGGTCCAATCCGTAATGCGAGCGCAGAGCCGCAATCGTTTCCGGTGAAATCTGCGGGTTAAGCCGCATTTCGTCAAAGAAGCTCCCCGGCGCCATTTCGGTGAACAGGAAGCAGAGTGCGGACACTCCGACCAACAAAAGAACCGCACGCACCAGCCTGCGGCCGAGGTAATTCACGCCGACGCCCCCGTGATCGCGGCGAGATTGGACGCTGCTGCTTTCGCCGAGGCCAGCAATTTTTTCGTTGCGGCATGGTTGGGACTGGAAATGATCTGCTGGGTTGGGCCGACTTCCACGGTCTGCCCTTCGGACATAACTCCGATCACGTCCGCCAACCGTGCCACCAGCGCCAGATCGTGGGATATAAGAAGATAAGTCAGCGAGTGCGCCGACTGCAGGTCGAGCAGTAGATTTGCGATTTGTGCCTGGGTGGACAAGTCCAAGCCCGAAAGCGCTTCATCCAGAACCAGTAGCTGCGGGCGTAGAGCAAGTGCGCGCGCCAATGCGAGCCGCTGACGCTGCCCGCCGCTGAAATGAAGGATCGATCGGTTCATCCAATCGGGAGAGAGACCAACTTCCACCATCAGGGCATGCGAGAGATCGCGACGATTCTGTCGATTGCGGCGTCCCTTGGCCACTTGGCTGCATCGAGCATCGATCAGCAGAGGTTCCTCTATGACCTCCAGCGCCGAGAAGCGCGGGTTCATCGAAGTAACTGCATCCTGAAATACCATCTGGATGCTCGATCGAAACGGAAGCAGGTCGCGCGAATCCAGTTGCGCGATATCGGTCCCCTGAATAAGGATTTGTCCCGAGTCCGGCCTTTCCAGGCGGGTTACACATCGCGCCACGGTAGATTTTC
>Ga0209131_1002719_pt1 | contig 11934 bp, 9 predicted proteins | sample GraSoi_2013_40cm_FD_185826 | JGI IMG/M metagenome (GOLD analysis project Ga0209131, IMG submission 185826) | Grasslands soil microbial communities from the Angelo Coastal Reserve, California, USA - Sample 9_17_2013_40cm (SPAdes) (version 2) | ecosystem: Environmental > Terrestrial > Soil >...
AGATCACCCAGCAGCCGGGCGCGAACATCATCAGCGTCGTCGACGCCATCAGGGCCGAGTTGCCGCGGCTTAAGAAGTCCATCGATCCGAAGATCGATCTGGCGGTCATCAGTGACCGCTCCGTGACCATCCGGGCCTCGCTCCGCCAGGTGGAGCGCACCCTGGTGCTGGCCGTCGCGATGGTCATCCTCGTGGTCTACGTGTTCCTGCGCAGCGCACGTGCCGCGCTGATTCCGGCGGTCGTGGTGCCGGTCTCGCTCATCGGCACCTTCGGGGCCATGTACCTGCTCGATTACAGCCTCGATAATTTCTCACTGATGGCACTGACCATTGCCACCGGCTTTGTCGTCGATGACGCCATCGTCGTCATGGAAAACTCGATGCGGCACATCGAGGCGGGCATGGGACGACTGCCGGCGGCGCTCCTCGGGGCGCGCGAAGTGGGCTTTACGGTTGTGTCGATGAGCCTGTCCCTGGTGGCCGTGTTCATTCCGATGCAGCTCATCGGCGGGATCCCGGGCAAGCTGTTTCGCGAATTTACGGTGACGCTCGCGATTGCCATTCTGATCTCGCTCGTGGTCTCGCTGACGACCACGCCGATGATGTGCGCGCGGCTCCTGGGACGGGATCCCGCGCGCCGGCCTGGAGGCTGGAGCGAATCCTTCGAGCGCTTCTTTGCCGACACGCGCCGCAGGTACGAGGAGACCCTGGGCTGGGCGCTCGATCACGGACGGCTGATGATGCTGATCCTGCTGCTGACCATCGGATTGAACGTCGCCCTGTATTACGTGGTGCCCAAGGGCTTCCTGCCCCAGCAGGATACCGGCCAGCTTCGCGGCGGCATCCGCGGGGACGCCTTTGCATCGTTCCAGCTCATGAAGGGCAAGCTCAAGGAGGTGGTCGATATCATCCGGGCTGATCCGGCGGTGGCGACCGTGGCCGGCTCGGTCGGCGGCGGCGGCGGCGGACCCGGCGGTGGTGGTGGCGGCGGCGGCGGGACCGGCGCCAATGTCAACATCACGCTCAAGCCCCTGTCGGAACGCCGTGAATCGGCCGACCGGGTAATCGCGCGCCTGCGTCCGAAAATGGCGCAGGTCACCGGCGTGCAGGCCTTCCTGCAATCCGTACAGGACATCGGCGGCGGCGGCGGCGGACGCGCTGCGAATTCACAGTATCAGTACACCTTGCTGGGCGATGACCTGACGGAACTTCGCACCTGGTCCGTGAGGCTCCGCAAGGCGCTGCAGGAGATCCCCGAAGTCACCGACGTCGACACGGATCTGCAGCCCGGCGGCCTGGAAACCGACCTGATCGTGGATCGTGACGCGGCTTCGCGTCTCGGGCTGACCGCCGCGCAGATCGATAACACCCTGGGCGATGCCTTTGCGCAGTCCCAGGTCTCCACGATCTACAATCCCTACAGCCCGCAGCAATACCACGTCGTCATGGAGGTGGCTCCCGAATTCTGGCAGAACCCGGACAGCCTCAAGGCGCTCTACATCAGCACTTCGGGGGGCTCTGTCAGCGGCACCCAGGCCACCCAGGCAGTGGCCGGTACCACCGTGCTGAAATCCGCCCGTGGCACTACCGCGGGCGCCGTGGCGCAGGACAGCGCGCGCAATGCCGCGGCGAATGCGCTGGCCAACGCGGGACGTAAGAACACCTCGACGGGCGCGGCGGTGAGCATGGCGAAGGAGGCGGTCGTGCCCTTTTCGGCCTTCAGCCACTTCTCCACGGGCACGACCCCGGTCAGCGTCAATCACACGGGCACGTCCGCTTCCACCTCCATTGCCTACAACCTGCCCGAGGGGGAATCGCTCAGCACGGCGCTCGCCGCGATCGGACGTACGATGGATCGCATCCACGTCCCCGCCACCATCCAGGGCGGCTCCTACGGTACGGCACGCCTGTTCCAGCAGAACACCAGCAACGAACCGCTGCTGCTGCTCGCGGCCTTCGCGGCAATCTACGTGGTGCTCGGCATTCTCTATGAAAGCTACAGCCACCCCCTGACGATCCTTTCAACCCTGCCCTCGGCGGGCGTGGGCGCGCTGCTGGCGCTGATGGCGACGGGGAATGAGTTCAGCCTGATCGCCTTCATCGGCATCCTGCTGCTCATCGGCATCGTCAAGAAAAACGCCATCATGATGGTCGACTTTGCGATCGACGCGCAGCGCAACCAGGGCTTAAGTCCCCGCGCCGCCATCGCCCAGGCCTGCGCCCTGCGGTTCCGGCCGATCATGATGACCACCTGCGCGGCCATCGCCGGTGCCCTGCCCCTCGCGCTGGCCTCCGGCGATGGCACCGAGATGCGCCGACCGCTCGGCATCTCCATGGTCGGCGGGCTGCTCGTCAGCCAGTTACTGACTCTCTACACGACCCCGGTGGTGTATCTGTATATCGACCGGCTGCGCACGTGGCGGGCACGCCGTGCGGCAGCCCGGTCGGCCCGTGCAGGCATCATTCCTGCCATTAGTCATAACTAATAGAAGTTGACTAACTGGGTGGCAGGCTAATAGGCTGGCGACACCATGCAAGTCAATATCTACGATGCCAAGGCGCAGCTGTCAGCGCTGCTCGATCGGGCGTTAGCCGGTGAAGAGGTGGTCATCGCTCGCGCGGGCAAGCCGCTCGCGCGACTGACGCCGCTGGCGCACGGCCGCGCCCGGAGCGGCGTGCGCCTGGGCGGATTGGCGCGCGAAGCCGGCAGGATCGACCCCGCCTTTCATGCTCCGCTGACCGATCGCGACCTGTTGGGCCGGTGAAGCTGCTCCTCGATACCCATTGCCTGATATGGGCGCTCGCGGACTCACCGTCGCTGACGCCGGCCGGCCGCAAGGCGATCATCGCCGCCGAAGAAGTGTGGTTTTCCGAGGCTTCTATCTGGGAAACCGGCCTCAAATGGCGCCGCGGCAAGCTGGGGATTGCGCCGCGCCGCCTGGTCGATCAGGCGCTCAAGGATGGCTTTCGCATGCTGGCCATTGGACTGGAGCCGATTCTGATGTCGTGCGAGTTGCGCCAGACACACGCCGATCCCTTCGACCGGCTGCTGTACGCGCAGGCGCGGCATCACGGCTACACCCTGCTCACCATCGATCGGAAGCTCCGCACCTTCGGCGCGCGGGTCCATCGACCCTGAAGGCAGGAGCCTAGATCGCCGCCTTGGGCGCCACCAGGCGGCTCGGTTTGCAGGTCGCGCGGAGCCGCTCCCAGTCGGCACGCCAGGAATCGCTCAGCGCGCCGGACTGCGCGCGCTCGGCGGCCGGAAATTCGGACGGGAGCGAGGCGAGCATCAGCGTGAAGCGCGGCAACCCCTTGGGAAAGCGGCCCCGCGGGGAAAACACCACGCGTCCCTCGACCGGAAGCTCCTCGACCACGGCGCGCACTGCGGCGATGCGATCGTAAAGCCCGGTCTGCGGGTTGGCGAAGGTGTAGCGCAATGCCCGGTGCATGACAGTCCAGGCCGTCATCTGATCGCCCCCAAAAATATTGCCGGCGATGTTGCGCATGTCGAGCACGACACAGCCGCGCGTCGTGAGCAGCAGAAAATCGACGTGCAGCGTGCCGCCCTGCCCGTCGGGCACCAGGACGTCGCGCAGATGTTCGAAGGCCCCGCCGGTCACGGTCGCGAGAAGCACCGCCCGCGCGCGGCTGCCGCGGTACCAGCGCCACAGCAGGAGCAGGAGCACAATGCCTAAGGCGCCTGCGGCGATCTGGGCCACCAAGCGCGGGTCGAGCGGCAGTTGCGGCAGGGTAATCACGGGGCGGGGCCTGCGAGTGCCGCGCGCAGTGCAGCGAGCGTGGGATCGATCTCGAGGAAGCGGGCCGGCAGCCGAAACAGGCGTTCGAGACTTTCCGGCACCGGCAGGGTCTGGCCCACCAGCGGCTCGACGATCTCGCGAAATTTCGCCGGGTGTGCGGTGGCCACCAGCACCCAGGGCCCGCTCGCGCGCTGCTTCGGACTCAGGCGCGCCCAGGCCTCGGCGGCGGTGGCGGTGTGCGGGCACCAGATGGCGCCATAGCGCTGGTGATCGGTGCGAATGCGGGCGCGAATCGCCTCATCGTCAACCGACACCGCACTCACGACAGAGCCGAGGCGGGCGGCTCCCGGGTACAACGCGCTGAGCCGCTCGAGATTGCTGGGGTTGCCGACGTCCATGGCCGAGGCCAGTGTTGCAATACTCGGGCGCAGCCGCAACATCCCGTCGGCCAGGTAGTCCGGTACCGTGCGGTTGGCGTTGTGCGCCAGCACGATCTGCGCGATCGGAGCCCCCAGGCGCTGCGCCCAGACGCAGGCCGTGGCGTTCCCCAGATTGCCGCTGGGAATCACGAATGATGCCGGTCGGCCGGACTTTTCCTGCAGTGCCAGGCTCGTGGCGAGGTAGTACACGGTCTGCGGCAGGAGCCGTCCGAGATTGATGCTGTTGGCCGAGGACAGCCCCCAGCGCTCGCGGAGGGACTCATCGACAAAGGCCTGCTTCACCAGCCGCTGGCACTCATCGAAGCTGCCCCGCACCCCCAAAGTCCGCACGTTCCCGCCCCAGCAGCTGAGCTGCTGCTGCTGCGTCGGCGAGACCTGCCCCAGCGGGAACAGCACCGCGACCTCGATACCCTGGCGCCGATGAAAGGCGGCGGCCACCGCGCCGCCCGTATCGCCCGAGGTGGCCACCAGTATCTGCAGGGTTCGCGCGGCGCCCTGCCGCAAGCGCGCCAGGGCGGCGGCCAGGAATCGCGCACCGAAGTCCTTGAACGCCGCGGTCGGGCCGTGGAACAGCTCGAGCACACCGAGCCGCTCACCCTCGAGCGCCACCAACGGTGCCGGAAAATTGAAGGCCTCGGCGCCAATCCCCGGGAGCGCCGGCTCGAGTGCGTCCCCGGCGGCGAAGGGCGCGAGGAATTTCGCGGCCAGCGGCGCGAGGGCCTCGCCCGCGCTCAGCCCGGACAACCGGATCGCGGGCCATTGCTGCGGAACATACAGGCCGCCGTCGGGCGCCAGTCCGCGGCTCAGCGCAGCGCTGAAGCCCACCGGTTCCCGCTCACTGCGCGTGCTGATGAACTGCATCAATCGATCACGTGAGCGCCCACCGGCTCCATCTTCGTGGTCCAGTGATCGCACTCCAGGCCATGGTGCGAGAACTGCACCACCATCGCCTCGCGCACCGCGTGGGCGTGGCTCTCCAGGCACCAGGCGAACAGCGTCGGACCCGCGCCGGAAATCGAGCAGCCGAGCGCACCGGCCGACAGGGCCGCATGACGCACGGCCCCGAATCCCGGGATCAGCGCCGCTCGCTGCGGTTCGATTACCACGTCCTCGAAGGACTCGCGCAGCATGTCGATGTCATTCGTGTAGCAGCCGGAAATGAAGCCGGCGAGATTGGCGGTCTGCCAGACGAAATCCTCCATGAGGACGCTCCCCTTGAGGATCGCACGCGCCTGGCGGGTGGACAGAAACATGTGGGGATGCACGATCACCGCGCGCACCGCAGGCGGCACGGGGATCTGCTTGACGCGCGGCTGATCGATCCCGACCGTCAGCACCAGTCCGCCGAACAGCGAGGGCGCGATATTGTCGACGTGCAGCGAGCCGCTGGCGACCTGCTCGCCCTGCATCGCGTACTTCAGCAGCTCGAGGTGGCTGCGTGGTTCAGGCAGTACGGCATTGGCCGCGACCACCGCCGCCACCGCCGATGCGGCCGAGCCGCCGAGTCCGGAAGCGAGCGGAATGCCCTTGTCCAGTTCCAGTTCAAACCCGAAGGGCAGCGCGAGTGCATCACGCATCGCCTGCAGGGCACGACCCGCCGTGTTCCGGGCGGCATCGAGCGGGAGATCGGCGACCACGCCGCGAATTGCACTGATGCGCACACCGGCCTCGCTCGTGCGCCGCACCGTGGCCTTATCGCCGATGGCGCCGATCGAAAAGCCGAGAATATCGAAGCCGATGGCCACGTTGCCCACGGAGGCGGGCGCAAAGGCGCAGGCGCTCGCGCGCGCAGCGCTCACAGGCGCGCACCCAGAAAAGTCGCGAGCCGCAGCAGATCCGCGAACACGCCGCCCGCCGTCACGGCAGGGCCGGCTCCAGGGCCTTGAATTATCAATGGGTTATCACAATAACTTGATGTCACATATCGCACGACATTGTCGGTGAGCGCCAGGTTGGCGAATGGGTGTTTCGAATCGAACTCGACGAGCCCGACCGTCGCTTCGCCCTTGGCATCGACACGCCCGACGTAGCGCAACACACGGCCGCGCGCCTTCGCTTCCGTGTAACGCTGCGCCACCTTCGCATCATAGCGTGGCAGCTGCTCCAGAAACTCCTCGCTGCTGGCGCTGACGAGATCATGGGGCACGAGGCTCTCGACCCGCACGTCGCGCATCTCGAGCCCCAATCCCATTTCGCGGCCGAGGATGATGAGCTTGCGTGCCACGTCCATGCCGGACAGATCATCGCGCGGATCCGGCTCCGTATACCCGCGCTGCTTGGCATCGCGGACGATGGCCGAAAAGGGCTGCGTGCCGTCGTAGACGTTGAACAGGTAGGCCAGCGTGCCGGAGAAAATGCCCTCGATGCTGGCGATCTCATCGCCGGTCTCGCGCAGATCGCGCAGGGTCTGGATCACCGGCAGGCCCGCGCCGACCGTGGCCTCGTAAAGATAGTGCGCACCGCTCCGGCGCCGCGCGGCCTGCAGGCTCTGGTAGTAGCTGAGCGCGCCGCTGTTGGCCTTCTTGTTGGGCGTGATGACGTGCACGCCGGCGGCCAGCCAATCGTGATAGCGCAAGGCGACCGATTCATTGTTGCTGCAATCGATGATGACCGTGTGCGGGAGGTAGTCCACCCTGACGTGCGCCAGGAAGCGCTCGTAGTCAGGCTCCAGGGGATTGTTCGCCAGCTGGGCGCGCCAGCGATTGAGCGCGATGCCCTGTGCCGGGAGCGCCATCTGCCTGGAGCTCATGATGCCGCGCACCCGCAGATCGATGTTGAACTGCTTCGCCAGCCGCTCGCGCTGGCTCGCGAGCTGATCGAGCAGCACCTTGCCGACCGTGCCTGGCCCGATGATCCCGATCGAGAGCGTGTGCGGAGACAGGTAGAAACCGGCGTGCACGGCGCGCAGGGCGCGCGTCGCATGCGTTTTATCCACCACCACCGAGATATTGCGCTCCGAGGCGCCCTGGGCGATCGCGCGCACGTTGACGTTGGCCGTGCCCAGGGCGTTGAACACCTTGGCGGCGACGCCGGGCATGCCGGCCATGCCATCCCCCACCACAGCGAGGATCGCCAGTTCGGCGCTGACGTCAATGCTCTGGATCTGGCCGTCGGCGAGTTCGCGCGCGAAGGCTCCCTCCAGCACCAGCCGGGCGCGTGCGGCCTGGCCGGCCGGAATCGCACAGCAGATCGAATGTTCGGAACTGCCCTGCGAGATCAGGATGACCGAAATATCCTCATCGCGCAGCGCGCCAAACAGGCGGTGTGCAGTGCCCGGCACGCCGATCATGCCGGCGCCCTCGAGGTTGACCAGCGCCACATCGTCGATGCTGGTGATGCCCTTGACCGGCTGGCTGGATTGCGGGTGGGCGCAGATGAGGGTGCCGGATTTTTCCGGTGCAAAGGTATTGCGGATCCAGATCGGAATATTGTGGCCGAAGGCCGGCGCCATGGTCTGCGGATGGATGACCTTGGCACCGAAATAGGCGAGTTCCATCGCCTCGTTGTATGAAAGTGCTCCGATGACCTGCGCATCCGGCACCCGGCGCGGATCGGCCGACAGCACCCCATCGACATCCGTCCAGATCTGGATCTCGCCGGCCGCCAGCAGCGCGCCGAAGATCGAGGCGGAATAGTCGCTCCCGTTGCGGCCCAGCGTGGTCTGGATGCCGGTCGCGTCGCTCGCGATGAATCCGGTGATCACCAGCGTGCCGGCGTCGGGCTGCAGCAGGGCCTTGAGCCGCTCGGTCGATAACGGCCACTGGATCGCCGGGCCCAGGGACCCCCACTCCGCCACGACGCAGGCGCGGGCGTCGATCCACTGCGTGCCGCGGCGCTTGCCCCGGTGCTGCAGGTAGCGCCAGAACAGCCGGGAAGACCAGATTTCCCCATATCCTGACACCTTGTCGCGCACATGCCCGCCCGCCGTGCGCATCATCTGCGTCGCGCGCAGCACGCTGTCGAGGTCCTGCGCATCGTGCGCGATCTCCTCGACGTACTCGGCCACCATTGCGGCCGGGAGCAGTGCGGTGGCGATGTCCGCGTGACGCTCGCGCAGGGCGGCGAGTTCACGGCGCCAGGATTCGTCCTGCCGCTCGGCCAGAGCCACGAGTTGCAGCAGCGCGTCGGTCACGCCCTTGCAGGCCGACAACACCACTGCCAGGCGCTGACCGGGCTGCGATTCGATGATGGCGGCAACGCGGCTGAAGCACTGGGCATCCGCCACGCTCGAACCGCCGAATTTGTGGACGACCCAGGGACTGGGATCTGGGGCACTCATGACCTGGGTACTTTCAGTAGAGAGCTAAAAAGCCGCAGCACTCTACTGGTGCCATGCCCTTCACTGCAAGGGCGGAACGCGCGGCCGAGCGCCTAATCCAGGCGTTTGCGGAAGCGGGACACGGCCAGTGCCAAAGCCAGCACCAGAAAGATGCATAACTTGAGCACCGGCTGCCACAGTGAGCCCAGCGAGGCTCCGCGCAGGATCACGCCGCGCAGAATCTCGATGAAATGCGTCAGCGGCAGCACCTGGGCCAGGTACTGGACGGTCCGGGGCATGCCCTCGAAGGGAAAGGCGAATCCGGACAGCAGGATGGAGGGCAGGAGTGTGAAGAAGCCCAGCTGCATGGCCTGGAATTGCGTCGTGGCGACGGTGGAGATGACGAGTCCCAGGCCGAGCGTCGCGGCGATGAACAGGCAGGCGCCCAGGTACAGATCCGTGAGGCTCCCATTGATCGGCACGTCGAACAACAGCACGCCCAGCAGCAGCACGAGCGTGGTCTGCACCAGCCCCACCCCCACGTAGGGCAACAATTTGCCGATCATGAGTTCCGCCGAGCGCACCGGTGTAGTGATCAGCAATTCCAGGTTGCCGCGCTCGCGTTCGCGCACCAGCGCGATCGCCGTGAAGACCACCATGGTCATGCTGAGAATCACGCCGATCAGCCCTGGCACCACCTGCACCGCCGTGCGCCGCTCGGGATTGAACTCGTTGAGCACTTCAATCGCCGGCGTGGCGCGCGATGGAACGCCACTCCTTCCCGGGAGCGGGGCGTCCTGGATCGCACGCACGGCAGTATCGACCCCGGGGCGCGTGCCATCGACGATCACCTGCGCTACGGCGCGCGTGCCATCGATCCGGCGCCGTTCGAAATCCGGCGGTATATACAGGCCGGCGTGCACTTCGCCAGTCTGGATCAGCCGCCGCAGTTCCTCGATGCCGGCCGGCCGTGCGACGAAGTCCACCACCTGGCTGGAAGCGATCTCCGCCACCAGTGAGCGCGAAGCCTGGGTCCGGGCCAGATCCACCACGCCGGTGCGCACATGGCGTACGTCGTAGTTGATGCCGTAGCCGAAGATCATCATCTGCAGGAGCGGGATGCCCACGATCATGGCCAGCGTCATCCGGTCGCGCGACATCTGGCGCAGTTCCTTGACCGCGACGGCGCGGATGCGAACCAGCGGCGCCGGTAGCATCAGTGGCGTCCCATGGTGGCGCCGACAAACACGTCTTCGAGGCTGGGCGCGGCCACGCGCACCGTCGCGTTCAGGCCCCGCGCGGCCAGCAGCGAGCGCACGCGGCCCACCGCGTCCGGCTCTTCAGGCGCAAGCAGCGCGTGCAGGCGCAAGCCGAGCTGCGCCAGCGAGCGCAGTGAATCGAGGTCGTGGAGCGCTGCGCGCGCGGCCGACACATCTTCGATTTCGATCTCGACCACCTTCAGCGGCAGATCGGCCATGAGCTGCTGCGGCGAGCCGTTGGCGACGATGCGCCCCAGATCCAGGATGGCCAGGCCGTGGCAACGCTCGGCCTCGTCCATGTAATGCGTCGATACCAGGATGGTGGTCCCCTGCGCCGTAAGTGCGAACAGGCTCTCCCAGAAATCGCGCCGGCTCTGCGGGTCGACGGCACTGGTCGGTTCATCCAGCATCAGCAGGGCGGGTTCGTGCAGCGTGGCCGCGGCCAGCGCCAGGCGCTGCCGCTGCCCGCCGCTCAGCGTTCCGGCGGGACGGGACTGGAATTCAATCAGGCGATACTGCTCCATCACCGCCGCGATGCGTTGCGCCGCGCGTTTCCTGCCCAGCGTGTAGACGGCGGCGAGGAAATCCAGGTTCTCGCGCGCGCTCAAGTCCTCCCACAGCGAGAAACGCTGCGTCATGTAACCGATCTGCCGTCGCAGCTGCTCTGACTGGCGGGGAATGTCCAGGCCGAGCACGCGGATGGTGCCGCTGGTGGGCTTGATGAGCCCGCAGAGCATGCGAATGGTAGTGGATTTCCCGGAGCCGTTCGGCCCGAGGAAACCGTAGATCCGGCTACGCGGGATCGACAGTTCCGCGCCGGTGACCGCAGCGACCGGGCCGAAGCGGCGCGTCAGGCCGTGCGCCTCGATGGCGATTTCGTTCACGGGCCGCGTCCCAGCCACACCTCGACCGGCACGCCCGCCGGCAGATCGCGTGCCGCCGGATCTCCCAGATCAATTTCCGCCAGGTAGGCCAGCCGGCTGCGGTCGCGTTGCGTAAGGGCGAAGTATGGCGTGAAGCTCGCCTCGCCGGCGATGTAACGCAGGGTGCCGGAAATCGGCTGTGCGATGCCATCGATGTGCACCTCAAGCGTCTGCCCCGCACGCAGGGGAGCCCGCTCCGGCTCGGGAATGTACACCCGCGCGTAGGGGATGCCGCCCGCCAGCATGATGACCACCGGCGCTCCCGCCACCGGCCGCTCACCCAGCCGGTAGGGCAGCGCCTCAATGACACCGTCGACCGGCGCCGTGAGCCGCAGGCGCCCGAGCAAGACATCCTGCTGCTGCAGCTGCGCTGCGGCGGCCTGCACGGCCGCACGCGCCTGCTCGAGCTGCTCGCTGCGCGTGCCTTCCTGCAACAGCTCCAGTGCAGCCTGTGCGGCCGCCACCGTCGCGGCACTGCTGTCGCGCAACTGCTGCTGCTGATCCACCTGCGACTGCGCGACCAGTCCGCGTCCGAGCAGATCGGCCAGGCGCTCGTATTCCTTCCTCGCCTGGACGCGTTGCGCCTCGGCTGCCGCCAGTTGCGCGCGTGCCTGCGCCAGCTCTTCGCGCCGCGCGCCATGGACGAGTTCGTCGAGGCGGTGCTGCAGCTGGTTGACCTGGGCCGCCAGACTAGCGCGAGTGGCCGCCGCCGCTTCGCGATCGAGCTGCGCCACCAGATCACCCGTCTTGACGGCCTGCCCTTCGGTCACGGGCATCGCGACGATCTGCTCAGAGGCGGGCGCTGAGATTTCGAAGCGGTGACGCTCGACCGTACCGACCGCCGGTACGCGGCCCTCGCGGGCACAGCCCGCCGCCAGCGCCAGCACACCGAAGAGGGGGCCGAAGCGAAGCAATTCCAAACCTGCTCTCCGATGGCTTGCCGCCGAGCATTGTATGCAGAGCACCGGACAGGGCGCCAATCAACGCGCCTCGCGGCAAAGTGCCGCGAGCGCTTGCCGGCCGTGGAACTTACAGGCTAACGTGCGCTCTGAAGGGTTTGGACCGCTGGGGAATTCCGAATGTCCTATCGCTGGCCCGGGCGATCGCTCCTCGCCGCGGCGCTTTGCCTCCTCGCGGGCACGACGCTGTGCGCCCAAGCCGCACCCTGGCAGCGGCGGTCGGCGGCCGATCGTCCCACCGATCGCATCATCGTCAAGTGGCGTGACCAGGGCGTGGCGGCCATGCAGATCCAGGGCAGCGCGAATCGCGCCGCACGCCTGAGTGCCAGCACCG
>Ga0209131_1002720_pt1 | contig 11933 bp, 10 predicted proteins | sample GraSoi_2013_40cm_FD_185826 | JGI IMG/M metagenome (GOLD analysis project Ga0209131, IMG submission 185826) | Grasslands soil microbial communities from the Angelo Coastal Reserve, California, USA - Sample 9_17_2013_40cm (SPAdes) (version 2) | ecosystem: Environmental > Terrestrial > Soil >...
TGCGCGGCGGCAAGTCTGAAACTGTCAACGTGACGGTGGGCGAACGCAAGTGATTCGAGTCTTATTGAGTGTTTCGTCACCCGCATTGCGCGCAGGGCTTCGAGCTTTACTTTCGTCGGATAAGACGATCAAAGTAGTGAATGATTCATTGGATGAACAAAACGAGGCGGACGTGGTGATCACGTCCGCCTCGCCCGCTTCTCTTTTTCGTAACGATGCTGATTCAGCGTTATCAGCTGGGATCCTGCTCTTAAGCGATGACCAGCTCAATGTTCAGGAAATGAGGCGCTTGTATCGAGCCTGGGGAATCTTGCCGACAGATTCATCCGCTGAAGAATTGACAGCTGCCATCCATGCCTTATCACAAGGACTCATCGTTGGCACACCCGCATTGTTATTTGAATCAGAAAGCGAACCGTTGGAACGCGGTCCGCTGACAGAACGAGAAACCGAAGTATTGGGGTTATTGTCAAAAGGTTTGGCAAATAAACAGATCGCAGCGACATTGGGGATCAGCGAACATACCGTGAAGTTTCATGTCTCATCCATTTACACAAAATTAAATGTGACCAATCGCACTGAAGCCGTACGTGCTGGTTTACGAGGCGGTTGGGTTACGTTGTAATTATTTCTGCCACAGCATAGGGATTGATTCGATTTTCTTCCAGCCCTCAGTTTTTTCAACTCGCTCAACATTCAACTCTTTAAAATAAGTATCCAGGATCGCAGCACGTTCCTGTGCAAGTGGGGGAACACAATAATCTTCCTCTTCCCAAATCGCAGTGCCGTTGGCTTGCAGACACGCCTGGTCGAGTCCATATTGAAGTGCCTGGCCGAATGGCCTCATCACTTTGATTTCGCCACTGTCCAAACGTTGACGGAGTTCGACAAGTAAATGATCGATGGGCCTGGCTTGTACCAGATAATATGCCATCACATACTCCAATCTATTAAGCAGGTTCAAATATCTCGATGGGGTTGCCTGAAGGATCTTCAGCCAGGATTTGTTTGCCACCCGGACCAGCAATAATCTCGTTTCGGAAGTGTATATTATTGCTTTTCATGGAGGCAACCAAAGCTTCAATATCATCAACTTCAATAACAAAACGATTCCAGCCTCCGGATTCAGGGTTGCGACCATCTGGCATGGGACGTGCTGCTGATGTTTGAGGTCCACTCAGCCAAATGTTCAAATCACCTTTGGAGATAATTGCAAAAGCGGGTCCCATTTGTTGGGTGAGTTCAAAGCCGAGATGTTTGGTATAAAAGTCAATGGAGGTCTCAACGTCGTTCACTAGATAGCGCATGGTTGCCATATTTTATTTTTTCCATCAGTAATTTTAGAACAACACTAATTGTGATTCGGGTCGCCGACCATCTAACAATAAAAATGGTGCAGCGCGTGCGACAACGATGCCCAATTTGCGCAAGGAGGTCAAGTCGCGCAGTTTGCCAGTACGTCGTGCCGCGATAATGGTATCTGCGTTTTTCGGTCCGATACCCGGAATACGGAGTAGTTCATGCCGATTGGCTTTGTTGATCTCCAGCGGCTTCTCTTTTAGGTTTTGTTGTGCCCAGGCTAACTTTGGGATCGGTGGGGAGGGGCAGATTGCCATCTTGAGCAAAAGGCATCTCTTCGAGATCAAAACCATAATCACGTAAGAGGAATGAGGCTTGATATAACCGATGCTCACGAATCGGATCCACGGCGGCTTTATTTTCAAGCGGAGTATCCCGAATGGGATGAAACGCCGAGAAGTAGGCGCGTTTGAGTCTTACGTTCTTCATCAACCAGTTAGTAGTGGTTAGTAATTCCAAGTCGCTTTCATCGGAACCACCCGCCACGAACTGTGTCACTGTGGATGGATAGTGTCCGTTCCAGAATTTATAAGCAGGTTGAGAACGGCGGATCTCTTCCACCCATTTCAGGGGTTGTAATAATTCTTCAAGAAATGTTTTATGCGGAGCCAGCCTGGCAAGCCGTTCCGTATTTGGCGCTTCGAGGTTGACCGAGACACGGTCCGCGAGTTGCATCGTGCGCTCCACTTGTCCGCGCTCAGAGCCGGGCATAATCTTTAGGTGCAAGTATCCCCGAAAACCGAGTTTCTTGCGCAGGATTTCAGCGGTATCCAGAATTTTATTTTGGGTGTTTGCGCCACCGGCGGCGATACCGGAGCTGAGGAAGATACCCTCTGCTGCATTAGCTTGATTTAACTTCATGAACAACTCGGCAAATTCCAGTGGCTTGAACGTGGCGCGGCGAAAGTCACGACCTGCGCGGAAGGGGCAGTAGAAACAATCCCGTTCGCAGGCGGAGGAGAGCAAGGTCTTCAATAATTTTATATTTTTGCCGTTGGGGAGTTGAGCTGGATGAACGAACGCGGCACGCTGTTCTTTAGGTGTGAAGCATGCTGATTTGGCTGGCTCGCCGTGAGACTCTTCGGCGTGTTCGAGTTCCATTTGACCGGAGAGTTCAGCCAAAGTATCCAGTGCATTCATAATGTAATTATAGAACAAACGTGCTAAATGTCAAGATGCCGAATCGGAAATAGAAACCGAGGTAAGTTCCGGCTGGGCGGGAAGCGGGTTTGAATCCGCAATCTCGCCCGTACCCTTTTTAATTTCCCTGTGTTGTTAACCAAAAGCGTAATTCTATTCCCCTGTCATGCAGGGAAGAGGAGGCTGTGTTAGGGAAGAAGTTGTATATAACAGTAGCTGTCGTTCTGTTTTGCAAGACCCACTTCAAAAGGAGAATTGAAACATGGCTGATAAAGTGCAAGAACACGATAAGCAGGTGTTACATAAGCTGGGCTACGCCCAGGAGCTCTCGCGCCGCATGGGCGGCTTCTCGAATTTCGCGATTTCGTTCTCGATCATTTGTATCCTGGCTGGAGGCATTGATGCTTTCTACGCGGCCTTCAACTCCACAGGCGGCGGCGGAGCCTTCATCGGCTGGCTGGTCGGCGGCGCGTTCGCCATGCTGGTCGCGATTAGCATGGGACAGATCGCTTCAGCCTACCCAACGGCGGGTGGTTTGTATCACTGGGGCTCGATCCTTGGCGGAAAGTTCTGGGGCTGGATGACCGCCTGGTTTAACCTGCTAGGCTTGATCTTTGTGGTTTCCTCTGTGGATGTTTTCCTCTATCAGGTTTTCTTTAAAGGATTGTTAGTTGACACAGTACTCGGTGGTAAGATATTTGGCATAAGCGATGCCTCCTGGCAACTCTACGACTGGCACCAGCATGTTTTCGTGATTGTCGTCCTGATCTCGCAAGCGCTGTTCAATCACTATGGAATCAAGACCACTACGCTCTTAACCGATTTCAGTGGCTACCTGATCTTCGCGTTGACCATCATCTTCATTATCTCGCTCTTCGCCTTCTCGCCTGTAGCCCTGGATTTCTCGCGTCTCGTAACCTTCACCAACTACACAGGTGATTCGGGCGGTAACGTGATTCCGAATGCTGTACCTAGCCTCTTCCTAGCCTTCTTCTTCGGGCTGATCTACGTGATGTACACCATCACAGGCTTTGATGCTTCCGGGCATACTTCCGAAGAAACTCACGATGCGCAGGTCAATGTCCCCAAAGGTATGTGGACTTCCGTGTTCTACTCTTGGACCTTCGGCCTAGTCATGGTCGCGGCATTCGTCTTAACCATGCCGACTATTAAAGATGGAGCGGCGGCAGGCTTCAACTCCTTCTTCTATGTATGGAGTTCATCCAAGATGCCCTACGCGCTTGCCCTGTTCCTGGCTGTCGGTTTCGTAATCGTGAACTACATCTGCGCACTCGCCGGTCTTACCTCCACTTCTCGTATGATGTACGCCTTCTCACGCGATGGCGGCTTGCCAGCCTCAGGCACGCTTTCCTATATCAGCACCCAATATCGCACACCGACTTATGCCATCTGGACTGGCGCTACGTTGGCCTTCCTCTCAACGCTTGTGGGGCCACTAGGTATTATGTTTAAATTAAAGGTAGATCCGTTCCTCGTTCTAGCGACAGGCTGCGCGGTCTTCCTGTATATTTCATACATGATCCCCGTTATCGCAGGGTTCTTCGCAGAAGGCAAAACGTGGACGGAAAAGGGTCCATTCAATCTGGGTACATGGTCAAAACCAATCGCTATTGTGGCCGCGATAGGCGTGGCTCTTCTAACCATCACAGGTTTCTTCCCGCCCAATCAACCAGTTTTCTATTTGACTGTGGTATTAGTAGTGGTCCTGCCCATACTCTGGTTTACGGGGATTAACAAATCCTTTGAAGGCGTGCCTACTGGCGATAAGATCACTGAACGCCAAAAGATGATTGCTGAGATCGAAAAGAAGTATACCAACTAGAAGTAATGATTTACAAACGCGGTATCTCGCAATAGTGGGATGCCGCGTTTCCTTTTGGAGGGTAGATGAAGTATCTGCTTGGCATTGATCAAGGTACAACACAAACAACCGCTGTTATTGTCAATGAACTCGGTGAAATGCTGGAAAAGAATTCAGCGCAATTGCTGGCGCGTTTTCCACAGGCAGGTTGGGTGGAGCAGGAACCTGCTGATATTGTGCGTACTGTCAAAGAAGCCTGTGTGCCCTTATTGGATAAATACGATATTGAAGCAGTGGGATTTGACAATCAAGGCGAAACCTTCATTGTTTGGGATAAGGATACAGGTCAACCCGTGACTCCTGCCATCGTCTGGCAGGACACGCGTGGACAATCTATTTGTGACGCACTCGCGCCAAACGTGGACCTGAACCTGCTTCGCCAAAAAACCGGACTCCTCCTCGATAGCTATTTCTCCGCACCGAAACTCAAATGGGTGTTTGACAATTATCCAGATATCCGTAAGCAAGCACATGAAGGCAAACTCAAGTTCGGCACCACAGAGACGTGGGCCATCTGGTCGTTAACAAATGGAAAATTGCACATCACCGATTCATCGACAGCCTCGCGTACACTTTTATTTGATATGAATCGTTTTGAGTGGGACAATGATTTACTGGCATTATTTGATGTTCCAAAAAGTATGTTGCCTGAGGTTAGACCGTCGGCGGGATATATTGGTGAGGTTGACTTTGGTAATGGCAAGCCTTTACCTCTGCATGCGATGTTGGTTGATCAACAAGCCGCATTGTTTGGTCAGGCTTGTTTCAATGCTGGTGAAATGAAGTGTTCGTTTGGAACCGGTAGTTTCCTTTTGATGAATATCGGTGATAAGCCGCGTCTTTCTAATAATGGATTGCTGACCACTGTTGGCTGGAATTTCAACGGTCATACGGCATATGCATTCGATGGAGGAATATTTGTTACAGGTTCTGCTGTCCAATGGCTGAGAGATAACTTGAAAGCGGTACCTGATTCAGCGTCTAGTCATGATGCCGCGAAGCGATCCACTGATATGGGTGTAGTGGTCGTCCCTGCTCTGCAAGGTCTCGCTGCCCCGCACTGGCAGACGGATGTGCGCGGCGCGATGTTTGGATTGAACCGCAGTACAACGTCAGATGATATCGTCCGTGCAACATTAGATGGAATAGCTTGTCGAGTTTATGAGGTTGTTACTGCGATGTCACAGGATGCCGGTCAGGTGCCTCCGCATTTGAAAGTAGACGGCGGCCCTTCAGGTAATCCGTATCTCATGCAGATGATCGCGGATTTGTTGAATCTCGAGGTCCGCGTTTCGGCGGCGTTGGAAGCGACTGCCATCGGCATTGCCAATCTGGCTGGTGTGTCTGCATTGGGGACATCGTTTGAGGATTTATCCAATAATTGGAAAGCTGAAACAAGTTATATGCCGAATATGAGAGAAGATCAAAGAGCAAGTAAGCTGACACAGTGGAATAAGGCTGTGCAAGCGGTGAAAACTTTCCACAGTTAATTACCCCAGGCTTCTATGAATTTTGTCTTTGACGTCGCCATCATCGGCGCAGGAGCGGTTGGTGCTGCAATTGCACGTGAACTTTCACAATATGATTTGAAAGTCGTATTGCTGGAAGCCAATTCAGATGTTGGCATGGGGACATCGAAAGCCAGCACTGCGATTTGGCACACAGGCTATGATGCAACGCCCGGCACACTCGAGTCGAAGTTGTTGAAACGCAGTTATCCCTTGATGGAAGAGTTTATGAAAGAAGTGGGGAGTCCGTTTGAATTGGTGGGTGGATTATTGATCGCATGGAATGAAGAGCAATTGCATACTCTACCAAAGTTATTGGAGAAAGCGATTCAAAACGGAGACACCGATTGTTATTTGATTAATAAGGAAGAAGTTTACAAACAAGAGTCACATCTTGGCACAGATGCGTTAGGGGGAATGGTTGTGCCGCGCGAAGGAATTCTGTGTACGTTCACGATTCCGCTGGCATGTGCAACACAAGCTGTGGTCAATGGGGTGATATTGAAGCTCAACTTCAAAGTTACTACAATTTCCACTAAAGATGATATTCATATTATCTCAAGTAATGATGAAGCAATCGAGGCGCGTTGGGTTATCAATGCGGCGGGATTATTTTCTGATGAAATCAACAATCACTTCGGTCATAGTAATTTCAAAGTTACCCCGCGGCGCGGAGAATTGATTATCTATGACAAATTGGCACGAAGACTGGTCAAGCATGTGTTATTGCCAGTGCCCACAGCGACAACAAAAGGCGTGTTGGTTAGCTCGACAATTTACGGAAATATTTTGCTGGGTCCAACAGCAGAGGATCTACCTGATAAGACAGCAACAAACACGAGTGCAAATGGATTGCAGTCTTTGCTGGATAAAGGTCAGAAGATTTTGCCAGAGTTATTGCAGGAAGAAGTCACCGCTACATACTCCGGTCTACGTGCAGCGACGGAACACAGTGACTATCAGATTTCTCTATATGTTGAGCAGAAATATATTTGTGTTGGCGGGATTCGGTCTACGGGAATTTCTGGGTGTTTGGGAATTGCAGAGTATGTAGCGGATTTGTTGAAAGAGGGCGGCGTGGGATTGAAACGCAAGTCTGAGTTCAAATCCATCAAGATGCCGAATATTGGGGAAATGTTTCCACGTCCGTATCAGATGGCTGAGTTGGTCGCGGAAGATCCAAATTACGGAAAAATTATATGTCATTGTGAGCGTGTGACGCTGGGCGAGTTGAAGGCTGCGATGAATTCTGATATTCCTGCTACAAGTTTGGATGCGTTGCGCAGAAGAACGCGTGCCCTACAGGGAAGATGCCAGGGATTTAATTGTCATGCACATCTGAATGTCATTCTGGGTGAGCAGGGCGACCGAAGAATCTCTACCACGATGAGCAAGACTCTACAGTCGCAACGAACGCTCTCTCAGAGTGACAAGATACAGGCGGATGTCTTGATCGTCGGTGCGGGACCGGCTGGACTTGCGGCGGCGTTGGAGTTAAAAAAACTTGGCGTAAAAGATATTGTCATTGCCGAACGCGAAAGCGAAGCAGGCGGGATTCCACGCATGTGTGGACATACAGGATTTGGATTGCGCGATCTACGCCGTGTGATGACTGGACCGAGTTACGCGCGAAAATATCGTGAGATGGCGGAGGAGGCAGGAATCAAGATTCAGACGTCCACGTCTATCACGGGATGGGAAAATAAGCATCAAGTTTCATTTACTAGTCCGGATGGAATTGGAAACATTGAAGCAAAGTCTATTTTGCTGGCGACGGGCGTGCGGGAGAGACCGCGTTCGGCAAGATTGCTTCCTGGGCACCGTCCGCAGGGCGTGTTTACAACGGGGTCATTGCAGAGATTTGTATATGAACATCATTTACCAGTTGGTAAACGCGCAGTGATTGTCGGTGCGGAGATTGTCAGTTTATCGGTTGTCACGACCCTTTTGCATGCGGGCGTGAAGGTTGTGAACATGGTGACCGATTTACCAAGTCATCAGTTGTATTTGCCCATCTTCCTACCAGCAAAATTTTTCTATGCGGATATTCTCGCTCATGCGCCGATTTTGACGAACAAACGTGTGACGAATATCTTAGGTCGCTCTCGCGTAGAAGGAATTGAAGTCACAGATTTGGAGTCGGGTAAAGTAGAAACTATTGAATGCGATGCGGTTGTCTTTACTGGTGATTGGATTCCAGAAAACGAACTGGCGAGAAGGGGAGAGGTGGAGATACTCAAACCTTCATTAGGTCCGCAAGTGGACTCGTCATTTCGCACATCGCAGGTTGGTGTCTTTGCGGCGGGGAATCTGTTGCGCGGCGTGGAGACTGCGGATTGGGCAGCGTTGGAGGGGCGGAGCGCGGCGCAGTCAATGGTTCGGTATTTGGAAAATGCCCATTGGTCAGCGGGCAGGCTCGGGGTCGAATGTGAAGCGCCGATTTCGTGGATTTGTCCAAATGTATTAAGTCCTGATGTCCAAGTAGATGGCTTCCGATTTTGGTCGAAAGAATTCCGTCAGAACGTGACTCTGCAACTAAAACAGGGCGGGCGGGTTTTGTATGAAAAGAAAGTCTGTCACTTGAAAGCGAATGTTGCCCTAAGCCTAAGCAGTGATTGGGTCGAGAAAGTGAACCTGACAAGTGAGCCTGTTAAACTTGTCATACAACCCTGAGTTATGGTAAAGTAAACCAGTAAGCCGAGACAATCCAATCCTAACGTTGGAGATCATATGCGAATAGCGCTCGTCATCGGTTCGACCGTTTCCACGATCAAAGATGAAGTGATACGTGGGCGGAAATTACTTATCGTGCGTAATGCAGATACTGCGGGGAAGCCGACGGGCGACCCATACATCGCGGTTGACACTGTGAGTGCCGGAACGGGTGACCTGGTGATGGTGACCGATGGTTCCTCTGCCCGTTATACCAACCAGACGACCAATGCGCCCGTGGATGCGGTTATCGTCGGCGTCATCGACTCGCTCGAAATGAGCGGCCAGGTTACATATCGGAAAGAATAAATTTAAATCCTAAAGGTCTTTGAGACCTTTAGGATTTTGTGCTTATCATGGCTGACTCGCGTGACCTCCTCTCGGTTGGTGTGGATGTTGGCACCACGACTACACAGATCATCTTTTCGCGCATCAACCTTCAAGATGTCTCGCGACCGGGTCAGATTCCGCGCATTAACATCACAGATCGAAAGGTTGTTTATCAAAGCCCGATAGTTTTTACACCATTAAAAGATTTTGAAACCATTGATGCAGATCGATTAAATGAGATTGTACGGCGTGAATATTCCGCTGCAAATGTAAACCCGAAAGATGTGGAAACTGGCGCGGTCATCATTACGGGCGAGACTGCGAAAAAAAAGAATGCAGATGAAATCCTGAGAGCACTATCTGGGCTGGCTGGTGAGTTTGTTGTCAGCGTGGCTGGACCGAATGTTGAAAGTTTAATAGCTGGTAAGGGTGCCGGCGCAGCGGATTATTCGCAGAAGAATTACGCGACCGTCACGAACATCGACATCGGCGGCGGAAGCGCCAACAGCGCCACCTTTCGTGCTGGGAACTTGATCGGCGCCGCAGCGATGAATTACGGCGGACGCATCCTTGAAATTGAAAATGCAAGCGGACGAGTTCGTCATATTGCTGAACCTGCGAAGGACATTCTTGCGGATATCGGTTTGAATTTGAATGTTGGCGATACGCCGTCGCTCGAAGATTTGCGACGCTTTACCGATCGTATGGCTGACATGACGATTGAACTGGTCGAAGGTACGAATTCGCCGCTGGCGCAAAAGATCTATCTCACGCCGCCAGTCGGCGTTTTGGGCAAAGGTTCAGTGTTAATGCTCTCTGGTGGCATCGGGCATTATTATTACAACCCGATTCCGATCAACTCAGTGAGCGACGCGACGATTCACGACGATGTCGGTCCGCTGTTGGCAGAGTCACTTCGCAAGCATGCCGTGTTGAATTCGTATACGGTTGTGCAGCCGTCTGAGACGGTCCGCGCGACGGTCTTGGGAGCCAGTACGCAGACGGTGACCTTATCCGGCTCGACGATCTGGGCAGAGAAAGAAATTCTGCCGTTGAAGAATGTACCTGTGATACGACCGGTATTCGAGCGGGGAGACCCCGCCCCTACGGATATATCACAGAGCATCACCGAAGCCGTAACCCGCTGGGACGTCAACCTTGCGACTGATCCATTTGCGATTGCATTGGAACTTAATAAGTCATTAGATTACGAGTCGCTCACCCAACTCGCAAGCGGACTGAAAATGTTCGCAGATACCATGCCGAGTGATAGACCACTGATCGCCATCATCGAAAGAGACTATGCCCAGGCGCTCGGTCAAACCGTGAAGGGACTCGCTCCCTCCCGCGCATTGCTCGTTATCGATCAAGTCGGCTTGTCCGAAGGCGATTACATTGACATCGGCACCCCGCTCATGGACGGACGCGTTGTCCCTTTGAGTGTGAAGACATTGATTTTTTATCATTAAATTGGACTTCACCAAATGAGTTTTGAAATTTACGTTCAAGTATATAGTGAAGGAAAACAATTTGGGTTGCCGCTCAAAGAAATATTTCTTTTATTTGGTAACTATGTTTCAAAGACCTCACCCGTATTATGGAAAGTATATTACGACGCGCAAAACAGTTGTGAGATACATGTCGGCGCAGGCAACAGCAACGAGTCCGAAATCAGCAGCTTCACGATTCATCGACCATGCAGCGACATCCGGCTTTGGACCTCACTCTTTGAAATCATGGGATTGGGTCATGTCGTTCTGTATTTCCCGGGCTCTCGTGCCTTGTTACGAGATAAAGAATCTTTGTCCCATTTGCCGGTCGATATGGTAAACGCTCTTGGAAGTAATATTGTTAGTGGTGTTGAAGAATTGCGGAATGAATTATCTGTCGCTTAAGTTCTTTTCTTCGTATTCTTAGTACCTAAAAGGTAACCTTATGCTCCTAAGAACCAAACTGCATGGCAAGACCTATGAATTCCCTGATATCCGTCTCCTCATGGGCAAAGCCAACGAGGAGAAATCTGGTGACCATCTCGCGGGCGTTGCCGCTGAGACAACCGCCGAGCGCGTTGCTGCGAAACTTGTCCTTGCACAAGTGCCCATGTGGGTACTGCATGACAACCCTGCCGTACCTTATGAAGACGATGAAATCACGCGCGTCATTCATGATGCCGTGGACCAATCCATTTACAATGAGATCAAAGATAAGACAGTGGGGGAGTTCCGCGAATGGATTCTCGCCGACAGCACCACCACCGACATGATCCGCCGCGCCTCGAACGGACTCACCGCTGAGATGATCGCAGGCGTAACGAAGTTGATGTCCAATCTCGATCTGATGTACGCCGCGAAGAAGATTCCAGTGATGGCGTATTGCAATAACACCATTGGCAAACCCGGGACCTTATCTTCCCGCCTTCAACCGAATCATCCCACCGACTCACCCGAAGGCATCCGTGCGGAAATATACGAAGGGCTTGCTTACGGCTCAGGGGATTCTGTCATCGGCATCAATCCAGTAGATGACTCGTATGGCTCAGTCTCTCGTCTGCTTGATATGAGCTACGATGTGATCAAGACCTGGAACATCCCCACGCAAAATTGTGTGTTATCGCATGTCACAACGCAAATGAAGTGTCTGCAATCTGGCTCGCCTGTTGGTCTCGTCTTTCAATCCCTTGCGGGTTCGCAAAAAGGTAACGACTCTTTCGGCATCTCCGTCGGCATGATGGATGAAGCCTATGAACTCGCCAAGAAACATTGCTTTCCAAAGGGTCCCAATTTCATGTACTTTGAAACCGGTCAGGGCGCGGAGCTTTCCGCCGAAGCGCACAATGGCTGGGATCAACTCGTGCTCGAAGCGCGCTGTTATGGTTTCGCCAAACGCTATAGTCCGTATCAGGTCAACACCGTGGTCGGCTTCATCGGTCCCGAATATCTGTACGATGCGCGTCAGATCCAACGTGCCGGGCTCGAAGATCATTTTATGGGCAAACTCACCGG
>Ga0209131_1002723_pt1 | contig 11913 bp, 5 predicted proteins | sample GraSoi_2013_40cm_FD_185826 | JGI IMG/M metagenome (GOLD analysis project Ga0209131, IMG submission 185826) | Grasslands soil microbial communities from the Angelo Coastal Reserve, California, USA - Sample 9_17_2013_40cm (SPAdes) (version 2) | ecosystem: Environmental > Terrestrial > Soil >...
ACTGCGTGAATTGGTGGCGGCATCGCATCAGAGCATGCGAGACGATTACGAAATTAGTTGCCGCGAACTTGATGTGATGGTGGAGATTGCGGGACGGCAACGCGGAGTTTATGGAGCGCGCATGACGGGCGGAGGCTTTGGCGGGTGCACGATTAATTTTGTGGACGTGGAGCACGCGGCGGAGTTTCAGCGGCGAGTTTCGGCGGAGTACGAATCCGCGATTGGGTTGCGCCCAGACATCTATATATGTGAAGCGTCGCAGGGAGCCGAGTTGGTGGAAACGACGGCGGATGACCTTCCCAAGGTGACTCGCTGAGGAACGCCGACGCAAAACGGCGCGGCTTGTGAATCGCATGGATGATTCGCTGCTGCAGGAAGTGCCACACCGCAGGTTCAATCCGCTTACACGCGAGTGGGTGCTGGTTTCTCCGCATCGAACGAAGCGGCCGTGGCTTGGAAAAATAGAGAAGGCTGCGCCGGATAATTTGCTGGCGTATGATCCGACTTGCTATTTGTGCCCTGGTAATGAACGAGCGGAAGGCGCAAGGAATCCGAAGTACACCAGCACATTTATTTTTGAGAATGATTTCGCGGCGCTTTTGGCGGATGCACCTTCGTTCGATTTGAATGAAGGTGATTTGCTTGTCGCACGCGGGGAAAGGGGGATTTGCCGGGTAATCTGCTTTTCGCCTCGACATGATTTGACGATTCCGCGAATGTCGCTGGGCGAGATTTGCGAAGTGATTCGCGTGTGGACGGAAGAGTCTCGGCGCTTGGGAGCGATCGATTGGGCGCGCTACGTACAGATCTTTGAGAATCGCGGGGCGTTGATGGGGGCGAGCAATCCGCATCCGCACTGCCAGATTTGGGCGAATGCGTCACTGCCGGTTCTGCCGGAAAAAGAACTGGTCTCCTTCAGGGAATATCAGAGGAAGAAGAACTCGTGCTTGCTTTGCGATTATTTGCAACTTGAGCTCCAGCATCGCGAGCGGGTGATTTGTGAGAATGATGGGTTCGCGATCGTGACTCCATTCTGGGCGGTATGGCCGTTTGAAACGCTGCTGGTGAGCAAACGGCACTTTGCGTCGATGGAAGATTTGGCCGGACGCGAGGCGGAATTATTGGCCGATATGTTGCGGCGGATAACGATTCGGTACGACAACTTGTTTGAGACATCATTTCCATATTCAATGGGATTTCACCAGCGACCTACGGATGGATTGGCTTATCCCGAGTGGCATTTTCACGCGCATTATTTGCCGCCGCTTTTGCGATCGGCCACGGTGCAGAAATTCATGGTGGGATACGAGTTGCTGGCGAATCCGCAGCGCGATATTACGGCGGAGAACGCCGCGCGGAGGCTGAGAGAGAGTTCGGAGACTCATTATTTGGATCGGGCTTGAGGAAGAGAGAAGACGGGGAGCGCGCTGCTTGGGCTGCAGCGCGGCCTAAAACTGAGGAATTATGCTAAAGAAAATGTTGCTTGCGGTCGTGATTGTATTTGCCGTCGGGGCAGCAACAGCGGCGCAGGAAATACGGTGGACGGAAAAGGTTGCGGCAGATTGGTATGCGAAACAGCCCTGGCTGGTGGGCAGCAACTATATTCCGGCGAACGCGATCAATGAATTGGAAATGTGGCAGGCGGATACGTTTGATCCGAAGCGCATCGATACGGAACTGGGGTGGGCGGAGGCAATCGGGCTGAACACTATGCGCGTGTTTTTGCACGATTTACCTTGGCAGCAGGACGCGGCGGGATTCAAAAAGCGCATTGACACGTTTTTGCAAATTTCGGCGAAGCACCATATCAAGCCGCTATTTGTGCTATTTGATTCGTGCTGGGATCCGGAGCCGCGGCTCGGGAAGCAGCACGCGCCGCGTCCAGGCGTGCATAACTCGGGATGGGTGCAGAGTCCGGGAGCGAAGGCATTGCAGGACCCGGCGCAGTATCCGCGGCTCGAGGCGTATGTGAAGGGAGTAGTGGGAGCGTTTGCGAAAGATGAGCGCGTGCTCGGGTGGGACATTTGGAATGAGCCGGACAACGGGAACGGCGGGAGCTACAAGGATCTGGAGCCGAAGAACAAGGATGAGCTAGTAATTGCTCTTCTTCCACGAGCTTTTGAATGGGCGCGGACGGCGCACCCGATACAACCGTTGACGAGCGGAGTTTGGAAAGACGACTGGGCGGTTCCGGAGAAACTCGGACCGGGAGCGAAGATTCAGATCGCAATGTCGGATGTAATTTCGTTCCATAGCTACGACAAGCCGGAAGTGTTCGAGAAGAAAGTGCTTTCGCTGCAGCAGTATCATCGGCCGATTTTGTGTACCGAGTATATGGCGCGGGGAAATGGGAGCACGTTCCAGGGAACGCTGCCGATCGCCAAGAAATATGATGTGGCGGCGATTAATTGGGGACTCGTGGCGGGGAAGACGCAGACGTATTTGCCGTGGGACTCGTGGCAGCATCCGTATACGGATCGCGAGCCGGCGATTTGGTTTCATGAAATATTTCGGACGGATGGAACACCGTACACCTCAGAGGAAACCGCTTTTATCAAGCAGATGACTGGGCGCGGCAGTACCTCTGCGTTAACGCGGTGACAACCCGCCCCACTACAGAAAAGGCCATAAATTAGCGGGCTGCGGCGATCGGGATTATGGAGGGACGTTCGTCTTGGGGAAGGGCGACGCCGTCGCGGAAGCCGACGAGCCGGCCCGAATTTGCAGGAACGCGGTCGCCGGGCACGAGGATTCCAACTAAATTGAGGGGATCGGCAGCCGAAACCGTGACGGTCTCGCCGGAAGGCTGCTGTTTGCGCATGGCGCGCAGCGATTCCACCGCGACAGGTAGAGCGAACTGCTCTCCGAGGAAGCCGCTGACGAAACGGCCGCCGCGGATTTCGCCGCGATCCTCGAGCCGGCGAAGCGTGATCAACACTTCGCGCCACTTGGGCAAGATTGCTTCGCGTGTGAGCACTTCGCGGAAGACGATTCCATAGCGGCGAAGAAGCATGCGGCAGATCGCCTCAAGAGCGACATTGCGATCGGTGCTCTCGCCGGAATACAGCAGGGACCAGCGGCCGGTGCTGTGGCGCGGTCGAGCGGAACGGCCGCTGCCTTGACCCGCGCGGCGCTTCGGATCGATGAGCGCGCGCAAATTGTCGAAGCCATCGGCGGTGAGCAGGCCCGCGGCGACCAATTCCCATAGAGCGGTTTCTACTTCAGATTTCAGCTTGCCCGTGCCGCGCACGATGTCGGAAAAGAACGAAGCGCCGCGCTGACGCAAAAACCGCAGGACGGCGGCGGCATCCGGGCTCAAGCTGTAATCGCCGGCATCGGTGGATTCCCTGCGCGGAATCATCCACTCCGACTCGTCTCGCGCGAAGAACGTGATTGGCGCTACGCTGCTGGGCACGACGCGACGCTTGGCGTCTGTTAGGGATTCCAAGGTGGCGGGATGAGGCGAGAGGCGTCCCCAACCTACCGCACCGGTTAAACATAGCTGGTCGAGCTCTTTGGGATCGTAATTAGCGACGCGGCGCGCGAGGATTTGACGCTCCCACGAATTCGCCGGCGCTTCGAAGCCTTGCAACTGGCGCAGCGCTTCCAACAGACCGCGCTCGCCCAATAATTGCGTGGAAGGCGCAACGTGCTGCCAACGGAACAGCCAATTCATGAACTGCGCCGGAGTTACGGACTCGACTTGCTTGCGGAGTTGGCCGAGCGTGAGGCGATGAATCCGGGCGAGGAGGCGGCGTTCGCACCACTCCGTTTCTTCGCGGACGGGATCGGTGAATTTTCCGCGCAGAATGACGCCGCTGGTTTCGAGGCGCAGGAATGCTTTCTCGAGGTCGGATGCCGCGATGCCAACGATACCAGCCAGCTGACTTGCGAGGATCGGCCCACTATGCGCCATCCAGCCGGTAACCATTGCGAGCAGCGCTTCATCGCGCGTCGCTGCGGCAGATGGCAACTCCGGGAGCGGAGCGTCGAATGTCGCAGACGAAAACATTTCGCGGAAGGCGTTAGCGCGTTCTGCGGCAAGCCAGTAGGTCGCGCCGTTGTATTGAGCGCGTGCTGCGCGGTGCTCAGCCACTAGCTGCTCAAAATGCGGAGTCCACTGTGGCACAGAGTCCTGTAATTTTGTTTGTAGGCTGTTGCTGGCTTGTGCCGCATTGTCTGAAGAAATTGGCAGTGCGACCAGCGAGAGCAGCGCGTCATGCAGCTCTTCTGCATCGCGGACGTCGGGCCAAGCGTCGTCGCGGACACTGGCGATGGCTGCGGGATCCAGGCGGCCAATCTCGGACAAAACAGTTTCCGGGAGCATCCGGCGCATTTCGACCGCGCGAGCGCGTCGCTCTTCGAGCGGTGCGTCGTCAAGATAGGCGTAAGGATTGGCGTTCAGGATTTCGTGAGAAAACTGCGACGGCACCGGAGTATCGACCGCGATGCAGCGGATCCGGCCTTCGCCCATATCCGTCAACACGCGCTTCAGTCCCTCGATGTCCAGGGCTTCGGTGAGAACGTCTTTCATCGTTTCGCGAATAAGCGGGTGATCGGAGAGCGCGATTTCGCCCTCCAGATTCTCCGGGCAGGCGAGCGCCTCGGGAAAAACCGCAGCGAGCAAATCATCGGCACGCATGCGTTGAATGTTGGGCGGGACTTTTTTCCCGCCGCGAAAACGAAGAAGCGCGAGGGAGCGTCCGGCGTCCCATCGCCAACGGGTAGTGAAAAGCGGAGAAGGCAGGACGGCCTGTTCCAGAACGTGCTGGACGGAATTGGGATGGAGAAAATGGAAAACGTCCCCGAGAGGAAAGCTGTGCTGCTCGCTTAAAGAAATATTCAAGCCATTGTCGGTGGCGGCGGCCTGCAGCTCGAAATTGAAAGAGCGGCAAAAGCGTTTGCGAAGCGCCAGTCCCCAGGCTTTGTTGATGCGGGCGCCAAAAGGGGCGTGGATGATGAGCTGCATGCCGCCGCTCTCATCGAAGAAGCGTTCGGCAATGACGGTTTGTTGTGTCGGGATCGCGCCGAGGATTGCCCGCCCGGCGGTGATGTATTCCGTAGCTTGTTCGGCGCCGGATTGATCTAGCCCAGACTCGGCCTTTAGCCAGTTCACGGCTTCTGCGAAATCGGCTCGATCTTGCTTGTCTGCTCGGTTATCTATTTGCTTATCTGGGGCTGACAAAGCGCGCGGAACAAGTGAGCCGATTTTTTCTCGCAGATCGGCCACGTGTGCGGAGAGTTCCTCGGTACGGGCAGGAGCTTCACCACGCCAGAAAGGCACACTGGGGGCGGCGCCTTGCGCGTCTTCGACAAGGACGGTGCCGGATGTGACACGCCGGATGCGCCACGAAGTGTTTCCAAGCAGCATGATGTCGCCCGCAAGACTCTCGACAGCGAAATCTTCGTCGACCGTGCCCACAGTAATGCCTTCGGGTTGCGCTACGACGGAGTAGAGGGAGTTTTCAGGTATTGCGCCGCCGCTGGTAATTGCAGCGAGCCGCGCGCCGCGACGCGCACGGAGAATGTGATTGACGCGATCGCGATGCAGATAGGAAGCGTATCGGCCGCGCTGGCTGGCGATTCCCTCCGAGAGCATCTCGATGATTTCGTCAAAACCTTTCCGCTCGAGATTACGGTAGGGATAAGCGCGGCGGACGGATTCATAGAGAGCGTCTTCCGTCCAATCTTCGGCGGCGCACATGGCCACGATTTGCTGGGCGAGAATATCCATCGGGGAATCCGGAATCGCGATGCGGTCCAGGTCGCCCTGGCGGATGGCGCGAATTAGCGCGGCGTTTTCGAGAAGATCGTCACGCGTTGTGGCGAAAAGGCGACCCTTCGGGATTGCTCCGCGCCAATGGCCTGCGCGGCCGATACGTTGAAGACCCACAGAGATGGAACGCGGCGAGCCAATCTGGCAGACGAGGTCGACGCTGCCAATGTCGATTCCAAGTTCGAGAGAAGCCGTGGCGACGAGGGTGCGGATTTCTCCGGCTTTCAGTTTGCGTTCGGCGGTCAGGCGCAGCTTGCGCGAGAGACTTCCATGATGCGCTGCGACAGCATCGCGCCCGAGGCGTTCGGCAAGGTGATGGGCGACGCGCTCGGACAAACGGCGAGTATTTACGAAAATCAGAGTGGAAGAATGCTGATTGGCGAGCTGCGCGAGACGATCGTAGATTTCTCCCCACATTTCGTTCGACGCGACTGGGCCAAGCTCGCTGGGAGGCACTTCGACCGCGAGATCCATTTGGCGGCGATGGCCGATTTGTACGATGGCGGGATCGTCGCTGTCGGAGCCGGTCAGGAAATGCGCGACAGTCTCGATGGGTTTTTGCGTGGCGGAAAGGCCGATGCGCGTGAGGCGCTTGCCGGTGAGCTGATTCAACCGTTCGAGCGATAGCGCCAAATGTGCGCCACGCTTGTCGTCCGCCACAGCGTGAATTTCGTCCACAATGACGGTTTCGACGGATTTGAGGATTTCGCGGCTTTTTGCCGCGGTCAAAAGGATGTAGAGCGATTCCGGCGTGGTGACCAGGATGTGCGGGGGGCGAGCGAGCATGGCGCGACGCTCGTGAGCCAAGGTATCGCCGGTGCGCACCGCGGTGCGAATCTCCGGCATTAGCATGCCGCGCTCTCCGGCGAGTTGCAGGATTTCACCCAGCGGCGTTTCCAGATTTTTTTGAATGTCGTTGCTCAGCGCTTTGAGAGGGGAAATGTAGAGCACTTCGGTGCGATTGGTCAGGCCCCCCGAGAGAGCTTGACGCACGAGACGGTCGATGCAGATGAGAAACGCGGCGAGCGTTTTTCCGGAGCCGGTCGGGGCTGAAATCAGCGTCGTCTTGCGGGCGAGAATGTGCGGCCAGCCTTGCGCTTGCGGCTCAGTCGGAGTGCTGAAGCGACGGACAAACCATTCCTGGACGAGAGGGTGGGCCCATTCGAGGCCGGTCAATACAGTTTGTGGCGGTGCAGTGGCCATTGCTGATAGCTAATTATAAGCGATTGTTGAGCGTTCCGCTTTTACGCGGATGGGCCGATTGGTTTTGGCTTGTAAGAGGAATAGAATCGCGCGGCCAAGTTGATCAGATGAGGGAAGCGCGAAGAATGACCAGAAAACTTTTGGGGATTGACGTCGGGACCGGAGGAACACGGGCCGTGTTGCTCGGCGACGCGGGGCGCCTCCTCGGGGCCGCGACGGCGGAGCACACGGAGATGGCCTCTCCGCAATTGGGGTGGGCGGAGCAGGATCCTCGCGATTGGTGGCGCGCGGCTCGCATTGCGATTAAAGAATGTCTGGCTCAGACGGGCACCAACGCTGGCGCGATCGCTGCGATAGGACTTAGCGGTCAAATGCATGGATTGGTGATGCTCGATGCGGACGGGGAAGTGGTGCGGCCGGCGCTTATCTGGTGCGATCAGCGGACGGAGGAGGAGTGCCGCGCGATTACGGAGCGGGTCGGAGCGAAGCGGCTGATTGATTTGGTAGCGAATCCGGCGCTGACTGGCTTTACGCTGCCGAAGATTTGGTGGGTGCGGGCGCACGAGCCGGACCTTTGGTCGCTCGTGCGCTCGGTGATGCTGCCAAAGGATTATGTGCGTTTTAAGTTGACGGGCGCGCGCGCCACCGATGTGGCGGATGCTTCCGGGACGCTGATGTTTGATGTGGTGAACCGGCGATGGTCTGCGGAGATGCTGCAAGCGTCCGATTTGCCTGCGGAGATTTTGCCGGAGGTTTTCGAGTCGCAGGAGATTACGGGCCGCGTGTCGAAGGATGGCGCTGCGGCCAGCGGCCTTCGCGAAGGCACGCCGGTGGTCGCTGGCTGCGGCGATCAAGCAGCAGGCGCGGTGGGAATGGGAATTGTCGAGCCGGGAAATGTGAGCGCGACGATTGGGACTTCGGGCGTGGTGTTCGCAGCAACGAGCAGTCCCGTCGTCGAGCCGAAGGGAAGAATTCATACGTTTTGCCACGCTATCCCGGGTCGCTGGCACGTGATGGGTGTGACGCAAGGCGCGGGGTTGTCTTTGCGCTGGTTTCGCGACCGGTTTGGCGACGGCGCTTCTTACGATGCGTTGATGAAAGAAGCTGCGGCCGCCCCTGCGGGTGCAGATGGTTTGCTCTGGGCGCCATATTTAATGGGCGAGCGGACGCCACATCTCGACCCCAACGCGCGCGGGGCGTTGGTTGGACTTACAGCGCAGCACACCCGTGCACACGTGATCCGTGCGATTCTGGAAGGTGTGGCGTTTAGTTTGCGCGACACATTCACGATATTTCGGGAGCTAGGCGTGCCAGTGAAATCGATACGGCTGGGCGGAGGTGGAGCGCGCAGCGCGTTATGGCAGCAGATCCAGGCGGACGTTTACGGGGTGCCGGTCGATTTAGTTGCGGCGGAGGAGGGAGCTGCGTACGGCGCGGCGCTGCTAGCGGGCGTAGGTGCGGGTGTCTGGCAATCAGTGGAGGGAGCGTGTGCAACCGCGGTGCATGTGGCGAAGCGCGTGGAACCGATAACGAAGAACGTGGACTTGCTGAATCGGAGATATGGGGAGTATCGAAAGCTTTATCCGGCGCTGCGGACGATTGGTTATCGGAACGAGGGCGAACTTAATCGGCAGGACGGGAAGTGACGTACAATTCCTAATGTGAGCGGACTGGCGGGCTGCAGTGATGCGCTGCGTAGGGGAAAACGGATGTCGGTGACGAAAGATCCGCGGCTTGGGAATGCGGCGAAGGGTTCCGCCGGCGCAGCCGATTTTCGTTTATCCAGTGAGAAGGAAGCGCTGGCTGTGTCGGCTGGGCGCGAACTGCAGCCGAATCGCGGCGTCCCGCTGAATTTAGACTGGATTGAGAATATTCGGGTCAACACGAGCGCGGTGGAGCGGCGTGCGCAGACCCTGGTTACGCGTCGCACGGTGAAAAGGGATTGGCAGGTGGCGTGGTTGCTGCGCGCGATCACGTGCATGGATCTAACCACGCTGTCTGGCGACGATACGGACGAGCGTGTGCGGCGCTTGTGCGCGAAGGGGCGGCAGCCGATTCGGCAGGATTTGGTGAAGCTGCTTGGGATCGACTCGCTGAATATTCGGGTGGCGGCGATTTGCGTGTATCACTCGTTTGTCGAGACGGCGCTGCGGGCGCTCGAGGGAAGCGGCATCAATGTTGCTGCGGTTTCCACTGGCTTTCCGGCGGGATTGTCTCCGCTCGATGAACGTGTGGCGGAGATACGACGGTCGGTGGAAGCAGGGGCGCACGAAATCGATGTGGTCATTACGCGTGCGCATGTTTTTGGCGGTCGCTGGCAGGCGCTGTTTGACGAGATCGCTACGTTCAAGGCTGCTTGCGGGAACGCGCACATGAAGGTGATTCTGGGAACGGGAGATTTGCTGACGCTGCGAAACGTGGCGCGCGCGAGCATGGTGGCGATGATGGCCGGCGCGGACTTCATCAAGACGTCGACTGGAAAGGAGCCGGTGAATGCGACGCTTCCTGTCGGCCTGGTGATGACGCGGGCCATTCGCGAGTACGCACAGCAGACCGGCATGGCGGTGGGATTCAAACCGGCGGGCGGGATTCGCACGGCGAAGCAGTCAATTGAGTGGCTTTCTTTGATGAAGGACGAGCTGGGCGGTTCGTGGCTCGACGCAAAGCTTTTTCGTCTGGGTGCGAGCTCGATGTTGGCGGATATCGAGCGCCAGTTGGAATTTCACGCGACGGGCAGATATTCGGCAGAGTACCGGCATCCGCTCGCGTAACGGTTGCGACATAGACAAGCTGCTCTGAGGACGGCTGAGCACAAAGCATGAGCGTCACGGAAAACTTTCTTTCGATGGAGTACGGTCCGGCTCCGGAGGATCCGCGCGAGGCGCTGGTGTGGCTCGATCGGCATGCGCGCAAGCTCGGTCACTTCATCGGCGGCTCGTTGCGACCAAGTGACCGAGCTTGTCATTTCGACACGTTCGATCCTTCGACGGGCGAACCCTTGGCTGCAGTTGCGCAAGGTTCTGCGGCAGATATTGACGCCGCCGTGAAGGCGGCGCGCAGCGCCCTGCCGGAGTGGCAAGCGCTCACACCGCACGCGCGGGCTCGCTATCTCTACGCTTTGGCGCGGCAGGTGCAAAAGCATTCGCGGCGACTTGCGGTCCTCGAGACGATGGACAACGGCAAGCCGATACGCGAGAGCCGCGACCTGGATATTCCGCTCGTTGCGCGCCATTTTTATCACCATGCCGGCTGGGCGCAAATCCTCTTCCAGGAATTTCCGGGTTACGTCGCATGCGGAGTGGTGGGTCAAATCATTCCGTGGAATTTTCCGCTGCTGATGCTGGCTTGGAAGATTGCTCCGGCCTTGGCGACGGGGAATACGGTGGTGCTCAAACCGGCGGAGTTTACGCCGCTAACGGCGCTGGCCTTTGCGGAGATTTGCCAGGAAGTGGGCTTGCCGCCAGGCGTGGTGAATATCGTTACCGGCGATGGGTCCACCGGCGAAGCGCTGGTGAAACATCCGGACGTGGACAAGATTGCGTTCACGGGATCGACGGAGGTTGGGCGCGCGATTCGCAAGGCTACCGCGCAGAGCCATAAGAAAATTTCGCTCGAGCTGGGAGGCAAATCGCCATTTATCATTTTTGAGGATGCCGACCTGGATAGCGCAGTGGAAGGATTGGTGGATGGAATTTGGCTGAACCAGGGGCAAGTGTGCTGCGCGGGCTCACGGCTACTTATGCAGGAAAGCGTTGCGGAGATGCTGCTGGGCAAAGTCCGCGAGCGGATGAGCGCCCTGCGGATTGGGCCGCCGCTCGACAAAGCTATCGATATCGGGGCGATTGTGGCGCGCGTGCAGTTGGAGCGAATTCAGCGGATGGTCGACCAAGGTGTTGCGGAAGGCGCGACATGTTGGCAGCCGCCTTCGCTTGCGATGCCCTCGCGCGGGCTATTTTTCCCGCCGACGTTGCTGAGCAATGTGCATCCGGCATCTAGCGTGGCCCAGGAGGAAATATTCGGCCCGGTGTTGGCAGCAATGACTTTCCGTACGCCGCGCGAAGCGGTGGAGCTTGCGAATAATACAGTATATGGCCTTGCGGCCAGCGTTTGGAGCGAAAGTATTAACGTGGCACTGCACGTTGCCGCGCAATTGAAAGCTGGGGTCGTTTGGGTCAATAGCACGAATCTGTTTGACGCGGCTTGCGGATTTGGCGGCTACAAGGAAAGCGGGTACGGGCGAGAGGGCGGACGGGAAGGTTTGTATGAGTATCTCGAGCCCGCTTGGTTCAAGCATGCGCCGCGCCTGGAAACAAAGCCCGTTGCTCCCGTTGCTATTGATCAGCCCGGGCAGGGAACGAATATTGCAGAGCCGTCGATCGACCGCACAGTGAAATTGTACATTGGCGGAAAACAGGCACGTCCGGACTCCGGTTACAGCATTGAGGTGCGTTGTGCCGATGGGGGTTTGTTGGGCGAGGCTCCGCTCGGCAATCGCAAAGATATTCGCAATGCAGTGGAAGCGGCTCGAAAGGCGGACGGCTGGTCCAGGACTACGGCGCACAATCGTGCGCAAGTGCTGTACTACATCGGAGAAAATCTTTCGCAGCGCCGAGATGAAATCGCGGGACGTTTGACCGCGGCGGTCGGCAAGGAGCAAGCTGACGCGGAAGTGCGGCAGGGAATCGAACGTGTCTTTTCCTATGCGGCTTGGGCCGACAAGTATGACGGCGCCGTTCACAATCCGCCATTTCGCAGCATTTCATTGGCGATGCAAGAGCCGGTCGGCACGATTGGGATTGTGTGTCCTGCGGATGTGCCGCTGCTCGGCTGGGACGGCTTCAGGCACATCGCCGAACACGCCTCGATCCCCGTCTACGCGATCGGCGGGCTGCGCGTGGAAGATCTGGACGACGCGCGCCGCGCCGGTGCGCACG
>Ga0209131_1002724_pt1:0-5000 | contig 11913 bp, 5 predicted proteins | sample GraSoi_2013_40cm_FD_185826 | JGI IMG/M metagenome (GOLD analysis project Ga0209131, IMG submission 185826) | Grasslands soil microbial communities from the Angelo Coastal Reserve, California, USA - Sample 9_17_2013_40cm (SPAdes) (version 2) | ecosystem: Environmental > Terrestrial > Soil >...
TATATGAGGTTTGTTGACTTTTCAGACTTTCATTGTCAGTCCGCGTATATCTTAGAAATATAAGTCAAGGTCAATGTGAGACCGAGACAATAAAAGAGGGGCCCTCAATTGAAGAAGGACCATGTTACGCGTCTTATTAACATGTCTTGTATGATAGGACTTTCTAGACATTCTCAAGTCTTATTAAGTCTACGTACATTATGCGCATGCCTCTATAATAATATTAATATATATGAGGTTTGTTGACTTTTAGACTCATTCATTGTCAGTCCGAATATCTTAGATAAGGAGATAGTCAATTGAGGTCATATCAAATGTATCAATGGTGTGAGACTGAGACAAATAAAAAGGCCCTCAATTGGAAGTCCTTTAAAGACCATGCATCTTTACCGTCTATTAACAATCATGTCTTGTATTGTTTGGTCTTTTTAGACAATTCTTAAGTCTACGCATTTATATATATATGCCTCTATAAATGAGGAGGGTTTGTTGACTTTTAGACGACTCGACTCATTATTATGGTCAGTCCGAACATCCTTAGATAGTCAAGGTCAATGTGTGAGACTGAGACACAAATAAAAGCAATAAAAGACCCTCAATCATTAAGGTCTCTTTAAGGTCTCTGTTAGAATGTCTTGTGTGTTAGGGTTAGGACGGCCAGTATATATATAATATAATAGTAATTACTGTATAAAAAAGACTTTAGACATTCTTAAGTCTGCTACGGACGGATGCCTCTAGATATTGAGGTTTGCTGACTTTTGAGATTGTTAATGTGTCTTGCATGTCCGGGTCCCATATCTAGAGGGACTAGACTTAAAAAGACCTTTATTAATGAGTCTTAAATGAAAGACATCCGGCTGTCGCGGACAATGAAACGTTGTCATTAGAGTGTTGGGCCAAGCCTAGCATACACCTGCTATAAACATATGACTATAAGATTTTGCGAGCCTCAAATTTGTATGGCAAGCAGAAAAAAAAAAATCTTGTAGCAAGTAAGGGAGGTAGTAAGACCGAGTCTGAGACTTGTCTTTACGACTCTTCTAGGACATTTGTACTAGTCTCAATTGAAGTTGTGCCTCTTTATTGAGGGGGGATGGCCGACTTTATTATGACATTCTGTTAGTCTTGTCCGTCTATTGTGGTCTCAAGCCCCTTCAATTGAAGATATGTCTATGAACATGTCTTGCATGTCAGGTCTTATATCTAGGACTTGACTTCAAAAAGGACTTTATTTATTTAATGAGTCTTAAATGAAAGACATCCGTTGTTGTGTACCAATGAACGGTTGTCATTAGAGTGTTGGGCCAAGCCTAGCATACACGTGCTATAAACAAATGACTATGGGATTTTGCGAGCCTCAAATTTGTATGGCGAGCAGAAAAAAATCTTGTAGCAAGTAAGGGAGGCAGTGAGACCGAGTCTGAGACTTGTCTTTACGACTCTCTAGGACAAATTTGTACTAGTCTTAAAAGTTGTGCCTTCTTTATTGAGGGGGGATGGCACACTTTTTGACATTCTGTTTAGTCTTGTCCGTCTATTGTGGTCTCAAGCCCCTTCAATTGAAGATATGTATGTCCATGAACATGTCTTGCATGTCGGGTCTTTATATCTAGGACTTGACTTCAAAAAGACTTTATTTATTTTAATGAGTCTTAAATTGAAAGACATCTGTTGTTGTGTACAATGAATGTTGTCATTAGAATTAGAGTATTGGGCCCTGGCAGGCCTAGCATACACGTGCTATAAACAAATGACTATGGGATGTTGCGAGCCTCAAATTTGTATGGCAAGCAGAAAAACATCTTGTAGCAAGTAAAGGGAGGTAGTAAGACCGAGTCTGAGACTTGTCTTTACAACTCTCTAGGACAAATTTGTACTAGTCTTAAAAGTTGTGCCTCTTTATTTGAGGGGGGATGGCCGACTTTTTTGACATTCTGTTAGTCTTGTCCGTCTTATATTGTGGTCAAGCCCCTCAATTTGAAGAAGGGAAGACTTATGTTTATGTCTATTAACATGTCTTGTATGATAGTCCTTTTAGGACTTTAGAGACATTCTTAATTTAAGTCTACGCATTTTTATATGCCTCTCTATATGAGGTGGTTTGTTGTTGACTTTTAGAACTTCATTGTCAATCCGTATATTTATATCTCTAAGTCCAAGGTCAATGTGAGACCACCGAGACAATAAAAGGCCTCAATTGAAGAAGAACAATGTTACGTCATATTAACATATGACTCTTTGTATGTTGTTGGTCTTTAGGGACTTATTAGACATTCTTAAGTCTGCGCTTTTTATACATACCTCTTCTATAATAATTGAGGTTTGTTGGCTTTTTGTCAGTCTCTCCCGTCTATATCTTAGATTATAGTCAAGGTCAAAAGTTGTGAGACCGAGACAAAATAAAAAGGCCCTCAATTGAAGAAGACCCATGTTTACGTCTATTTAACAGGTCTTGTATGCTTTCTTAAAGTCCTACCGCTTTTAGGGACTCTTGAGTTAGCTAAATCTACACTCTTATTTAAGAGTCTGCTACGGACGGCTGGTGGTGGCCCAAGATTTGTCTATCTAAGTCAATCTCGTGTATTAGGGTTAGGACGGACAGATGGACAGATGGACAGGAAATAGTCAATGCTGTATGCCTTCCAAGTTGTCAATGTCAATGTCAGAAGACTCTCATGAGAGTTGTTGTTAGTCCGTAATAGAGATATCTAGTGTCAAGGTCAATGTGAAGACCGAGACTAAAATAAAGGCCCTCAATTTGAAGACCATGTTACATCTATAATTAACATGTCTTATTGTTGTTAGTCTGTATTTCTAGAAAGTCAAGGTCAATGTGAGTGGTGAGGTGAGACCAAGACAATAAAAAGACCCTCAAATGAAGACCTTTGTTACATCTATTAACAATGTCTTAATGAGTTAAGCTTAAATGAAAGACATCAGTTGTAGTGTACAATGAACGTTGTCATTAGAGTGTTGGGCCAGGCCTAGCATACACGTGCTATAAAGATATGGCTATGGGATTTTGCGAGCCTCAAATTTGTATGGCGAGCAGAAAAAACCCTTGTAGCAAGTAAGGGAGGTAGTGAGACCGAGTCTGAGACTTGTCTTTACAACTCTCTAGGACAATTTGTACTAGTCTTAAAAGTTGTGCCTTCTTTAATTGAGGGGGGATGGCACACTTTTTGACATTCTGTTAGTCTTGTCTGTCTTATGTGGTCAAAAGCCCTCAAATTGAAGAAGACCACCATGTTATGTCTATTAACATGTCTTGTATGATAGGACTTGAGACATTCTTAAGTCTACTATGCTCATGCCTCTATACGAGGTTTGTTGACTTTTAAGACTCATTGATACTCTATTGTCCACACGTGTATCTCCTAGTCAAAGGGTCAATGTGAGACCGAGACCAATTAAAGACCTCCTCAATGAGGCTTGTTGACTCTTTTAGAGTTTCTCAGTCCTGTCTGTCTATCTGGCTCAAGCTTGGTCTGTGAGACCGAGACAATAAAAATAAGGCCCTCAATGATGACAATGTCTTGCACGTTGGTCTATCTAGGACTTAGGCCTCAATGGTCTTAAATGAAAGACATGGACGTCATCTTAGAGTGTTGGGCCGGGCCCTAGGATACACGTGCATATGTCGTATAGCTATATCATTTTGCGAGCCTCAAATTTGTATGGCGAGCAGAAAAAAATCTTGTAGCAAGTAAGGGAGGTAGTGAGACCGAGTCTGAGACTTGTCTTTTATGACTCTCTATCTAGGACATTGTACTAGTCTTAAAAGTTGTGCCTCTCATTGAGGGGGGATGGCTGACTTTTGACATAATTGTTAAGTCTTGTCCGTCTATTGTGGTCAAAGCCCTCAATGAAGACGGTTGACCATAGGTTTTAATATGGTTCAACCGGTCTTTAGGGACTTTTTAGACATTCTTCTTAAGTCTTATGCAATTATGCCTCTATATTGAGGTTTGTTAATAACTTTTGAGTTGTCAGTCTGGCCAGGTCTGTTGAGACCGAGACAATAAAAGGCCTTCAATTTGAAGACAATGTTAGGTCTAAGGACTCTTGAGACATTCTTAAGTCTTTAGTCAAGTACGTGGGTCAAGCTTGGTCTCAGATAGAAAGAGGTGCATGGCCTTGGCCTAGGGATTTGACTTTGATGCCACTCCAGTCTTTCAATTTCCCGGCCCTCAAATTTGTTTGGCGAGTTCAGAGAACTTTCCTAGCAAGTGTAGTGGAGACCGTAGGTCAACTACGTCCCACTGAGTCTTGATGACTCTCAAATGACATAGATTGTTGGCTCTGATCCGGATGTTGATGTTGTAACATCAAGAACCGGGCATTTTATAGACCCTTCAACTTTTAATCAGATCCATGATCTTCTTTGATTGTGAGACTGAAGCAATGTGTAGATTCCTGGGTGTGTTGTCTAATCCCACATTCCAGTGAATCTAAGGGTTGTGTAGAGCACCCTTCATTAATGGGCCCCTCCAAGAGAGCCCATGCTTCTAATCAAGCCATGGCCAATTTGGCTCAAGTAGCCAGACTTTTTGTGGGCTACTACTACGAATGCTCCGTGCTTTGGGCCCTTTTGGGTCTCTTCACATGAGAGATGACGGTTACCTGGTTGATCCTGCCAGTAGTCATATGCTTGTCTCAAAGACTAAGCCATGCATGTCTAAGTATAAGCCAAACTTTTATGGCGAAACTGCGAATGGCTCATTAAATCAGTTATAGTCTATTTGACTGCGTTAGCTACATGGATAACTGTGGCAATTCTAGAGCTAATACATGCGAATGAAGCCCTGACTTCTGGGAGGGGTGCACTTATTAGATAAAAGCCAATGTTGACTCCTTAATGGGGGCTTCGTCATTGGGGACTCTAGATAATTACGCGAATCGCATTGGCCTTGAGCCGGCGATGCTTCATTCGAATATCTGCCCTATCAACTTTCGATGGTAAGGTATTGGCCTACCATGGTGATAACGGGTAACGG
>Ga0209131_1002729_pt1 | contig 11909 bp, 8 predicted proteins | sample GraSoi_2013_40cm_FD_185826 | JGI IMG/M metagenome (GOLD analysis project Ga0209131, IMG submission 185826) | Grasslands soil microbial communities from the Angelo Coastal Reserve, California, USA - Sample 9_17_2013_40cm (SPAdes) (version 2) | ecosystem: Environmental > Terrestrial > Soil >...
GGCGTCGACATTGTCGGTGGTCACGCGCGGCGAGATTTCGACAATGTCGATTCCGTCGTGCGTGCAAAATGGCCAACGGCCCAAGGTCGGACCCGCGACAATGCAAATATGGTTTGCTAGGTCCGCTGGCGTGCGCGGTGTGCCATGCCGTGCGAGATACGACGGCGCGGCACATATCGTCCGTTCGAATTCGGCGATCTTGCACGCGATCAGCGACGTGTCGACGATGCGGCCGGCGCGGATCGCAACGTCGACCTGCTCCTCGACCAAATCTATGACGCGGTCGGCGATTGACAGCTCGATTTTGAGATCGGGATAGCGTGCGAGGAATTCCGGCAGCGCCGGCGCAAGCTGCTGAACCCCGAATGCGTGGCCGGCATTCACATGCAGGCATCCCCGCGGCGATCCGCGAAACTTCGCGACCTCCGCCTCGGCCTCCTCTATGTCGGCGAGAATCTGACGCGCGCGGGCGAAATACACCTCGCCCTCCGCCGTCAACCCTAACCGTCGGGTGGTGCGGTGAAGAAGCCTCACGCCGAGCCGGTCTTCGAGACGGCTGACAAGCTTCGAGACGGCCGAAGGGGTGAGGCCGAGACTAGCGGCGGCAGCCGAAAAGCTCTGGCGCTCGACCACGCACGCAAATGCCCTCACGTCGCTGGTAGCATCCATTCTTATTCCAGAAATTCAATAATCTTATGCCGATAAGGCATATTATCATTTTTTTTCAGCGGAATACATTGTCGCAAATGCTGCACGACAGCGGATGGTAAGATGACCCGGCTCTTGGAGGTTCGCCGTAATATTGACGGCTCCATCGACTTCGACTTTTATCGGCGTCGAGCGGCTCGGCAGCGGCGTCTCCTCCAACGTATCGTTTTCAGGCGTCGCCTTATCCTGATCGGCAAGGCAGCGATAGCGTTCATATCGGCTGTCGAAGCGCCGATGCGCGGCTTGCGCAGGAACAAGGTCGTCCGCCAGATCAAGCGGGCGTGCGTCGCCGTGCTTACCAAGCCGACATGAGGCATCACCCCCCAGCGCCCTGCACCTTGCCCCACGTATCGCGTAGCCCCACCGTCCGGTTGAACACCGGCCGCCCTGGCGCGGAGTCCTGGTCGCGCGCGAAATAGCCCAGCCGCTCGAACTGGACCGGGGCGGGGGAATTGTCCGCCGCCAGCGCCGGCTCCAGCTTCGCGTCAGTGAGCACTTCAAGCGAATTCGGATTGATGTCGGCCGCGAAGTTCCCGACGTCAGGATCCGGCTTGGTGAAAAGCTGGTTGTAGAGCCGCACCTCGGCCGTCACTGCGTCGGCGGCGCTGACCCAGTGTATGGTCCCCTGCACCTTGCGGCCGTCGGGCGCGTTGCCGCCGCGGGTTGCGGGATCGTAGGTGCAGCGCAGTGCGACCACCTCGCCGGCAGAGTCCTTCACCACCTCGCGGCAGGTGATGAAATAGGCGTAGCGCAGCCGCACCTCCTTTCCGGGCGACAGGCGGAAGAACTTCTTGGGCGGATTCTCCATGAAGTCGTCGCGCTCCACATAGAGTTCGCGGCCGAAGCGGACCCGCCGCGTGCCGGCGCCGGGATTGTCCGGGTGATTGACGGCCTCGAGTTCCTCGCTCTGCCCTTCGGGGTAGTTCTCGATGATGACCTTCAGCGGCCGCAGCGCCGCCATTCGGCGCAATGCGGCCGCGTTCAGCACCTCGCGGACCGCGTGTTCGAACATGGCGACGTCAACCACGCTGTTGGCCTTGGCGACTCCGATGCGGCGCACGAATTCCCGTAGCGCCTCCGGCGGCACGCCGCGCCGGCGCAGCCCGGCGAGCGTCGGCATGCGGGGATCGTCCCACCCTTTGACATGGCCGCCGCGGACCAGTTCGGTGAGCACGCGTTTTGACAGCACCGTGTAGCTCAAGTTGAGCCGGGCGAACTCGTACTGGTGCGGCCGGGACGGCACCGGCAGATGCTCCAGGAACCAGTCATAAAGGGGCCGGTGATCCTCGAATTCCAGGGTGCAGATCGAGTGGGTGATGCCCTCGATCGCGTCCGACTGGCCATGGGCGAAGTCATAGCTCGGATAGATGCACCACGCCGTGCCGGTGCGCGGATGGCGCGCATGGAGGATGCGGTAGAGCACCGGATCGCGCAGGTTGATGTTGCCGGACGCCATGTCGATCCTGGCGCGCAGCACGCGGGCGCCGTTTCCGAATTCGCCGGCGCGCATGCGGCGGAACAGGTCGAGGTTTTCCGCCACCGGGCGGTCGCGAAACGGGCTGTTGCGGCCGGGCGCGGTCAGGGTGCCGCGATTGGCCCGCATTTCGTCCTGGGACTGGTCATCCACATAGGCGAGCCCTTCGCGGATCAGGTGCTCGGCCCAGGCATAGAGCTGCTCGAAATAATCCGACGCATAGTAGAGGTTGTCGCCCCAATCGAACCCCAGCCAACGCACGTCGGCCTTGATGGCGTCGATGTATTCCTGCTCTTCCTTGGTCGGATTGGTGTCGTCGAACCGCAGATTGCACTGGCCATCGAATTCCTGCGCGATGCCGAAATTGAGGCAAATCGATTTGGCATGGCCGATGTGAAGGTATCCATTCGGTTCCGGAGGGAAACGGGTGATGATTTTCGGGTATCGCCGCGCGTCGCGATCGGCCGCGACAATGTCCCGGATGAAGTCGCGCCCGGTTTCCGCAATCACTTCGGCTGCCGTCATAATGGTTGGGTTCCTGTGTCGTTCGTAGTGGGCCGCGTTTTTCGATCAGATCGCCCGCCACTGCGCTGTGATCGCCCTCCCCGGACTTGATCCGGGAATTGACCGGGCGATCTAGTAACCACCGACCGGGGATACTGGATTGCCCGGTCGAGCCGCGCAATGACACCAACAGGGTCGACCTTGCCGAAAACGCTGCAATGGCTACTTGGCCATACACGAAGGACCAGCAAGGGTCCAACCTTTGAATAGGGGCCACGATCCCCACATGTCAGGCTCGGCGAGAGCGGGCCGTTCCAATAAATGCCGTGACACTCATCGCCATGCCTTGTACAGGGGCAAACCCTAAGTCGACCCGAGCGAGATCTGCATTCCCATATGACCACCCCCGTCGTTACACGCTTCGCACCTTCGCCCACCGGCTTCCTCCACATCGGCGGGGCGCGGACCGCCCTGTTCAATTGGCTCTATGCGCGCGGGCGCGCTGGCCGGATGCTGTTGCGGATCGAGGACACCGACCGCGAGCGCTCCACCAAAGAGGCGATCGCCGCGATCCTTGATGGGCTGACCTGGCTCGGGATCGAATGGGACGGCGACGCCGTCTATCAATTCTCCCGCGCCGCGCGGCACCGCGAAGTGGCTGAGCAGCTGCTTGCCGCCGGGCAGGCCTATCGCTGCTACGCCTCCCAGCAGGAGCTCGACGAGATGCGCGAGCGGGCGCGGCGCGAAGGCCGCGCCAAGCTCTATGACGGGCGTTGGCGTGATCGGGACCCCGCCGAGGCCCCTCCCGGGGTTAAGCCGGTGATCCGCTTACGGGCGCCACTTTCCGGTGAGACTGCGATTGAAGACCAGGTTCAGGGCCGCGTCGTTTGGCAGAACGAGAACCTCGACGATCTCGTGCTGCTGCGCTCCGACGGCACGCCGACATACATGCTGGCGGTGGTGGTCGACGATCACGATATGGGCGTGACCCACATCATCCGCGGCGACGACCATCTCACCAACGGCGCGCGGCAAACCCAGATCTACAACGCACTCGGCTGGCAGGTGCCGGTGATGGCGCATATCCCGCTCATCCATGGGCCCGACGGCTCCAAGCTTTCCAAGCGCCACGGCGCGCTCGGCATCGACGCCTATCGGGCCATGGGCTATCTGCCGGAGGCGCTGCGCAACTACTTGGTACGGCTCGGCTGGAGCCATGGCGACCAGGAGATCTTTTCGACCCGGGAGATGGTCGAGGCCTTTGACTTGCCGCAGATCGGCCGCGCTCCGGCGCGGTTCGACTTTGCCAAGCTCGAAAGCATCAACGGTCACTATATCCGCCAGGCCCGTGATACCGATCTTGTGGTTGAGATCGAGCGCCTCCTGCCGCACATTGCAAACGGCGCCGCACTCGCGGCCAAATTCACCTCCGATCTCAAGGCGAAGTTTTGCGCAGCGATGCCGGGACTAAAAGAACGCGCCAAGAATTTGGTGGAACTAATTGACAGCGCCCAATTTCTCTATGCGGAGCGCCCGATCGCGATCGAGGAGAAGGCAAAACCGCTGCTTGGCCCCCAAGCCTGCGCCATCATCGCCGAATTGCTCCCCGACCTGTCGAAGGTCGAGCCATGGACCACGGAGGCGATCGAAAGCGTCGTGCGGGCGTTTGTGGAGCGCAAAGACATCAAGCTCGGCGCGGTGGCGCAGCCCTTGCGCGCGGCCCTGACAGGCCGCCCGACCTCGCCCGGCATTTTTGACGTGCTGCAAGTGCTCGGCAAACCGGAGAGCCTTGCGCGTCTCGCTGATCAGGCGTCCTACGCGGCGTGAACACGTTCATGTGACCGCTCTTGTCGCAAGGGCGGGTATAGGTACACTATACACGCAACGTTTGTATCGAATGGGGACGACGAATTCTGGGACGCACCCGGAGGCGGGGGAGTTGCCCGGGTGTCGCCCATCTTGCGGCGCACAAATGAATACGGTACGCAGTTTGTGGGGGAGCAGCGGCCGGGGTCGATACAGCCGGTCATCTTCGCGCCCGGGGCTGAACGGCTGCAGCTAGGTGGCGCCTTCTCATCGAGGATACCAGCATGGACGTACGTTCCGGTGCCAATACCAAGTCCGGCACTCTGACCCTGGGTGACAAGAGCTACACGTTTCCGGTGTACGAAGGTACCATCGGGCCGGACGTCATCGACATTTCCAAGCTGTACAATCAAGCCAACGTCTTCACCTACGATCCGGGTTACACCTCGACCGCAAGCTGCGAGTCAAAAATCACCTATATCGATGGCGACGAGGGCATTCTGCTCTATCGCGGCTATCCGATCGAGCAGCTTGCGGAGCACGGCGATTTCCTCGAAACCTGCTACCTCCTACTTTACGGCGAACTTCCGACCGCCACCCAAAAACACGACTTCGACTATCTCGTGACGCGCCATACGATGGTCCACGAGCAGATGAGCCGGTTCTACCAGGGGTTCCGGCGCGACGCCCATCCAATGGCCGTGATGGTCGGCTCGGTAGGCGCGCTGTCCGCCTTTTATCACGATTCCACGGATATTTCCGATCCCGTGCAGCGCGACATCGCCTCGATCCGCATGATCGCGAAGCTGCCGACGCTCGCTGCCATGGCCTATAAATATTCCATCGGCCAGCCGTTCATTTATCCCAAGAACGATCTCGCCTATGCGGCAAACTTCCTGCGCATGTGCTACGCGGTTCCGTGCGAGGAGTACAAAGTCAATCCGGTGCTGGCGCGCGCCATGGATCGCATTTTCATCCTGCACGCCGATCACGAGCAGAACGCCTCGACCTCGACGGTGCGGCTGTCAGGCTCCTCCGGCGCCAATCCATTCGCCTGCATCGCTGCCGGCTGCGCGTGCCTGTGGGGACCAGCCCATGGCGGCGCCAACGAGGCGGCGCTGAAGATGCTTGCCGAAATCGGCACGGTCAACCGCATCCCGGAGTTCATCAAGCGGGCCAAGGACAAAAACGACAGCTTCCGCCTGATGGGTTTCGGCCACCGGGTCTACAAGCACTATGACCCGCGCGCGAAAATCATGCAGAAGACCTGCCATGAGGTGCTCAGCGAAATGGGCATCAAGGACGATCCCCTCCTCGATGTCGCCCTCGAGTTGGAGCGGATCGCGCTCCACGACGAATACTTCATCGAGAAGAAGCTCTACCCCAACATCGATTTTTATTCAGGCATCACCCTCAAGGCGATGGGCTTTCCGACCACGATGTTCACGGTGCTGTTCGCCGTCGCCCGCACCGTCGGCTGGATCGCCCAGTGGAAGGAAATGATCGAGGACCCGAGCCAGAAGATCGGCCGGCCCCGGCAATTATACAGCGGCCAAACACAGCGGGAGTACCCTCCGATCTCGCGGCGGAAGTAAGCGCGGGCGAGGTGATTTCGATCGAAGCAGTCACCTGCAGGGCGCGTGAAAAAATCTCAACCTCATCCTGAGGAGCGCGCACCGAAGTCGGGCCTGCCCGACTTCGGCAGTCTAAAAGTGTCGAAATCGGCAACAGCCGATTTCGATTGCGCGCGTCTCGAAGGATGGCCACGTGCTCTGCCGTGCCTGTTGCCATCCTTCGAGACGGCCGCGCAAGAGCGCGGCCTCCTCAGGATGAGGTCGTTGATTTAGGGATGAGCAGGCGAAGCGTGCCCACCCTACCGGCGCTTGCGCGAAAGCGCGATGACGGCCGCGGCAGCGCGCTTGCTCGGCACGGCGCTACCGATCTCCATCATCGCATCGAGCTTTGCAAAGGCCTCACACTGGCGCCGTCTTTGCGGCGAATCCCCAATGATTGCGACGAGCGCGTCGGCAAGATTCTTCGCCGTCGCCTGCCGTTGCAGTAGCTCCGGCATGATCATGTCGTCCAAGATGATGTTCGCAAGCGCGACCATTTTCACCCTCACCAGGGCGCGGGCGATCAGTTCTTCAAAGAGCGTAACCTTGTACGCGACGACGGTCGGGACGGAGGCGAGAGCGAGTTCGAGCGTGACTGTGCCGGAAGCAGCGAGCGCCGCGCGCGCTTGTCGAAATGCCGCCCACTTCTCCTTAGGCTCGACCACGACACGGGGCGCGATCGGCCATGCCGCGGTGTCGCGGCGCACGCGCTCCCATAAGTGGGGTACGGTCGGCAGCACGACCTCGACCGGGCCGATACGCTCCGCGGCGAGGCCAACCGCGGCGCCGAAGACCGCAAGGTGACGCCCGACCTCTCCGCCGCGGCTGCCCGGCAACATCAGCAGCAGGGGCGGTTCGGTCACCCGGCGTGCGGCTTCCTGGGGCGACGGCCGCAGCGTTGTCACGGCCTCCGCGAGCGGATGACCGACGAAGGTGCACGGCGGCCCGCCAAGCCGACGGTGCACGTCCGGCTCGAACGGCAATAGTGCCAGCACGTGATCCACGTAGCGCCGCATGGCGGCGGCACGGCCCGGCCGCCATGCCCACACGGTGGGCGACACATAGTCGACGATCGGAATGTGCGGCGCCGCGGCGCGCACCCGCCGCGCAACCCGGTGGGTGAAATCAGGGCTGTCGATAATGACGAGCGAGCAGGGCTTGGCCGCAATGACGGCATCCGCGGCCTCGCGAATGCGCCGCAGGATGAGCGGCAATCGCGCCGGAATGGCGGAGAAACCGTTGACCGCCAGTTCGTCGAGCGGGAACAGGCTGTGCAGGCCGCGTTCCGCCATGGCACTGCCGCCTACTCCAGCAAACGTCACCGGGCACGGTGCAAGATCTTCGATGGCAGCCATCAGCGACGCACCGAGACGATCGCCCGACTCCTCGCCGGCAATGAGGAAGATGCTCATTCCCGCGCGATGTTCGGTGCTTCCCGATGATCGGTCACGAGATGCCGCCATGGCGCTCATGCCCGCTTCTCCGGATCGGGCCGCCCGACCACGAACAGGCCAGCGCCGTCAGCAGCTTCGACGAGGCGTTGCGGTTCCGCCACGATCGTCGCGCCGGCAATCACCGCGATCCCGGCGAGCCCCGCCCGCGCGGTGCGCGCGACCGTATCGGGACCGATCGACGGCAGGTCGAACCGGCGGTCCTGACGGCGCTTCGGCGCTTTCACGAGCACGCCGACACCGGGGGCATGGGCGGTCCGGCCCGCTTCGCGCATGGCAGCGACGCGATCCAACATGGCGTCAGTGCCCTCCGCAGCCTCGACCGCCAACACGCGATGACCGGCAATGACCGCGGCTTGTCCCACATCGAACGCACTCAGGGCAGCCAGCAGGGCGAAGCCATGGCCGATGTCGTCCTCCACCGCCGCATTGGGCCCGAACCGGCCGAGCGAACCAACGGGTGCGGTAATTTCCGGCGCGACCTCATGCGCACCAATGACCCGGAACCCGCCCTTCTCGAACAAGCGGCCGACGCCTGACAGCAGATGATCATCGCCGCCGCGAAACGAGCGGACGATCAGCGGCATCTGCATGAGTGTTCCCCAATCAAGGCGAAGTTGCCACATCGAAGGCCGCACGAGGCCGCCGACAAAGACCATTTCGCGGCAACCTTCCTGACGGGCTAACCGACAAATTCGTCCGAATTGGCCGAGCCAAACCCAATGATGCGAATAGGCTTGGACGGCGGTGGCATCGGCCCATCCGCGGAGCGGAAACAGCACCACGGGCCGTCCCCGTTGCGCCACCGCATCGGCGACCGCAAAGGGTACCGTCCCGGCGCCGCAAATGATTCCAAGCGGGTCGGGCGTATCCCCCTCCCTACCCTCCGCCGCGCGCGGGGAAGGGCAGGGAGGGGGCTGATCTCTCAAGGTTTCGCACGGGGCGTTGTCGGGTATGAATGCCATCGGATTTGGCGCAGTCACGCTTCCTGCTCGGCGCCGGCGCTGGTGCGGCGGATCGCAGTCGCGAGCGGCCTCGTGCCGCTGCGGATAAAGGCGAGAACGCCGCCGACCAACCGGTCGTCAGCACATTTTCCCTCAAGCCGCGCCAGCCGGTCGCGAAACATGCCGCCGCCAAGAAATAAATCTCGATAGGCTTCGCGCAGCCGCAAAATTTCAAGTCTAGCAAAGCCGCGCCGGCGCAAGCCGACCACGTTGATGCCGATGAGGTTCGCCAGCGGTCCTTGCGCCATACCCCACGGAATGACGTCAGCGCGAACGCCGCTCATTCCCACGATCATCGCGCCCTCTCCGATCCGAACGAACTGGCGAACTGCAGCCTGACCGCCAAGAAAACTGTGGTCGCCGACGCTGACGTGGCCGCCGATCACGGCATTATTGGCGAAGGTAACGTCGCTGCCGACTTTGCAATCATGGGCCACGTGGGAACCGGCCATGAGAAAACAACGCTCGCCGATTTCGGTCACGCCGCGATCGTCTTCGGTGCCGGTGTTAACGGTTACGTTCTCGCGGATATCGCAATCCGCCCCGATCGCAAGCCGGGTCGGCCCGCCGCGATACTTGACCGACTGCGGCGGCGTGCCGAGCGAGGCGAAGGGATAGACGATGGTGCGCGCCCCGACGGTGGTGTGACCGGTGACGTGGACGTGGGCAACCAGCCGGCACCCCTCGCCCACCACCACGTCCTCCCCGACGATGCAGTATGGACCAATCGATGCATCATTGCCGATCCGCGCGCCCGGCGCGACGCGTGCCGTCGGATCGATTGCGCTCATCGCCGCCTCATAAGTTGGTGATGACCGCGCCGAGTTCGCCCTCGGCGACGATCTGGCCGGCAACCCGGGCCTCGCCGCGATACCACCACATGTTTCGGCGCCTTGCGATCTTCGTCATATGATATTCGACGGTATCGCCCGGATAGACAGGCTTGCGGAACTTTGCCTTGTCGATGGTGAGAAAGTAAGGGGCTGATCCGGCTCCGTTCAGGCCAAGCATCTGCATGCAGATGACGCCGGCGGTCTGGGCCATGCCTTCGAGCAATAACACGCCGGGGAACACCGGATTGTCCGGAAAGTGTCCTTGGAACTGCGGCTCGTTGGCGGTGATATTTTTGATTCCGATTGCGAAGTCGTCGCCCTTGATGGAGATGATGCGATCGACCATCAGGAACGGGTAGCGATGCGGAATGGCGCGGAGGATGCCTTTAATATCGATCGTCTCAAGCGAGCTATCGACTTCGTTCATGTGCTTTAGACCTCGGCGCGACCGGTGGGTTCGTCACCCCTCTCCCCCTCCCTACCCTCCTCCGCGTGCGGGGAAGGGAAGGGAGGGGGCGCCGGCTGGCGCGACGCCAATCGCTCCAGCAGAAAGACCTCCCGCATCCACTGTTTCACAGGCTTCGCCGGAAAACCGCCATACCGCGCGCCCGCCGGCACATCGCGCGAGACGATCGCGGTAGCAGCAATATGCGCGCCCTCCCCGATCGTGACGTGATTATTCACTCCGACGCGGGCGCCGAGCACGACAAAATCCTCAAGCGTTACGCTGCCTGAAATTCCGACCTGCGCGACCAGCACACAATGCCTTCCAATGGCGACATTGTGGCCGACCTGAACAAGGTTGTCGATCTTTGTCCCCTCGCCTATCACGGTGTCGCGATTGGCGCCACGATCAATCGTGCTCCCGGCGCCGATTTCCACGTCATCCTGAATGATGACGCGGCCGATCTGTGGCACTTTCGTATGCGCGTGCCGGCCCAGCGCATAGCCAAAGCCGTCCTGGCCAAGACGGCAGCCCGGATGAATGATCACCCGGTCGCCGATCAGGGCATGCAGAATCGAGCTTTGCGCCCCGATCGAGCAATTGCGTCCGATGCGGACGCCCGGTCCGACTACGGCGTGCGCGGCTACGACTGTCCCGGACCCGATTTCCGCGCCTGGCCCGACGACGACGCCCGGATCGAGCGCAACGCCGGATTCGAGCCGGGCCGACGGATGCACATGGGCGCCCACATGGGCGGCCGGCGCGATCCCGGCCGCTGCGAACACCAATGACGGCCGCAGCGAATCAGGAAACAAGGTTCGCGCGATGGCGACAAAGGCGCGGTAGGGCTCACGGACCGTGAGCACGGCGAGCCGAGGGGGCGCCTTGCCGGCGAACCGCGGCGCAAGCAGGCAGGCGCCCGCGCGGGTGCCTGCGAGTTCATCCAGGTATTTCGGATTATCGAAAAACGTGAGGTCGCTGGCGCCGGCGGAATCGAGCGGCGCGATGTTGGTGATGGCGCGGTCGAGCGGTACGCCACCAGCCGGATGGGCCCCGGTAAGGGCTGCAATCTCGGCTACCGTCAGCGATTTCGCACTTTTGAAGAACAGTGGTTGGGTCATCGAATGACAGATGTCAGAGGTCAGATGACGGAATCTGATATCTGTCATCCATATCAGATGTCGGATGACAGAGGGTCAGATTCGGGAAATCTGATATCTGTCATCCGACCTCTGTCATCTAGAATCTCGTGCCGCCTCCGAACCGGAATATTTGCGTGTGGTCGTAGGGTTCCTTCGTCAGCGCGTAGGCAAGGTCAAACCGCAATGGGCCGAACGGAGAGTCCCAGATCAAGCCCACGCCGACCGACGAGCGGATGTTGCCGTTGCCGGTACTTGTCAATGTTTCACCGGTCTGGGCCCACGAGGTCGGCCCGACGTAATTCAGCAACTGACCCGCATCGGCGAACAGCGCAATTTTCATGCCGAAATCCTTCGGTGCAAAGAACATCGGCGTCTGGAATTCCACCGTGGCTGCCCAGTAGAGCGAGCCGCCCAGGGCGTCGTTTGTGCCACACGCTCCGATCGTAGCAGTGGGGCACAATTGTGCCCATTGCGTAACGTCCCGTGGCCCAAAGCCGGCCGGCGCGAATCCACGCACCATGTTCGGTCCGCCCTGGAAGTGATCGAGCATGCGCAGGCCTTCACCGCCCCAGCCGGTCGCATAGCCGCCCTGGCCGCGCACCAAACCTACGACATCAGGAAAGATCTCATTGTAGAGTCTGGCGTCGACGGTGGATTTGAGAAATCGCACATCCCCACCGGCGCCGGCGCCGTCCTGCTTGAACTCGACGAGCAGGCCGTTGGTCGGGTTTCTGTTGTTGTCCAGTGTGTTGTACGCGAGCGTATAGCCGAGAGACGATACGAAGACCGGCCCTTGTGACAGTTCCTTGCGCACAGCCAACGAAGCTTCGCCGTCCTGGAAGCAGTTCTGCAAGCCGGTCTGCTGCGCAAACGTCCCGCCATTTGGATCCGCTGGATCCACTTGGTTCATGTGAAGCGCGTCCGGGAAG
>Ga0209131_1002730_pt1 | contig 11909 bp, 15 predicted proteins | sample GraSoi_2013_40cm_FD_185826 | JGI IMG/M metagenome (GOLD analysis project Ga0209131, IMG submission 185826) | Grasslands soil microbial communities from the Angelo Coastal Reserve, California, USA - Sample 9_17_2013_40cm (SPAdes) (version 2) | ecosystem: Environmental > Terrestrial > Soil >...
AGCCTGCTGATCCTCGCCTACTTCGCCGAGGGCGCGACCCGCGCCTGGAGCGAGCGCGGCGTGTCGCAGCTCCTCGCCGGCGGCGAGGTCGTTCTCAGCCTGGTGTTTTTTGCCGCGGCGGTGGCCTACGCAAGATCTGCTTCCGCCCAAAGCCGCGATGATCGGAACGCGTAGATGAACAACGCGACGAGCAGCGGCGCCGTCAGCGCCGTTCCCCCGACAGCCATGAAAGCGAGCAGGCCGGTCTCGTAACCCTCGAGGTCGGGCAGATCGTCGCCCATCGAATAGAAGGTCCAAGCCGTTTCGATCACGGTGGCGGCGAATACGAGCTGCCAAAGCCTCTCGTAGCCAAAGCGCCGCCAGTAGATGAACCCATGGAGCCCGAGGAGCTGGACGATATAAAACGGCAGAGCGGCCCACGCCGCGACAACATCCGAAACCGCGACTTCATCCCCGGGATACAACGAGAACCCGAAGGCCACTACCACCGGCAATGCCGCGATAAAAAAGTAGACCTTCCAGTACCAGCGACGCTGCACTTCCCCTCCCCTACTCTAGGTCGGCTCGCCGCGCCTGCATTTGAAAATCACCTCGTACGCCTTCTCCGCGACCTTGTCGTCGAGCAGGCAGGCGACCGCCTGTATGAAGTCGCGCGGCGCCTCGGCGATCAGCATGTCGTTGACCCACGCATGGATCACGCCCTGGCGCTTCTGGTCGGGCATCGCGAGCAGGCGCTCGAGGCGAGCGTAGACGGTCTCGTCCTCGCATGCCGCCTGGAGCATGGTGATGAAGGTCTTGATCTCTCCGACGGACTTCGGAGCGGGTGTGGGCATCATGTGAGGGCCTTCTCGACGGGCAGCACGCACGGGCATTTTTCAGTTATGCCGGAACATCATTCCGTGCAGTAAGGAACTATTTGTCCTGAACCGCGACCTCCTCCGGTCGCAGGCTGAAGCTCGGCTCGCTGCTGCCGTCGGCGCCGAACCAGACCATGCCGTAGCGGTCGATCGCGAGCACGCCGAATGTCTGCCCCTCGTAGGAGCGCAGGCGCGCCTGATCGTCGGGCGGCAGTCCGTTCGCGCAGGACCGGACGGAGAGGATTCGAACTTGGGAGCCCACGAGAATGGACCGTCCGTCTTTGTCCATCGACGGAAGCGGGAAGCCGGGCGGCAGGGGTTTAGGCATCTTTCTGCGATTCCAGCAGCCGCTTGGCGGCGGTGTAGATCGGGACTTCGACGAGCGCGCCGTCGACCCTGGCGCGGTCGCGCCCGGCGGCGCGGGCGCGCTCGAAGGCTTTGACGATCCGCGCGGCTTTTTTCAGCTCGATGGAGCTCGGCGTGAAGACTGCATTGATCGCCTTGGCATGCTTGGGGTCGACCAGGGCTTTCATGCGATAGCCGAGCTGCCTGGCGTAGCGCGCGTCGGCGACGGCGCCTTTGACATCGCTGAAGGTGTAAGGGCAGTCGATGGCTTCGACGCCGGCGGCGCGGCATTCGACGAGGAAGCGCGAGCGCACGTAGGCGAGCTCCTGGCCGCCGCGGCTGCGCGAGGTGCCGAGATCGGCGACCGTGTCCTCGCTCGCGACGAGCATGGCGGTGACACGCCGGCTCGCTCTCGCGATCTCGGCGGCCCTCACGAGACCGGCGGCCGACTCGATGTTCGGGACCAGGTCGACGACACCGCCGGTCGCTTCTTCCAGCGCCTTCACCTGCTCCGGCGCGGCCACCTTCGACATGAGGATGATGTCCGGACGCGCGCCCACCACGCCGGCGAGATCGTCGCGCCCGCAGGTTTCCAGCGGATTGATCCGGACCGCGGCGACGGCCCCGGCTTTGCGCCAGCGCTCGAGCGCCGATGGCGAGAGGGCGCGCGCCCGGGCGCGCAGGTCCGCCGGCGTGAAATCTTCCAGCTCGAGAATGATGACGTCGGCGCCCGACTTCGCCGCGGCCGCGTGCGCGGCCTCGTCCGCGCCGGCGACGAACAGCCACGAGCGCCGCGCCCCGGGCGGTCGCTTCACGGACATGCGCGCAACTGCCCGCTCAGCTCGGCGACGCGTTTCTCCCGGGCCGCATCGTCCATGTAAATCCGCTCGCCGCTTTCGGCGTACTTTTCGAACACGCGGCGCGCGCCGCGCATGCGCCCGATCTCGTTCCTGAGCTGGGCGCACTTGCGCTGCTGGGCCTCGCTCGCCGCCTTCTCTTTCGCTTCGACGCGCTCGCGCTCGATGCGCCGGCGCTGGAACGCCGCATCCTCGCGCGCGGCGTCCCGGCTGCGCGGCTCGACCTTGCCGCCGGTGGGCGGAAGCGGCTGGATGTCGACCTCCTTGCCCTGGCAACCGGGGCTCGGCTTGTCCGAGTAGTGCGTTACGCCGCGCTCGTCGACGCATTTGTACATCTGCGCCTGCGCCGCCGTGGCGAGCGACGCCAGGGCACAGAACAGCACCCAGCCTCGCGAGTTCATCGGTCCCGAATGTGTCAATGCTTTGTGCCGGCGACGATTGCGACAGGATACCTCAGCCGCGCTTCAGGGCCGTTTCGGCTCGCGCTCAGCCCCATGGCGCTCATCTCAAAGCTGGTGCTGCGGGTTGAGCCGCTCGACCTTGCTCGCGAGCTTGTTGAGCGCGCTGATATACGCCTTCGCCGAGGCGACGATCACATCCGTATCGGCGCCCACGCCGTTGACCACGCGTCCGCCCTTCGACAGGCGCACCGTCACCTCGCCCTGCGATTCGGTGCCCATGGTGACCGCGTTGACCGAGTAGAGCAGCAGCTCGGCGCCGCTCTTGGCGACGCTCTCGATCGCCTTGAACGTGGCGTCGACCGGACCGTCGCCGTGCGATTCCGATTTCTTTTCGCTGCCGGCTTCTGAGAGCGTTATTTTTGCAAAAGGCTTCTCGCCCATGCCGCTCGCCTGGCTCATCGTAACGAGCTTCCAGTGGTCCTCGGTCTGGATACCGGCCGCCTGGGTGACGAGCGCCTGCAAGTCCTCGTCGAAGATCTCGGCTTTCTTGTCGGCCAGGTCTTTGAAGCGCTGGAAGGCCTTGTTGTAGTCGTCCTCGGCCTCGAGCTCGATGCCGAGCTCCTTCAGGCGTTGCTTGAAGGCGTTGCGCCCCGAGAGCTTGCCGAGCACGATCTTGTTGGTGCTCCAGCCGACGTCCTCGGCGGTCATGATCTCGTAGGTCTCGCGCGCCTTAATGACGCCGTCCTGGTGGATGCCCGAAGCGTGCGCGAACGCGTTGGCGCCGACCACCGCCTTGTTCGGCTGCACCACGAACCCCGTGATCTGCGACACCAGGCGCGAGGTCGGCACGATGTGCGTCGTGTCGAGCCGGGTCTCCAGCTTGAAGAAGTCTTTCCTCGTGCGCAGCGCCATCACGACTTCCTCGAGCGAAGTATTGCCGGCCCGCTCGCCGAGCCCGTTGATGGTGCACTCGATCTGGCGCGCGCCGCCGATCTGCACCGCGGCGAGCGAGTTGGCGACCGCCATCCCCAGATCGTTGTGGCAGTGCACCGACCAGACCGCCTTGTCCGAGTTAGGCACCTTCTCCCTGATCTTCTTTATGAACTCGCCGAACTGCTGGGGCACGGCGTAGCCGACGGTGTCGGGGATGTTGATGGTGGTCGCGCCTTCCTTGATCACCGTCTCGAGCACGCGGCAGAGGAAATCGAGGTCCGAGCGGCTGCCGTCCTCGGGAGAAAACTCGACGTCCGGGCAGGCACGCCTTGCAAAACGAACCGATTGCTTCGCCTGCTCGAGCACCTGCTCGGGCGTCATGCGCAGCTTCTTCTCCATGTGGATGGCGCTCGTGGCGATGAAGATGTGGATGCGCCAGGCCCCCTTCGCGTCCTTCAGCGCGTCGATGCCGCGCTGGATGTCGCGGTCGTTTGCCCGGCACAGGCCGGCCACGACCGAGTCCCTCACCACGCCGGCGACGGCGCGCACCGCCTCGAAGTCGCCGTTGGACGCGGCGGGGAAGCCGGCCTCGATCACGTCTACCTTCATGCGCTCCAGGGCCCGCGCGATGCGCAGCTTCTCGTCCTTCGTCATCGATGCGCCGGGGCTCTGCTCGCCGTCGCGCATTGTTGTGTCGAAGATGATCAAGTTGTCTTTTGCCATGGTCGCGTTCCTTGGATGGATGGACGTATCCCTTTCCGCCTCGGCATCGGGCGGACCGGTGAAACTCGAATTGTGGGATGGGGGATTTAGCGCGCGGGGCGCAGCAGCAGGCCGCCCAGCGCGAGAAGCGCCAGGGAGAGGAGAGCGGCGAGAATGACCTGTTGCATGGAAGGGACTATATCCGGAATCTATTCTTCCGGCAACACAGGGCGCACGCGCCGGCCCGTCGCCCACATTACGTAGCCGGAAAGCGCATAGGAAAGGAACAGCACGAAGAGGATGAGCGAGGGCTGGGTCGCGACGACCGAGTAGGCGATCACGGCGGCGAGGATCGCCCACAGCGGCACCCGCCGCTTCCAGTTGAATTCCTTGAAGCTGTAGAACGGCACGTTCGAGACCATCGTCACGCCGGTGAACACCGCGACCACCCAGGTGACGCCGGCGAGCCACAGCGAGTCTTCGGGCGAGAAGCCGAAATCGGTCATCACCCACACCAGCCCGGCCAACACTGCGGCGCCCGAGGGGCTCGGCAGGCCCTGGAAAAAGCGCTTGTCGACGATGCCGATGTTGGCATTGAAGCGCGCGAGCCGGATGCCGGTCGCGGCGCAGTACACGAAGGCCGCGATCCACCCGGCGGTGCCGAGGTCCTTCAGCGCCCATTCGTAGGCCACCAGCGCGGGCGCGGCGCCGAACGCCACCATGTCGGCGATGCTGTCGTACTGCGCGCCGAACTCGCTCGCGGTGTGGGTCCAGCGCGCGACGCGCCCGTCCATGCCGTCGAGCACCATCGCGACGTAGACCGCGATCGCCGCCACCTCGAAGCGCTCGTTCATCGCCTGGACGATGGCGAAGAAGCCGCAGAACAGCACCCCGGTGGTGAACAGATTCGGCAGCAGGTAGATGCTGCGCCGGCGCAGCCCGAGGGGAGCCGGATGCGCCGCTAGGCCTTCGGCTGTTTCAAGATCCGGATCGGGCTCATCAGCCATGTCGCGAAAGCCTCGCAAGGACGCTTTCAGCAGCGTAAACCTTTTCGCCGATCGCCGCTTTCACCTCGGCGTCGAGCGGCAGGTACACGTCCACGCGCGAGCCGAAGCGGATGAAGCCGTAGCGCTGGCCGCGCTTCAACTCGGCGCCCGACTCGACGTAGCAAAGGATGCGCCGCGCGATCAGGCCGGCGATCTGCACGCAGGTCACGTCGCGCCCGTCGGCGGTGCGCAGCCAGAGGGCGTTGCGCTCGTTCTCGAGCGAGGCTTTGTCGAGCGCCGCGTTCAGGAAGCTGCCGGGAAAGTACCAGCGCTCCTTCACCGCGCCGTCGACCGGCGAGCGGTTCGAATGGACGTTGAACACGTTCATGAACACGCTCACCTTGAGCGCCTCGCGCTTGAGGTAGGGGTCCTGCGTCCTGCCCACCCACACCACGCGCCCGTCGGCGGGCGACACCACGACCGCCGGATCCTCGGGCACCTGCCGCGGCGGGTCGCGGAAGAATTGGAGGATGAAGACGCTCGCCAGCCACACGGGCAACGACCACCAACCGAAGAAAATGCTTGTTGCCAATGAAACAGCAAGGGCAATTCCAAGGAAGGGCCAGCCTTCGCGCGCGACGATCGGATGCGGATACGGAGTCAAAACCCTAGTTCTTCGAGGTGTCGACCAGCCGGTTCTTGCGGATCCACGGCATCATCTCGCGCAGCTTCGCGCCGACCTTCTCGATCGGCAGCTCGGCGGTCATGCGCCGCCGCGACAGCAGCGTCGGGGCGCCGGCGCGGTTCTCGAGCACGAACTCCTTCGCGTACTCGCCGGTCTGGATGCGGTGCAGGATCTCCTTCATGCGCTCGCGCGTGCCCTGGTCGATCACTTTCGGGCCCGACACGTACTCGCCGTACTCGGCGTTGTTGGAGATCGAGTAGTTCATGGTGCCGATGCCGCCCTCGTACATCAGGTCGACGATCAGCTTCAGCTCGTGCAGGCACTCGAAGTACGCCATCTCCGGCGCGTAGCCCGCGTCGACCAGCGTGTCGAAGCCGGCCTTCACCAGCTCGACGCAGCCGCCGCAGAGCACGCTCTGCTCGCCGAAGAGGTCGGTCTCGGTCTCTTCCTTGAAGTTGGTCTCGATGATGCCGGCCTTGCCGCCGCCGATCGCCGCGGCGTAGGAGAGCGCGAGGTCGCGCGCCTTCTTGGACGAGTTGCGGTGCACCGCGATCAGGCAGGGCACGCCGCCGCCGGCCGCGTAGGTCGAGCGCACCGTATGGCCTGGCGCCTTGGGCGCCACCATCCACACATCGAGGTCCGCGCGCGCCTGGATCAGCCCGTAGTGGATGTTGAAGCCGTGGGCGAACGCGAGCGAGGCGCCTTTCTTGATGTTCGGCTCGATGAATTCCTTGTAGACCGCCGCGTGGTGCTCGTCGGGCAGCAGCACCATCACGATGTCGGCCCCCTTGATCGCCTCGGCCATCTCGGCGACCTTGATGCCGCCCTTCTTCGCCTTGTCCCACGAGGCGCCGTCCTTGCGCAGCGCGACCGTGACCTTGATTCCGGATTCCTGCAGGTTCTGCGCGTGCGCATGGCCCTGCGAGCCGTAGCCGAGGATGGTGACCTTCTTGCCCTTCACCAGCGAAAGATCGGCGTCTTTGTCGTAATAGACCTTCATGGATTCCCCTGGCAAAACCTTTTAAGTTTTAAGAAAGCGAAAAGCTAGACTCGCAAGACCCGGTTGCCCCGGCCGATGCCGCTCGCGCCGGTGCGCACGGTCTCGACGATGGCCCCCTGGTCGAGCGCGTGGATGAAGGCGTCCAGCTTGGCGCCGTCGCCGGTGAGCTCGATCGTGTAGGTGTTGTCGGTCACGTCGATGATGCGCCCGCGGAAGATGTCCGCCATGCGCTTCATGTCCTCGCGCTCCTTCAGGCCGGCGCGCACCTTGATCAGCATCAGCTCGCGCTCGATGTGCTCGGCCTCGGAGAGGTCGATCACCTTCACCACCTCGATCAGCTTGTTCAGCTGCTTGGTGATCTGCTCGACCACGTCCTCGGAGCCGCTGGTGACGATGGTCATGCGCGACATCGAGGCGTCCTCGGTCGGCGCCACGGTGAGCGACTCGATGTTGTAGCCGCGCGCCGAGAACAGGCCCGCGATGCGCGAAAGCGCGCCCGCCTCGTTCTCCACGAGGACGGAGATGATGTGACGACTCACAGCTGGTGGACCGCGAAGAAGCCGCTGCTCACAGCTCTTCCGACAGGATCATTTCCGTGATCCCCTTGCCGCCCGGGATCATCGGATATACGTTTTCGGCCTGGTCGGTAAGGAAGTCCAGGAAAACCAATTCTGATTTTCTACTGAAAGCATCCCGCAACGCAGGTTCGACGTCGGCGGGCTTCTCGATCAGCACACCGCGGTGGCCGTAGCCCTCGGTCACCTTCACGAAGTCGGGCAGCGCGTCCATGTAGGACTCGGAGTAGCGGTTGCCGTGGAAGAACTGCTGCCACTGGCGCACCATGCCCATGTAGCGGTTGTTGAGGTTGATGATCTTGATCGGCAGCCGGTACTGCTTGCAGGTCGAGAGCTCCTGCAGGCACATCTGGATCGACGATTCGCCGGTCACGCAGGCCACCGTCGCGCCGGGGTTCGCCATCTGCGCGCCCATCGCCGCCGGCAGGCCGAAGCCCATGGTGCCCAGGCCGCCCGAGTTGATCCAGCGCCGCGGCTGGTCGAACTTGTAGAACTGCGCCGCCCACATCTGGTGCTGGCCGACGTCGGAGGTGATGATCGCCTGGCCTTTGGTCACCTCGTAGAGCTTCTCGAGCACGAACTGCGGCTTGATGATCTTCGAGTTGCGGTCGTAGCGCAGGCAGTCCTTCGCCCGCCAGTCCTCGATCTGCTTCCACCAGGCCTTGATGTCCTGGGGTTTCGTGTCCTGCAGGAGCTTCAGGACATCGTCCAGGACGTCGGTGATGTTTCCGACGATCGGCACGTCGACCTTCACGCGCTTGGAGATCGACGACGGGTCGATGTCGATGTGGATGATCTTGCGCGGGTTCTGCGCGAAGTGCTCCGGGTTGCCGATGACGCGATCGTCGAAGCGGGCGCCGATCGCGAGCAGCACGTCGCAATGCTGCATCGCCATGTTGGCTTCGTAGGTGCCGTGCATGCCGAGCATGCCCAGGAACTGCGCGTCGGTGGCCGGGTAGGCGCCCAGGCCCATCAGGGTGTTCGTGATCGGGAAGCCGGTGAGCCTGACCATCTCGCGCAGCTTTTCCGAGGCGTTGGCGAGCACCACGCCGCCGCCCGTATAGACCATCGGCCGCTTCGCTTCCAGCAGCAGCTGCACGGCCTTCTTGATCTGCCCGGCGTGGCCCTTGCGCACCGGGTTGTACGAGCGCATCGACACTTCCTCGGGATACACGAACTCGCATTGCGCCTGCGTCACGTCCTTCGGGATATCCACCACCACCGGGCCGGGCCGCCCCGTGGTCGCGATGTGGAAGGCCTTCTTCATCGCGGAGGCGAGGTCCTTGACGTCCTTCACAAGCATGTTGTGCTTCACGATCGGGCGCGTGATGCCGACCGTGTCGCACTCCTGGAACGCGTCCAGGCCGATGGCGTGGGTCGGCACCTGGCCGGTGAGGACCACCATCGGAATCGAATCCATGTACGCGGTGGCGATGCCGGTCACCGCGTTGGTCACGCCGGGCCCTGAGGTCACGAGGGCGACGCCGACCTTGTGCGAGGAGCGCGAGTAGCCGTCGGCGGCATGCACCGCGCCCTGCTCGTGGCGCACCAGGACGTGCTTCACCTTGTCCTGCTTGAAGAGCTCGTCGTAGATGTAGAGCACCGCGCCGCCGGGGTAGCCGAATACGTACTCCACCCCTTCTTCCTGAAGGCAGCGGATGACGATTTCGGCGCCGTTGAGCGTGGTGGTCTTGATTCGGTCCATTCGCGGAATGCGTTCCCTTGATGCGGCGGAAAAGCTTTGAACAATAAAGGCTTGGTGCGGTGCGGTCAAGCCAAAGCGCCGCTCCGGCGCGAGGGGGCTTTGATACCATTCCGCAAACAACACCGCCCCGGCAGAGGGTTCAACTGGCTTCCCGCAGCGAGCTATCGGCGTTCCTGGAGGGCGTCGAACGGCGCGCATTCAAGCAAGCGGTCTTCGCGGTCCGCGACGAGGACGCGGCGCTCGACATCGTGCAGGACGCGATGCTGCGCCTGGCCGAGAAATACGGCCATCGGCCCGCCGAGGAGCTGCCGTTGCTCTTCCACCGGATCATGCAGAACGCGATCCGCGACTGGTATCGCCGCCAGAAAGTGCGCTCGCTATGGACCACGTTGCTGTCCTCGCTCGGCGCCGGCCGCGGCGAGGAGGACGATTACGACCCGCTGGAAACCCTGGAGGCCGCCGACGGGTCGAACGTCGAGGAATCGCCCGCGGGGCAGCTCGAGCGATCTCAAGTCCTTGAAATTATTGAGCAAGAGATTGCAAAATTACCGCCGCGTCAACGCGAAGCTTTTATCATGCGTTACTGGGAGGAACTGGATGTTGCCGAGACCGCCAGGGCCATGGGTTGCTCCGAGGGAAGCGTGAAAACGCACTGCTCCCGGGCAACGCATGCTTTGGCAGTTGCGCTCAAGGCCAAGGGTATAACGCTGTGAGCGCGGCACGGATACAGGCGAACGTCCGCTAAGGGCCATGAACGAACATCAATTCGGCAACAAAGTACGCCACATCCTGAACCAGGGGCTTCGTCTCGACGCCACCGTGGCCGAACGGCTGCGCGCCGCGCGGGCGCAGGCCCTCACCCGCCAGCGCCCCGAGCCGGTCCCCGCCCTCGCCTGGGCCGACAACGTGGTCGGCAGCTTCGGCGGCTGGGGCGGCATGTCGCTGCGGGTCCTGTTGCCGCTTGCCATCCTGCTGGCCGGGGTCGGCGGCGCCTACAGCTGGCAGCAAAACCAGCGCGCCGCGGAGCTCGAGGAAATCGACGCCCGGCTACTCACCGACGACCTGCCGATCGACGCGTATCTCGATCGCGGCTTCCAGAACTGGCTTAAGAAGACCTCCTCGGAGCAGTGATGGTGCGCGCCGCGCTGTTCGTCCTTGCGCTGTGGGTGGCAGGCGCAGCGGCCGCGCAGACGGCCGCTCCTGCGCCTGCCGCGCAGACGGCCGCTCCTGCGCCTGCCGCGCAGACGGCCGCTCCTGCACCGGCCGCGCCCGGCCCCGGTGCCCAATCCGCCCCGGCCCCGGTCGCGAAGCCTGCGGCCAAGCCCACGGCAAAGTCGGCAAAAGCGCCCGCCAAGACCCGTCCCGCCTGGGCCGAGCTCAGCGCCGATCACCAGATGATCCTCGCGCCGCTCAAGCCCGACTGGGAAACGCTCGAAGTCGAGCGCAAGCGCAAGTGGATCGGCATCGCCAAGCGCTACCCGAAGATGAAGGCACAGGAGCAGGAGCGCGTGCAGCGGCGCATGCAGGCCTGGGTCAAGCTCACGCCCGACCAGCGCCGCCAGGCGCGCGAGACCTACCGCGAGATCGCCAAGGTGCCGCCGAACAAGCGCGACAAGCTGCGCGAGCAATGGGCCGAATACCAGCAGCTCTCGCCGCTGGAGCGCCAGCGCCTCGCGCCGGAGCCTGTCGAGCCCGCCCCGAAGAAGAAAAAGAAGTAGTCGCCTGAGCCGTTCGTCCCGGGTAGCTCCGTCGTGAACACCCCCAGCCTGCCACGGCGGCTCGCGAGCCTGCTCTATGAGTCGCTGTTGCTCTTCGCCGTCGCGTTCTTCGCCGGCTGGCTGTTCTTCTTCGCGAGCGGCGGCCGCGACGCCACCGCCGGCTGGCTGCGCCACGCCCTTCAGGCGTTCATCGTCGTCGTGTCCGCCGCGTATTTCCTGCGCTGCTGGCTGCGCGGCGGCCAGACCCTGGCTATGAAAGCCTGGCGCATCCGCGTGGTCGACATCACTCCCGGCAAGGCGCTCCTGCGATTCATCTACGCGATGATCTTCGTGCCGACGTGCCTGTCCATCGTTTGGGTCTTCTTCGACCAGGACCGGCAATTCCTGCACGACCGGCTGGCGGGAACGCGGCTGATCCTGGTCCCCCCGGTCAGCGCCGTTCCACCCACCACATCATAGCCACCGCCGCGAGAAAGAAGGCGGCGCTCGGCAGCACGGCGGCGGCGACGGGCGGCCAGTTCTGCAGCAGGCCGACGTGCGAGAACAGGCCGTTCAGCATGTAGAAAAGAATCCCCAGCATGATGCCGAGAAAGACCTTCACGCCGACCATCCCGGCGCGCGCGTGCATGTAGGCGAAGGGCAGCGCCAGCGCCATCATCACCATGGTCGCGATCGGATAGAGCAGCTTCTTCCACATCGCGATCTCGTAGCGCTCGGTCTTCTGCTTGTTGCTGGCGAGATGCTGCGTGTACTTGTAGAGCGCCCAGACCGACATCCGCTCCGGCTTGACGATGAGCGCGTCGAGCATGTCGGGGGTCACGGCCGAGCGCCACTCCATCAGAGGAACGCGCTCGATGCGCGGCCCGTCGACGGTGAAGCTGGTGCGCGAGACGTCGCTGAGCGTCCATACGCCGCGCTGTTTGTACTCCCCGCGCTGGGCCGCGGTGATGGCGCTCAGCCGGTAGCTGCTGTCGAACTCGTAGATCTTCACGCCCTCGAGGATGTGCGCCTGGCGCGCCTCGCGCACGTTGATGAACGCCCGATCGTCCTTGAACCAGACGCCCGAGCTCAGCCCTTCGCCGATCAGGGAGCTCATGGCGCGCTGGCGCAGCTTCTGCGCGGCCTCCTCGGAATGCGGCGCGACC
>Ga0209131_1002732_pt1 | contig 11899 bp, 10 predicted proteins | sample GraSoi_2013_40cm_FD_185826 | JGI IMG/M metagenome (GOLD analysis project Ga0209131, IMG submission 185826) | Grasslands soil microbial communities from the Angelo Coastal Reserve, California, USA - Sample 9_17_2013_40cm (SPAdes) (version 2) | ecosystem: Environmental > Terrestrial > Soil >...
GGCCATTGCATTTCCGCTGGATGTGACCCGCATCGAATCGACCCGGGAATTGGTTGCTGAAACGAAGAAACAATTCGGGCGCCTCGATATTCTCGTCAATTGCGCGGCGCTCGATCCTAAATTTGATCCTCAAGCAGCCTCCAAGGGAATCCCGCCCGGCGCGTTCGAGGATTACCCGCTTGACCAGTGGAATTCAGCTTTGAATGTGAATCTTACGGGGATGTTCCTCGTCACACAGGCCTGTGTCAAACAAATGATCGAGCAAGGCAAGAAGGGAAGCATCATCAATATCTGTTCAACATATGGACTGAATGGCCCCGATCAGCGGATATATATTAAAGATGACAAACGCGTGGCGTATAAGCCAGTTTATTACACGGTGACAAAAGCTGGTGTGATGGGCTTTACCAGATATCTTGCCGCTTACTATGCGGGGACAGAAATCCGCGTCAATGCGTTGACGCCCGGCGGAGTGTTCAACGATCACGAAGACTATTTTGTCAAAAATTATTCCGCGAAGACCATCCTTGGGCGTATGGCAAAGAAAGATGAAATGAACGGCGCATTGTTATTCCTCGCCTCGGATGCCTCCTCCTATATGACGGGTAATAACATTATTGTGGACGGCGGTTGGACGGCGTGGTAAATGGCTGAGGTCATTGCTCTGATCCCGGCGCGTGGGGGTTCAAAGGGAATCCCACGCAAAAATATCCGTTTGTTTGCGGGTTATCCACTCATCGCCTGGAGTGTTGCAGCGGCCAAACAATCTGAATTGGTGACTCGCATCATTGTTTCCACGGATGATGAAGAGATCGCCGCGGTAGCACGTGAATATGGCGCAGAGACTCCGTTTCTTCGTCCGCTAGAACTCGCCCAGGATAGATCGACAGACCTGCCGGTTTTTGAGCATGCGCTCAAATGGCTCGAGGATGTGGAGAGTTATCGACCCGATGTGATCGTGCAATTGCGCCCCACATCTCCGATCCGCCCGCGCAGCATGGTGGACGACGCCATTCGCATTCTGGCCGATCATAGCAAAGCCGATTGTGTGCGTGGTGTAGTTCCGGCAGCGCAAAACCCTTTTAAGATGTGGCGATTTGAAGATGAGGGAAAACCGTTGAAACCGTTACTTGAATTGGGTGGAATCCCTGAGCCATATAATGCACCAAGGCAGGCGCTGCCTCCTGTATACTGGCAAACAGGCCATATCGATGCCATCCGTGTTTCGACGATCGCTCAAAAACATTCACTTACCGGAGATGTGATTTATCCGCTTGTGATCGATCCGCGTTATACCATTGATATCGACACTCTCTCCGATTGGGCAAAGTATGAGGCCCTGGTCTACTCTGGCGATCTGCAGATCGTTTCACCGGGCCAGGATCGCCGTCATATGCCTGCGGTGATAAAGCTGGTCATTTTTGATTTCGATGGAGTGGTCACGGATAACCTGGTGATCACCGATGAAAATGGCCGGGAAAGTGTTGCTGCTTCACGTAGTGACAGCATGCTTATCGGCACACTGCGCGAAAAAGGCGTCGAGGTTATGATCCTCTCCTCCGAGCCAAACCCAGTGGTACAGGCGCGCGCCAAGAAGATGAAGGTGGAAGCAATTCATGGGGTCGGGATGCAGGATAAAGGGCGCGTGATGCGTGAAGTCCTTGAGAAGAAGAAAATAAAGTCGGAGAATGTTGTTTACGTGGGTAATGACCTGAACGACCTTCCATGTTTTGAGGCTGCGGGATGGGCAGTGGCAGTCGCAGATGCATATCCTCAAGTACTGCGCGCTGCAGATTTTGTATTAACAAAAACAGGCGGCCATGGCGCCGTCCGTGAATTATGTGAGATTATTTTGAAGCAATTATCCGATAAGGAGAAATAAAAATGGGCCGTGAAATAAAATTCGGAGATCGAAAAGTAGGCGATGGCCATCCCGCTTATATTATTGCAGAGGTGGGGATCAACCATAATGGCGATATGGATATCGCAAAGAAGATCATCGATGCTGCAGCACATGCCGGCGCAGACGCGGTAAAGTTCCAAAAGCGCACACCTGATGTGGCGACTCCGCCCGAACAGCAAAAACAAATGCGTGAGACGCCCTGGGGTTACATTACCTATCTCGATTATCGTTATAAGGTCGAGTTCAACGAGGGACAATATCGAGAGATTGACAAGTACTGCAAACAAAAGAATATCGCATGGATGGTCTCGGTATGGGACGAACCTTCCGTTGATTTCATGGAGAAATTCGATACCCCCGCGTATAAAGTTCCTTCGGCCTCATTGACCGATCACAAGTTGTTGAAGCATGTCCGCAAGACAGGCAGGCCGGTGATCATTTCGTCTGGCATGTCCACCATGGAACAAATCAAGCGCGGCGTGGAGGCGGTCGGGGCGGATAATCTTGTGATCATGCATTGCACCAGCACGTATCCGTGCGAGCCAGAGGAGTTGAATCTCAAAATGATCGAGACGCTTCGCACGGAATTCCCGAACAATCCAATTGGTTATTCTGGTCATGAAGTAGGGCTTGTGCCCTCTGCGGTTGCAGTTGCGCTTGGCGCGTCCTCTATTGAACGTCATATTACACTTGACCGTGCCATGTGGGGAAGCGACCAGGCTGCCTCAGTTGAACCAAGCGGCTTTGAAAGGCTTGTGAAATATATCCGTGTGACAGAAGCTTCGTTGGGGGATGGAATCAAGAAGGTATACGAATCTGAAATGGGTTCGATGAAGAAGCTTCGCAGGGTCGTTAACGAGTAATTCGCGCCACAAAGCCCTGTTACCTCTGTGGCTGATTTTTTTACCCATGGCATTCATAAAAAAACTTCGCCGTACGCTGCGCCCGGCCGGGAAAACTGTTCAGTCCATTTTACGATGGAAACGGCTTTCTTTTGGTGAAGCACCGCCTATCTTTGGTAACTCAAAACCAAAAAGCGGCTCGCATTTGTTGTTGCAGATCTTAAATGGCTTTACGCAGATCATGCCATATAAATATGTCGAGGCTGATCCGGTTCGGACGATCGAAAAAAATGGAAGAAGAAAGACGAAAGAAGAAATACTTGATGACTTGAAACATGTGTCGAAAGGAGTGATCGGTTGGGGATATGTGGATGCGACCCTGGAAAACGTCTCTTTCTTGGCCAAAACAGGACGCGTGAACTATTTTATTTATCGCGACCCAAGGGATATGCTCATCTCACAAGTGTTCTTCGCGACCGATATGCACGAAGAGCATGGGATGCACGAATACTATAACTCGCTGCCCGATTTTAGTGCAAGGCTCAAGGTCGCCATTACTGGCATCGATAAAGATGGCTTGAAAATGATCAGCGTGAAGCAGAGATATGAAGGCGTTTTTCAATGGCTCGAGCAAAAGAATGTGATGTGCGTCCGTTTCGAAGACCTAATTAATAACCAAGTCCCAACACTGAATGCCATGTTGGATGAAGTCGAGAAGGCAGGCTACAAAATCCCAATGCCGAGAGAGAAATCCTTATCTGTTTTAGTGAAAACGATCCAGCCGAAGAAAAGTCACACCTTTCGCTCCGGGAAGACAGGTGCGTGGCGCGATTATTTTACCGAGGAGCATAAGAAGTTGTTCAAAGACGTAGCTGGGGATTTGTTGCTCAGATTAGGGTATGAGAAAAGCAATGATTGGTGATCGATGATGAAAAAATATACTGAACTTCCTCTCTACCCTATCTTTGCGGCAATTTTTCCCATCCTTGCGTTGCTTTCCTATAACATCGGTCAGGTGAAATTCGAGGCTGGGATTCGGTCGATGTTCTTTTCAGTTTTAGTTGTATTGGCTTTGATCTTCATGCTAAGACTTGTATATCGTAACTGGCATAGGGCTGCAGCAGTGAGCACCGGCTTGGCGCTGCTTTTCTTTACCTACGGTCAGGTTTATGATTTGGCCCTTGCGAAATGGAAGATTTCGAACCTAACGACCTGGATGCTGGTGATCTGGGCTATCCTCGCGTGTGTTGTTTTGTTCGTGGGGACCCTGCGCAAGGTCCGATTTGAAGCGGGGGCTTTTACATTGAACGTCATTACACTTGGGTTGCTGATCTACCCAACCACCCAGATCATGCAGGAGCCATTCAAGAAAAACGCTACTCTGTCGAAGGAGCCGTTTTTTGAGTCACAGGATCTCCATATCTCCGGGGGAAAAGCGCTGCCGGATATCTACTACTTTATGCCTGACGATTATGGCCGCGTGGACCTGCTTAAAAGCAAGTTCGATATCGATATCAGCCCATTCATGCAGCATCTAAGAGATATGGGTTTTTACATCGCGGAATGCAGTCAGAGCAATTATGCTACCTCGGAGCTATCGCTTGGCTCTTCACTGAACATGGAGTATCTTCAGAATCTTGGCAGTGCCTTTGATCCGAAAACAACCAATCAACGTCCTATTTGGGATTCGATCCGGTATAGCGCGGTCGTGTCGGACCTGAAGAAAGCCGGTTACAAAACAGTTGCGTATGCAACGGGTTTTGCATGGAGTGAGCTCGACAACTCGGATATTTACATCAGTCCCTCACCTCTGACTTCAGGGATGACCAGTTTTGAGAGTCTCCTGCTGCGGACTACACCCCTCCGTCATTTGAAGGATATCGGACTTCTCAACCTCGATGAGATCGACGGCCAGCAGTATCGCGAGCGAACCATGCTGGAATTCAACAGCATGGATGAACTGGCGCGTATGCCGGGTCCGAAATTTGTCTTTGTCCATATTATTAACCCTCATGAGCCCTTCGTCTTTGGGCCGGACGGTTCCCCGATCGACCCGGCTCCGTTTATCAACGAGAAACGTTTATATACTTTGGATACTTATCGACTGGGTTTCCAAAACCAGATTCCTTTCTTGAACACGATGCTGGAAGAAACTATTCAAACCCTGATTACTGAATCGACCGTCCCGCCGATTATTCTTTTGCAAACGGACACAGGCCCCTTGTTCACAAAAGGCAGTGACGAGTTCAAGATCCTCAATGCCTATTACATGCCCGGGCATACTGATCAACTTTACCCCACCATTTCACCTGTCAATACTTTCCGCCTGATCTTCAACACCTATTTGGGTACGAATTATCCATTGTTGGATGACGTCAGCTACAAATCACCCATCCCGCATATTTATAATTTTACGAAAGTTCCAAGCGCTCCTTGCGCAAGCCAATAGATTTGAGCGATGATAAATTCCTTTCTTGATTTTTTTACCCAGCGCATCAAACGCGGACTCGCCCGCAGGCTTAATAATCTAAGGATCGCAGCGATGGCGCGGGAGGTAGCTCGCAAAGAACCGCGCGCTGAAGGCGCGCCCGTGGTTTTCTTCAAAGCGTCCACTGGGATCGATGATCTCTCGTGGAACAGTGGGTTTCATCTGCTCGCTTCTTGGGCGTTCCGTTTGCTGGGAATCCCTGTTGTTTATTTTGCATGTGACTCGGGTATGAGTCATTGCGTGCTGGGGACGAATCGAGAGAATGTTTATCAAGCGCCGCCATGCAAATCATGTGTATATCAATCAAAGACATTGTATAAAAACGTTGAAGCGTTGAAACGTTCAAAGGTTCAAACATCGAATGTTGATTGGTTTGATTACCAACGCGATGCCCAACTCACAGCAGCAATCGAGAAACTTCCTTTGCAAGAGCTTGTGACTTTCGAATGGCAGAACATTCCCCTTGGGAAGTTGTGCCTGCCTGGGTTGAGATGGGTCTTGAGAGTCCACCATTTAAATAATGATGAATCGACACGATATCTTTTTCGTGAATATATTTTATCGGCATGGAACATTGCTCAGAAATTTGATACTCTGCTCGATCAGACTCAGCCACGGGCTGTGCTGGTTTTCAATGGGCAGTTCTTCCCCGAAGCGACCGCTCGTCATATGGCGCAGAAGCGTGGTATTCGCGTGATCACGCATGAGGTTGGATTGCAACCTGCATCTGCATACTTCACTGATGGTGAAGCGACGGCATATCCAATCAAAATTCCTGAGTCCTTCGAGATGAACAACGAACAAAACGAAAAACTGGATGCGTACCTGGCGAAGCGCTTTCAGGGAGACTTTACTATGGCGGGCATCAAGTTTTGGGCAGATATGAAAGGACTCGACGAATCGTTTTTGAAGAAAGCTACGGGGTATAAGCAGATCGTACCTGTGTTCACCAACGTGATCTTCGATACCAGTCAACCTCACGCGAACACGGTCTTCGAAGATATGTTCGATTGGCTCGATCTGGTTGGGGAGGAAATTCGTTCACATCCTGAAACTTTATTTGTGATCCGCGCGCATCCCGATGAATCGCGTGTGCGCAAAGCCAGCCGCGAGACAGTAGCGGGTTGGGTTGAAGCGCGCCGCGTAACAGATTTGCCAAATGTGATCTTCGTTGGGCCGAATGAATCGCTCAGTTCGTATGAATTGATCTTGAAGTCCAAATTTGTGATGGTCTATAACTCGACGATTGGCTTGGAAGCCTCGATTATGGGTGTGCCGGTATTATGTGCAGGCAAAGCGAGATTTACACAATATCCCACTGTGTTTTTTCCGCAAACAACTGAAGATATAAGAAAGAAGATGAAAGAATTTTTAGCGACCGATTTAATAGATATCCCGTCTGAGTTCAAACGGAATGCTCGCAGGTTTTTATATTATCAGTTATTCAGGACGTCATTGCCATTCGGGGATTTTCTCGAGCCATCCGTCCGCACGACGCAAACGAAGTTGAAGTCGTTTGAGTTGGAAGGGCTGATAAAGTCCGAGACAATGAAGGTGATTATTGAGGGGGTGCTAGATGGTGGGGATTTCTTGTTGAGGGAATAAAGACCCCAATTTTTGCTGAAATCAGGTAGGTATTTGAACTCCTACTTTTCTTTTTGAATTAACTCCCCGGATATTTGCAAAGAATCCCTTGATCGCTTTTATATCCACTTCTGCATTATCAGTCAGATCATATATTTGTCCAATTCTTACTATTTTTCTGACTCCGTCCACGACGGCTATTACTACGGGAATCCCTGTGGCTTTGGCGATGTGATAAAACCCCATCTTCCACTCACCAACTTTCTGCCGCGTGCCCTCAGGCGCAATCGTCAAAATAAATTTTTCCGATTTGTTGCAAGCTTGCACCATTTGTTCCACCAGCCCCTGAGGCTTGGCGCGGTCTACGGGAACACCACCGCACCAGTAGAAGAACCAGCCGAATGGCCCGTGAAATAACTGGGCCTTGCCCATAAAGCGGACGTTCGCGCGCAGATTGAAGATAACTACCAGGAATAGAATAAAGTCCCAGTTGGAGGTGTGTGGCGCGCCGATCAAAATGAACTTTGGCAGGTCGGGTAATTTCCCTTCTACTTCCCAGCCGACGATATATAAAAGGAATTTTGCGACATGGTGAAGAATTGGGCTGAGTATGGGTGTGTTGAAAATTGTGGTTTTCAAAATTTTTATCCTTGCGTATACAACCCTGAAATTTGACTAACGTCACTATTAAACGCATCCCTATTCGGGTTCCAGTACGATATCAAATACACCCTCTGTCGCTCCATTCGCATGATAACTATTTACCCCGATTGTGCGATAACCCGGCGCAGAGATCCTCATGTGAATATGCTCAGGTTGATTACATTCAAAATGATAGCGGCCGTTTTCGTCGGTGAAAAAAGTGGCGCGTGATGAATTGGGATGTCCGAGACCAGCTTCCTCGGGCCAGAATTCAAGTTTGGCATTTGTAATTGGTTTGCAGCCCACGCTTGAAAGCACAACTCCGGTTACGACATGTCCATGCCCAACCACGGTTCTTTCCGGTGCATTTGGTATGTAGGTGGGACTTACGCCATCGTCAAAGGTAGGTCTACAGGTTCGAGCAGTCGAGGCAGCGGTTTGAGGTGTGCATGCGCTGTTCGCAAGCAAGATCATAAAGACGATCAGGAAGTGCAGTCGATCAATCATCCCGGATCTTCATTTGATCAGCCTTTTTCCACTGCGTCTGCAAAATCGCTGATCAAGCGAAACATCTTCTCCAATTGATCGGGATCAAGCTGTAACCCAAGGGACTCGTACCTTGCATTTTGATCCTTATATTCCAATTCGGATGGTGTGGCTTCAAGGATTCTGTTACGCAGGAGCGGGTCATTCCTTAGCATTGATTCTGCCAGGCCTGGCGGATTCGATTGGACAACGAACTTATGGAAGAATTCCTCAATACTAATTGAGCTACCTTGTCCACCGAAACCCTTTTCGATTTCGCTGATGCCCGCGTTGGCTTTGATGGATAAGCTTATATCCTTTGGATTGTTGACGGTCAGTGAAACTACTGTCCATGTATGCCGCGAGCGCTGTGTACCAGTGGATGTATACGCCTGCAAGTTGATAGTTCTGCCTTGATATTGTCCTGTGACAAGACCATAACCTAAAGGACTGGATTGTTGAAAAGTCAATCCATTTTTTTCGGCAAACTGCTTCCACGCCTCCCTGCCTTTTGAGAGTCCCCGGGTGGCAGTATAAGCGAGTCCAACGACGATCAAAGTGAATAAACAGAGAAAGGACCCAAATACAACGATCAGAATAAATAGAGTGGAACTCATAATACCTCCATTTCTAATTCTCGAAACTGGCCAAACAATACGTCCGCTTGTATGCAATCATAAAACACTTTTAATAAGATGGTCCGATATGGTTCGACCGGCTGCGTTAACTTTATTTTGAAATCAGCGATGTCATGAGTTCTCTTTGATCTACTTAATATTCTCATCAAGCCATTCGATCATGATTTTGAAAAAATCTTTATGATAGCCAGGAGAAGATGGAATTTCATTAAATAGACCTTGTGTTGTTTGTTGCAGGTTGTGATCTGCGTTCGTGAGAACTGAATAACTAAAATTGGATTTGCCCTGGCCAATGATCTCTTGGAGGTTGGTCACGCCTTCGAAAAAGGGCTGGCTCTTATCCTGGTCGCCCCAGATCCATAAACCGGGCTGGTTGAGTTTGGCAATGTAAGGGGTTGAATCGAAACCCGAATGAGGCACGCTGGCAAGTGTACTTGAAATTTCATCCTGTGAATAATTTCTTGGGGTCTCTCCATCGTTGGTGTATTCGCTGTAAATATCTTCATGCCCCACAGAGGTAACTGGGCCGGATAAGATAATAAAATATGAAATATCATTTGATAGCGACGCGGCCAATGGAATGACCCAGCCTGCCTGGCTGGACCCGACCAGACCGATCTTATTTCCAATGATTTCGGGCCTGTTTTTTAGATATTCCACACCCGCGATCGCATCCTGCGCGGTTCGGGTCAGATTGGCTTCTGTGGCGGATTCCACGTATTGCCCTTCAGAATCACCGACCCCGCGTTTGTCGTAAGTGAGAATTGCGATTCCCTGACTTGCCATGAAGGCGCTCATTTGTTGGGAACCGAAATTATCGCGCGTACCGGGTTCGGAACCATGCAGCAGCATAACGGCAGGGTACGGAACTGACGTTGCCGGCAGAGTGAGGAGTCCCGTTAGCGTAGTGCCATCTTCACTTGTGAAATGAACGATCTCAGATTTAAGAGCGAGGCGAGTCGCCTGCTGTTCATCACCGAGTTCCCCGCTTATGGGATCACGCGTCTGCCACACCAATCCGTTTACGTTTCCTTTCGAATCGCGTTGAAAAGTGATCTGTTCTACGAAGGGATATCCAATCGCGCGCGCACTTCCCACAAGATAGCTGTCCTTTGCGACTGGATACAAAGCGCGAATTGCTCCTGTTCCGAAATGAGTGACCATCAATCCCTGTCCGAAGAAATACAAGCCGGAAGAGTCATATTCGGGTGCAAGGTTGATCAGAACAGATTCGCCTGATTCGAATTGATAGGTACCGGAAAAAGCATTTAAGGTTTCGCTCGATTCAGGCAGGATGGGCAATAATATAAACGAATCCGTCTTACCGTCATCTTCGACCGTACCGGTGATTTCAGACCCATCGAAACTTCCCGAAAAGTGCATTTCATTTTCGCCAGCCACTTTGAATGAGATCATTGCATCTGCGTGTTCGACCTCTTCGATTTTAAATGTTTTTGTTTTCGGTTGAATGTTGAAAGTTCCGCCTGCCTCTGTGAATTCAAGGATAGCCGATTCTGTCATCCCGTCTGGATGAGTGATCGCACCGGCCCATTTTGAAGGAATTGGTACTTGCTGCAATTGCCCGCCACCAATAGTAGGTGTTGATATGGAGGAGGGGGTGCAGCCGAGCAGACCAACGACCAGAGGGATCAGATATATGGATCGAATCATGGATGAAGCCTTCATTCTCATACTCCTATAGGAACATTGAATTCCTTATAAACGAGGCCTGCTTTAAAGTAAATCCCTCCATTGAATCGTTTTTATGATGGGTAGGTACAAATGTGGTTTAATAATGAGATGTCCTTGAGATCATCCATTCGCAATCTTGTATATCAGACTGAAAAAATTTATCAGCGGCTTCGCTTTGCCTCTCTCGCTATGCCGCAAAACGGATGGCCGACCTTACTTGGCCTATCTTTTCCGAAGAGCGGCACACATTTGCTGGACCAGATTTTGCTCGGCTTTTCGAAAATAGCTCCGTTCTCGCGCCGCCTGCATTCATTCTACGCAGAATACGAAGGTGAAAGTGGACTCAAGCACTCGGCGGAACAAGCCCTGGCATGGCTGGATACTTTGAGTCCACGCGACATCGCCTCTGCGCATCTCTTCGCCCGGCCTGATTCGGTCGCCCGGGTCATTAGTCCCAAATTCATTCCCTATTTCATTTTCCGCGACCCACGCGATGTGGTCGTCTCGCATGTTTTTTATGTCACCGATATCGAAGCGCGCCATGTTCATCACGAGTATTATGCTTCGTTACCTGATTTTGATACGCGTCTTAAGGCCAGCATCCTGGGCCGCCCCGACCTTGAGATTGAATTCCCAGATATTGCAGAACGCTTTGCTCCATATATGGGCTGGCTCGATCGTCCTGAGGTGTTGAAAATTCACTTCGAGGATTTGATCGAGGACCGCACCGCGACATTGAATCGCGTCATCGACCATTTTCTCAAGCGTGTTCCGCTTCAGGTACCCCGAGAATTGATCCTTGATTCTCTCGAATCGTCCATCAACCCCGGTACATCTCCCACGTTTCGTTCAGGAAAGACAGGTGAGTGGAAGAAGCTTTTCACTCCGCAACACAAAGAGATTTTCAAGAATGTCGCGGGAGATTTGTTGGTGAAGTTGGGATACGAGAAGGATAACAATTGGTAACGATGAGCTGCTCCATCATCGTTCGAGCATACAACGAAGAAAAACATATCAGCCGTTTGCTGGAGGGGATCTGGCATCAAACAGTGAAAGATGTGGAAATTATCCTCGTCGATTCAGGCTCGACGGATGACACAGCTCGCATCGCGGAATCCTTTGGCGCGCGGATTGTGCGTATTCCGTCAGACGAGTTTACGTTTGGGCGCTCACTCAACCTTGGCGTCCAGGCTGCGACGCGGGACCTGGTCGTGATCGCCAGTGCACATGTCTATCCGGTCTATCCGGATTGGCTGGAGACCCTGCTCCGTCCATTTCAAGATGAACAAGTTGCGTTGACCTACGGCAAGCAGCGCGGGCCGGAATTTGCAAAATATTCCGAGCAACAAATCTTTCATCAATGGTATCCAGATGCAAGCAAGCTGAGGCAGGAGACTGCCTTTTGCAATAACGCCAATGCGGCGATTAGAAAAAGTTTATGGCAGAAGAATCCTTATGATGAAAAGTTGACCGGCCTCGAGGATTTGGCATGGGCGAAGTGGGCAAAAGAGCGGGGATATGCTATTGCATATGTGGCCGAAGCAGAGATCATCCATGTGCATAATGAAACGCCGCGTGGGGTTTT
>Ga0209131_1002733_pt1 | contig 11891 bp, 12 predicted proteins | sample GraSoi_2013_40cm_FD_185826 | JGI IMG/M metagenome (GOLD analysis project Ga0209131, IMG submission 185826) | Grasslands soil microbial communities from the Angelo Coastal Reserve, California, USA - Sample 9_17_2013_40cm (SPAdes) (version 2) | ecosystem: Environmental > Terrestrial > Soil >...
GGCGCCGGCGCTCGCCATCGCCTCGAGGTGACCGCTGATGTCAGCGGGCGAGCCCTGGACCGGCCGGACAGGACCGCTCGATCCATCGCCCGTGAGCCGCCCGGTCCCGCCGGGCAGGCGCACCAGCACCGCCGCGGTGGCGGTGACCTCACCCGGCATCCGCCCGGCCTGCACGGCCGCCGCATCGACGCGGCCGCGGACGGCGGCGAATCCGCCGGGGGTGTTGCCGTAGTCGCTCCACCACACATTCCACGCGTCGACATGGGGCAGCCCGATCCGCATCATCCGCGGGCTGACCGAGCCGAGCATCAGCGGCGGGCCGCCCGGCCGCGCCGGCCCCGGGTCGAGCACGCAGTCCTCGACCCGGTAGTAGGCGCCGTCAAAGTCGACACGCCCGCCCCGCAGCAGCCTGCGGATGATGGTGAACGCCTCCTCGAACCGGGAGACCCGATGGTCGTACGGGAACCCGAACGCCCGGTACTCCCGTTCGTTCCAGCCCGCGCCGAGGCCGAGGATCAGCCGCCCGCCCGAGATCGCGTCGACGGTCGCCGCCTGTTTGGCCAGCATCGCCGGCGCATGAAAGCTCGTCGACGCCACCAGCGGCCCGAGCTCGACCCGCTCGGTGGCGGCGGCAAGCGCGGCCAGCGCGGTCCACGCCTCCCACGGTCCCCGCGTGACGCCGCCGGGCAGATCGTACAGCAAGTGGTCACCAAGCCAGAGCGAGTCGAACCCGACGCCCTCCGCGGTGCGGGCCATCGAGAACAACTCCGGCCACTCGACGCGCCGCTCGACCTCGGGCAGCTGGATACCGACGCGGCACGGACGAGGCATCCGCGAACTCTACCGGCCCCGCACGCCGACACGATCGCGCAGGCCATGGCAGGCCATCGGCAACCATCCGCTTCTGCAGCTGTCTGCGCGCAGTCCTGCCGATGGCGCAAAGGCACGGCGAGCTGTTCTCGCCGTAGCTTGTGCGCATGCTGCATAATCCGACTGTGCTGCCTGCCCGTGTCGCTGTCGGCTTCCGGCTGAAGTCGATTGCGCCCGAGATCATGCCGATGATTGGCGGGCAGCTCCTGGCCGACGTGTACGACAGCGCTGCCCTGCGCGACGCCGCACGCGGCCGACCTGTGCAACATCGGCAGCGCATCCCAGGGGCCCTGTTGGAAGTTGGCGGCTGGATCGCCGGAGGCGCGGCAGGCTATGCCCGGCTGGGTGGTGCGCGCGGAATGAGAAGCACGTGCAGGAAGGGGAAGCGTCGTGGCCATTGATCAGAACCCGGGAATCCTGCTGTACACGCGGATCCGCAAGTCGCCGTACTACTACGCCTCACGCCAGCACGGGGTGCGCCGCTACAGCGTCTACAATCACACCTACCACCCGCGTCACTATGGCGACCCGGTCCGGGAGTACTGGACGCTTCTGGATGGCGTGACGATGTGGGACGTGGGCGTCGAGCGCCAGATCGAGATCTCCGGCCCGGACGCGTTCACCTTCACCAACATGATGACCCCGCGCGATCTGAGCAAGTGCGCGGTGCGCCAGGCGAAGTACGCGTTCATCACGCTGCCGGACGGCGGCATCGCCAACGACCCGGTACTGCTGCGGCTGGAGGAGAACCGCTTCTGGCTCTCGCTCGCCGACTCCGACATCGGGCTGTGGGCCCAGGGCCTCGCCTACCACTCCGGCCTGGATGTCACGATCGGTGAGGTGGATGTGGCGCCGGTCCAGATCCAGGGGCCGAAGTCCAGGGAAGTCATGGCCGGCCTGTTCGGCGAGAAGATCCTGGAGATCCCCTACTACCACCTGTCCGAGGACCTCCAGCTCGACGGCATGCGGGTGTGCGTGTCGCGCACCGGGTACACGGGCGAGCTCGGCTATGAGATCTACCTGCACGACGCGACGAAGAACGGCACCAGGCTGTGGAACACCGTGCTCGAGGCCGGGCGGCCGCACGGGCTCGAGGTGATCGGCCCCTGCCACATCCGCCGCATCGAGGGGGGCATCCTGGCGTTCGGCTGCGACATGTGGTACGACACGAACCCGTTCGAGGTCGGCATGGGCTACACCTGGATGGTCGACCTCGACCAGGAGGCCGGCTTCGTCGGCAAGGAGGCCCTCCGGCGGATCAAGGCCGAGGGCCCCGCGCGCAAGCTTGTCGGCATCGAGATCGATGGGCCATCGGTCGGCACCTACATCGACAACGAGATGATCGACATGTACCCGGTGTTCCAGCGCGGCACGCAGGTCGGCAAGGTGACCTCCGCCTGCCACTCGCCGCGCCTGCAGGCAAACATCGGCTACGCGATGCTGCCGGCCGGGCTCGCCGAGCCGCTCGGCCAGGAATTCGAGGTCGAGACCCCCACCGGGCGCCACTGCGGCGTGACCGTGCGCAAGCCGTTCATCGACCCGGACAAGGAAATCCCCAAGCGGTGACCGGACCGGCCCCTCCCGGCGGCGGGCCTACGGGACCGGGGTGCAATGACGCAAGATGACTATTACCACCTGAGCTGGGCGACCCTGTCATAGTCAGCCGGGGAGTACCCGGCCAGACCCTCGGACAGGGCGAAGATCCACTCCGCCACACCCAGGGACAACGCCAGGCGGCTGCACCGGGCGCAGAAGTGAGGCTGCTCCAACCGGGCTTGGCGGGAGAGCCCCGCGGATGCAGAGGTCGGCCAGGCTTGGCTGGGCTGGTGATCCACTGCTGCAGGAGTTCGGTGGCGTGATCGCGCTGGAGCCCGTAAGGTACGTCCCGGTCTGCGCACATTAAGACCAGGAGCTCGCCGTAGCCGGGCTGGTGCCTGCAGACCTGCCCGCCGCTCAGTTGGACGAGGCGAGCGTTGAGTGCGGCTTCCGGAGCCCCGCCCGATGCCCCGTCCGGTAGGGGGATCGCACAGGGTCGGCGTGGTTCGGTTGAGCGGGCAGCGGGTTCGCGGTGGCACGCTGCCGAGGCGATGGATGATGATGGTTTGCCGGGCGAGGGACGCTCCGGGACCCGCTGGTGGTGTTACCTCACGGTTTCGCCCGCGTGCCGAAGGGGCGGCACCTGCCCCGATCTTTCGCGTGCCGCCACAAGGCAGGCGCGGGCCGCGCCGCCCGGGACGCGCTGGAAGGGAGGTCGGGTGAGGGTCATCCGGATTCTGGGCACGCTGGAACCCGGCGGGGCGCAGCTGTCCGCGTTGAGGTTGTCGGTGGCGCTGCGCCGGCATGGCGTTGCAACGACCCTGCTCGCCGGTGACGCGACCCCGGCGGGGCTGGAGCTTGCCGCCCGCTACGGCCTGGCCGCGGACGCGTGCCGGGTAAGCGAGGTCCTGCCCCCCGACACCCTGCAGTGGACGCCCGCGTCCGGGTTCGCGGGCTGGCTTGAGCCCAGGATCGCCCGCGCCCGCCTGGTGCATGCCCACATGATGGGCGCCTGGTGGGCCGCGGCGCGGGCCGTGCCGCCTGGCGTCCCGCTGGTGGCCAGCGAGCACAACCAGATGTCCTGGCCACGCGGCGACCACACGCCGCAGGCCCGGGACGCGGCCCGGCGGGTCGACATGTTCTTCGCTCACGGGCCTGCCGCGCGCGCGTGGGCAGCGGGGATCGGCTTGGACGACGGCCGGCTGCGCGACGGCCGCTCATCGGCGGAAGGCCAGTCCGCCGCGCCATGGCCAGGACTCCCCTGGCCGCGGCTGACCTTCGCCGGCCGGCTCCGCGGCGACAAGGCACCCGACGTGCTCGTCGAGGCGCTCGCCCTCCTGCACCACCCGCCGGCCGCGTACCTGGTCGGCGACGGCCCGCTGCGCGGCGCGCTGACCCGGCTGATCCGGGCCCGCGGCCTGGAAGCCGTCGTGCACCTTCCGGGATGGTCCTACGAGCCGGGCCGCTACATCGCCGGGGCCAGCCTGCACGTCGTGCCCTCACGGGAGGAGTCGTGGTCGCAGAGCGCCGTACTGGGCCTGGGACTCGGCGTCCCGGTCGTCGGCACCGCGGTCGACGGCCTGGCGCGCACGCTGGGCGAGGGCCGCGGCGTCCTCGTCCCGCCCGAGGACCCGCACGCCCTCGCCGACGCGCTATCACGCGTCCTGGGCGGCGAGCACCCCGACCCCGCCCCGGGCCGCGCCTACGCCCGGCAGTTCACCCCCAGCGCCGCCGCCGCGGTCTACGCCGGCGCCTACCGCCAGCTGCTCGCCCGTCTGGCCAGATCCGGAGGGCCAAGCGCACCGCCGCCTTGAAAGCAGCGCCTCCTCGCCGCTGTCCCGGTCGAGTCCGGCCGGCGCCCTGGCCGAAACGGCAGCGCACAGAGCCGCCACGTCACCGCCCTCAAACATGCCTTCCGCGAGCGGTCCGACCGGCCCGGGACACGCCTTCAATCAAGTGCCTGCCCGTGGCGACGAGGCCGCACCGGACGACCGCGACGCCATGGCCGTGCTCACCGACATCACCCGCCGGCACGACGCCGAGCTGTCCGCCACTGCGATGCAGCGCCGCAACCTCGCCCACGCCGACCACCTCGCCGCGCTGCACGCCATCTGGCAGGGCGAAACCACGCACCTGTCCGTCGCCCGGTACCGGCAAGCGGTCCACAACGCCCTGCCCGCCGGTTACGCCGCCGACCCGCTCGACTCGGCGCACGCGACCTGGCTGTGGCGGACCCTGCGCGCCGCCGAAGCCGCCGGGCTGTCGCAGTCCGGTTCCTGGTTCTGAGGCAACTATGGGCACCCGGGTGGACCGAGCCGCCCGCGACATGCTCCCGGGGCACCCGCTCGCCGACAAGGTCGCCGACGCCGAGATCCGCACTGCCCGCCGACGCCATGACCAGGCAGCGCGCTGAAGGCCCTCAAGCGCGCCTTTCTTACCGAAGGTCCCTTGACGACGCGGCGGGACGCCAGCGTGGCGGGTGCAGCAGCCGGCTGGTGATTCGCAGGCCGAGCGGCCTGACCCCGGCACAGCGGCAACAGGTCCTCTACCGGACACCGAGCCATCACCCTAGAGGCCGCCCGGCGGCATCACCGACGCGAGCGCGAGCCGAACCATGCGACGGCCAGGGAGGCAGCCAGCACCAGCACCAGGGACACCATGAGCTGCGCCCTGGCGCACTTATCCCGCGCGGACGGGTGCGAGAAGTCTTCGCCCGCCGGTCGGCCAGTTCGCCAATAGCCACGCCATGCGCATCCTGCTGCGCACTAAATGAGCCAAGACAGGTGCTTTCGTACCTCGACACCACTGAACGGCTACCTCGACACCACTGAAAGGCTGCCGCCTCGTATTATGACGTTCACATGCGTCATCGGCCGCCCGCGGAATAGGTATAGATGCCCGAGCTGCAGCGCCCACCACCTCTGGCTGATCTCAGGACCGTAACCAAGAGTGTGCAACGCGTACACCAGGCCGAAGGTCACCTGCCGCCGGTCAGGATTACTGGCAGCATGCACCGAGAGCGCTAGCTGGCGGCGCGATACAGACGGCTCAATCCGCTGAGCGGCGGTAGTCACCGCTCGCATGGCCCAAGTCTGGGAGATCGCTACGCTTCTTATCTCGGTCGCTACCAGCGCTGCCAGCCCGATGAGGGCTACCGCAGCGATCGCCACGGCCGGGACGGCCCAAGGTACACCCCCGACCCGGGGTGCAGCGGACGCGGCGTGATTCCCCCGAGACAAGTCGCGGCTCTTTACCTGCTGCACAGCCTGTCGACCCGCCAGCACCAGGATGGTGCCCGTCGTGAGCCAGACGAGCACACCAACGAGGTACATGGGCGCCATCAGGTACCTCAAGTTGGCGAGGCCGCTGGTGGTCATTCTGATGGTCGGCGTGGGAATTTGGCCGTAGGTGTAGGCCACAGTGGCGGCGGCCGTGAGGCTGAGGGCGGCAAGCGCGATGGCGCGGCGGGAGCGGAGCGGATACGCGGCTACGGCCAGGGCGACGACCGCCAGGGCCAGGACCCCTGCGCCGGCCGGCACCGTGCGTTCGTCGATGACGCTCAATTTCGCCAGCGACGTCAATGGCCTCCACCAGAAGGGGGGCGGCTGGACCGAAGCGGCCAGGGCCTTCAGGCCGAAGGCAAGGCCACCATGGGGCCCCGGTGCACCCCGGCCGCTAGCGAGGGCGGTGAAATTACCGGTCCCGGACCCGAACTGCTGGATGAGGGGTGCGATCCAGCAGGCCAGCGCGGCGACGAAGCCTACTACGGCCCATGCGTAGCGTGCCTTGGCCCGGTAGGTCTCAACCAGGCCGACGGCTAGGCACAGGACAACAAGAACGACAGCAGTGACAGTGAACATCAGGTGCGCCTGCGCAGTTATCGAACCAGCGATCACCACCACCGGCCACCACCCGAGGTGACCCGCCAATGTCGCCGCGCCACCGGCAAACGCGGCAAGGAAGAACATTAGGCCGAACCAAGGATTCCAGCACGGCAGCAGGGTGATCGCCGGGATCCAGGCAAGAGCCCCGAGGACTATCGCCGTCGCGAGCAGCCCGCCAAGTCGCCCCGCCGCTGCCCAGGCGGCCTCGATCGTGAGGGAGGCCGCCACCATGCACCACAGCGCCGCGCCCCACAGCACGCCATGCAGCGGGTCGACATGGACTGGCAACGTCAGGAGCCAGTACTGAAGGGGTCCCAGGTCATATACGCCACCCGCCAGCCTGGTCGCTTGCCCGACGAGCGGCGCATGGGCGGTGAGGACATCCCAGGAACGAAGCGCGATAGCCGCGTTGTCTGAAACCGGGCGCCAGCCGCTTGCCACCGAACGTGCTGCCGCAAACACGAAAGGGAGCCAGGCGAGCACGTGCGCGCCTGCCCGCAGTGCGGAAACTCGACGGTGCATGGGCAATCCCCGATCGGAAGTCATGGCTTCCACTTACAACTCAGGTACCATCAGGCTCAGTTCCATGCCGTCGTGTGCAGCCATGCTCCGACTGCCGACAGGCCCGGCAGTTCTTTGCCGCATGCCGCCCGGCAGGCGCTCGAGAAGTACGTATACCTGGTTCGGCGACTACCTCTCAGCGACGCCTGAGAAATGACCCCGTTCTCGCTCTTGGTCATCTGCCGCCGGACCACGAGCTCGGTGCTGTCGCGAAGGTCATGCCATTGCCGCGAGAAGCTCAGTCTAGCGCCAGATTTGGTAGCCAGCTTGAAGAAATATCCACTCGGCGCAATCGGAGGAATGCCATTACTCCGCAGTCTCTTTGTCAGAATATTGGGGCCCGCAGGCCTATTAGAAGAAATGTTGCTTCTTCTTACTTCGATTGCCAGCTCCGAGGCCAGTCCGAGGCTAGTCCCAGCTCGCGGTGTGTCATCCATACCAAACGCCGATTTGTTATGAACAACTTTCCCCATCGCCATATCGGAGGGAAGGCTATCAGCCGTGCGCGGCGACCTGACCAAAGTACGACTTCCTTCTCATCCTCCAGCTTAATGTCAAAGGAGGATGCGATGACCACCGGCAAGCCTGGCACCTTGCCGGCAAGAGTTGTCGCAAGAAGAATAACAATAAGATCGTCGAGGCGAATATCACCGAGGTGGCCGCTTCTCTTGGCGCCCGGCTGGAGATGCCTGAAGTCGTGCTGTTCGCCTCGCCTATCTTGCTTAGGCTGCAAGACCGTTCCTCGCCCGATCCGGGCGCACGCCGGGTATGCCCTGTGATCCGTAGTAAGATCCCTACTGTCCAGCGTCGGTCACGACTGTCGGAAAGTCGTGCTTGCGCTGGCGGGTGATTGCGAACTGGTCCGGCGGGATCTGCGCTCGTCCAGGTCCGTATTTCGCAATTGTTTCAAGATCGTGCAATGCAGACGCGACGGGAGTGCTGGGTCTTTGAGGAGGATCCGCCACAGCCGAGTGGCTCGCCGGGCTGAGCTCGTCTCCGGTGCGCGCGGAGGCGCCCTGGCCGCGTGCTGGGGCCGGGCAAGCTCCGGGCCAGCCTGATATCCTCACTGCTGGCCGCTAGTGCCCGGCGGTTCACACCTCTGATCGGCAGGCCCCCGGACCTGCGTGGCGCCATGGGGCGTCAGGTGATGGCATGGACGTTGTGATTTTCCTGGGGAAGCGAGCTTCCCCGCTGGCGTGACCAGCGACGCAGTGGCCGGGCATGTCATGGATCTCGGCAGCCGCGGCTATTTCGGTTACGTGTTCAGGAAGCACGGCCAGCAGCCCTGGAGTAGCTTCACCGGGGCAGACCGCGGCCAGGATCTGATCCGGTGGCTGCTCAGCTTCGGCAGCGTCTATCCGGTGCACCTGCATGGCCCGGGTGCGTGGCGGCTCGAGGAGCTGATCCGGGCGGCAGGTTTCCTGGCGCAGCGGGAGGACGAGAGGCCTCACCGGGTGACCGTGAGCTGCCTGCGCGACGGCTACGACGCGCTGGCCATCTCGCTGTACGGCCCGGTCGAGCGCCGGTCCACTCCGGCGACCGGGGCGGGACGTCGTGACCTGGCCGGCTGGCTGCGGACGCTCGGAGCGGTGTCCGAGGTCGTGCTCGGAGATCCGTACGATGGCAGCGCGGAACTTGAGACCGACCTGCGGGAGCAGGGCTGGCCCGTTCACGTCGAGAAGCTGACCGGCGCGTGGGCGGTGTTCATCGACTGCTACGCCGGCAGGTACGAAGCGTCCGCACGGCAAGGGCCCGTTGCGCAGCGGACGACGGCTCCGGCCACCGCCGGGGGAAGACAGGCTCTGCTGACGTGGCTGTCCCAGCTCGGACCGGTGAGACGGGTCGTCATCTTCGACGCAGGCCAGGCAAGCGTGGATCTGGTCGCCGCCCTCACAGCTGCGCAGTTTCCGGTGCGAGTCGAACGTGCCACGCGCGGAACGCTGGCCGCGCCACCTGGTGACACTATCGGCGGCGTCCAGGTTCAGCTGGCGCTGCGCGGTCTTGGCTGGCTGGAGATGCGCCTGCGCGTCAACGTCGGCTCTTTGGTGCTCCTGGGCTCCTATCTCTCCGATGCCTGGCAGGAAACGCTGGCCGCGCTGACCGGGCTGCTGCGGGGCGCCGCCGAGACCCGGGCCGTCTGGATCGAGGAGCCCGGCTCCCACCGGTTCGCGTTCCGCGTCCGCGACCACGGAGTGCTCTCGGTCAGAATCTTCTACCTGGCCGACGACCTGCTCGGCACCGCCACGCCAGCTGGGGAGGGTGAACTGGTTCTTGACGCGACAGTGCGGCTAGCCGACCTGGCCATGGCCTTTGTGAGCGCATCGCACAGCCTCCTGGGGGCCGTCCCGGACATTGACGTGCGCGCCCGCTGGCCCTATGGGCCCCCGCTTCATGAGCTGCGGGAGATCGAAGCCCTGCTCGCTCGGAACGCATCTAGCTGGGCGCCTTACGTCGCCTGGGGGCACTGCATGTGTGCTGGCCCCCGGGTCAATGGCTGCACGGCCGTTTAAAGATCATGACGTGAGCCCGAGGATGGTGAAGGGCCGGTCCATGTTGCGGCTGGCCCAGCGGGTGGCTTCGGTCGTGTCGTGCCGTCCGGCCAGGTGCAGGGCGCCGACGGCGAGGTTTCTGAGGGTGGCCATGGCCCACGGCCCGGAGCGGGTGCCGACGGTGGAGTGGTCTTCGCGGTGGAGCGAGCCGCTGACGATCGTGCCTGGTTAACCAGGTGCCGGGCGTCGAATTGTTCTGGTACCAATGCGGCATGGTGCTCGCCGCAGTAGATGTCCGCAGCGTGGCTCAGCTGCGTGAGCTGTCCGATGCCGGTGAGCAGCCGAAGTACCTGCTGTTTTGGGGGCATCGTCCGCCGACAGCCAGTGGTGTGGGGAAAGGCTGCCTGAGCCAGTGGTGGCCAGCACCATTCACTGTAGATGGAGTCGTTTACCCCACGGCCGAGCACTTCATGATGGCCGGCAAGGCGCTGCTGTTCGGCGATTCGGAGGCGGCGGAACGGGTCGTGCAGGCTTCTCAGCCGGGCGCGGCAAAGGCACTGGGCCGGCAGGTGCGCGGCTTCGATGAGCACCTGTGGGCCGAGCAGCGCTTCGGCATCGTCGTCACCGGCAACATGGCCAAATTCAGCCAGCACCCCCAGCTAGGCCAGTTCCTGCTGGCCACCGGCGACCGGGTGCTGGTCGAGGCATCCCCGCACGACCCGGTATGGGGCATCGGGCTGGCCGCGGAGGACGAGCGGGTAGCCTCACCGCGCACCTGGCAGGGACTCAACCTGCTGGGCTTCGCCCTCATGGAGGTCCGCCACCGCCTCCAGGCCACCACCGTACCCAGCAACCCGCCACCGGGATGACCAGGCAACCTGGAGCATCCCGGGTTTCGTGCACACCTGGTTTTGTGTGAGCAGCCGCCCACTGCCACTCGAAGCCACCCGAACTCTTTTCCCCGATCACGAAGTCTGGGACGTATTCACTTCCAAGGCGTTTTTGCGACCAGACCCAGCGCCCGTGCCCACCGCGCAAGTGCTGGACGAGCAGGAGCGGTTGCTGGCCAGGTGTCGTTGCGGTGGTTTTTCGTCGTCCGCGGCATCGAGAACTTGGCGGTAGACGTCGAGATCACTGGCCTGGACGTCGTCCCACCAGACAAAGGCGCTCGCGAGTTCGCCGTCCTCCATCTGCACAAGGTCTGCCCGGGAAAGCTGTTCGATCGGCACCGGGTCAGCTAGGGCCTCCTCCTCCTCCTCCTCCTCCTGGGCCTCCGGCTCATCTTCCTGCGATGGAGTGGTGTCTCGTGCCGCAGCGGGTGCACCGGGCACGTAAGGCCTGAGCCACCTCGGGGAGCCGGGCAGCGCAGGACAGAGGTGGCAGCGCGCCGGCGACCTTGTCCGCAAGCCCGTCGCGGGCGGTCAGCGCAACGAGCAGGCCGTCCGCAAGGGCCAGCGCAGCGCGGACTTCGCGGTCGGGAACAGAAAGTTCCTCGTCGTGCATCCGGACCTCCGAAGCACACTTTGGCTGCGGCGATGAAGGCTAACGTAACCGCAATCTGCCCAGCACCCGACAACCACCCGGCGCATGGTGTCCTCGCCCGACCGGGTGATACAGATCGTTTACTGCCTCGGCAAGGATCCCCCCAGGCTCAAGAAACGTGTGGCTCCTCCGGCTCGGCGCGGACGGGCGACTTCGGGTTGTCCGGCCGGGGCGGGTGGACGAGCCTGCGGCATCGCAGCGAGATACGCAGCCATCTGGGTTTCCGGGAGTGCTCGGTCGCCGATGCGGACAATCTGACCGACTGGTTTGCCGCGATCCCCGCGCGCCTGGACGCCGCCACCACGGGTCGGCTCCTACCTGCTCGGCTGGGGTGAGGACACCGAGGGAGAGGAGACCGAGGACGAGCCGGAGGATCCCGAGTCGGTCCTCGCGCTGATCAAGTCGATGCCGGGCAACGTGAGCCTGGAGTCGATGCTCACCGAGATCCGCAAGCCGAAGGCGGGGGCAAAATAGCGAGCGGTGAGTCCGTCGCCTGCGTTGAGTTCGGCACACGCTGGGGAGCCTCGATGGCCGACGGCTACCGTGACGGCACCGGCCCTCCGGAGAAGCACGGTGCTCACTACCGTGCCGCGCGCAAGCGACGGCGAGATCAGCCGTTCAAGGCCTGTGGAAGCAGGCAGCCACGATGACCAGCCCAGCAGAAGGCACACCCGCTACCGGGACGGCGGCGACCCCATGACCCGGCGTAACCCTCAACGCCAATGACGCAGCCGAGCTGGCTGAGATGCTGGAGTTCCTCGCCGGGTGGCTCGAGCGCGATCCCGGCCGCCTCGGCGCGTTGCTGGAAAACTTCGTCGGCCACCCTGCCTACAACACCAGCTAGCTGCGCTGACCTGGGCCGGTTCGTCTTAGTGCTCGGCGGTAGCGCCGGCAAATCCCTCTTCGGCCCGCCACAGCAGAGGTCGGCGATTGCTGCAACTCCCAGCGCTTGGCTGATCGTCCTGATCGCTAGTCCGAAGTTCCCCCTGGTGATCGGCGTGCATGGCTG
>Ga0209131_1002741_pt1 | contig 11879 bp, 17 predicted proteins | sample GraSoi_2013_40cm_FD_185826 | JGI IMG/M metagenome (GOLD analysis project Ga0209131, IMG submission 185826) | Grasslands soil microbial communities from the Angelo Coastal Reserve, California, USA - Sample 9_17_2013_40cm (SPAdes) (version 2) | ecosystem: Environmental > Terrestrial > Soil >...
TTGTAAATTTATTACTTATTATTTATAAATTGTTTATGAATTATTATAAATTATAAACCTAATTATCAATGTTCGCACTGGCTGGCTCCAGCCTCAGGCAGACAACCATCACACCATCACACACCTAGCCAGATCTGTCAACGGACCTGTCAAGCCTGTCAAGGTCTACAAAGGTAGCACCCAACAGCCATCCCCAGCCTCGCTGTCTGGCCATCAGGCCACTGCTGTCACCGAGCTGCCTGACTCTTGTCCGCGGGTGATTAGTGCAAAGTGATGCAAATGGTGGCGAAAACATCTTGCGACTACGTCAAATGCGGTAAGCAGTCACGTTCTGGACTTCACAGGTGCTAATTACTACAGCAAGAATGGGTGGTGGGCTGGATGCAATCGAGGAAATGGATAAAGAGTTGAGCAAGGTCATCGAGGATTTCAACAGTGCAGTGAATATCAAGGCTCTCCATCTAACCAAAGAAACCGGTAAATATTCATTGTCTCACCCTGGCGATATTTCATTCTCAGTCATTCATGTAGAGCAACAGTTTTTGCTTGAGCGCCTTGAACCTACCAAGGCCGGTTATGACTTGCGTCACCTCTGCATGGAAGGCACCTGACAAATTATCCTTAATCAAGTCATGTGCTGGATGGCTGAGCCACAGGAGAAGAACGACCCACCATGGGGCAATACTTACTGGCTCTACGGCTCACCTGGAATAGGAAAGACATCCTTAGCTCATTCGATCTGTGCAAGCCTTCATGATCGAGAGCAGCTTGCTGGAGCATTTTTCTGCCAGAGGGACAACCCGAATTTGAGCAAGCCAATAAACATTCTTCTGACCCTGATCAACAAACTGGCCGGAATTTTCCCCCCATTTCGAACCCTTGTAGCAAATCACCTTCGCAATGATCCAAACCTGAGTCCGGAGTCGGTGAATGGCTCTCTCTTTCTTGACTTCCTTCGCGAGCTTCCTTGCCAACCAAAGCATGCTCTCATCTTTGTCATTGATGCTCTCGATGAATGTGGAGATGACCAGAGTCGCCCAGTTCTCCTGAAGGTCCTGATCGATGCAACAGCACATGCCCCTTGGCTCAAAATCATCATCACCAGTAGACCCGAAGTCGATATCCATGATTTCTTTCAAGTTCTCGCCCGGTCGTCATTTTCATCATGTGATTTAGCCACAGATCAAGATGCAAACACTGATTTGCGAACCTTTGCTCACAGCCAGTTTGATTTGGTGGTCAAAAGATGGTGTCTCCCAACTCCTTGGCCCGAGAATTCACTCTTTGAACAAGTTATCTCTCAGGCGAACAGTCTTTTCATATTCATCAAGACCGTCATTCTTGCCCTTGAACATTGCAAGGACCCCAACAAGTCTTTGAAGGCAACCATGCAGACCTCAGATGGAGCTAGTTTGAAATCCCTATACGGACTGTACTCCAGCATCTTACAGGCACAAATGGTGGATTGCGACGACAACTTTCAGCAGATGATTGGAGTGCTGCTTACAACAGCCCCCTACTGGCCACTGTGCAAAGAGACGATAGCAGAGCTGGCGGGAGTGAGACCCTATCTAGTAAAAAAGTGGGTGAATGATCTCAGCTCTTTGCTGTATCAAGACGAAGCCACCAATGGAGGGGTTCGTGTCTGCCATTTGTCAATCTCAGAGTTCTTTCTCAGTGAGCGTTGTGACTATCAAGTCGTTCTCCAAGATACGCTTACTTGGTGTAGGATGCCGATTCGATTATTCTCGGGAGAATTCAGGACATCTGCCGTTTCATCATCACCTTCCATACCCCCCTCTCTATCAGCACTCCACACACTTACATTTCAACGGGACCCTTCCTACCCTTGCAGTTACCCTTATCAAGCCTCTTTGGCAAATGGTTTACTAAATCCATCAAGTTGCATAGAGGGAAATTGTTGTCATGGCCAGTGCCACCATTGCAATGGATTGGGCACACTGAACGTGTCAATTCCATCCACTGTTCCCCTAATGGATACTACTTTGTCACTGGATCCGCTGACAAGATGATACGTATCTGGGATGTTGAGACTGGTGCTACAGTCGGCAGCCCACTCAAGGGTCACACTGACAATGTGACATCCGTTGCATACTCTCCTGATGGGCGGTACATCATCTCTGGATCCGCTGATATGATGGTTCGAATCTGGGATGCTGAGACTGGTGCCCTGGTTGGCAGGCCTCTAGAGGGGCACACAAGTTGGGTGTGGCGTGTTGCTTACTCTCCCAATGGGCAGCACATCATCTCCACATCTAATGACAAGACCATTCGAATTTGGGATTGTTATGGTTGTTTCATTAGTCAGAAGCAGAGCCTGACGGCACCACCTCGGTGCTCCCCAACGTCATCCATCATGAGTCTCAACCTGCTGACATGCCTGCTGGTTCCCTCCCACTTGCCGCAGGTCCCGCCCATAACGAAGTCTGCGTACCTCTCCAGCACATCAAGATATCACTCCCTGTCCCTGAATGGCCAGCCTTGTAGCTCAAGATCCCATTTGTATTTCATCTTGCAAGAATGTTCTATTCTTCCTATCCTTTGTAATGCCTTGTTCTTGACCACATCTGCGGTCATCCCCCGACCCTCTGTTCCTGGTCCTATTTCACCTCCCCATATCGCTGTACTCATATATAAGACCATGTAGTTGCTGGTAATGTCTGCCAGTCAGATAATCAACTTGGGCCAGCTCCTGCCCATTTTGCCTACCTTGTTTTCCGTCCCCTTCCTCTGTTCAGCTTGCATGTCTGGACCTCAATTCAAGCAAACCCATTAGTGATACTTTCGGGAAATATCCATTCAAGCCCCCAGAGTCAGCGCTCTAACAGGGATGCTGAAACTGGTGCAACAATTGGCACACCTCTAAAGGGGCACACTGCACTTGTGTGGTCTATTGCTTACTCCCCAAATGGGAAGCATATCATCTTGGGATCTGCTGACAAGATGATTTGAATCTGGGATGCCAAAACTGGTGCTGCAGTTGGCAACCCTCTAACAAGGCACACTGATGTTGTGATGTCTGTTGCATACTCTCCCGATGAGCAGCATATCATTTCCGGATCTGCTGACAGAACCCTTCAAATCTGGGACGCGAAGACTGGTGCTGCAATTTTTTTTTTTTTTTTTTTGTAAATCCAATTTATTGTGCTGAGAATTTAATCTATGTTACACATTCTATTGGATGAGTGGGTTATGGGAACGCATTGTCGCACATCCAGTTACTGTGCTATTCTTGCTGGGACTCTGGCTGTCTGTGCTTCCAACTTTGTTTGGGTGGCAGGTTGTAAGGTATGGTATACATCTACGCAAGGTAGGGCGAGTATCGCTATTAATGAGCATTTTCATCAATTAACTCCACACTGAAATCACCATAAATGTAATAAAACTGGCTGGTGGTGTACTCTTTTTCTTACCTTTCCCTTACTTTGTGGCTGTCATTTCATTACTTTACATTACTCTACATTACTTGGGACATTTTTCCTTACTTTACTCTACATATGTGCGCTCTATGGTGGCAGGTGGTGATCTCTTTGTCACACTTCCTTTGTGGCATCCAGCCTTGGTGGCTGTGCAGACCTTATCATGACCTTCTCTATGTGTGGGAACTGTTGTCGTGCCATTCTCTTTCTGTGAGAACTGTTGTCACACCATTCTCTATCCTGTGGGAATCTTCCATGACATGTGCTGTACGCACTCTGTGCTTCTCCTTTATGCTGACTGGGCAACTCTATGTGTGCCTTACACTACACTACCCTATTCTTGACTTCTTGGCTGCAGCCATACTCTACTTGTGGTTCTATGTGTTGATTCCTTACTCTACATGACCCTATTCTTGGCTGCGGCCATACTCTATCTCTATGCCGATATGGCAATTGCCTTATATGTGTATTCCTTATACTCTATCTATATAATGTGGTCAGTGTGGACTGCGGTCCTCACTTTGTTTTTACACCCCGAATCTTGCATGTGACTTGGGTCAGTACATTACCACTAACCTTACCTCTACTTGACATTACATGATCTACCCACCTTACCACTACTTTTGCTACAATAAATGTGCCTGAATCTTCCAGTCACTGCAAACAGAGGGTCCGTAACCAGTGCAGGATTGGCCTGGGTTTGGGGTTGTAAACAGGGGTTTAAGCTGATTTGAGCCACAATGCATGGAGCAGTTGCAATAGCAATGAATTTGTCCATAATACTGGTCATTCTTTTTCATGTGGCTTGTTTTGGCTACCCCTGATTTACATCCATACCACAACATGTAAACTCCTGTCTCTAGGTCGGGGAATTAAGATCCGCAACAGGTGTTTTTTTTCATTCTAGTTCTAAAAGCCTGTTGTTTTACAGATTGGACAACAGCTTAAAAATCAACATTGCATTTTGCCAATATGAATGACAAAACAAATATATTGAAATTTTCTGTTCTACATAAAACTGGCTAGTACAGTGCCACCTAGCTAGCATTCTATCCCCTGTGCCTGTCCCTGCACCCACGCCAGGGCAAGAGTTGCTTCTCAGGTGTGATACCCAGATAGCACATATGATTAGCTGGCATTAAATGACATACCGTTGATGAGTCAGGCTCACAATACTGTTGATGAGGCAGGCTCACAATACTGAAAAACTGACTGCCAGTGGAACAGTACTATCACTGCAGGAAAGTGTGTTCCTAGTGATGCTGAACCTAAATATGCATTAATTGATTGCAGCAAGTCAAAACATTGCACACACCAATTCATCGCAAGGGCAAATCCAAAAAGCACTCACTTGATTGTAGATAGCCCTTGTGGGAATGCTAGTATGAGAAGATATCAAGAGTGGAGTCATGCCAGTGCCCACACAATGAGTGGGGATGAAGACTGAGTAGGATGTGAGCAGAAGCCGCCAACTTCAATGAGAAGACTGACCAATCTCACCATACCCCTGGGGACACTGGACACTGCAGGACTCAACACTGAATGTCAAGTTTGACAAGGCTGCTGGCAGAGAAAGGGGAAAATGTGGGTGGGACCAAGGTTTAAGGTTTAGGTTTGGCCCCTAACCAAAAAGTTTAAGTTTGGCCCCTTTAACCCTAAATTATTCTGAGCCACACAATCATTGCTGCATGTATATTAGTTATAAATGTTGTTTCCTTAAGTATTGCTATGTTACATCAATCGAGAAGATAGGACTTGTTAGGCCACCAAGCAATCACCAAAAATTGACTAAGTTCAAAAACAGCTGTAGCCCAGATGTAGCCAGTGTGGTATTTATGTGCACACAACCAGGATTTTAGATCACACGGGTGTCGATCTACAAGGTGTGGCACAATTGGTCCCCAACCCCATTAATCCACCCCTGTCTAGACGTAGCCAGCGCAGTATTTAAGTGCACATGGCTGGGATTTTAGATCACTCAGGTACCAATCTACAAGGTGTGGTGCAAGTGATCCCTAACCCCAATCCACCCCTGTCTACTCCATTCATGTGTGGTTTTTAAGAACCAACCCCTGCGCCTTGCACACACAGCCCACATCATGTGGCCACCTTGCCCGAGCCCAGGTTTTTAACAACTGAACCCCCTTTAGGCCACTAAAACATGCGGTTTATGTACCCTCTGTTTGCAGTGAGTGCTGTTGACAAAGTTGATCATGTGTCGTATGGCTGCCAGGTTGGTTAGGATGTGGTTGCTGTTGAAAGCCTTCCTTTTGGTTGCCATGACCAGCCTGTGTCTTTGTATCATGTATTTGTTGCAATGGAACAGGAGGTGGGCCACATCCTCCACCATGTTTGGGCAGTGGTTGCAGTGTGGTGATTCGGATTTGTTTATGTGGAATAGATGACTGTTGAGCGGTATGTGACCTGTTCGGAGCTGTGTCAGAACACTGGTTTGCCTGCAGTTAAGGCCGGAGGTGGCCTGTATATATTTCGAAGAGGGGAATGATGAGTTGATGAACTTAATCCATTTGTAGCATTTGCTCTTCTTCCACCAGGTCTTGGTTTCATGTTTTGTGTCATTGTCGATTTGTTGTTTGACGGCTGACAGGCTGTCTGGTAGTTTCCTGCAAAGAAAAGAGGGTAGTAGGTCGTTACTGCTTGAACTGAACTCAGCTGCCAGTTTTGCTTGTTTGTCTGCTGCTTCGTTTCCAGTCGATCCCATGTGGCCTGTGATCCAGGTGAGGGTTACCTCCATTTCTGGTCAGTTCACTGCATTCTGCCTGATTCTTTTCGCTTTTCTTCATTGTGTATCTTGCTGATGTCTCATTTGATCTCATCAATCAGGTATTGTGCTGATTGCAGGCAATTGTTGCTCATAGTTTTGATTGTCACCTGGTTGTCGATGTTGAGATTTATGTGTTCTCGGATGCCTATAACGTTGCATGATAGGTGCAGTCCCAAGATGATGGCGACAAGCTCCCCCTTGAAGACCATATGTCTTGTGTCCAGTCCTAACTGGTATCGAAGTTCCACTGTTTTTGTGCCATTCACAAAGGCCACTGCTGCTGCTCCTATTGCACCTTTGTAACCAGAGCTGTCAGTATAGATCATTCTGCTGATGGGAAATAGCTTGTTATTGTTTTCCACAGATTTCTCTTTTGTCTCCATGATAAAGGTTGAGAAGTTGGGCATAGTTCCAGGCCACTGTCTTGTAGCATTCATTTTTTCCATTTCCTCGGGTTTGAACTTGGCCATGTTTGCAAGGTGGTGGAGCAACAACTGGTGCTTTTTGATCTGGTGTTTTGTTGTCTGTCAGATGAGTGGTGAGATGGGGTGGGTGGTGGGTCTTGTTGCTATTTGGGTGTAGCTCTTTAGACTTGCTTCCTTTAAGAGTATGCTCAATGGTATGAGGTTGGCATGTATGATGGCTGTGTCTCCTGGCAAGGTTTGCATTGCTCCTGTAATCAATATAGCCATGTTGCATTGGATTGATTCCAGGCATTTCGTGAGTAGACAGGGTCCTGCTTCTGTCAAACTTTGGTCAGTTTTGCATAATATTTTGGGATGAAACCAGAGGTCAGCAGTGTATGTGATTTTGGGTACTGCTACTGTGTTGTATAATTTGTGGGCCTTGTTCATTTGTATGCCAGATGCTGCTTTTGTGAAGTGTTTGAACACTGTTGTCCATTTGATTGCCTTTTCTCAGACCTTTTCGTGTTGGGCCTTCCAGGTGAGTTTTGAGTCGAGTAGTATGCCCAGTAGTTTTGCATGCAGGCTGGCCTGTATTCAGTGTGTGAGTTGGCTGTCAGTGGTGGGTTGGGTGAGGACAAGAGTGTTGGCCTTGTTTGTTTTTTCATGCAAGAGGGTGAAATTGACCAATGCCAATTTGTTCATTTCAAGGGGGGGAATTGAACATCTGTGACCATTCGAATATGCTGTTTCTGTGCTCCATCATGTCCTTTAGTGTGCTGTGTGCCTCCTTGAAGTTTTTGCCGCTTGCCAGTAGGGTTGTGTTGTCCATGAAGCCACAATTCATTCTTTTGGATTGTCATTTGTGGTGACACAGATGAGGGGAGCATTGTATATTGTGTAGAGTAGCATAGATAGGGGGCAGCCCTGACAACATCCGTTCATGGGTGAGAATGGGGTGGAGGTGTGGTCATCGAATTTGAGTTGGATCTGTCATTGCATAAGTATCATGTCAATGAAGTTGCAGTACCCATTCGCCAGGTTTCATGCCCTCATATTTTCGATGAGCCTATCTTTTCGCATGTTTGGGAATGCTGCTTGGATATTGAGGAGTAATGCTGAGACCACCTGTCCCCTTCGCCAGGCGTTTTTTGTGAATTGCTCCATGTAGTGCAGTGTGTCAGTGGTTGATCGGCCTGGGCAGCCTCCAAATTGGTAGTTTGGTAGGAGGTCATATGCCTTGCATTTGTACAAGAGTTCTTCAGCGACTATTGTGGACTGGATTTTTGCCATGGTCTCTATGAGGGCGATCGGCCTGTATGAGCTCGATATTTCATATGATGCCCGTCCCAGTTTGGGTAGTACGACCTGGTGGATCTTTTGAAATTTGTTGGGGTAGTGCTTGAACCTGCAAATGGCAGTGTAGATTGTAGCCAGGTGAGGTGTGAGTATGTGAGCGCAGTGTTTCAGGATGGCATTGGAGATTCCTGAGGGGCCTGGCACTTTATGGGGGTTGACCTTGGTTAGTGTGTTAGCCACTCTCTCAGTTGTGAAGGAAGGGAATCTAGAGAAGATTGCTGTAGGTGGGTTGATCTTGATGAACTGATGTTCATGTTGTCTGAGGGGTCTCTCCAGAGGAAAGAAAGTGTTGGCCAGTTGTTCAGCTTTTTGGTCATTAGTGGTTGCTGTGGTTCCATCCAGTTTTTTGAGTGCAGGTACCCTTTGATGTCCATAGTCTGTTGGATTTGCTTGCATGTATCTGTGTATGGTCCAGATGTCCTTGCCAGTGGTGTGGTTGATCCATTCTTGCCAGTGATCAGCCTTTGCCTTCTTGATTGCCCTTGCAAATATACACTTTCTTTCTTGTAGTTTAGGTGGCATGGGTGCTTGGGGAGTCTGCACCATCTGTAGTGTTCTGCACTAGCCTTGTTCCTAGATTTACAAAGTAGAGTCAGCTCTTTTGTCCACCAGCATTTCATGTGAGGTGTGATTTTGATCAATGGAACCACTTCTCTGGTTGTCTTATTAATGGCATCAAATAGGAGGTCAGTAGCATTTTCAATTGTGCACATTGTTTCAATTGGGTTTGAGAGTATCGTCGCCACTTCTGTTAGGTTGTCCTTGAGTGCTTCCTTGTAAGATTTCCAATCGATGTTCTTGTAGTTGAATCGTTCAATGTGCCTGCTTGGGATGTAAGTGAGATTGATGATGGATATGATCAGGAGGTGGTCAGTGTAGGCAGGCTGGAGGGTAGGGTCCACATTGCATGATATGAATGGGGAAGGTGTGTCAGCGTTTCTCCAGACGTTGTCTGGCTGAGTCCAGTTTCCTGTGTTGCATGATTCCAGTGTAGGTGTGTCTCACGGTAGGGCCATTTCCAGTCTCATGTTTACCATGAGGTCCAATAGCAGGTTCAGAAGCCTGTCTGGGCTTGTGAGGTGGTTGTTGTGCATGGCCTCCCAGGTGCTGTGGTGTTGATTAAAGTTGCCCAGTACAATGATTTCGGTGGTGGGGCCATGTGTCCACAGTTCTTCATTGGCATCTCATTCATCCGTGAGTGTGTTGACACTATGGTTGTGGTTGTTGTGGTTGTAGATATTGAATAGGATGAGAGCACGAGTGTTTGTTGTAATTTTGATGGCCGTGATGTTGCTAGATTGAATTTTTATTTGTTGGACCTGTGAGGATTGAATGTTAGTATTTACTAATATAATTGATCAGATGCGGTTTTGGTTTTCAAGGTTTTTATTGGACAGGTATATTACATTCCAGTGCATGTTTGCATGTGTGAGTCTGAGAAAATCAAGGTAAGGCTCCTGTAGAGCTATTATATCCCATCTTTGGGGGTTGGCACTGGCTAGCATGTCATGCTGTGCGGTGCCGGATTTTGCGACATTTTGTTGCCATATACGAAGGTGTTTATTGGGATTTGTTTCATTCATTGGTGGTCAGATGTGAGTTGGGTTGGTTGAACACTTTGGCTTGTTGTGGCCTGTTGGTCAACCAGGGGTGAAGGGTGTCAGGGTGGCAGGTTGGGGGGGTTTCTGCCATGTGTGGAGCTGCTACCTAGAGGGGTGGTGTTAGCACCTGATTGGACAGGATTTCGGTGGAAGCTGCTGTTAGTGAGTGTGTGTTGTTGTGTTGGTCAGCCTTTGGCCTGTAGGTGGTGTGTCCTTGGCATGTGTTGATTGTGCCTGGCCTGTGTTCATGTTGTAGGCATTCTGTATCCAATGTTCAAGTTGGTGATTCATTCTCGTGGAGTCCCCAGGTCCATCATTCGTCTGTGATGAAGTATGGGGTGAATGCCTCAGGTTTTTTGTCCATTGAGGTGTTTTCGTGACCAATTCATTTGGGGCATCTTTCGTCATTGGTCTGGTGGTCAGGCGATCCGCAGGGGGTGCACTTGGTGCCTTTGGATGCACATTCCCTGGTTCTGTGAGCTTCACCACACTTGGCACATGTCGGTGATGTTTCTTTGCAGTCCAGGGCTATGTGACTGTATTTATGGCACCAGTTGCATGTGCCGGGGGTCCTGATGTCTTTATGGAGTTGAAGTTGAGAGCCCATGTGCATGATTCTCCCGGATCCAAGGATGAGAGTGTTTGCGTCCTTGGAACTCTTGCAGTGGATCTTGGCGTTTGCACGGGTCTGTCCAGGGGTTCTGCGTTTGGGGTTCTTTAGCCACATGACATGGGAGATGGATCCTGCTGGGAGGTTAGCACTGATTTCGAGTTCGTGTATACTTTCCTCATTTGTCTGGAATTGAACTGGCATGAATTGTGCTATTACCTGGTGTAACCTACCCAAGACCTTGATTGGACAACTTATGAGGGGTTGTATGACGCGTGTTGCATTGGCCTTGAGCCATTGGGCAGTTGTGTGGTTGTTGGTTTCAATGAGGATTTTGTTTTTTCTGTATTCTGTTATTGCTCATATGGTGCTATTCGGTGGCAGCAGGTCCTCGATGTCTCTGTTGGCCAACCAGTTGTTGATGGCAGTTTTGGTTTTTCCCATTGAGAAGGCGTCCGGTGAGGTGGGGTCAGTTGGAGGGTTTTCCATTTGTGCTTGAATCTCCATGAGGATTTGACATGCCTTGATGTTGAGTCTGTTCTGGAGTTTTGCTTTGTACATGCTTGTCAGTGGAAGTTGGGTTGGGGGGCAGCTGATTGTTCTGCTCATGAGGACGTCCCTGTATGAGAGATTGGCATTAGTGGCTATTTGCGTGGTAGTGTGAGTAAATGAGTCTTGTAGCTCTTGTAGTTTCTCGTTAGCCTTTTGAACATTTTCGGCCTGGCTTTGCACTGTCTTGCTGAGATTTTTGAGTATTTCCTTGATCTGGTTTGATGTTTGGTTATTGGGGTGGGGGTTGTGAGATGTTGGGAGGTTGGCCATGTGGTTTGCAATTTTTTCGGCATATTGAGTGATGGTGACCTCCTTGAGGAGGAATGCAACAGCTTTGATGACATTGGCTGCATTGTCAGATATCCTGTCTGCTGTGGCCCATGGTCCTTGGGTGGTGATGAGTGAGTGAGAGGAGTATCACTGCCAGTTGTCCGCATGTGACAGTTTGTTCAGGGAGGATCCATTGCTTTTTCAACAGGTGTTGAAGTCCATCTTCAGCGTTCTTGATGATTCCTGGTAGGTTTTCGACATTGCTCTTGAGCTGTTGGAGTGAGGGAAATGCAGTTGTGTTGGTCCTCAAGGGCAGCCGTTTGGTTAGTTTACCTTTTTCTCCTTTGGGTTGTGCTGGTATTTCTTTTGGCATTGGTTTTTTCCTCGTTTTTTCGTTTTCTTTGGTGGTGGCTGTGCTATTTTATTTTCGACAGGTGGTGTCAGGTCCAAGCCCCTTGGTGCTGCAGTTGGCAGGCCTCTAGAGGGGCATATAGATAGTGTGTGGACTGTTGCCTACTCTCCCAATGGGCAACACATCGTCTCCGGATCTTGTGACAAGACCATTCGAATCTGGGATGCTGAAACCGGGACTGCAATTGGCACACCTCTCGAGGGACATGTCTGGCATGTGTACTCTGTTACCTATTCGACCAATGGGCAGCACACCATCTCTGGATCCGGTGACGCTTCCGTTCGAATCTGGGATGCCATTTCTGGTACTGCATTTGGCAAACCAGTGGTGGGTCACACTGTCCGGGTGATGTCCGTGGCGTACTCTCCCGATGGGCGCCACATCATCTCTGGATCCGTTGATATGACCATTCGAATCTGGGATGCTGAGACCAGTGTCATAGTTGG
>Ga0209131_1002745_pt1 | contig 11872 bp, 10 predicted proteins | sample GraSoi_2013_40cm_FD_185826 | JGI IMG/M metagenome (GOLD analysis project Ga0209131, IMG submission 185826) | Grasslands soil microbial communities from the Angelo Coastal Reserve, California, USA - Sample 9_17_2013_40cm (SPAdes) (version 2) | ecosystem: Environmental > Terrestrial > Soil >...
ACGAATGCGGGGGAATTTGTTGCGACGCTTGTATTCATGTTGTCGCCATCATCGAGCGTCTTCGCGAACGTATATGCTCCGCGGAATTGTAATCCGCGTCCCAACCGCCGGTTCACGTCAACTTCAAGGCCGTGATACGAACTGATGCCTTGCGAGAACCAGTGCGTCGTATTCCAGACGGCGTTGTTGGCAAGTGCTGCGCCTGCTGGATAGTAATACGCGCCAGGCGGATAGCCTGCGGGGCAAGGAGACGCCGGGCAGATCGCGGGCGTTGGCAGGTTCGCGTCGACCGAAAGCAATTCGTGGTAGGCGTGTGAACCGACGTAGCCAATACCTAACGAAGCATTTGAAGAGAGCTGTTGCTCAACCTTCAAGCTCCAGGATTCAACGGTCGGCGTTCTCAGGTCTGGCTGCACGCCGCTAGGGATCACTTTCGCGCCCGCGTACGCCGCGCTCGGCGCGATGCTCGAGAACGCAATGTTCTTGACTGCAAAGACGGAGTTGAAGGGACCGTTCTGGTCCAGGCGGTAACTCAGATTGTCGAGCAACGCGTAATACAGGCCGAATCCCGCCCTGACCACGGTCTTCTTTGATGCGAACGGAGACCATGCGGCGGCGACGCGGGGCGCCGGGAGAAACTTCGCGTTGTTGACGGTAAAGGTGGAGCTGCCGACGAGCGGCTGAGTTACGATCACTCCATTCGGATCAAACGCATAATTCGACGCGCGTCCGTGAGCCTCGTTCCATCCGTTTGTGGACTCGCCCCGAAAGCCGATGCGCAGCTCCAACGAGGGCTTGAGTTTTATCGCGTCTTCCACATAGAAGGCGCCTTCCAGCGAACGCCACGTCAACGGCGTGTAGCTTGGCGCGTAGGTGTATGTGCTCACTTTGCCTTGCAAAAAAGTCTGCAGGTTGCTGAAGGAAACCTGGCCGTACTGGTCTTGGACAAGAATGTCGTTGGCCTGCAGCCTTTGTAGCCATCCACCGAAAGTGAATAAGTGCTTGCCGCGAGACAACGTGACCTGATCAGACGCGGTGAACAGATTGCGTGCCGCCGTGAGATTGCTTCCCGCGTTCGTGCCGCCGTTTGTGATTTGCGATGCACCGTTGAGCGTCGTGCCGCCGCCAACTACAACCGCACCGACGGGCTGGCCGGCATGGATCCAGCCGGGCAGATTCACTGTTGTTCCGCCATTGAAATGGAATTTTCCGCGGGAGAAACCGAACGTCGCTCTGTTGAGCAGGCTGGGCGAAAAAACGTGAGTTTCGCTCAGGCTAATCACCTGTTCTCGCAAGAAAATATCTACCAGGCTGAAAGGATTATTTGTGGGGGAATGAGCTTCGCTGTCGTCTACTGTGTAAACGCCGGCAAACGAATCCTTGTCCGTGAAGGTCTGATCGAGCCTCGCGGTTCCAAAATCCTCGCGAATCCTCTGCAAGGGATTGCTGAAGGCTTCAGCGATCCCACTCGGCGCCCCTGTGGAGGTCAAAAGTTCCGGCCCGTTGGCCCCGGGCCACAAAGCTAGCAGCGGCCGGATGCTTGCCACGGCGCTGGCCCTCGAAGCAGCGTCTGGCACGAGTGTTAGATCGCTCAGGCCAAGGGTCTGTCGGAAGCCTTCGTAGTTTCCGAACAAGAAGGTCTTGTTCCTCCGGATCGGGCCGCCGAGCGAGCCGCCAAACACGTTGCGACGAAATGCGGGGATACTGCCATGGTCAAAGAAATTCCGGGCATCCAATGCGCTATTTCGCAGGAATTCGTACACGTTGCCGTGGAAATCGTTCGTACCTGAGGCGGTTACAATGTTGACCTGGGCTCCAGGGCGTTTGCCGTACTCCGCACCATAGGTATCCTTTACTACGGAAAACTCGCGTACGGCATCCACGCCGAGAAGTTGTCCGCTTACTCCTCCGGGCGTGTTGTTGATCTCGGACGCGCTCGTAAACTCGACTCCATTCAGCAGGTAAAGATTCTCCTGCGGGCGCCGGCCGGAAGCCGCGAACATATTGCCTACCACGGAGTTAGAGGTCCCGATTCCTCCCGCTCGCTGTGAAGTGTAGTTCACCATTCCTGGATTGAGGGTCATCAGCTGATCGTAACTGCGGCCGTTCAAGGGAAGTTCCTTGACCTGCCGCTCGCCGACAAGACCCGAAACATCTTCAGTCGTGACGGCAACCGCGGTAGGCATCGCTTCCACTTTGACGGTCTGTCGCACATCGCCGATTTGAAGCACTAAGTCCACGGATTCCCGCTGGCCGAGCACAAGTAAAATTCCGGTTTTCTCTTCGCTGCGAAAGCCGGCCTTTTCCGCGCGCACCTCATAACGGCCGACAGGAAGAGCGGCTGTTTGGTAGCGCCCCGCTTCATCCGTCACCTGATTCCGTTCCGCTCCCGTCTCCACATTCTTGACTCGGATCGCGACGTCGGGGATGGCGCCCCCGGACGAGTCGGTGACAACACCCTGGATAGAAGCCTCTCCTTGCGCGAAGCTAGTAGTCGCAAGGCTTGTCCCCAACGCAAGTAGTAAGAATCCAACCCAGAAAACACCTTTCAAGTGAGAATCACCAACTCTTCGAGAACGCATCTTTTTTCTCCGAGATAGATTTGTCTTGCGGGCGCAACAGTCCACTTTGATTTGCTCTTGGAGAGGACGGCGAAACCTGCCGATCACTCGGGGACAACTCGGATGGGTCAACAACAAGAGCAGTGACAAACGACGGAGGGCAAAGCAGCGAACGCTATCGCCGCTTTTTTTGACGACACACTTCGACGAACTTTCACGAAATCAGGTTGGCTAGCGCGCATGGGCGGCCTCTGATCGCGCTGTGATCTTCGCTGCGGTCGACGCGTGCCGTGCGGCGAATGCGCGGCTTCCGGTCCATACCAACTGCAGTCCCGCAAAGATGGCTACCATGGCGACAGCCGTCTTCAGCTTGTTGGCGGGAACTCTGCGCGCCAGCAGGCAACCGGCGACGACGCCCGGTACGCCTCCCGCGAGCAGTTCGACAAGCACCGGGCTGTTGATTGAGCCAAACGTCCAGTGAAATGCGCTGCCGATAACCGCCAATACCAATCCAAAGAGCAAGTCCGTTCCCACGACTTGTGCAGGCGTCATTTCAGAATAGTTCAGCAGGAGGACTGTACCCAGCGCGCCCGCGCCTGCCGACGAAAATCCAGACTCCACCCCAATTGGCAAAGCGAGCCAGGGAAGCCAGCGATGGTTTTTTCCGGCGAAGCTGGGGTTCTGCACACGTCGCACAAAAGTTACGCTGGATGACGCCGCCAAGAGAACGCCCAGCAGGATGATTACCAGCGGGTTCCCCGCGTCGCGATTCAACAGATGTAGCGCCCAGATGCCCACCAAAAGGCCGGGAACTGCTCCTTGCAACAGAAGCCACAGGTACCGCGAGTGAATCTGCTTACCGAACAGATAGAAAGGAGCGGCGATCAAGCGCAGTACGCCGGCAAACAAGAAAGCCGTTCCAACAGCTTCCCCCGCGGTAAGCCCGACGATAAGCATTAAGGCTGGAACGGTAAAGCTGCCGCCACCTATCCCCGTCAACCCGACAGCCGCGGCAATCAGGAATCCGATGAGGAAGTTCATCTTTCTGCTCGCGCCGAGAACGTGTGAATTCCGCATTCGAGCTTCGTTCCACCCCAACGGCCGGACCTGGGATTATTGGGATCGGAGGGGAGCGCGGTGCACGGCTGGCATCCGATGCTCAGATATCCTTCGTCGTATTGGGGCAAAGAAGGGATACCGTTTGCATTCACGTACTGCCACACCTGCTCCCAGGTCCAGTCGGCAAGCAGGCTTACTTTCCACAACGTTTTTCCTGTCGGTAAACGGTGTAGTTCGAGCTTCTTCAGATTTTTTCGTGTCGGCGATTGCTCCCGCCGCAATCCCGTGAACCAGATGTCAAACGGTTCCAGCGCGCGCATTAGCGGTTCGACTTTGCGCAATTGGCAGCAGCGCGTGGGCTCGCTGCGGTACAAAATGCCGAATGCGGATTCCTGCTCCTCGACGGTTTGCGTGGGGAGCACGTTGACCAGATTGAGCGACCACTGCGCCGTCATTCGGTCGCGATATTCGTAGGTCTGCGGAAAGTGATATCCCGTATCGAGAAACAGCACCGGCAACTCCGCCACTCGTTTCCTGAGGACATGCGCCACTACCACGTCTTCCGCTTGAAAGCTGCTCGTCAGGCAGAGGTGTGTGCTCTGGTTGGCCGTGAGCACTGTTTCGAGTGCTTGCGCCGGTGCGAGGCTTTCCAATTCTTCAGCGATGTGATCGACTTCCATTTAGTTGGCCTTTTCCCGGGTGTTTTCCGCTTTTGCGAGCCGCAAGGAGTCCGCCAACGATAAGGTTCGCCGGAAGAGTTCTTCATCGTCAACGTTTGCGTTTTTATCGGAAACCTCGAGCAATGGCGGCCCTACTTCGGAAGCGAGCTGTTGTTTTGTGTCGGTATTGAGGGCGTGTCCGGAATAAATAAAAACGGCTCCGACCCTGTGCGCTGCGCGGATCGCGTTCAGGAGAACGTGAGACGGGGCATCCCGATCATCGAGATGCAGAACCTCGAAACCTTGCTCGAAGAGGGCGCGCTCCAACCGCATAGCAAGGGCAGGCCGTTTCTCCAACAAGAAGGTGGCTGGATAATGCCCGTGGCGCTCGTAGCGTTCCTGCGGAGTAACGCGTCTCTGCGCGATCTCGAGCGATGCGAGTTCAGGCGGCTCTAACTCTTGTCCGTCGGGCGCACCCTCTTCGATCATTCCGGCGCCGACAGTGGCGTTGGAGATCGCATCGATCAGAATGAAACTGCCGGTTGTCCGATTGCCGGCATAAGGATCAAAGAAAAGCGGAACGTGAGCTTCAAATTCGACTAAGGCAATGTCGTTCATGTTCAACTGCGTTGCCTGTTCCCGTTCGAGCGTATTGACATCCACACGATGGTAAATCCGCAACGCGCGAATTTTTGTCTGGCGGGCCGTATGCTTCACGAGATAGGCCCGGCCCACTTCCAACGGACTCCCATGCAGCCAAACAACCATGGCGCGAAATCGCCTGGACACTCGCGGGCCATTCTCGGGCGACACCAGCATGTCTCCGCGGCTGAGGTCGATCTCATCTGCCAACTGCAGGGTCACGGACATCGGAGCGAACGCCTCGGGCAGGTCACCGTCGAAACTTACGATCGAGCGAACTCGCGTTCTCTGCCTGGACGGCAACGCGAGCACATCGTCACCGGGGCGAATCACTCCGCTTGCGACGCGGCCGGCAAATCCGCGGAAGTCAGCGTCAGGACGAATCACCATTTGCACGGGAAACCGCAGGCTCTCGAGCGTATCGCTTGCGCTGAGAGGAACAGTTTCCAAGTGTTCAAGCAGGGTGGGCCCGTCATACCAAAACGTCCGCTCGCTTCTCTCGACGACGTTATCTCCCTCAAGGGCGCTGATTGGTATGCACTGCACATTGGCTATGCCGAGCTGCTCTGCCAACTGCAGAAAATCCCGCTCCACGTCCAAGAACACATCTTCGTTGTAATCGACGAGATCCATCTTGTTCACCGCCGCGAGAACATTGCGTATCCCGAGCAGCGAAGCGATGAAAGCATGTCGCCGTGTCTGTGGAAGGATTCCCTTCGTGGCATCCACAAGAATTACGGCAAGGTCCGCCGTGGACGCACCAGTGGCCATGTTGCGCGTGTACTGCTCGTGGCCCGGAGTATCCGCAATGATAAATTTCCGTCGCGGCGTCGCGAAATAGCGGTAGGCTACATCGATGGTGATGCCCTGCTCCCGTTCGGCGCGCAGGCCATCCGTTAGCAGTGAAAAATCGATTGGCCCGGAGGAACGGTTGATGCGGCTTTTTTTCACCGAGGCCAACTGGTCTTCGTAGACCGCCTTCGAGTCATGCAGCAGCCGCCCGATGAGCGTCGATTTGCCGTCATCGACACTTCCCGCCGTCGTGAAGCGAAGAAGCTCCATCTCCAAGCTCTCTTCGAGGAACTCACCAGAGCCCCCGCGCGGCCTTTCCTGTGTCGTGGAGATCACTAGAAATACCCTTCCCGCTTTTTGAGCTCCATCGATCCTTCTTCGTCGTGATCGATCGCGCGGTTTTCGCGCTCCGAACGCCGGAACGAAACCATTTCCTCCACAATTTTCGGTACGGAGTCGGCTTCCGAACGGATTGCTCCCGTGCACGGAACGCATCCAAGCGAACGCATGCGGCACTTGAGCATCTGCGTCTTTTCGCCGGGCAAGAGTTCCTTTGCACTGTGGACCAAGACAATCGATCCGTTTCGCAGCACGACTTCGCGTTCTTTCGCGAAATAGAGGGGGACAATCGGAATATTTTCCGCTTGGGTATAGAGCCATATGTCGAGCTCTGTCCAATTGGACAGGGGGAAAACGCGAATGCTTTCCCCTTTATCAATCCGGGAATTAAAAATATTCCAGAGCTCCGGCCGCTGATTTTTCGGATCCCATTGCCCCAACGAGTCGCGGAAGGAGTAAATTCTTTCTTTCGCTCGAGATTTTTCCTCGTCTCGGCGCGCTCCTCCAAACGCCGCGTCGAAGCCGCCTTCCGCAAGGGCGTCCAAAAGCGATTTCGTTTTGAGCAACCCGCAGCACTTCTGTGTCCCCAACGAGAAGGGATTGGCCCCGGCATCCAGGGCCGACCGATTTTTGTGGACGAGCAGTTCCGCGCCAATTTGCCGCGCGTACGTGTCACGAAACTCGATCATTTCGGGGAATTTGTAGCTGGTGTCGATATGCAGCAGCGGGAACGGAATCTTGCCGGGGAAAAAAGCCTTCTGCGCCAGACGCAGCATCACCGAGGAGTCTTTGCCGATCGAATAGAGCATCACCGGGCGCGCAAATTCAGCCGCCGCCTCGCGAAGAATGTGGATGCTCTCAGCCTCCAGCGCGCTGAGATGATTCATCCGCCGAGGGACAACCGCCGCCCGGCCTCCGCCATGGGAGGAAGGTGAGGCCACTTCAGAAAACGAGACTTGCGATGTTTGCGCCATGGACCTTGTTTAAAAATAAAAAACCCACCTGCCAGGGTTCCCGGCGGTGGGTCAGCTACAATCTTGCAGTAAAAGGCTTCTTACAAAATCAGCTTTTCACTCCTACAAGACACAGCGGCCCTTGCCGTCGTTTGCTGACGACAACAACAGGCAGCGGTCGTAGGAATAAAGCAATTCACAAGCGAAATGATACCGCACACTCTTAGATGTTTCAAATCATCTTTTCGCTTTCCACGTATTAACATTTTCGCTAGCTGAACAAGTAAAATCAACGACTTAGCAGCGGAGACCAACGGGTGCAAACGGGCGCAAAAGGACGGTTTGTGTGCAATTTGCACTCTTTGAACCCCAAGCAGAATCGCCCGATAGGTATATCAGTTTGGTTAAAAAGCTCCCTTATTAGTCAGGGAGAATGTCGCTCCCATGATTCGAACCGAACGACGCCTTGCCGAACGATTCGGCCTCAAAATTCCACTCCGCGTCCGCATTACAAAGCCTGCCGCCCTAGACCACACAGCAGAATCGCTGAATATTTCTACACGAGGCATATACTTTGCAACGGATTTGCCCCTTTCCAATGGCACGCCAGTGCATCTCGTTTTCGAGATGCCAGAAGAAGTCACACATAAGCCCGCGTCCGAATGGCGCTGTACGGGTCATGTAGTCCATGTCGAACCGAAGAGTTTTCCGCAGGGTGCGACTGTTGTAGGCGTGCGGTTTGATTGCTATGAGGTCTTGCCACCTATTCGCCACGCAGTGAAACCAAGTCTCCCAATTGGATGATAGGTTTGCGGCGAACTCCCCTACCAGTGGTAGTTACCAAAGATTTCTCAGTGGCACACTCGGTTCGCTCACGCAACAATTCTCTTGTTTCAGGCATGGGGGAGAAGCTTCTCTGCAGACGCTCATTCGACATGGCGTCAGCTTCGCAGGCTGCTGCGAGCGCAGGGTGGCCGTCTCAGACCGCCGGTTGCACGATTAGGGGAAACACGGCATGCAAAATGCGAGAGTTCACCGGATTGAATATGTTTTTGTTAATTTTAACTTTGGAGCGAGTTCTCAAAGTCGCAGTGTGATGCTAGGTGAGTTTAACTTGCAGCAGAAACCTTCGTATCCCCGGAGGTTCTTCTCGCGGGTCGAGACACGGGTGGACGTTTGGGTCTGTTGGAACTGTAAAGGACGTGAGGAGACATCACGAGTTCGGGATTTGAGCCTGGGTGGCCTGTTTGTCGAGACAGCAAAGTCAACCACGGTGGGTTCGTCGGTTAAAGTTGATTTTCTTGTTCAGGAGGGACGGATAGGGGCTGAGGCCGTCGTGCGGCATGTAAAATCTGGTGGACTAGGATTGAAATTATCGACAGTGGGCAATGAGGACCAGAAACGTCTGAGAGCATTGATAGCAAGGCTTCGCAAGTAACATACTGGCTGCCGGCTACCTAAAAAGCCGACAGGCATGTCAAAAATTGCGACCACTTGCAATGTGTGTTCGTTGAAGATCACAAATTCGGCGTCACTGTGTCATGATAGCTTATAGACGCCCTTCTTCGCCGATTGGATGTCGTCCGTTTCCGACCGCCGGCAAAAGAACGGGAACTCTATCCTTCTCAGCACCGAAAAAGAAGGAAGGAAGTTCAAAATAAATTGCATCCGGCATCTGCGCGTCTGTGTCCAAACATCTAGACTCAAACGAGTTCCGGAACGAGCTACCTCTTTTCTCTCTCCAGAACTAGTCACGAAACCAGCGGAAACCTGTGCGCTGTGTACCTGCGGGAGCGCATTGCCATGGATTCCCTTGTCCACCAAGACGTCCACCAAGACCGCGAAAATCAATGGACTCGATTTCTCCCTCCTGTTGCATGGTGCAGAGCTATTGGAGATCGCGAAGCAAAAAAACAGGTGTTATCGATAAAACAGAACGTTCCCAGAAGGATCAAGTTGTTGCAGAAAATCAAAATCAAGAACGTTGCGGGTCAGCACGAAACAGCCATGCTTTCTACCTGTGGCGAATAACAAGGCATCGTTCAATACTCGTCGTCGCTGATCGCTCTTGTAGCCCTGCAAGCGGGCAAGTGTGCCGGAAAGAATCCCCGCTTCGCGCCAGATATCCGAATCGGTCGGAAGCGTGCGATGCCTTGGCCGCAGCTCGATCACGGCGGTAATTTGTTCGACGATCCCGCGGGTCTGCGCATGTGCGGGGTCAAGTAACCCGCAGGTCGCTGCTAGTTCCGCCTCTGTTACTGGCGAATGCCATGCCTCGGTAGCCCGGAGCATGACCTCCCCACGTTCGGGAAAACGGTTCTGGAGAACATCGATATAAACGGTGGTGTCATAGAGCAGCTTAGCGGGCCGACTACCGGTAGAATCGATGAAAGCAAGTCCTGATTCGGGTCGTGGTCTTAGCGGTGATTGGTGTTTTTCAGGTTTAAGGCGTCTGAGGATGAGCTGAAATTCAGAACTCAAGGTCAGCCTCGCGATTGACGGCCCCACGGCGTGAAAGCAGCCAATCAGCGTAATCGTCAGCAACTGCAATGTTGGCCAAGGCCAACTCGATCAGATCGGTATCGGAAGCAATGCCGGTCCGCTTCTTTGCCCGGGACACTAGGGCCCTAGGCATTCTTCCCCGGACCACTTGAGTCCGCTCGCCCCGCAACAGCCCCTGCTCTTCGGCAATGACCATCGCTTCGCGGAGCTTTCCAGGCTTTCCAGTACCGGAAGGCTTCTGTCCCTTCGTGTTGGCGGATCGCGCAGCCCGTTTCATGATCTTCTCCTGTTGTAGCACAACCTGTGGTCAATTGTAGCACAATCCGGCCTGATTTTGAGAGGTGGCCGCATGTCTGGGAACCGTCAAGGTAAACCTTGCGGGTGCTTCCAAATGTCGGGTATCCGACACGTTAGCGAGATTCCTACAGCCTGTCTGCCCACGACAATACAGCCAACCTTGTAGCGTAAATACCTACTTTCCTTCAGCCGCACTCAGTCCATAGCATATTGAGTAACGAAGCGCACGGCGAGGTTGAGAACCCTCGCTAAATAGACGGGTGCCGCTTCCCTTGCCCTCATTCAACATGTCACCTGTCCCCCCTTCAAGCAAAAATGCCGAACTGGTCGGAAGCGGATCGGCTGCGGCATGCAAAGCTCGTAGATTGAGAGAGGATAAGAATCGGCGATAGGTTGTGAAGGAGCACGCGGGGGAGTCATAGCAACCGCAAATACACGTTCCCCATCAACGTTGCATGATTTAAGGAAGTACTATTTTCAGAAAGCTTCGCCATTGCTTCAATCATGGGTGCCGGCACTTGTGACCGTTTGCCATCGAACGAACCTTTTTCTGGCGTCGGCGACAACCGAAGATAGACGGCTCGGCATAGGAATTTCGTGGATGATTTATATTTAGTAGGCCCAGCGAAACCGCTTGGCTATCTGCCCAGCCATCCCAACGACCGTCGATTTATGAGTACGTAAGAGAACATGCGGCCCGTTGATTCTGTGCGACTTAATTCAGTTTTTGGAGTTTGGAGTTCTTTCCCAAATCTTTCCCAAGCACATTGCTGGATTTTTGCTAGGTTCTGTTGACGTGATCGTAATCCTTCCCCCGGGCTTTGCAACATGCACGTGCGGGACAGATGTGCTTTGCCCCTTCCAATGGCAGGCGCCTCGGAAACCCACACGCCCGCGCGCGTGGGGAATCTTTCGCTCTGAACAATTGTCCCCTGAGTCCCCTGGCCTCGCCTTCGCAGTAACCCCTAAGGGACACCGACAGTGGGAACCTAAAGGGGACTTGATTGCATAACAGTGTCGGCTCCCTCGACCTGAGTACACTTTGGTTGCTTGACGACCAGAGGCTCGGGAGGAAGGAGCCGAACATGATGATAGGCGTAGATTATCACCCGAGCTTTCAGCAGATTGCATTTTTGATAGAAGGAACTGGCGAGTATGAGGAACGACGACTGAACCACAGCGATGGGGAGGCCGAGCAGTTCTATCGAGCCCTGCAGCTGCGAGGAGTCCACGTGCGAGTGGGGATGGAGGCGACCGGATATTCCCGCTGGTTCGAGCGACTGCTAGCAGAGTTGGGTTTTGAGGTGTGGATCGGCGATGCAGCGGAAATCAAAGCCAAGCGCGTCAAGAAGCAAAAGACCGACCGCAAAGATGCGCAACTGCTGCTGAAGCTGATGATGGAAGATCGCTTTCCGCGAATCTGGGTACCGAGTCCGGAAAATCGCGATGTGCGTCAACTGCTTTGGCACCGGCATCGGCTGGTGCAGATGCGCACGCGGATCATGAATCAGCTGCAGGCTCTGGCGATGAACGAGGGCCGGCGCTGGAAATCCAAACTGTGGAGCGAACAGGGACGGGCAGAACTGGAGAAGCTCACGTTGGCTCCCTGGGCCAGTCGGCGCCGACACGAGTTGTTGGAACTGCTGGACCGCATGAATCCGACCATCGAGGAGTTAACCGCAGCCGCGGAGCAGGAAGCTAGGAAACGGCCCGAGGCGTTGCGGCTGATGACGCATCCTGGCGTGGGGCCACTTACGGCGCTCGCCTACGTGTTGATCATTGGAACTCCGAGTCGCTTTCATCGTGGCAAGCAGATCGGCAACTACGTGGGGATGATCCCCAGCGAGGACTCCAGTGGCGGCAAGCAACGGCTAGGGCACATCAGCAAGCAAGGCAACTCCTTGTTGCGCTTCTTGCTGGTGGAGGCTGCTCAAGCAGCTGCGCGGAACAATCCGGACTGGCGACGTCGATACATTCACCTGGCGATGCGTCGACACAAAAGCATTGCCAAGGTAGCGATGGGGCGCAGGCTGGGAGTCCGCTTGTACTGGATGTGGCGAAATGGCTG
>Ga0209131_1002746_pt1 | contig 11871 bp, 10 predicted proteins | sample GraSoi_2013_40cm_FD_185826 | JGI IMG/M metagenome (GOLD analysis project Ga0209131, IMG submission 185826) | Grasslands soil microbial communities from the Angelo Coastal Reserve, California, USA - Sample 9_17_2013_40cm (SPAdes) (version 2) | ecosystem: Environmental > Terrestrial > Soil >...
AAGCCCCCGCCGCCGAGGGCGAGCCGGCCGCCGCCATAGCGCTCGTGCATGAGACGGCTCCAGCGCAGCAGCACCTCCTCGAGCAGCCGTTGCGCGCCGCCCGCGACCCAGTCGAAGCGGAGGCCGACCATGGCGCGCAGCAGGAGCTGGTAGCGCTCGCCCGCGGCGCGCCAGCGGAAGCGGGCGGGCCGGCCGTCCTCGAGATCGAAGACCTCGCGCAGGGCTGCCTCCGCCCGCGCCGCGTACTTCTCCGGCGCGTACGGGGCCATGCCCATCACCTTGTACTCGTGCTCGCCGAACTTCATGCCCATCGCGAGCGTGACGAACGAGTAGAAGGCGCCCACCGAGCCCGGCGCGCTCGGCGTGGCCTCGTGCCGATCGAGGGCCAGGCCCCGTCCGGTGGAGGCGGTCGCGCAGAGCCCGTCCCCGGAGTTGTCGTTGGTCAGCACGAGCGCGTCGCGGCCCGCGAAGCCCGAGCCCCAGTAGGCGGCCGCCGCGTGGCAGGTGTGGTGGTCGAGGCACACGATGCGGTCGGACGCGAAGCCCAGATGCTCCGTGACGAAACCCAGCCGCTCACGCTGGGAGATGCCGAACTTCCCGCGCGAGGCGTCGATGAGGCCGAACTTGGCGCCCCACTTCCGCACCTTCTTCTCGAAGGTGCGACGCCGGGAGGGCCACGAGACCCCGTAGTACTCCTTCACGTAGCTCTCGTCGTGCATCACCCGGTTCAGCCACTCCCGGGAGGCCGCGCGGGCGCCCGCGAGGGCCACCACGTCGATCTCCTGGGGGGTGATCGCCAGCTCGCGCAGGAGGGCGTCGATCGCGCGCCGCGGGTACCCGGCATCGTTCTTCAGCCGGCTGAAGCGCTCTTCCGAGGCGCAGCCGATGACGCGGCCGTCTCGCAGGACGGCGGCGGTCGCACAGTGGGTCTCGTTGATGCCGAGGACGATCATGTCCCCGGTAGTATACCGCCCAGCCCTCTACGCCCCCACCGACTCCGCGAGCCAGCGCGCGGTGCGCAGGAGACGTCCGTCGCCGTGGCGCGGACCCACGAGCTGCACGCCCAGCGGGAGGCCGTTGGCGCCCTGGAGCAGCGGGAGGCTCACCGAGGGCAGGCCGAGCATGGTCCAGAGCGTGCAGAAGGTCGGCTCGCCGGTGGACTCGAGCCCGGCCGGCGCCGTTCCGTCCACCGCGGGCGTCAGGATCGCGTCGTAACGCTGCTCGAACAATTCGGTGAACGTGGCCATGAGCGGGCCCGCCGCGGCTCTCGCCGCGAGGTACTCGGGCGCGCGCACCGCGTGCCCGGCCTCGATGCGCCCACGCAGCGACGCCGACAGCCGGTCACGCCCGGTCTCCCATTCACGCCGGAGATTGACCGCCACCTCGGCGTCCATGATCACGCGGTGCCACTCGGCCAGCTCGTCCGCGCTCTCGCTCAGCTCGAACTCTTCCACGCGCCCGCCCAGGTGCTCCACCACCTCGCCGATCGCCGCCCGCGCGTCCTCGGCGATCCGGTCCCATCGCCCGGACCGGAAAAACCCGAATCGCGGCTCGGCCGGCGGCTCCTCCATCGCGAGGGCCCGGTAGGGGCCCCGTCCGCGCGGGCGGGTGTCGGGATCGCGCTCGTCGAAGCCGGCGACCTCCTCGAGCAGGAGCCCCAGATCCTCGACGGTCCGGGCGAAGAGGCCCACGTGGTCGAGGCTGCGCGAGAGCTGGAACATCCCATGCCGCGATACGAGCCCGTGCGTGGGCTTGAGGGCATAGATCCCGCAGTAGGACCCCGGCCGGATCGTGGATCCGCCGGTCTGGCTCCCGAGCGAGAGCGGCACCATCCCCGCGGCCACCGCTGCCGCCGACCCGCTGGACGATCCGCCGGGCGTGTGTCCGGGGTTGTGCGGGTTCCGCGTCTTGCCGGCGGTCCGCGTGGCGAACTCGGTGGTGACCGTCTTGCCCATGATTATCGCCCCGGCCGCCCGCAGCCGCTCCACCACCGCCGCATCCCGCGAGGGCGTCCGCCCCGCATGCAGCACCGATCCGTTCTCGGTCGGCATGTCCCCCGTATCGATGATGTCCTTCAGCCCCACCGGCACCCCGTGCAGCCCGCCTAGCGGCCGGCCCGATAACCTCCATTCATCCGAAGCCTTGGCCTGGGTCAGCGCATACTCCGGATCCAGGTAGATCCACGCCTCCACTCGAGGCTCCGTCTCGCGGATCCGCCCCAGACAGCTCTCCACCACCTCGACCGAGCTGGCCTTTCCCGCCCGGATCAGTCCAGCCACCTCGGCCGCCGACATCTCCCAGATCTCCCGAGTCCCCATGGCGCCGCAGTATACGTTCAACCCCACCCCAGAAAAATCAGAGCGGCCGAAGCGCTCCTACATAGAAACCAGGCAGGGCATGCCTGCATCCGGAGCCGGCCGGCTGTAATGGTTGCCGCCGACGGGAGGCTGGAGAGGGCCGGGGTGGGGTGGTGGGGTACTCTGACCCGTTCCCTCCGGGGATCGCTTCGCCTCACCAACCCAGATTGGGAACTCCCCGGGCTCAGGTATGGAAACAGCGGGTCGTGGTCAGATGCCCCCGCCACCCCACCCCGGCCCTCTCCGGCCGCGGACCACGCACCAGCAGCCCCCAGCTAGTTCCCGTACAGGAAGTTAGGCAGCCAGAGCGTCATGCCGGGCCAGATGTACATGAACGCCAAGCAGATCAGCACGATGACCATGTACGGCATCATCCCCGCAAAGATCTGGTTGAGCGTCACATGCTTCGGCGCCACCCCCTTGAGGTAGAACGCCGACATCGCCACCGGCGGCGACAGGAACGCGGCCTGGAGGTTCACCGCGACCATCGTCCCGAACAGGATCGGATCGATGTCGAAGTGGCTCAGCAGGGGGATGAAGATCGGGCAGAAGATCACGATGATCTCGGTCCACTCCAGCGGCCAGCCGAGCAGGAAGATCAGGACCTGCGCGACGAACAAGAATCCGAGGGGCGAGAGATTCATGCTGAGCACCCACCGCTCGATCAGGGACTGGCCGCCGTGCAGGGCGAACACCGCCGAGAAGAGGGCGGAGCCCACGAAGAGCCAGCACACCATCGCGGTGGTCTTGGCGGTGAGGAACGTGGACTGCTTGAGGTTCTCGCGCAGCTCCTTCGAGTCGCGCAGGTGCAAGAGCCCCGGAATGACCGTCCCGATGAACGTGCCTCCGATCGAGGCGGCCACCAGCATGGACATCCAGGGCTCGTTCTCGTACCACCCGAGCGCGAACCCCACGATGGCGCCCACGAGGCTCCACCACAGGACTTCCTTCCGGAACTTGGCCAGCACCGCGAGGTAGAGTGCGCCGAGCGCCCCGATCGCCGCCGACTCGGTGGCGGTGCAGATGCCGAACAGGATGACCGCGAGCACCACCACCGTGAGCACTCCCAGCGGTACCACCGAGGCGATCAGCTGCTTGAGGATCTCGAGCTGCTCGCCGTCCATCCGCCAGAAGTAGAACAGGAGGATCAGGCCGAACAGGGCGGAGATTCCCCAGAACCAGGCGAAGAAGCGCTCGGGCACCTTGCTCACCGCGGGTCCGGTGGGCACCTCCCGCACCGAGGTCATCTCCTCCGGCGGCCCCTCGCTCGCCCGCGCGGTCGGCGAGGACCCCGACTCCTCGGCCGCGCCGAGCTCCTGCGGTTGCTCCTCCTTCTCGGATGACGCCGAGCCCAGCGCCTGGGGCTGCTCTTCCTTCGCGGCGGGCTTCGCGGGCGGGGCGACCGCGGCCACCGACGGCGCGGCGGGCGCCGCCACCACGACCTCCGGCGCGTTGTAGACCACCACGTACCACCACGTGGCGCCGAGGGTCCCGGCGGTGAGCACCACCGGGACCGCGATCGCGGCCACGTTGGCCACGACCATGCGGTAGCCCGCGGAGGCGGCCAGGCGCGGCTTCACGAGCGCGGCGAGCAGCCCGGGCACGATCCGCCGCTTCGGCCCGCGCTCGAGCTGCTGCAGGGCCTCGGGCACCGCGACCCGGTACTCGCTGGGCGCGAGCTTGGGCGCGATCTTCGGATTGATGATCGCCCAGCCGAGGATGTAGATGAGGTAGAGGAAGGTCAGGAAGAAGCCGGGCAGCATCGCGGCCGCGTACAGCTTGACGATGGATTGCCCGGCCACCGCCGCGTACACGATCAGCATGACCGAGGGCGGGATGAGGATGCCGAGCGTCCCGCCCGCGGTGATGGCCCCGGAAGCCAGCTTGATGTCGTAGCCCGCCTTCAGCATCGGCCGCAGCGCGATGACGCCCATCAGGACCACCACCGCCCCCACGATGCCGGAGGCGATGCCCCAGAACGCGCACACCAGCAGCGTGGTCACCGCCAGGGAGGCGGGCACCCGCCGGAACGCGAGCTGGACGCTGTGGAACATGCGGTCCACCAGCGCCGCCCGTTCCATCACGTATCCCATGAAGACGAACAGGGGCACCGAGAGCAGGGTGTCGTTGGTCATCACCCCGTAGGTCCGCTGCGCGATCAGGTCGAACACCCGGTTGTCGTACCAGTGGGCCCCGGGGATCCAGAACGCGAGGAAGCCGAACGCCATCCCGAGGCCCATGAGGGTGAACGCGGTGGGGTAGCCCATCATGATCGCGACCACGATCAGGCCCAGCATGAGGAGGCCGAAGGACGGATCGCTCACGGTCGCTTCTCGTCCTCGCGGATCGCCTTCTCGTGCACCACGCCCTCCTCCATCACGCTCCGGTGGCGCGCGGCCTCGTCGATCGCCTTGGCGCCCTCCATGGCGGCCCGGCGCGAGTCCTCGTCCACGTACTGGCTGTGGCCGAGCTGGGTGTCGATGACGTCGATCTCCTCGACGTCCTCCAGGCGCGGCGGCCACGCCCCGATGCGGAGGCAGACCAGGCACCGGACGATCTCGGCGAGGCCCTGCAGCATGACCAGCACGCCCGCCACCGGGATCACCGTCTTGAAGTGGTAGATCGGCGGTCCCTCCGCGGTGACGGTGGAGTGCTCGCCGATACGCCAGGAGTCGGCCGCGTAGCCGCCCCCCGCGTAGATGAGCCCGAGCATGCACGGCATGAAGAACAGCAGGTAGAGGGTGAGGTCGAGCGCGGCCTGGCCGCGCGGCTTCATGTAGATGTAGATGAAGTCGGCGCGCACGTGGCCGGCCTGGGCCAGGGTGTAGGCCCCGCACATCATGAACAGGGTGCCGTACAGCATGTTGTTGAAGTCGAACATCCACGCGGTAGGGGCGTTGAGGATGTAGCGCTTGAACACCTCGATCGACACCACGAATGTGAGGGCGACGATCAGCCAGGCGAAGGCCTTGCCGGACCAGTAGCTGATCTGGTCGATGGCGTGGATGAAGCGCTGCGCGGTCATGGATTCACCGGCCGGACACGAAGCAGGCCGGTCACCCGGCAAGAGCCGGCCGACCGGCCTGTTCGATGGTCACGGACCGGCTAGCTCTTCTTCGCCGCGGGCTTGTTGAAGTAGTGGTTGTAGGCCATCCGGCGGCTGACGTTGGTGTCGAGGTCCCACTTCACGGTCCGGGCCGCGAACACGCGCTGCGACTCCGAGATCTCCTTGAAGATCGGGTTGTCGGCGGCCTTCTTGTCGGCGGCCGTGTCGTAGGCCTCGAGCTGCTTCTGCAGCACCGAATCCGGGGTCTTGTAGAACCGGACCTTGTCCTTGGTCTGGAGCTCGATGTAGTCCTTCGAGTAGCGGTCGATCGCCTTCCAGGACAGGTCGGCGGACGCGGCCTCCACCCCGTTCTCGATGATCGACTTCATCTTGTCGGGGAGCGCGTCGAACTTGGTCTTGTTGAACATGATCTCGAACTGCTCGGCGTTCTGGTGATAGCTCTGCAACATGCAGACCTTCGACACGTCCGCGAACCCGAGGGTGCGGTCGGAGCTCGCGTTGTTGAACTCGGCCGCGTCGAGGAGGCCTCGGTCCATCGCCGGGACGATCTCGCCGCCCGGCAGAGCGTTGACCGCCGCGCCCAGCGCGGTGAACACGTCGATCGAGATGCCGACGGTGCGGTACTTGAGCCCCTTGAAGTCCTCGGCCTTGGTCACCGGCTTCTTGAACCAGCCGAGGGGCTGCGTGGTCATCGGCCCGTAAGGGAACGAGACCACGTTGGCGTTGATCGACTTGTAGAGCTTGTCGAGGAGCGCCTTGCCCCCCCCGTACTTGTGCCAGGACAGCAGCATGTTGGAGTCCATGCCGTACGCGGGCCCGGAGCCCCAGAGCGCCAGCGCGGTCTGCTTGCCGTAGTGGTACACGAGCACCCCGTGGCCGCCGTCGAGCGTGCCCTTCGAGACCGCGTCGAGCAGGCCGAAGGCGGGCACCACCGCGCCCGCGGGCAGTACCTCGATCTTGAGATCGCCGCCGGTCATGTCGTTGACCTTCTTGGCGAAGTCGTTGGCGTACTCGTGGAAGATGTCCTTGGCCGGCCACGTGGACTGCCAGCGCATGGAGATGGGACCCTGTGCCTTGGCGACCATGGGGAAGCCGAGCGTCGCCACGCCCGCGGCCGCCGCGCCCTTCAGGAACCGGCGGCGCGGAGCCTCGACTGGTGTCTGCTGGTTGCTCATCGGTCGTCTCCTTTGACGAAGGATGGATCGTGGAATGGACAGAATTTTACCCTGTCCTACCCGCCGCCTGACAACATGTTTGCACAACCAACCGGGAACGCCGTCCGGGGGTTCCCCGCGCCGCCCTACCGGCCCGGCACGGGCTCGAGCGTGACCATCACCCGGTCCTGGCCTCGCCGCACGATCAGGGGCAGCGGCCCATCCGGGCCGGCCGCGAGCAGGGCCTCGCGGACCGCGTCGAGCGTGACCACCGGCCGGCCGTTGACCTCGGTGAGCACGTCGCCCACCTGGAGCCCGGCCCGCTCCGCGCGGCTGCGCGGCAGGACCGCGGCCACCGAGGGCGTCGCGGGCGGGCGCGCGCCTCCCAGCTCGGGCTGGCCCTCGGGGTCACGCACCAGGAACCCGTACTCGGCGGCCACCCGCTCGGCCGCGACCGCGTCCGGCATCGCCCCGACCTTGACCTGCACCGGCCGCCGGCCCTCCTCGCGTCGCAGCACCGTGAGCTTCACGCTGTCGCCCACCGCGGTGGAGGCGATCGCGCGCTGCAGGCTCCGCGTGTCCACCACCGGGCGGTCGCTGAACGCGACGACCAGATCGCCGGTGCGCAGGCCGGCGGCCGCCGCGGGTGTCTCGTTGATCACCTCGACGATCACCGCCCCGAAACCCTCGCGCAGGCCGAACCGCTGGGAGATCTCCTCCATCTCCTGCTCGGACAGGTCGCGGATGCGCACGCCGAGCCATCCCCAGCGGGTGGCCGCCTCCGCGGCGGGCGCGAGCAGCGCCAGGGCCAGGAGCAGCGCCGCCATCCCGTGCCTCACGCGCGCCCGCCTTCTCCGGTGATCTGGCTCAGCAGGGCGTCCAGCGCGTCGACGAGCCGCTCGAGCCGCCGCTCGACGTCGAGCTCCTCCAGGAGGGCCTGACGGGTCGGCGGCGTCGGGATCAGCGCGGACGCCACCTGGTCGCAGAGCTCGGCCGGCTGATCGAGCCCCTCCATCATGGTCTGGAGGTCCTCGCTCGACCGGCCCAGGGCGGAGAGGATCTGCCGGCAGCGGGCCTTGACCCGGGTGGACAGCACGGCCACCGCCGCGCCGTCGGCGCCGGTCTCGGCGAGCGGGGTGGCCGCCACCATCCGGTAGAGCGTGTCGGTCGGCAGCTCGCGATCGATGCGCACCCGCCCCTCGCCCCGCAGGAGCAGGTTGAAGCGGCCCGACGCGAGCCGCTCCCACTGCACGATGCGCCCCACCCCGCAGACCGCGTGGACGGCCGGCTTGCCCTCGTAGCTCGCCTCGTAGCCGGGCAGCAGGCCGACCACCGCGAGACGCCGGTCGCGCGACAGGCAGTCCGTGATCATGGCCCGGTAACGCGCCTCGAAGATGTGCAGCGGCAGCATCGTGTGCGGGAAGAACGTGAGGTCCGGCAGCGGAAAGATCGGGAGCGAGACCTGGGCCGGCATCGGGTAGACGCGTTGGCGACCTACCCGATGCTGGGGAGCTTGAGCGCGGCCACCGCGTCCACCCGCGCGACCGCGGCGGCCGCGATCGCGCGGAAGGCCTGGGCCTGGGCCGACTCGGGGCGCCCGACCGTGATCGGCACGCCCGCGTCGCCGCCCTCGCGCGTCTCCATCTCGAGCGGGATCTGCCCGAGCAGCGGCACGCCGAACTCGTCGGCCACGCGCTGCCCCCCGCCCTCCCCGAAGATGCCGTAGCGGCGCCCGGTGTCCGGCGCGATGAAGTAGCTCATGTTCTCCACGATGCCGAGGATCGGCACGTTCAGCTTCCGGAACATGCCGAGCGCCTTGCGCACGTCGAGCAGGGCGACGTCCTGCGGCGTCGTCACCATGACCACGCCGGAGAGCGGCACGACCTGCGAGAGCGAGAGCTGCGCGTCGCCGGTGCCCGGCGGCATGTCGAAGACGAGGTAGTCGAGCGGGCCCCAGTTGACGTCGCGCAGGAACTGCTGCACCGCCGAGTGGATCATCGGGCCGCGCCACACCAGCGCCTCCCGCTCCGCCACCAGGAGGCCGATGGACATGATCTTGATGCCGTGGGCCTCGACCGGGATGATCTTGTTCTCGAACATGCCCGGCTTGCCCTTGGCTCCCATCATCAGCGGGACATCGGGGCCGTAGACGTCCACGTCCACCAGCCCGACCTCCGCGCCCGACTGCTTGAGCGCCAGCGCCAGGTTCACCGCCACCGTGGACTTGCCCACGCCGCCCTTGCCCGAGGACACCGCGATCGTGTGCTTCACCTGGGGGATGAAGTCGGTGGCCGCGGGGGCGCCCGGCGCCCCGTGGGCATGGCCCTGGGCCGGCGGCGCCTGAGGCCGCCCGGCGCCGGCCGCCGAGCCCATCTTCACGCTCACGCGGCTCACGCCGGGAAGCTGGGAGATCGCCTTCGAGGCGCTGCTGTGGAGCGCGGCCTTCGTCGCGGGCGACTGCCCGGCGAAGGCCAGGGTGAAGGAGACCTCCGCATCGTGAACGTGGAGCTCCTTCACCAGCCCGAGGCTCACGATGTCCTGGCCCTGGTCCGGATCCCGCACGGCGCGGAGCGCAGCGAGCACGGCATTCTCGGTGGGTGTCGTCATGGGTATGGGCGCAGTATAGGGGCCAAGTGGGGCGCCGTCAACGAGCGGACCCTCACCTGGTGCGGTCCAAGCCCTTGGAGAACTTGAAAAATCGGGACGGAACTGCTACAACGTTCAGGTGCTCGGTCCCGACGACTTCCGCCGCGTGATGAGTCATTTCGCCACCGGAGTCACCATCATCACCGCGTGGGATGCCGACAAGCGGCCGACCGGGCTCACCGCCAGCTCGTTCACCTCCGTGTCGCTGCATCCACCCCTGATCCTGGTCTGCGTATCTCAGAAGGCCCAGAGCTACCCGGCGATCAAGGCGGCCGGCCGCTTCGCGGTCAACGTCCTGGCCCAGGGGCAGGAGGCCGCGTCGCGGCGCTTCGCCACGTCGACTCCCGCGCCCAGCGAGGAGAAATTCGCGGGGCTCGAATACCGGCCCGGGCAGCTCGGCCTCCCGGTGTTGCCGGACGCCCTGGCCCGGCTCGAGTGCACGGTGGTGCACGCCTACCCCGGCGGCGATCACATGATCTTCGTGGCCCAGGTCGAGTCCGGGGAGTGGACCGACGACGCGGGCAGGGAGCCGCTCCTGTACTTCCGCGGCAGATACTCGCGGCTGCATACTTGAGCTAGGGAGGATCCTCGCATGTCCGTGCCGCTTTCCCGGCCCCCTGTCGACGACGAGATCAAGGCCGCGGTCCTGGCCGCGATCGACTCGCGACAGTACATCCTGGGACCGGAGTCGAAGGCCTTCGAGCAGGAGTTCGCCCGGTACACCGGGAGCAAGCACGCGGTGCTCACGAGCAGCGCGACCGCCGCGATCTGGATGGCGCTCAAGGCGTTCGGGGTCAAGGCCGACGACGAGGTGCTCGTGCCGTCGCACACCGCGTTCCCCACCGTGGAGGCGGTCTGCTTCGCGGGCGCGGCGCCGATCTTCGTGGACGTGGACGACTCCTACACGGTGGATCTCGAGGACGCGGCCGCGAAGGTGTCGGCCCGCACGGTGGGCTTCGTGCCGGTGCACCTCTACGGCCATCCCGCGGACCTCGACGGCATCCGGCGCCTGTGCGCGGAGCGCAGCCTGTGGCTGCTCGAGGACTGCGCGCAGGCGCACGGGGCCGCCTGGCAGGGACGCAAGGTCGGCAGCTTCGGCCGCGCGGGCGTGTTCTCGTTCTATCCGTCCAAGAACCTGACCGTGATGGGCGACGGGGGCCTGCTCGTCACCGACGACGACGACGTGGCCGCGCGCTGCCGGCGGCTCCGCGACCACGGCCGCCTCAACAAGGACGTGCATTCCGAGATCGGCTTCAACCTGCGCTTCAACGACATCCAGGCCGCGATCGGCCGCGTGCTCCTGCGGCGGCTCGACGCGATGAACGATCACCGCCGTCTCCTCGCCGCACGCTACCGGCACGGGCTCGCGGGCCTGCCGCTGGTCCTGCCCACGGAAGCGGCCGGGGCGCACCACGTCTACCACCTCTACGTGGTCCGCACGCCCGAGCGGGACGCGCTCGCCAAGTTCCTCAAGGAGCGCGGCATCGCCACCGGCATCCACTACCCGGTCGCGAGCCACCAGCAGCCCGCGGTGGAGTCGTTCGATCCGCCCGCCCTCCCCCGGACGGAGCGCTTCGTGAAGGAGATCCTGACGCTGCCGATCTCGGCCGGCCATACCGAGGCCGAGGTGGACGAGGTCATCGCGGCGGTGAGGGAGTTCTTCCACGCCCGGTGAGCGGCCGGCGCTGACCGGGACCGCGTGAGCCGCGCGTGAACATTCTCCAGCTCTATCCGAAGTCGGACTTCTTCACCGGCGCGGCCATCCAGCTCCGCGATCTCGCGCTGGGGCTGGCCGGGCGCGGCCACCACGTGGTGGTGGCGACGCGCCCGAACGAGCACTGGGGCCGCGCGTGCGCCGCCGCCAACGTCGAGCACGCGGCGGTCCCGATGCGGAGCGGCATCGATCTTCCCTCCGCGTGGGCGCTCGCCCGGCTCATCCGCGAGCACGAGATCGAGATCGTACACTGCCAGAAGGGACGCGCCCGGACCCTGGCCATGCTCGCCGGACTCACGGTGCGGATCCCGGTCCTCGTGCTCAATCGCGGGGTGAGCTTCCCCCTCGACCGCTGGAACCGCCTCGACAAGCGCATCCAGACCTTCATGCTGGCGCAGATGAAGACCTACGAGGACAAGATGTGGACCACGCTCAAGAAGGCGACCTCCGAGGCCGACAACTGCAACACCGGCAAGCAGCCCTGCACCATGGGCAAGATGGCCAACATCACCATCATTCCGGTCAAGCCGGCCGAAGCCGAGCAGCACAAGAAGCTGGTCGAGACCGGGGTGCTCGCCGGCTGGGCCAAGCGCTGCGGCGCCGAGTGCACCCGCGAGTGGAACGACACGGTCGGCAAGGCATTGAACCTCAGAGCGCCCGTCCAGTAGCTTGATGGAGCGCCTGCAGGAAGTCGCTGCGCAGGTTGCGCGCGGCGGGGCGATCGTCGGCGGCGCGCTGCTGCTCGTCGCCGCGATCACGATCTGCGTCGACATCTTCCTGCGCTACACCTTCTCGCTCACGATCGGCGGCGCGGACGACCTCTCGGGCTATGCGCTCGCGATCTCGAGCGCCTGGGGCTTCTCGGCGGCGCTGCTCAGCCGCTCGCACATCCGCATCGACACCGTCTATGTGAGGGTCAAAAGCAGAGTGGCT
>Ga0209131_1002747_pt1 | contig 11871 bp, 13 predicted proteins | sample GraSoi_2013_40cm_FD_185826 | JGI IMG/M metagenome (GOLD analysis project Ga0209131, IMG submission 185826) | Grasslands soil microbial communities from the Angelo Coastal Reserve, California, USA - Sample 9_17_2013_40cm (SPAdes) (version 2) | ecosystem: Environmental > Terrestrial > Soil >...
TTTCACCTTGGGGCCTGGACAACAGAATTCCTCTTGCATCCTCCATCCCCGGCACGATTTCGACCTCAGGGCCGGCAACGACCTATCCGGGCGGATTCTCAGCCACGCTCGGAACGGCATGCACGAACTGCTTTGCGATTCCGGTGGGAACAGGACGGGCTTTCAATCCGATCAATGGCGGCATCGGTCCCACGGCACCGTTCAGCGCTTCGACCCTGAATTGGACGACTTTCAACGTCGCGGGCAACATTGGCACCAATGGCACGCGCAACGAATTCGATCCCTATTCGATCGCCTGGTACGACGCGGCGATGCAGCGCAATGCTGCCGTGGCGACCTTCGATCAGCGCCTGACGCGCAACGTCACGGCCTATGGCTCGGGTTTCTACAGCAACCGCCGCTCGGAATTTAAGAACCCGGCGAATTTGAGTCCCAATTCGACAAATCTGCTTTCGATCGCGGTGCCGACTTTCAATCCCTATTACCCGACGAGCGGCGCGCCGAACAATTTGCGCGTCAATTACAACATGACGGTCGAGAAGCCGTCATTCAGCCAGGCCTATGAGCTGGCGGAGCGCTACAATTTCGGACTGCGCATAGACCTTCCGGGCAATTGGACCGCAGACATCTATTACAGCCAGACCTACGACACGAGTTTCGCGCTCGCCAACGCCGTCAACAAGAACGCTGTCTCCGCCGCTCTCGGCTGGACTATTGCGTCGATCGCCGGAACCGGCACCTCGCCCGGCATCGCCACCTGGACCAAGCCCGCGACGGTGCCTTACCTCAATCTGTTCTGCGATCCCACCAGTTTTGCCTGCAACTCGCAGAACTCCCTGAACTATGTCACGGCCTATCGGAATCTGTGGGAGAATTTCTGGATCAATGAAAAAGGCATAAAGGCGGACGGCCCGCTCTTCGATTTGCCGGGAGGCCAGGTGAAGGCTGCGATCGGCGCGAATTACACCAGCTCGACCTTCCTCAACCGGACAATCGATTATACCGGCGCGCCCAACCTCATCGCACCCATTCTGTTCGATCCGCAACACCGTCAAGTCTGGGCGATATTTACACAGCTGAATGTGCCGATCATCGGCGAGGCGAATGCACTGCCCGGCATCAGGCGCCTGGAATTGGAAGGCTCGTGGCGCCACGACCAGTACAGCGATGTCGGTGGCACGAGCAATCCGAAGGTGGCGTTCAACTGGAACGTTTCCGAAGATGCCGGCCTGACCATTCGAGGCACGTGGGGCACGTCGTTCCGCGCGCCCAATTTCGGCGAAACGTCACCCCTGGCCAACAACAACGTCCAGGGCTGGAACATGCCAGCGATCTTCGCGCAGTCCGCCAATATCACCATCGACTGCGCTGCAGAGCCCGGCTCGGTCGCTTATAGACTCAGTCATCCCGCGGTCGGTCCCGCGATCGCCTGCGCGTCCATCCCGGGTGGCTTGTCCTTCAATGGCGGCGCCGGCTCGCCGCAGATCGCCGGCTGGCGCGATCTGGTCAACACGGCGGGCAAGGTTCTGAAACCCGAACAGGCGACGAACTGGGCCATCGGCGCGGAAGTCGCTCCCACGGCGTTCCTGCAGGGCCTCGACGTTCAGGCCACGTGGTACAGCGTCAAGATCAACGGGGTGCTCACGAGCTTCGGCAATCCCACCTCGCAAGCCTTTAACGCGGGGTCGAACGGCTTTGCCTATATAGTGCCGACCGATCTTTTCGGCGTGAACCCGGCTTGCAACAACAATTTGACGCCGACCAGCTGTCCGGAATTCGAGAACATGGTGGCGAAAATGCTCGCCAACCCGCGAAATCCGGTCCCGATCGCGGCGCTGACGAACATTCAGTGGCTGAACGACGGCGGCACCTTCAATCAAGGCTGGCTGAAGGTGGAAGGCATCGACTGGACGGCCAGCTATGACTGGGACATGGGCAATCTTGGCGCCTTTGATGCCGGTATCGTCGGCACCTATTATCTGCACCAATTGTCGCAGACTTTCCCCACCGATCCGATCCTCGATCAGTTCCACACCACTTTGCAGCCGGTAGGCGGTGTTGCCCAGAACGGCGTTGTCTCAAGCGCCCCGAGAATGCGCTACCGCGCGCGGCTGGGCTGGAGCAACGGCGCGTGGAGCGTGACCGGTTTCATGGATTACACGTCGCACTTCTTCCACACCCAGTCCGCGCCGGCGATGGCGAACTTCCAGTGTGCCGCGGCGGGCGGCACGCTGCCAGGCGGCACGTTCCCTTGCTCCATCACCAACTACACCAATGTCGAGCCGTCGCAATACACCTTCGATCTGTCACTGGGATATGACACCGGCGATACTCCGGCCAATGATTATCTGAAGCACCTCGGCATCCAGATCGTGATTCAGAATCTGTTGGATAAGCAACCCGCATTCGAATACCGAACCAGCACCGGTGGCGGGAATCCGGCAGCCTTCGACATCCTGAAAAGTGACCAGGGGCGAACGATTTCGTTCATCCTGACCAAGACCTGGTAGTCGACTCGCTTTGAATAGGGCTGCGATGTGAAAGCATCGCGGCCCTTTCTATTGCCGGTCAGAAATCCGGTTTGTCTGCTTGCGGGATCGGAAACAGGTTCTGCTGGAAGTGATCGTCGTTGTTCTCGGAGCAGACAACTTCGATCATCGGCAGGTCCACCTTGAACCAGCGCTTGGACAAAGTGATTGGCGCGTTGAAGGTATCGGGATCCTCGAGGTTGACCACCGCCGTCAGGGACTTTCCGTCCTTGCCGATGGTGAAGCGCTCGACGACATGCAGTTTTTCGCTGTGCGGCGTGCGGAAATTGTCAATGTAGCTGTTCTTCTGCGTCGAAAGCCCGATCGTGTCGACGACCAGCGTGTCGCCGTTCTCATAATGGCCGATGGATTCGCCGAACCAGGACGGCTTTACCTTGGGCGAATGTTTGTCGGTGAGGAAGATGCGGCGCACCATGTGGTCGCGCTGCCAGATCATCCAGACCTCTTTGGGCGTCTGAATCGCATAGAAGGGCTCGAACGGATAAAGCAGTTGGCCGGGAACGCCGCCGGGCCAGCAGCGCGATTGAGCCGTGAAGGGAATCTCTCTCTTGCCGCTGAGCACCTCCTGATTGGTGGCCTCGATCTGGGCAGCCGCCCACGGCTTCAGAATGGGGTCCTTGGTGTTGGTAATGCGGACCGTGACCTGCCTGTGTGTTCGGTTGCCATCGGCGTTGTTCACAAACGGATAGGCCGGGTTCTCCCTGATGGGGCCGTGACCGGAGCCCGGCGGCGGGTCCTCCCAATCCTCCTCGTTCTGCTGCCAGCCGAAATCTATCGAAGCGAATTTGGGAATCGAATCTTTCGCAGGCGCCTGGGCGAACGCCGCCGGCATGAGAGCGACGGCAAGCAGGCCAGAAAACATCCCGCCCATGACGGCGCCTAGCCGCAATTTCGATCTATTCACTGCGAAGCGAGCCATAGGCTGCTACTCCTGTTCGGCGAACCGGATCACAAGCGTGAGAGTAAATCACGGACCTCCGATGGCCAACCTCCGGGCACGATGATGGCCTACCTTCGCATTGAGTCAAAAACAATTCAAACTGACGCGTGGCGCTAAAACAAAATGACGGGAAATCGTCGCCGCGCGATTTCGGGTTTCGACGCTCATGGGGCATAATTCGCGCCGATGCAGGCTTTATGCGTAAGGGTGGTGGATGGCGAATGCGATTGAAGAGCTTGAGAAAAAGATTCCTCTCCTCGCCGAGGATGAGAAACGCGAGCTCACCTCCCAAGTACAACGCCTGATCGACCACATCATGAAAGATGTGCGGGTGGGCGCCCAGCATTTGGAGGGGCGGACGTCGCGCTACCGTGAAGCATGGGGGCTGATCGTCGAAAGGCGGCGGATGATGTTGCGCGATCTGGAGCGGATCCGCGCGATGCTGGATTAGGCCGCCACGGAGCTAATCCTCCTCACACAGGGCGATGCGGGCAAAGCCGGATTCTTCGGTGAAGACATAGGCCTGAAGTGTGAAGCCGGATTCGTCCGAGCCTCCCGCAATCAACCAGAGAAAATCATCCTCCAAAGCCTGCGCGCGGTCTGTCGCGGAGGGTTCGGGCGGGCCTGCCGGATGAGAATGAAAACAACCGATGATGCGGGTTTCGCCGCTTCGCAGCGCCCGCATCAGGTCGAACTGCCTTTGCGGATCGATCAGGAAGCGGCGCGCCGGGTCCTCGGACACATTCGCCGCCTCGTGCAGAGCCGTCGCGCGCCAGCCACCCTCGATGCGGGCGCCTTCGATCAGCCCGCAGCATTCCAGCGGAAAGGCGCGTGCCGCCGCGCCGAGCAGCTGCGCGGCCAGTTCGTCCGACAGATAAAGCGCGCGTTCGCTCACGGCTTTGCATTGACGGCGATACGCCCGATGACGCGCCCCGAAACGGCATCCATGACCACCAGCTCCTCACCATTGGGTCCGGATAGGCGCAACAGGATGCGGTTGCCGTCGATTTGCGAGGAATCGATCCGCTCTCCGGGTGCTGCGAGCATCGTGCTATAGGCTCCGCCCGTCGCCGGCGGCCGCCCTGACCTCAAAAACGCGCCGGCAATGAGCGCGCCCACGCCCAGCATGATCAGCGCGCCCAAAAGAATGACGAGAGCCATGAGGCCGCGATAGCTTGGTGCGTTGGGAGATTCGCTTGCCATGACCGATCATTCATCCGCAGACGGAGAAAAACGCGAATTTCGCGCGGACGATACCCATAAGGGCTGGCGACTGGATCATTTCCTCGCCGTCAGCCTGAAGGAGCTTTCGCGCTCGCGCCTGCAAGCTCTCATCGCGCAGGGGCGCGTGACGCTGGCGGGCGAAACGATAGGAGACCCCAATAAGCGGGTCAAACCGGGCGAGATCGTGGCGATTTCCATCCCGCCCCCCGCACCCCCGGAGCCGCAAGCGCAACACATCCCGCTCATCATCGTGCATGAGGATTCCGATCTCATCGTCATCGACAAGCCGGCCGGTCTTGTGGTGCATCCGGCGGCCGGCAATCGCGACGGCACCTTGGTCAACGCACTGCTCGCCCATTGCGGAACCTCGCTCGCCGGTATCGGCGGTGTCGCGCGCCCCGGAATCGTCCACCGGCTCGACAAGGACACCAGCGGCCTCATCGTCGTCGCCAAGACCGAACGCGCGATGCGCAGCCTTGCCAAGCAATTCGCCGCCCATGCCGTGGAGCGCGCCTATAACGCCATCGTGTGGGGGGCGCCGCGGGCAGGCGAAGGCCTCGTCGAGGGCAATCTCGGGCGCAACCCGTTCGACCGCAAACGCATGGCCGTGCTGCGCGGCCAGGGGAAGCCGGCACGCACCCGCTACCGCGTGCTGGAGACATTCCCGCCCGCCGCACCGGAGGGGGAAAAGCCCTTCGCCTCTCTGGTCGAGTGCCGTCTGGAAACCGGACGCACCCATCAAATCCGCGTGCATCTCGCCCATATCGGCCATCCCTTGATCGGTGATGCTACCTATGGCCGCAGCCGTCAGGCGCCGCGCGCAAAAACGCCCGAGCAAAGAATCGCTTATGACGCCGCTGTCATCTTTCCGCGCCAAGCTTTGCATGCCGGCGTGCTCGGCTTTTTCCATCCTACGCGTCAGGTAAAACTGCGTTTCGAGTCGCCCTGGCCCGGCGATTTCGCGGACCTCGTCAAGATCTTGCGTTTCCTGAAACCGCAACAGTGAAGCTTGGGACATCTTGAAATTGAAGCGCCCTACACCCAGATTCCGCCGATCCGGGGGATACGCTTCATCCAAAACGCGTTAGGACCCTGATAGGATGTGTGCTTGCACGTCCGAACAGTCGTTCGACTGAGGGGTTAAGACATGGCGGCAAGGGCGCTTCCAATCATAGGCGAAGGCGGCCTTTCGCGTTATCTCGCCGAAATTCGCAAATTTCCGCTACTCGATCCGCAAGAGGAATACATGCTCGCCAAGCGCTGGCGCGAGCATGAAGACACCGAGGCGGCGCACAAGCTTGTCACCAGCCATCTGCGTCTGGTGGCGAAGATCGCCATGGGCTATCGCGGCTATGGTCTTCCCATCAACGAGGTAATCGCCGAGGGCAATATCGGCCTGATGCAGGCGGTCAAGCGTTTCGAGCCGGAGCGCGGTTTCAGGCTCGCCACCTACGCGATGTGGTGGATCCGCGCTTCCATCCAGGAATACATCCTGCGCTCATGGAGCCTGGTTAAGCTCGGCACCACGGCGGCGCAGAAAAAACTGTTCTTCAATCTGCGCCGCGTGAAGGGTCAGATCGAGGCGCTGGAAGAAGGTGATATGCACCCCGAGCATGTAACCGATATCGCCAAGCGGTTGGGCGTTCCCGAGCAAGAAGTGGTCAATATGAACCGCCGCCTGGCTTCGCCCGATTCCTCGCTCAACACGCCGCTGGGCACCGAATCGGAGTCCGAATGGCAGGATTGGCTCCCCGATGAATCGCTCGACCAGGAAACCCGGCTTGCCGAGACCGAGGAGCTGGAGGAACGCCGCACTCTGCTGTCCACCGCACTCGAAGAACTCACCCCCCGCGAGCGCGACATCCTCGAGGCGCGGCGCCTGCGCGACGAGCCCATGACGCTGGAGGACCTTTCGGTCAAATACGACATCAGCCGCGAGCGGGTGCGCCAGATCGAGGTGCGGGCCTTTGAAAAGCTTCAGGAAAAGATGAAAGCCGCCCTTGCCCACAGGCGCGCCGAGACCCTCGACGCAAGTTAAGCTCTGCCCTAAACTCAGGCCCGGAAACTCAGAGTAAACCTGCTCTGCGGGAGGGTCAGCATGCAAAAACTGATAACGGGTTTGGCCGTCGGCGTTGTCGCGATCTTCGTTGGTTCTGCCGGGTTCGCTCTTGTGCAGCAGATGACGAAGCAATTCACATTGCAGTCGCTTGGTGGGAACGACATTTCGGTCGAGCAGGCGCTTCTTGTGGCGCAAGGGGCGGTCGACGCCTGCAAGAAGGACAATTCCGTCATCACGGTCGCGGTGGTGGACCATGTGGGAGGCGTGCGCTTCATCGTGCGCGGCGATGGCGCATCGCCGGAGATGGTCGATAACGCCCGCCGCAAGGCCTATACCGCACGCACCTTCCGTCAGGCGACGTCGGCCTGGATGGAGCGCACGGCGATGGACGCCAAGGACGAGAAGGGCAAGCTCATCGATCTGTATGGCCAGCGCCTGCTCGAAAATACCATCGCGCAAAAAGGCGGCATGCCGATCATTTGGCATAACGATGCCATTGGGGGCGTCGGAGTCGCCGGTTCCAAGGGCGGCGAGGAAGCCGACGAGGCCTGCGCCAAAGCCGGCGTCGACGCCATCGCCGATCAACTCTTTTGAGCGCTCGCGGTTCGCGGGCCGTCCGATAAGAATTTCAGGAGGAATCGATGTCTCACATGTCTCTGATGCTCAAAGCGGCGGCCGCGGCGGTCGTCCTTATGATCGCCCCGCAGGTTGCCCAGGCTCAGTCTTCGAGCGGCATTACCTCGGAACAGGCCATGGCGGCTCTGCGCGCGGTACAGGCTTATGCGAAGAACGACGGCTCGGATCCGTCGCTGGCGGTGATCGACCGTGACGGCAATACCGTTCTGCTGCTCGCGGGCAACAATGCCGCGCCGCATAATCTCGGCCTGGCGCAGCGCAAGGCATTTACCGCCAACCAGTTCAAGATGAAGTCGATCGAGTGGCGGGACCGGACCAAGCCGGGTACGCCGCAGGCCAGCGAGCGCGAAACGCCCAACGCCATTCCCCTGGGCGGCGGTGTCCCCATCATGGTCGGCAATGAGGTGATTGGCGCGGTCGGCGTCTCGGGCACCAAAGGCGGCCAGGAAGGCGACACGGCTGGCGCACAGGCGGGAGCCGATGCCGCGGCGGCGCTGGTAAAAAGACTGCAAGCCCAGAACTAGACCCATCGGAGTTGAAGCATGAGATCACTTCTCAACGCGCTGTTCTGCGCCCTGGCGCTCGCCGGATTCGTTCAAGCCGCCCACGCCGCGGAAGCGCCTCCGCCGACGCAAGGGCCCGTCTATGTCACGACCTTCTTCGAGGTGACGCCGGGCAACACGGCGATGGCGACGGCGATGCTCAAGGAATATCGCGACGCGGCGCGCAAGGAGCCGGGAGTCATGTCGTCCGACCTCCTGCAGGAAGTCGGAATGACAGCGCGCTTCGCGACCAACGAAGTGTGGCGCGACTGGGCAGCCTATGATGCGCACGCGAAAGCCAATCCCAGGAGCCAGCTCTATATGAAGATGTTGCCGATCCAATACGGGCCGCCCGATGCGCGTCAGCATCTCGGCCACTTTCTTGCGCCGGAAAAGGGAGCGCCGACGGCGAACAGCGTCATCATCCTCAGCCATCTCGACGTCACCCCGCCGGCAATACCCAAGCTGCTCGAAATCATGAAGCCGCTCAGCGAAGGCACCGTCAAAGACCCGGGCATGACGAAATATCAAATCCTGCGGCAGGCTCCGGGCACTGGGAATCACTTCCGGCTGTACGAGGTCTGGGCGAGCGAACGGGCTTGGGATGCGCACAATCTCGCGGCCCACACGCAAGAATTCCGCAACGAGCTCGCCCAGCTTCTGGGCACGCCTTACGACCAGCGCAAATACACCATCGTGAATTGATCCGGCGCCGGCACGGCGCATTCAGCAAAGGAACGCCACCATGAGATCGCTTTCCTGGCTATTCGCCTGCGCCGGCTTGGCGGCCATCATCGCCGGGCCCGCATCGGCCCAAAACCCGCAAGTGCCGCTGATCGATGGGCCGACTTATCTGATGACCTATATCGAAGTCATACCAAGCGCGAACGCACGCGCCATCGCCATGCTCAAGGAGTATCGCGATGCGAGCCGGAAAGAACCGGGCGCGATGTATGCCGACATCTATCAGGAAGAAGGCCAGTCCCACCGCTTCATTCTGGACGAAATCTGGCAGAGCCGGGGCATGGCAGCAGATCACGCCAAGGCCGCGGCGATGATGGGCCTGGCCCAAAAGCTCAAACCCATCGAGCTTGGCCCTCTCGACATCCGCACGCATCAGGCCCACTCGGTCACCCCGCCCAAAGCACCCAATGCGAACGACGTCATTGTCATCAGCCATATCGACGTGGCCGGCGGCAACACGCAGAACCTGATCAACGCGTTCGCCCCGCTCTGGGAAGGCAGCCGCAAGGAAGCGGGCATGGTGCGCTATGAGATTTTGGACGAGGTACCCGCCCATGTGAATCATTTCCGCTCCTTCGAGGAGTGGTCGAATCTCGCCGCCTTCGAGGCGCATAACCGCGCCCCGCATACGCAGACCTATCGCAGCACGGTGCTGCAATGGCTGGGCACGCCCTTCGATCAGCGGCTGTACCGGCTGGTCAATTAACCCGCGTGCACCCTCGCTGTCTCCTTCGTCTGTTGACCGGCGTAATCTGCGTGTGATTCGTCTCTCGCGTTGAGGATTTGACCCCCACCGGCTCGCGCATATCTGCGCTCGCATCCTCCCCCTTTCGGGGGGAGGAAAGTGAAGTCGCGATCCTTGTTATCCTCCCCCGGAAAGGGGGAGGTCGATTCACCAGAGCGAAGCGGCGGTGGATCGGGTGGGGGTCGGAATTCGCGTCGACCTGAATGCACTTCGCTCCAACAAAAACGGCCGCCCTCTTTCGAAGGCGGCCGCTGTTTTGGTAGGGATCCTCATCCTAACAGATGAGGACGCCGATCAACTCAATACCATTTGCGCAGACGGACCTCGCTGGCATTGCCCACAAGCATCGCAAACTTTTTCACGTCGCTTTCGCCGTAATGATAGGGGTAGACGATCTTCGGCTTGAAGTCCTTTACCCAAGCCGCCGCCGCGTCCACCGTCATGGTGTAGGGCAGGTTCATCGGAATGAAGGCGACGTCGATATTGGCGAGGGTCTTCAATTCCGGCGTCTCTTCCGTATCGCCGGCAAGATAGATTCGCTTGCCGCCCATGGTCAGCACATAGCCATTGTCGCGGCCCTTGGGGTGGAACATCAGCCGGTCGGGCGTGACGTTGTATTCGACGACCGCTTCCACCGGCACGCCGGCGAAAGTACCCTTGTCGCCGTTCTTCATCACTTTGGTCTTCGCCTGCAGGGCTGGCGGCAGCATGCCGAATACGCTCTGCGGCGCGACGATGACGGTGTTCGGGCCGGCGAGCTCGGTAAGCGTCGGCACGCTGAAATGATCGCCATGCTCATGGGTGATGAGGATCAGGTCGGGCGCGGCGGCACCTTTGAAATCGGCTGCGCCGCTGTTCGGGCCGGGTGGGAAGGTGGTGGGATCGGCAACGATGCGCTTGCCATTCCAGGTCAGCACCACGCCTGCGTGATGGACGGGGTGGATGACGAGATTGCCGTTGGTGGTGGGGATCTGGTCGTCCTGGGCGGTTTGTGCGATGGCCGGGGTCGACACCGACACCGATACCGCGCCTGACGCCAGCGCCAATATGGCAACCGCAGCGGCAGCGCCGAAAATACGAGTGGTTTTCACGATTCTTCTCCTAATGTTGGACTTGAAGCGGCCTGGGCCTGGTGGTCGGGGGGACGAAGCAGGCGCCGGGCGCGGAATATAGGCGGCGAGGCTTGGCCTGGCTATGGCCGAGAACACGAATTCGTGAGACACCGACGGAAAGGGTGAAGGACATATGAAGCTTAAACTTTGGCAGGTGGACGCATTTGCAGAGCGGCCGTTCGGCGGCAATCCCGCTGCGGTTGTGCCGCTCGAATCCTGGCTCAACGATGCCGTGCTGCAGGCGATCGCCAATGAGAACAATCTCGCCGAAACCGCTTTCCTCGTGCGGCGAGAAGCGGGCATTTATGACCTGCGCTGGTTCACGCCGTCGGTGGAGGTGCCGCTCTGCGGCCATGCGACCCTTGCTTCCTCTTGGGTGATCTTTGCCGAACTGGCGCCGACGCTTCCCATGGTGCGCTTTGCAACCCAAAGCGGCATTCTGACAGTCGAGAGAAGCGCGGATGGACGCCACAGCATGGCTCTGCCCGCCGGCAGAGTGGAAACGCTTCCCGCGCCGCCAGGGTTCGGCCGTGCGCTCGGTGACGCCTTACGCGTCGGGCCGCCTTCCGAGATTCATTTCGCGCCGACAGGCGCCGGCGGCACGCCCGCCCCAATCGGCGTCTGGCCGGAAGCGGCGATCCGCGCGATGCGGTACTCCGGCTCTCTCGCCGATGTGCTCTCGGAGGCGGGCGCGGGCGCCTTGCTTGCCACCTCGCAAGGCAATGGCGCGCCGTACGATTTCGTGTCGCGCTTCTTCGCGCCCGGCGTCGGCGTGCCGGAAGACCCGGTGACCGGGTCGATGCACGCGACGTTGACGCCGTTCTGGGCCAAGCGGCTGGACAAGAAAGCGTTGCGGGCCTACCAAGCTTCCCCGCGCGGCGGCGATCTTCGGTGTACGGACGAGGGCGATAAGGTAGTCCTGTCGGGTCCCTGCGCGCTCTATATGCGCGGCGAGATCGAAGTTTAAGTATAAGCCTCGCTGCGCTGCTTGTGGCCTGCGAGTTTCTCGCAGGCGGCATCGAGCGCGTTCGTCAATCCCGCGAGCGGCACCGCTTCGTCGAAACGGAAATTGCCCGCGGCGGCGTGGATGCCGACCAGTCCCATCTCGTTGATCGGATCGATCCAGAGATGCCCGGTCGATTCATGGCGCGATCCCATCCAGACATAGACGGTGACCGAACGCACCACATTCTGGCGATGGCCGGTATAGACATGAAGTCCCCATCTCTCGGCCCAAGGCATCAGCACGGCATCGATGTCGCGATAAGCCGTCATGAGCTAGGGCACGAGTCCAAGCGCGCTGCGCAGTTCCGCTTTGGC
>Ga0209131_1002749_pt1 | contig 11866 bp, 9 predicted proteins | sample GraSoi_2013_40cm_FD_185826 | JGI IMG/M metagenome (GOLD analysis project Ga0209131, IMG submission 185826) | Grasslands soil microbial communities from the Angelo Coastal Reserve, California, USA - Sample 9_17_2013_40cm (SPAdes) (version 2) | ecosystem: Environmental > Terrestrial > Soil >...
CGCCTTGATCCGGGTCATCAAAGCGGTTCGACCCGGTATCTGGCCCAGCACCGCACGCGTGTAATCGTTCTGCCCTTTAAACCAGGCGGCCACCTCGGGATTCGCCAGGTCTTCCATATAGCGGTAGGGGTCCGCGACTTTGACTCCGAAGTATTCGTCGGTGACCACTCGAACGGCAGCAACCGGAGGAGTCGCCGGATCCAGCTTGCTTGAGTTGGCGCCGGTTATCAGTGCGAGACCGGCGAAGAATAGTCCAAGAAATAGAATTTTGTAATGGAAAAAGCGGCTTAGGGGCATGGCCTTCCTCCCCGAATGTTTGTGCGCCCTGTTGCGAACACGCTAGGGCATCTTATTGCGCAACAAAAGGCGAGTCAATGAATGGCGCGCGAGCGAGACCGAGGGCGAGCTCGGTGTCCTTCAGAAGAGGCGCTATTTCGGAGCTGCAGTGGACCAGTCGGTGAAGGGCACGGCACGTCCGCCGCGCACGATCGTTGGAATCACGTGATCGAAGCCCTTGTGATCTTTGGCCGAGTAATCCAGCTTGAGTTGCGGACCGAGACCTAAATCCCGCTCGTGAATGGACTCTATGCCGTGGATTAGGCCATCTCGTGTCAACTCTTTGCCGGCGCGCTTCAGTCCTTCCACCATCACCATTGCATCCACGAAACCCTCGAGGCTCACAAAATTGGGCCGCGCGGAAGGCGCATATTTGGAGAGCGTGCGCCGGTACAGGGCTACGCCCTTTAGATCGGTAAGATAATAGGGCGGCACCACCTGCGTAATGACCATTCCTTCGGCGTCATCGCCCGCTTCTACGATTAACTCATCGGTGCCCACAACGAAACGGTAAGAAACAGCGGCCTCCAGTTTTTGGCATGCGACTGCTTTAAGATTGGCGCAACGGTGTTCGGGGGACCGACAATGACAACAGCCTATGGGTTCGCCGCGCGCACCGTGTCAATCGCGCCGCCCACATTCGGGGTTTGCCGCTCGTACGAGCCAACTTTAATCGGCTGCGCGTCACGCGCCTTGAGCGCTTCGGTAACTCCTCCCAGAACTGCCGTTCCGAAGGCATCCTCCGGATAAATGACGCCTATTTTGCGATAGCCGAGCTTGTCCCACACGCCCTCGATCTGCTCGCGGGTTTCGTCGTAGTACGATGCTCGCACGTTCACAATCCAATGACGAAACGGGGCGTAGAGTGTCTGAGCTCCCGTGAACAGCCCGACCAGCGGTATCTTGTTGCTTTCCGCAAGCGGCACGTACTTCACCGCCGTCGGCGTGCCCACGAAAAGCCCCATAGCGAACACATTGTCGCCGAGCAGGCGGTCGAAACAGACTTGCGTCTTGGCCGGATCGTGTCCTCGTAGCTGATTAGTTTGAGCTTTCGGCCGTTTACGCCGCCTTCATCGTTAATTAGGCTGAAATATGCGTTCGCGCCGGTTACCGTGTCCGCGCCGAGGGAGTGCGATGGCCCTTCAAGCGCCGAGCACGAGCCAATGATGACGGTCTTCTCGGTCACGCCGGGAACGCTTTGCGCGTTGGCGATGAGCGGTGTTCCAGAAAGCACACAAGAAAAGCAATGTGCCGGAACTCGGAGCGCAAGTTCTTATTCATCGCGTACCTCACGCCGATAACCTGAAATTTTGGCCGAACGGATGGATGTTGAAATCATCCTGGGTCTGCTGCGCGCGGCTGGCAACACAATCGGACAAGGAGGGAACTTACTGGTAAAGGGAAGAAGCTGTGGGCCGGATTGTGCGGAACGTTACGACTTGGACTTGGCTGCGATCAGAACGAGAGCCAGTCCCGCGGCAAGGAGCGCGGCTGTGGCGGCAACAGGAACTTGCGCGGTCTTTTCCTCGTCAACCGTGGCCTGGAAGGAACCAATTTTTGCCACTTGCTGCTGCTGGTGATAGGTGTAAGTAGGATGCAAAACCGCGGCGATGCCCAGCAGTATCAACACGACGCCTACGATCATCAGTACGCGCTTCATGGCAGAAACCTTAGCACAAGATCGCGGCCGAAGGTTTCATCGTGCTCTTTAGAAACACCCCGGCGCCATAAGGGGCGCGGGGATTCGTTCGAACGGCGGGAGATACTACGAACGGCTAGTTGCAGCGGCAGCAGCGACCTTCTTTGCAGCTTTAGCGGCTTTTGCGGCAGTAGAAGCCTTGCGGCGCCTTTTCGTCTTCGGGGGCGTGGCAGGGGCTTCGCCAATGAGCTCCGCCGTCATCATGCTGGTGACGAACAGCTTGGGCCCGTGATCATCGAAATCAACCGAGGTACGCTCCTGGTCCGATGCGGTTACGATTCCCAGGCCATACACATCGTGTTTTATTGTCTGTCCTTCTTGCATTGATTGCACAACGTCCTCCTGGACCACTCACTCGACGCAGAATAAAATTTTTGGTGGGTGCCTCGGCTGGTAAGCCAAAACACCCCAAATTTACAGGCTAGAGGCTCGTCACGTTCTCCGCCTGAAGGCCCTTGGGACCCTTTTTCACTTCAAACTCAACAGCTTGCCCCTCATTCAAGGACTTATAGCCATCCATCATGATCGCGGAGAAGTGCACGAAAACGTCTTCGCCGGTTTGCCGCTGGATGAAGCCATAACCCTTTGAAGCATTGAACCACTTCACTGTTCCTTGTTCCTTTGACACTGCTGCCGACCTCGAGTTGAGATTGCATTGCTTCTCTTGGTCCGTTTCCTGGTCGCCTAAGCGGTGAACGCCTTGGATTCCAAGCGCCGTGACATCCTCCAGCCCGCAAAAAAAGGCCGCAAAGTTTGTCCTTGCAGCCTATTGAACGAGTCAAAAGGTAATACAAGAGCAACAAACGCTAGAAACGAGGATACCACGAAAACCCTATTTTGTCTACGCGGGGCAGGTTGGATGTTGCTCGGCATCTCTGCCGTAAACCGCTGTCCGCACAGGGCTTAGATGAGCTCTGCGATTGCGCGACGAAAGGAAAAAGGGGCAAACCACCTATTCGAGGGACTCTGGCTGGATGCTCAAATTGCCCTCTCCAGAGGACTTTTTCTCCCAATACTTGCGTACCCAAGCCTCCCAGCTCTTGCCGGCAGCGGGATCGCGTCCGGAAAACGCTAGTGCCGCGATTTCGGCATAGGAAATTTTGACTCGCTGGTTGGAATCGCGCGGCAAAACACGAACAAAAGAGGTTTCGAGACTCGCGCCGGGCACGCGATCGAAAATATAACCGTCAATTTTGCTGCCATCTTTTTTGGTGATGGCCACGTCCCCGCGGTAATCGAATGCCTTCTCTAACGCTTCGCGCAGTTCGCTCTCTGTCGCAAGCTGCGGCACCCAGCCTTCCACACTTTCGTGAACGGTTCCCGGCGCGACTTCCAGCGTTTCCGGATCAAGCGCGGCATTAGCCGCCCCGTGGCGTTCAGCATGCGTGGGAGCGCTCACGCGCGCGTCTCCTCAAGTTGCGTCTTGCTGGAGTTAATCTGCACCAGTGGGTTATACGCGTGCACAGGCTTTGCCGGCTCGTTCAGCAGGGCCAAGGCATCGGGATCCTTGTACTCACCTGAAAAAGTCGCCTTCGTTGCAGCCCAGAGTCCGCGCAATCCGCTGAAAGTGTGATCCATCGCGCTGGCTTCGTATCCGCTGTGTACCATGCAATTAGCACACTTCGGATTTCCCGATTCGGTGCCGTAATTCTGCCACTCCGTGGTGTCCAGCAATTCTTGGAACGTGTCCACGTAGCCGTCCTGCAGGAGATAGCAGGGCTTCTGCCACCCGAAGATGTTGTACGTCGGCATGCCCCACGCCGTGCACTTGTATTGTTGCTTCCCCATCAAAAATTCGAGGAAAAGGGCCGATTGATTGAAGCGCCAGCTCTTTTTGCGATTGGCAAGAATCGCGCGGAAAAGGCGGCGTGTTCGTGCGCGTCCCAGGAAGTGCTTCTGATCTGGCGCTTTATCGTAGGAGTAGCCTGGCGAGAGCATCATGCCCTCGACACCCAGCTCCATCATTTCATCAAAAAACGCGCGAACGCTGTTGGGATCGGCGCCGTCGAACAGCGTCGTGTTGGTGGTCACCCGGAAACCGCGTTTTACGGCTTCCCTAATACCTTCCATCGCGAGATCGTAGCCGCCCTCGCGGCACACCGAAAAATCGTGGTGCTCGCGCTGCCCGTCCATGTGGACGGAAAAGGTCAGATACTTGCTGGGCTTAAAGAGGTCCAGCTTTTCTTTCAGCAACAGCGCGTTCGTGCACAGATAGATGTATTTCTTGCGAGCGACCAGCCCTTCGACAATCTTGTCGATTTGCGAGTGCATGAGCGGCTCGCCGCCTGGAATCGAGACCATCGGTGTCCCGCACTCGTCCACGGCCTTGAAGCACTCTTCCGGCGTCAATTCCTTTTTCAGAATATGCGGCGGATACTGAATCTTTCCGCAACCTGCGCAAGCCAGATTGCAGCGAAACAGCGGCTCGAGCATCAATACAAACGGATAGCGCTTCCGCTCGCTCAGCTTCTGCTTCAGCACATATGTTGCAACGGTCCAAGCTTGTGATATCGGTACGGGCATCGAGCCTGCTTATCTCCGAATTGGCAGGGGAACAGTGAACCGGCCCCTCAGCCTCTTTTATTGTAACCGACAACCTCTATTGTAAACGACAATGCCGAATTCGCCGCCACTCGTTTTCCGCGGGTGAAAGCAATGTTCCTGACTGGCACGCCGCGTGCCCTTTGGACTGCGGCGGTCTTGTTTACCCGGAGCCGCGAGCGCCCGACGCCTTTCAGGCGTGTGCCCCCTGCGGCGGCTCGTCCGTGGCCGATAACCACGGCTTCCGCGGCTTTGGGCTCCACTAGGCGTAGACTGAGTTCCAAGGTTGAAGGCAAGCTTATGTCTCGACCCAACCTCCTCTCGCTCTTCGATGAGTTCCACCGGCAACGCCAAGATGTCGCCGCAATCCAGCGCCGCGGGTATCGCCGCGAATCGTGGAACTACGCCAAGCTCGCGAAAATCGCCGTCCACCTCGCGTACGATTTGAAAAAAAGCGGCGTCCGCACCGGCGACCGCGTTCTGCTTTGGGGACCGAACTCCGCAGAATGGATGGCAGCGTTCTGGGCCTGCCTGCTACGAGGGGCCGTAGTCGTACCCATCGATGATGGCTCTACCTTCGACTTTGCCTCACGTGTTGTACGTGAAACATCCGCCAAGTTCGTCATTGCCTCGGCGGGAAAACCTTGCCTCGACGCCGCTATTCCCACGTTGAATCTGGAGGATTTAGCCGACAGGCGTGAGCCATGCGCTGGCGCGATACAGCACGATCCCCACGAATCAACCCAGCTTACCCACCAGTGTCTGTCGGACGAGCCCATTACCCGCAACCACGTTGCGCAAATCCTGTTCACCTCCGGCACCACGGCCGAACCGCGGGGCGTCGTCCTGACCCACGGCAATTTCCTGGCAAATCTCGAGCCGCTCGAGCGTGGGATTGCCCCGTATCGCAAGTACGAGCGGTTGCTTCATCCGCTGCCCTTCGTAACCCTGGTGCCTCTCAGCCACGTTTTCGGCCAATTCATGGCGCTGTTCGTTCCGCCGCTGCTGGGCGCCGCCGTAGTCTTCGAGCCCTCCCCAAACGCCTCGGAAGTGATCCGCGCGATCAAACGCGAGCGCGCTACAGCGCTCATCACCGTGCCGCATATGCTCGATTTGCTGCGCAATGGCATCATGCGCGACCTTGCAGCGCGCGGCGAAGTCGAATGGTTTGCGCGCACCTTCGCCGCGGCGAACGGCCAAAAATTTCTTCGCCGTGCCTGGATGTTCCGCCGAATCCATCGCCGCTTCGGGTGGAAATTTTGGGCGTTCATCTCCGGAGGCGCCGCGCTCTCCGCCGAAACCGAGGAATTTTTCAAGCGCCTGGGCTACGCCGTGGTGCAGGGATACGGAATGACGGAAACCGCTTCGCTCATCAGCCTCAATCATCCATTTCGCGCCGCGCAGGGTTCCATCGGCAAAGTCCTCCCCGGCCGCGAATTCCGACTGGCGGAAGATGGCGAGATCCTGGTGCGTGGAGAAAACGTCGCCAGCGGCTATTGGCAAAAGGGCGCGCTACAGGATTCAAGCTCCGCCCAAGGAAACGGGGGCTGGCTACGCACCGGCGACCTTGGCGAACTGGACGCCGAAGGCAACCTGCGCTTTCGCGGCCGGAAGAAGAGCGTCATCGTCACTCCCGCGGGTCTCAATGTGTATCCAGAGGATCTCGAAGCCGCGCTCCGCAAACAACGCGCCGTTCGCGACGCGGTAGTCATTCCTCTCGACCGCAACGGAAATGCTGAACCGTTCGCCGCTCTCCTCCTACGTGACAAAGAAGAAGCAGCCGCGCGGCTCGCCATCGAAGCTGCCAACAATTCTCTGGCGGAATATCAGCGCATACGGCGCTGGATAATCTGGCCCGAACCCGATTTTCCCCGCACGCCAACAGGCAAGCCGAAATTAGCCACGATCGCCGCAGTAGCTGCAGAATTTTCCGGCGCACCACAAAACGCTGTGCCAGCTACTGTGCGGGGCGCGGACCGTGGGGGGCACTCCTCGTCAGAATCGACGGACGGAGTGTCCGGCATCCTCGCAAACCTAGACAAGAATGGCTCGCAAGAACTGGAAGGCGATCTAAATCTCACCTCTCTGGACCGCGTCGAGCTGATGAGCGCTCTAGAACAGCGTTACCAGACAGAGCTGAATGAAACCGCATTCGCCGACGCAAAAACTGTAGGCGACGTCCAGCGGCTGTTGCAGGGTCCGGCAACTCGCCGCACCGAATACAGCTTCCCGCACTGGACGCAGCGGGAACCCGTGCGCTGGCTGCGTCTCGCGGTTTACTACGCGCTGGTCTGGCCCGCCACGCAAATCCTCGCGCATCCAAAAATTGTCGGCCGCGATCACCTCAAGGACGTGCGCGGTCCCCTTCTCGTCATCTGCAATCACGTAACGCGCCTAGCCGATATCGGGCTCGTGCTTGCTGCGCTGCCGCCGCGTTTTCGTAATCGTCTCGCCACCGCCATCGGCGGCGAAACCCTGCAAAGCATGCGGCGCCCGCCCCGAGAGTGGTTCTTCGTCAAACGCTGGGCTCATCAGCTGGGGTACTGGCTGGTCAGCCCTCTGTTCAATGTCTTCCCGCTGCCGAGATTTTCCGGGTTTCGCGAGAGTTTCCGTTACGCGGGCGAATCCGTCGACCGCGGTTACAGCGTCCTGGTCTTTCCGGAAGGCGAAACCACCAAGAGCGAAACTGGTGAGATGCAGCCCTTTCACCCAGGCATTGGCCTGCTTGTAGAGAACCTGAGTATCCCAATTGTGCCTATACGCATGGATGGCGTGTGGCAGATGAAGCGCGAAGGCCGCCGGCTGGCACGCATCGGCGAAATCACTCTGCGCATCGGCGCACCAATCACCTTCTTGCCCGCAACCCCGCCAGACGAAATCGCGCGAACGCTCGAATCGGTTGTGCGTAACCTTTAACTGCATTTTGTAACTGCATTTTGGCCAATACGAGAAAGTGCAAAAAGCACCGCTCGGGCGTTCTGTGGCAAAATAGAGCTTTGCAGGAACCAGTTTATGGGTCACAGAACCACGCTAGAAGCAGATCGTCCCGCGAAGGCACCCAAAGCGGGCAAGAAATCCTCGGTTGGCAACGGTGCGGAGCGCGAGCGTATCTTCGACGCGTTCCGCCGTTGGGGATACAACGAGGCTAATCTCGATCCGCTCGGCTTTTTCGGTCCGTTCCCTCAGCCTGATTTGGCGGAATTGACTGGCCCGGTGGCCGAAGACGCTCGCCGCATCTATTGTGGAACCATTGGCGTGGAGTTCATGCACCTTCCGCAACCGGAACGCCGCCAATGGATTGCCGAACGCATCGAAGTCGCCCCGGCCCAAGTCGACCAGCAAAAAGTTCTGGAGCGATTAATCCGCGCCGATCTCTTCGAGCAGGTGCTGCAATCCCGCTATCTGGGGACGAAGCGATTTTCCCTTGAAGGCGTGACAGCCCTGATCCCCCTCCTCGATTCCATTCTGGACACGGTGGGCGAGCACGGGGCTGTCGAATCCATCATGGCCATGAGCCATCGCGGCCGCCTGAACGTCATGGTTCACGCCGCGTGCAAGGCGCCACACGAAGTCGTTGCCGGATTTGAGGATGTCGATCCGCGCAGCGTGCTCGGCGCCGGTGACGTGAAGTATCACGTCGGCGCCACGGGCACGTACGTCACCTCCGCAGGCAAGGAAATCGGCATTCACCTGGTTTCCAACCCCAGCCATTTGGAAGCGGTCGACCCCGTCGCCATCGGCCGAACTCGCGCGAAGCAGACGCGCTACGGCGCGAGCAGCGCCGCCAAAGTTGTTCCCATCGTGATGCACGGCGATGCCGCTTTCGCTGGCCAGGGTATTTGGGCGGAAACGCTCAATCTTGCTGAACTTCCGGCGTACACAGTAGGCGGCACCGTCCACATCATCGTCAACAATCTAATCGGTTTCACCACGCGGCCCCAACAAGAGCACTCCTCGCGATTCGCCTCTGACATCGCAAAGCGCCAATCCGTTCCCGTATTTCACGTCAATGGCGAGGATCCCGACGCCGTCGTGCGCGTGGGAAAGTTAGCCGCGGAATATCGCACGCAATTTGGCAGCGACGTTGTGGTCGACCTCATCGGCTATCGCCGTCACGGTCACAGCGAAGTAGACGACCCCACGATCACGCAGCCACGTCTCTACGATCGCATCAAGAATCATGCGCCGCTATGGCGCATTTATTCCGAGCGCATCGGCGTGCAGCCCATGCAGATCGTCGAGAACGTCCGCAAGGAATACGAAGAAGAGCAAAGCAAGGCCCGCGAGACCAAAAAAATTCCGCAGCTGCGGCAGCTCCCTGAATACTGGTCGGCTTATCATCGCGGCCGATTCAAGCCAGCGTACGAAGCCGATACGGGCTTGGATAAAGAGAAGTTAGCGGAAATCACCGACGCACTCGTCCGTGTGCCGGAAGGTTTTCACGTGCATCCCAAAATCGCCAAGCTGCTCGAGCAGCGGGCTGAGATGGGGCACGGCGAGCGCGCGGTCGATTACGGCTTCGCCGAGGCGCTGGCCTTTGGTTCGGTGCTGCTGGAAGGAAACCCGGTGCGCTTGACGGGGCAGGATACTGAGCGCGGCACGTTCAACCAGCGCCATGCCGTACTGGTCGACACCGAAACGGAAGAAGAATATTGCTCCCTCGCGCATCTCGCGCCCGATCAGCCCTTTTGCGAAATTCATAATTCCTCGCTTTCCGAAGCCGGCTGTCTCGGCTTTGAATACGGTTTCAGTCGCGACTACCCCGAGGCCTTAGTTTTGTGGGAGGCGCAGTTCGGCGATTTCGCGAACGGCGCGCAAGTCATAATCGACCAGTTCATCAGCGCCGGTGAAGACAAATGGGATCTCCCTTCCGGCCTCGTCATGCTTCTTCCGCACGGCTACGAAGGCCAGGGCCCGGAGCATTCCAGCGCGCGCATTGAGCGCTTCATGCAGCTTGCCGGCGAAGAAAATATGCAGATCTGCCAGCCTTCGACGGCTGCACAGTATTTTCACCTGTTACGCCGGCAAGTACGTCGCCCGTGGCGCAAGCCGCTCATTGTGTTCACACCGAAGAGCATGCTGCGCCATCCCGACGCGTCCTCCAGCATCGAAGAGTTCTCGCACCCGCGCTTCCTGCCGGTAGTTCCCGACCGCGAAGTGCAAGACGCCAAGCGCATCCTCATCGCCAGCGGTAAAGTCGGACACGAACTCCGCGCCGAGCGCCGGCGCCGCAAAGACACTAGCACCGCGATTATTTTCCTCGATCAACTCTACCCGCTGCTCCGCCCGGAAATTGCCGCCGCGATCGACGAACATCCCAACGCGCGCGAAGTCGTCTGGGTCCAGGAAGAGCCGAAAAACATGGGCCCGCACTTCTTCGTGATGCCGCGCATCGGCCAGCTTGTGCAGAGCAAAGGCCTGAAGATGCGCTCCATCAAGCGCTCGCCAAGCGCCAGCCCCGCCACCGGCTCTGCTAAAGCCCACGACCTCGAACAAAAAACCTTGCTAAGCCTGGCCTTCACCACCGCCACCGAGTAGCGCCTACTCGTACCTAAGCGCAACAAGCGGGTCGACGCGGCTGGCCCGGCGTGCCGGCACAAAACTCGCAAGCAGGGCCGCGGCAACCAACACAAGAATCATCATCACAAACGTCAAGGGCTCCGCAGGCCGCATTCCCTCCACCAGGTGCACCAATAAATGCGCAGCTGCCAAAGCTCCGGCAATACCGACCGCAATGCCGGCGAAAATCATACCTAGGCTCTGCCGAAGAACCATCCATACGACCTGGCCGGCGCTGGCTCCCAGCGCGATGCGCACGCCCATTTCCGGCACGCGCTGCCCGGTCAAGTACGCGAGCACGCCATAAATGCCGATGCAAGCCAGTAGCAAGGCCAAGCCCGCGAAGACGCTGAACAACATCGTCACGAAGCGCTGAAGAGCGAGCGATTCACTCGCAAGTTGCTCCATGGTACGAACATCATAGAGTGTTTGATCGCGAGTTGTTCCACGCAACTCGCGCCGAAGTGGCTCAACTAGACTTAAGGGGGGCACGGTCGTACCGGCAGTCAGCGACATGAATGAAGAAAATAAATGCATTAAATGGTCTGGGACTTGGCCAAAGGGATAGTAGATCTGATCCCGTATTTCGGCTTGATCGTCACTGGCGAGTCCCCAATGACGAACGTGTCCGACCACGCCAACCACCCGGATCGGACCTTGTCCCATGGCCTGGATAGATAGACGCTTGCCGACGGCGTCCTGGTTTGGGAACGCATGCTGTGCCAAGACCTCATCGATTACCACAACGGGCTCAGTTTCCAGGCGATCATGGTCATCGAAGAATCTACCTTGGCGCAGCGGAATACCCATTACCTTCAGATAATCCGGCGTCACGCAAGATGCCAGCGCAATCGGAAGTTCATTCGGCGGCGGCGGCGCAAGAGTAGTCCAATAGCCGAGAAAACTTTGACCAACACGCATGGGGATAATGTCGCTTAAAGCAACGAATCGCACCCCGGTTACGCCACGTGCGCGGTCAAGAACATCTTGCCAAGCTGCTCGCATCGTTGGCGGGCTTTGAAGTGTACCGGGCGAAAGAGCCACGTGCGTTGCGAGAACATTGTGAGTGTTGATTCCGGGATCGAGATACGACAGGCTCAGGACCGTGCGGCCAAGCGCCCCCGCAGCCACAAGCAGCACGATAGCTACAGCGATCTCGAACATCACGAAGCCGCTGTGGAGGCGACGCGAGCTTCCCGTCACCGCACGGACTCCCGCACGCAGCGTCTGTTCTAGTTCCCGCGTTGGTGCACGCAGTGCAGGGGCCAGTCCAAAGAGCAGACCGCTGATTAACGAAACGGACAGCGCAAACAGCAGCACACGCCAATCGAGCCGGATTCCCTCGGCGCGCGGCAAACTGCCTGGCCAGAAGACCACGAACGGACGAATACCAGCGGCTGCCAGGAACACCCCGAATGCCCCTCCGAGAAGCCCCAGCACAGCGCTCTCTGTCAAACATTGGCGCACAAGCCGGCTGCGGCCTGCGCCGAGTGCCACACGCATGGCAAGCTCACGTTCACGCGCAACCGCACGGGCCAGCAGCAGGCTGGCCACATTTACGCATGCGATTAGCAGCACGAGGCCGACCGCACCGAGAAGCAACCAGAGCGTGGACCTAACATCTCCGACTAACTCTTGATGAAGGGGCAACGCTCGAAAGTTGCGGCCGGCATTCGCTTTTGGATACTGTTCAGCGAGTTGATTGCCGAAGATCGTAAGCTCGGCTTGTGC
>Ga0209131_1002750_pt1 | contig 11862 bp, 9 predicted proteins | sample GraSoi_2013_40cm_FD_185826 | JGI IMG/M metagenome (GOLD analysis project Ga0209131, IMG submission 185826) | Grasslands soil microbial communities from the Angelo Coastal Reserve, California, USA - Sample 9_17_2013_40cm (SPAdes) (version 2) | ecosystem: Environmental > Terrestrial > Soil >...
CTCTTCCCATTTGCGAATGCGTTCCTGCACATCAGCAAGCTGAGCTGCTGTGAGCAGCGCTTCGGCTTTGTCGCGATGGTCCTTCACGAATCCCTGTTCGAGGGATGTCGCAGCAAGCGCTATCCAGAAATAGGCTTGTGCGTTGTCCTTTTGTACGCCCATACCATCGTGATAAGCCAGACCGAGATTATATTGAGCCTTCGCAAGGCCTCGTTCGGCAGCCTTCTGCCACCACCGGGCGGCCTCGGCGGTATCCTTTTCGACCCCGTTTCCTAAGTTGTAGGCTTGTCCGAGGTTGTATTGCGCCGCTGCGTAGCCTTGGTCGCCTGCCTTGCGATACCAACGCAAAGCTTCGGCGGTGTCCTTTGCGACGCCTGCGCCAGAGTCATACGTAGCTCCAAGCCAGAACTCGCCGGCAGCATTGCCCTGATCGGCGGACTTGCGCAGCCACTTGACTCCCTCTGCCTCGTCCTTCGGGACTCCAGTGCCCTGGAGATAGAACATTCCTAGGCTGAACTGGGAAGCTGCGTTGCCATTTTCGGCAGCCTTGGTGTGCCATCGCAGACTTTCAGCATTATCTTTCGGAACACCCGTTCCTAAGCCATACGCCGTTCCGAGATTGCCCTGGGCTGTTACATCGCCTTGCTCGGCGGCTTTCTTCCACCAGCGCACGGCTTCGGCGTCGTCCTTTGGAACACCCTGTCCCAAGTGATAAAGGCCTGCAAGGCTCGACTGGGCCTGTGCATCACCTTGATCGGCAGCTTTGCGATACCAGCGCGCCGCTTCGGCGTCGTCTTTTGGAACTCCCTGTCCCATGTGATAAAGGAGTGCAAGGCCTCGCTCGGCGTCCGCACTGCCCTGATCGGCAGCTTTGGTGTACCAGCGCACGGCTGCGGCGTAGTTCTTTGGAACGCCTGCTCCAAGCGAATAAGCAACCCCGAGGTTGATCTGCGCCGCCACATCGCCACGGTCGGCAGCCTTCTCCCACCACCGCACGGCTTGCGCTTCATCCTTCTCGATTCCTTCACCTAAGTGATACGCCTTGGCAAGGGCCAATTGTGCTTGTACATCACCATCCTCAGCCTTGCCTTTGAGTTCGGTAATGCTTTGCGCGTGTCCGAAGGGCGGTATCGTGAGCAAACAGAAAACGACGCACAACAAAATACTCCACCGAACAGTGTGCGTGAGAGCCCCTGTTTTCATGGAATGCAGCTTACTCCTGAATTTGCCGCACTTCCAGATCGACTCCGTTAACAGGCCATTCCACTCAGAACCCGGGCAATAAGTGAAATGACGATGTTACGCCAGCAATCGGCGCAATCCGTCACGAAGTTCCTCAACAGAAGTGTCTGGCTGCAAGCCGAGAAGCTCTTCGGCGGCATCCTTGTCGCCGTTCCACCACTCTTCTGATTCGAGATGCTTCAACAAAAGTTTCACTCCAAGGGCATCGTTGCGCAGAGCCAAGCCCCAAATCGCTTCGCGCCGCGCTTCTTCGTACGAATCATCCAGACGCCTGCGAAACGCGGCGCGGATTTCCGGTGAGTCCGTAAAGCGCCGCACGCCACCTTCAATCAAGTCGTCATTTCACTTTCAGATCCCCCAGCAGGCCTGACCGGGCTCAGATGTGAGTGCTTGCCTAGCGGGCAGTCATGAAATTGAAATTCTCTCCGGTGGACGGACTTGCTAAAAGCACGGATTTATATCAATGCGCGCATTTCATGCTCGCGCTTTCTTCTTCCTTGTTGGGCTCCCGTGACAGAGAGAACCCCTTCTTGAGACTACATGACGGTCGTCCGCGATCACTGAGGCGACAGCAATCGGGCAGGCCCGGCGGCGCAGTAAAGTGCGACGGCTCGCAGTGTTTCAGGGTGCGATGGCAATGACCCGCAGAGGACTGCCGGAGCCGCCGACGATTTTCAGTGGGGCGGCAACGACGATGGCACCGGTCGGCGGAAGCTGATCAAGGTTACAGAGGCCGGCCAACCCAAACTTGCCGCTGCCGTGCATGAGGTAGTGGTTCGGGAAGGGCGGGTCAAAAGTGGCGGCCTGACCGGCGTCGGTCCCGACCGTCTCCACCCCGAGGCCTAGCACATCTCGATCCTGAGCGAGGAAGGCAGAGCTTTCCTTTGCCAATCCGGGAGTGTGGGGTCCATTCTCCTTTAGGTTGATGTAGTCCTTGGGGTCCTTTCGCTTCGACCAGCCCGTACGCAAAAGAACCCATGCCCCCGCCGGGATACGGCCGTACTGTTCTTCCCACTGCCGGATGCGCTCTGGGGTCAGCAGATAGTCTGGGTTTTTTGCCACCTCCGCGCTGATGTCGATCACGCAGGCGGGACCGACAAATTTATTCGGCGGGATGCGGTCCACGGTGTTGTCCGGAAGGTCTTTCCCAGAGACCCAGTGCACTGGAGCATCAAAATGAGTGCCAGTGTGCTCGCCCGTCTCAAACGCATTCCAGTACCAGGCGGGGCCGCGCTCATCGTAGTGCGACAACTCCCAGATCTTGAACGCGGGAGTGTTGTTGAACTGCGGCGGCAACGGCAGCAAAGGCGTTTGCGGACTCAAGGGCTGGGTCAGGTCCACGACTCGCAGCCGCCCAGCCGCCAGTTCTTGGAGCAGTTCAGCCAGGACACTAGGCATTGGCGCACCTCATAAGCTTTGCATTCGGTACTCTCGTCCTCCGCTTGATCGGGATCCGAACGCCGCTGCCCGATCTTTAGACCCTTTTGAGAGACTGAATGTGACGGCGGAATTGAAATCGATTCTCCAGCAACGACAGGTCGGTGACATAGGCGGCCGGCCCCTTGGCTTCGACCTTGGCGATGATGGTTGTTAGTTCATTGCCATGCATTGCCTCGGTCACGGCGGCCTTAAAGCTCTCCACACTCAGTACTGTGGCCGCTCGGGGAACACCGGCGGCCCGTGCGATTCCTTCCAGGTCCGTGCCACTGCTCGTCGCCGTTGGGAAACCTCCGACCGAGAGCAAGCTCTCGTTGTCGAAGACGACATGGACTAATTTCTTGGGCCGGTAGCGCGCCATTGTGCTAAGGCTGCCCAGATTCATCAAAAGCGAGCCGTCGCCATCGAAGACAATCACTCTTTGTTCCGGCAGGCACAAAGCCAAGCCCAACCCTGTCGAAGAAGCCAGTCCCATGGCGTGTTGCAGGTAGAAGAAATTGGGCCGGTGACCCAACGACTGCAGTTCGGCAGCGACTGCCCCCATAATCGTGACGACCAGACAGTTTTCCAGCTCCGAATAAATCGACCGGAGACAATCAATGCGCAGCATCATCCCTCCCACATCAGGTCGCGCGTCAACAGAAGGGCGACCGGCTGCAAGCTGCTTTCGGAAAGGGTTTGCGCCTGCTGGATGCGCTTCTTGACCGTATCCACCGAATCAAGGAAGGAGTACGGAATGCCCAGAGCGCGCAAGACCGGTTCGGTGACGTTGCCTCCTTGTGTTTGCCACGGGTCGCGCTCCCCGAAGGAGCCGCGATAGCTGATCAGCATCAGGAGAGGAATCTTGTATAGGTGTGCGAAAGAGACAATCCCATTGATGGATGCCAGAAAGCCGTGGTTCTGCATCAGCATGGCCGACTTAACCCCGGCAAAGTGTGCTCCAGCCGAGACGCCGACTCCTTCCTCCTCCTTCGCCAGTCGCACGAGAGTTACCTCTGGGTCCTCGTCTGCCAACTGGATGAGATGTACCAACCAGGTTTCCGGCAGAGCTGAGAGCAGCCGGATGTCACATTCCCTCAAAGCGTCGTAGATCAGCTTGGAGCTGGTCAAAGATACCGGCATATGTTGGCTTTCATTTGACTAAGCGAACATATTCTATCCTGCGAAGGTGGAAAAAGCGCCCTTGACGCGCGTTTACAGCGGGGTATAGGTTTGGCGTTGCCTATTCCGCCAAGACTTTGGCGGTGATTTTCAGGTGTACCCAGGAGCAAAGGCTTGCAGGCCAAATCCCCGAGCGTTCTCAACCCCGCAGTCTCGTCCGGATCGAATGCAAGTTTCCCCATTGAAGCCGTTCGCGCGGCCTTCCCTGCGCTGACCCGGTCTCCCGGCTTCATCTTTCTCGACAACGCAGCCGGTGCGCAGGTTCCACAAGTCGTACTGGACGCGGTGAATCATCACCTCATCGAGTGCAACGTGCAGCGCGGGGGACGCTACGTGAAAAGCCGTGAAGTAGACGCGACGATTTTCCGTGCGCGGCAGAGTGTCGCTGATCTTGTGAACGCACGTGATGCCAGCGAAATCGCGTTTGGCATGAACGCGACTTCTTTCATTCGTTTGGTGAGTTTGGCGATCGGGCAAACGCTCGGCCGCCGAAAAGAGATTGTCGTAACCGACATGGACCACGAAGCCAACGTCGCCACCTGGCTGGCGTTGGAACGGAATGGAGCAAAGATCTTTTGGTGGAAGATGAGGGACGATGGGAATCTTCACGCTGAAGACCTCGTTCCCCTCGTGTCTTCGACGACGCGCCTCGTGGCGTGCACACTTACCTCGAATGCCATCGGCTCGATCGTGGATGTCGCGGCGGCAGCAAAAGTGGCGCACGCCGCCGGAGCAGAAATCTTTCTCGATGCCGTGCATTACGGCCCTCACGGACTGATCGATGTGCAAGCCTTTGATTGCGATTACCTGGTGTGTTCGGGTTACAAAATCTTCGCTCCGCACATGGGATTTCTTTGGGGACGCCGTGAACTGCTTCAAAGTCTCCCGACCTTCCGTGAAGATTTTATCCCCGACGAGCCGCCCGGAAAGATCGAAGCGGGCACTTTTATTTACGAAAATGTGGCCGGGATGGATGCTGCCGTAAGCTACCTGGAAACCCTGGGCAGGAGCACCGCGCGAACAGAAGAGAAATCGGAATCGAGGCGGGCCGCTCTGCAACGCGCATTCGAGACCATCCGGACCTACGAAGAATCGCTTTCGCTCGAAATGCTTCGGGCGCTGAGCGATTGTGGCGCGGTGGTCTACGGCATGGCCGAGAAGAATCGAATTCATGAACGAGTGCCAACGCTGTGCTTCAATCTGCCGAATGTGTCTGCGGCAAAAGTCACCGAAGAGCTCGCGAAACAGGATATCGGCGTGCGCGATGGCCACATGTATTCGCCTCGGCTGATGAAGCGATTGGGGCTTGCCCAGGAGAGCGGCGCGGTCCGGGCGTCGCTCGTACACTACAATACGGTCGAAGAAGTGCGCAGCTTCGGAAGTGCGCTGTCTGAGATTGCGAGTGAATGAGTCGACGAAGCTCCGCGAAAACCTCATGCTGACCGACAAGCAAATCCAGGAGATTCGTTCCCGCTTCAACATCTTCCAACGCAAAATCTATCTCAACACTTGCTCCCAGGGGGCCCTGTCGGACGCGGTGCAGACTGGTCTGGAAAATTACATCGCGAGTTGGCACAAACAAGGTTCGCCTTGGGAGACGTGGATGGATCGCTACGAGGAAGCGCGAATCGCCTTTGCGCAATTCATCAACGCCAGCCCGGATGAGGTTGCCATCGTGACCAGCGCCTCCGCGGGTATCAATGGCGTCGCCAGCGCGCTGAATTTCCGGGGTCGCAAGAAGGTTGTGATGGGTGAGTTCGAGTTTCCTACCATGGGCCATATCTGGCTGGCGCAGCGTGTTCGAGGCGCGGACGTGCACTTTGTGAGCGCGGAAGGCGACAGTATTCCAGCGGCTAGTTACGACAAGATGGTGGACCGCAATACGCTCATCGTGCCGCTTACGCACGTCTGTTTCAAGAATGGATTTCGTTCCGAGGTAAAAGCCATCACGCAAATTGCGCACGGCTCCGGCGCTCTCGTGATGCTCGATAACTACCAGGACTGCGGAACTCGGCCGGTTGACGTGAAGGCCATGGACCTGGACTTTTTTGTGACGGGAACTCTCAAGTATCTGCTCGGCCCTCCCGGCCTTGCTTTCATGTACGTGCGAAAAGAACTCATTTCATCCCTGGTTCCCACAGTGACCGGATGGTTTGCGCAAACCAATCCATTTGCCTTCGATCCCCAACATATCGATCTTTCTCCCACCGCGCGAAGGTTCGAGTCCGGTTCGCCGTCCGTTCCCAATGTGTATGCAGCGGTTCCCGGATTCGAAATGCTACGAGAAATTGGCATGGAGAATGTGGCTGCGCACATCAAGCGTCTCGCACAATCGCTGTTAAGCTGTGCCCGCGATCTGGGTATTCGCTCCAAAACGCCCGCGGACAGCGCAGGGCCGCTGGTAGTACTGCAGTGCAAAGATTCAACCTTACTTGTGCAAAAGCTCGCTGAACGCGACATCGTCGCATCGAATCGTCACGACGGCCTGCGGATCTCGTTCCATGTCTACAACACCATGGACGATGTCAGGGAAGTCGTGGAAGTGCTCAAGAAGAATATCGATCTGATGGTCCTCGACCCTGCCGGTGTCGGCAGTTATGACTGATCAACAACGTTCAGCGGTTGGGGCCACGCTTGCCGGAGAGAAGCCTTCGACGGCAGCCGAAGGTCTTCACCGCCGCCTGGGCCAACGGCAGCTCACCATGATGGCTATTGGCGGCGCCATCGGTGTCGGGTTGTTTCTAGGAAGCAGTGTTACCATTCGCCTCGCTGGACCCGCCGTCATTCTCTCCTATCTTCTGGGAGCAGGCATTGCTCTGATCATGTCCTATGCGCTGGCTGAGATGGCAGTGGTCCATCCTGTCGCCGGCGCCTTCGGAGTGTATGCCGAGAAGTATCTCAATCCCTGGGCGGGTTTTTCGGTTCGAGCCACTTACGGAGTCGCGCAGATCATTGCGATTGGTGCCGAAGTCACTGCCGCCGGCATCTACATTTCTTTCTGGCTTCCAAATGTTCCGCAATGGATCTGGGTGGTGTTGGTTTCGGCCGCCCTGGTGGCGCTCAATTCCATGCAGGTCAACCGCCTGGGAGAGTTTGAATATTGGTTTGCAATGATCAAGGTGGCCGCGATCGTCGCCTTCATCCTTGTGGGCCTATCTTTGATTGTTGGCGTTGGTTCCCGGGGCGCGATTGGCTTGTCCAACTTGACTCAGCATGGCGGATTTTTCCCCGCGGGATGGAAGGGAGTATGGCTTTCGCTCACCATCACTGTGACGAGTTACATGGGAGTGGAGATTATCGCCGTCACCGCGGGAGAGGCACAGCATCCGGAGGTTACCATTCCCCATGCCATGCGGAGCATCGTTTGGCGGCTCATTTTGTTCTATGTGCTGGCGATTGCGATTATGGTGACGGTGGTTCCCTGGAACCAGGCTGGTAGTTCGTCCGCGCTTTCCGGCAGTCCTTTTGTGACTGCATTCGCTGCGGCGCATATACCCTTCGCGGCTGCGATCATGAATTTCGTCGTGCTCACGGCCGCACTCTCGAGCGTGAATACGAACCTTTATCTTTCCACTCGAATGCTTTTCTCTCTCGGCCGGGGAGGCTACGCCCCCGAGTGGATGGGCAAGGTAAGCCGCAACGGCGTGCCGCATCGCGCTCTGTTGGCTTCAACCGCGGGGATTATCGCGGCCATCCTGCTGGCCGTCTTTGCCCCTAAGAATGCCTTCCTCATGCTTTACGGAACCGCGGTGGCGGGAATGCTTTTCGTGTGGCTGGTGATTCTCAACACGCATCTTCGCTTTCGCAAAGCGATCACGAGCGACCGGCTATTGAGTCTGCCCATGCGTCTGCGGGCGCACCCATTTTTCACCGTGGTTGGTATTCTGTTACTTATTGCGATCTCGATTACAACCTTCTTCGTAGACGGATTGCGATGGTCGGTTCCTGCATTTTCTATTTTCTTAGGTATGATCTCGCTGTTGTACCTGCGGAGGCGACGCAATAGTTTCTAGCGAAGCGAATCATTGTTGGTATACAAACACCCTCTGCCAGGAGAACCCGAGATGGTCGAAGCTAGCGAAGAGGTTTACTCTTCGCTCCGCCGGCGATTCAAAGGTGAATTGCTGCGCCCTGGCGAAAGCGGCTACGAAGACGCACGTGCCATCTGGAATGGCATGGTAGCTCGCACCCCCACCCTTATCGCGCGTTGCGCAGATGTAAACGACGTGCAAAACGCGGTCCGAGCCGCTTCCGAGGCCGGAATTATTACAGCCATCCGTTGTGGGGGGCACAGCCTCGCGGGTTTTAGCACCTGCGATGGCGGCTTGGTGATTGACCTGTCGAGAATGCGCCAGGTCGCTGTCGATCCCGAGGCCCGTCGGGCGCGGATCGCAGGGGGCTGCCTGTTGGGCTCGGTCGATACCGCAACCCAAAAAGCAGGGCTGGTCTTTCCCTCCGGCGTGGTCTCACATACCGGCGCTTCCGGACTGATCCTGGGCGGAGGGACTGGCTGGCTCACCCGGCGATTCGGATTGTCTTGCGATAACGTCGAGGGATTTACTCTCGTGACTGCGGATAGTTCGGTCGTTCGTTCCAACTCCAAGGAGAACCCGGATTTATTTTGGGCCTTGCGTGGAGGCGGCGGTAACTTCGGAGTGGTGACGGAATTCGAAGTGAGACTCCATCCACTTACCTCTGTTGTGCTCGCTGAAGGACTGTCCCCCGAAGCCGATATTCGCCCGCTCCTTGAATGCTGGAGAGACTTCATGGCCGGAGCGCCCCTCGACTTGAAGTGGAACATTGATCTGGGCCTTGCCCCGCAAACAAAGAAGGTGCCGATTGAGCTTCGCGGGCGCCCAGTGGCCAGCAGTTCTTTGGTTTGGACTGGCGAACCAGAAGCTGGCCGGCCGTACTTGAAGCGCGCGCTTTCCATGTGCCATCCGGATTCTGTCAGCAGCAGGGTTGTGTCGTTCATAAATCTGCAAACCATGGCCGATTCTGATTTCCCTCATGGCCGGCGCTACTACACCAAATCGGGTTATTTCGCTTATCTCGACGACAGCGTTATTGACCGCATGGTGGAGGCAGTTGCCACGATTCCATCACCGGAAACCCAGATTGAACTTGCCTATCTTGGTGGCGCGGCGGCACGGATCGCAGCGAACGAGACCGCATTCGGCGATCGCAGCGCTCCCTTCATCATGAATTTGCTGGCGAACTGGTCGGAAGCGTCCTCTGATGCCGGCAATGTTTCCTGGATTCGCGGACTCTTCAACAAGCTTCAGCCAGCGATGAAACCGGGTGTTTACATAAATTTTATGAGCGGCGACGAGCAGGATCGCGTCCCCGAGGCTTATCAGGAACGATGGGACCGTATCGTCGCAGTTAAGACGCGTTACGATCCAAATAACTTCTTCCGGCTGAATCAGAATATTCCGCCAAAGCGCTCCTACTAACCCGGCGCTCGATGGTTTGGAGCTAATCCACGTGCCAGGCTTGAGTCGAAGTATAATCCTTCGTATTTCCTGATTTGAGCTAGAAGAATTCTTGCAGGTGATCTTCGGACTCGGTCCCGCCGACCGACCGTTCGCTCGGCATCCAATTGTTTCCGAACGGTCACCATAACCTGACTTAATAAGGAAGGGCGAATGACAAAGAAAGCAGCAAATGCCGAGCAGGCAGTCCAAATCGCGGCGGGTAAATCCATTGAAGCCTCTTTACAGAACACGTTCGCAGTGGGAGGGATTCTCCTTGACAATCAAAGTGGGACGGTGATCTGTGCCCTCCACAACAATGTTTTGGAGGCTTTCGAAGACAGCAAGCTCTTCTTGCTTCACGATCCTACGGCTCACGGCGAGCGCCAAATCGTCGACTGGTATTTCAAGAATCGTAAACGGTTAAATCTGCCCGATCCCAAGCAGCTTACAGTAATCACAACTCTCGACCCCTGCGCGATGTGCGCTGGCGCCCTGCTCACGGCTGGCTTTAATGTGGGAGTCTCAGCCATTGACACCTATGCCGGCATCAACTACAACAAAGCTTTCGATTTTCCATCTGTGCCTTCGACATGGAGGAGCATTGCTCAGTCGTCGTTTGCATACTACGGTGTAGAGGCTCCCATTCGTCGTGCCTTTCGGGGTGGCAAGGGAGCCGCATTTGCCCAGCAGAGTATAAGTGCGCCTACTTACTGCCTCACCGACACGATTTTTGAGAGCAGCGTCAACGATGTCCGAGCGTTCGACAATAACAGCGGGAAGGATCCGAGCAAGCTCAGTAACCCAAAGGAGCTGCCGCGAAATTCGACGGTAAGAAAGGCTTTGCTGGATACGTGTTCAGAAGCGTTCAGCGTGACTTGCCCCAAGCCCAGGCTTCCGGGAAGAGAACTTGCGCAGGTACTGCTGCATGCGGCGAAGAAGGCCCATAGCCGCGGCGGCGCGTTCAATTCTGTCGCTTTTCTGGATCCATTTGGAAATTTGCTCGTATGCTTAGGAGGTTTAGAGGAGCGTTCGCCGATCCGGACGGCATTTCTAGAGGTGACGCGCGCCTATGCTCACATCCGATGGGTCTTGATGAATCATCGAGACAAGTCAGTGCGAGAGCAGGCGGGCGATGTGTTGACACATCCTAAATATGGAACCTTTGTATCGTTGTACTCCCCTGATCCGAATACGCCACAAGGCCTGATGATCATGGGCGCGTATGGCTCAACCATGGAAGGACCGATTCCAGATACCTTCCCTTCGAACCTGCAGTACGTTCTTCTGCCAGAAGGTATTTCCCACGCGGAAGTGTCCGAGATGGCAATGAGACTACCTCCGTTCTATACGACTGGTGTCCAGGTTGCTCCTGCCCAGGTATTGGACGATGGACTCATCGAGGAAGTTCGATCGTCGCTGCAAAAGTAAGCCGGTTCGGCATGAAGCTTCGAGGACATCACTTCACGTTACGCAGCGGATTCTCGCGACTTGCGTGGAGCGTTGACATTGGTACAGTCGAGAGATAGGCTGCTCAAGAAAGCAACCGTAATCGTGCTCGAATCAACGATTTCCCATTACAAGATTCTAAAGAAGATTGGGCAAGGCGGCATGGGAGAAGTTTACCTTGCCGAGGACACCCGGCTACAGCGCAAGGTGGCCGTCAAAATCTTGCCCGCCGCAGCTACATCGTCTCCAGAAAGTCTTGCTCGCTTCGAGCGTGAAGCCAAGACCGCCGCTGCCCTGAACCACCCGAATGTCGTAACCATTTTCGACGTTGGCTCCGAGACCCGTCCGGATGGTTCGCCGATCTATTACATCGTAGAAGAGTACCTTGAGGGCCAGACTCTGCAAGAATTGCTCTGGCGCGGGAGATTGCCGCGGCAAAAGGCTCTCTCCATGGCTATTGAGATTGGAGAAGGCCTGGCAGCCATTAATGCCGCGGGCATCGTCCATCGCGACCTGAAACCGGGAAACATTTTCATAACATCCTCGGGTCACTTAAAAATTCTCGATTTCGGTCTCGCGAAGTTGATCCAACCCCCACGGACCGAACCGGTTGGAGAAAATTCTCCCACATTAACTTTCTCCCTTACAGGGATGGTTGCCGGCCAAGTGATCGGAACGCCGGGATATATGGCACCCGAACAGTTTGGCGATTCGGAGGTTGATCAACGGGCGGACATTTTTGCCTTTGGCGTGGTTCTGTACGAAATATTGTCCGGCCACCATCCGTTCCAGGGCAAGAAGAGTCAGAGCATTCATCCCCAAGGGAAGAGCACTCCCAAGAGCACTCCGAAGAACACTCCCAAGAGCATTCACAGCACGATACACCGCATCCTGAATGAGCCGCCCCTCCCATTAGGTCAGCTTGAGCCCGGTTTGCCGCTTCGATTGCAATGGACCGTGGAGAAGTGTTTGGAGAAGGATCCGGCGGCGCGCTACCAACATAGCTCCGACCTTCTGGTGGACTTGCGTGCTGCGGCTGAAAGTTCCGTCGAATCGGGCCTAGCACCGAAGACAGGCGTGGAAGGCAAGATCGGCGGGA
>Ga0209131_1002752_pt1 | contig 11858 bp, 5 predicted proteins | sample GraSoi_2013_40cm_FD_185826 | JGI IMG/M metagenome (GOLD analysis project Ga0209131, IMG submission 185826) | Grasslands soil microbial communities from the Angelo Coastal Reserve, California, USA - Sample 9_17_2013_40cm (SPAdes) (version 2) | ecosystem: Environmental > Terrestrial > Soil >...
ACTCGTTTTGCAGCGTCGACTCTCCCACGGCCAGCAGGACGTACTTCCCCGTCGGGCTGGGATTTCCGCTGGCATCGAGAGGCTGAATGCCACGTGCTAAGCCGACTCCGTAGGAGTCTTGTGCGGCAGGCCGCACGTTGCTTCCGTTGGGATAAAGTCCGCCTTGAGAGCCCTGATAAGTTCCGGTACCAAGATCGTTGAGCGCCACGATCGGTGTCGTGGTGTTCGGCACATTGAAGAATATGTCGTTGCAGTTATCTCCGAGGCCGTTAAACACACTGATGGCCAGCTTGCTGGTGTTTGTGACGCCCAATGAATCCATTACCTGCACGGTGAACTGATTCGTACTCGTGCCTACGGAAGGATCGAGCGTGCCGCTGATGACGCCGGCGCTGGAAAGCGTTAATCCCAAAGGCAAATGAGACCCTGCCGTAAGAGACCAGGTGTATGGGGCCGTTCCGCCGATGGCAGAGAGCGTGGCCTGATAGGCGGAACTTTTTGTGGCCTGCGGTAGCGTTGCAGCAGTCGCAACATCCAGGGCAGTGGGCGCTACGCCGGTGCCGCTGAGGCTTACGCCGTCGTCCGGGATTTCCTTATACGTCAGGTCCAATGCACCCGTTTCCGAGGTTACTTGGCTGGGTGTATAGAAGACCGAAAAAGCCAATTGGCCGCCGGCCAAAATCGTTGCCGGAACAGTTACAACGCTCGTCGAGAAACTCAAAGGAGAGAGCGTGATGGTATTTAATGTCAGGCTGCTCGATCCGGTGTTGGTGATCGTGACCGTTTGCCCGGTGCTTGTCGCCCCTACCGGCTGATTGGGAAACACCATCGATAATGGGCTGACACTCGCTGCCGCTGTGCTCGTCAGGCCGGTGCCGGTGATAGGGACATTCAGGAACGTTCCATCCTTCAGGTTGACTACGAAGTTGCAGTTGTAAACCTGGGCGACGGTGGGCTGAAAGAAGATGGAGTAGTGCGTGATTTTTTGACTCTGGCCCATCGTAAATGGAGCAACACCGGAAGAGATTCCAAAGCCTGGGCACGAGAAAGTTATGGTTTGAATGATTACGTTTCCCGTAGACGTCAGGTTGTTGATGGTGATTACCGTGCTGCCGCTCGCCTTGCCCACGTATGTGTTCGCGAAGGACACCGAACTTGGGGACGCGGAAATTTCCGTGGTCTGTGCCTTCAACAGCGCGACCGCGCCGAGGACAGAAAAGAAAACAGCAAGCAACGATACCCGGCGCATCAGAACCTTCATAAAACCTCACTCACCCGAACTTTTTCAACTTGATTAACTAAGATCTCTTGGAACGGGGCCCGCAAACCTGATTCGGTCTAATCACAGGCACAGTGAAATGTTCCGTGCCGAAGTGCGAAGCGTTCAAGCGGGATTTCCTGAGAGGCGCCGCAGGCGCGCCGTCGAACGGCAGCGTCCGTTGAACCTCATAGGAATCTTCTTTCTTAGACGGGCGAATCCCGAGACGCCCGAGGACCAAAGGGGGAAGCGTTGCTCATTTTGGATTCCATTCGGCCTGCTGTCAAGGATGAAAGTTCTTGCACACTGGCAGGTCCCTGCAGATTCGTTGGAGACTTTCCTCTCCTAGGCAACCCGATTCGTTCGTGCTAGGCTCTTAATGCCATCCCCCCTATGTTTCTCGCGCTTGCGTCGCACGCAAGCAGAAAAAAGCAGAAATCCCTATGACCATGAAGCCGGCAATCCTGACAGTGCTCTTTGTCCTTGTGCTTGCGCCCGGCCTGATGCCGGCCCAAACTATAACGTCGTTTGAAGGCATTGATGCTGCGCAGGTCGCAGCACCGGGCTACGATATCGATCCCAACGGCGCGGTCGGCACCAAGCAGTACATGGAGTGGGTCAACACGTATTACCAGGCTTATAACAAGACTACGCTCGCTCCCGTGTGGTCCAGTCCGCAGAATGGCGACACTCCCTGGCAGAACAGCGGCATGTCGAACTGCTACGGCGCGGGCGGCGGAGATGGCATCATTACTTTCGATCGGCTGTCCTCACGCTGGGTCATGGCGCGGCGCGCTTTTCCCGCCGCCAACAGCTACTACTACTGCGTTGCGGTTTCCAATACGGACGATCTGACTTCTCCGACGCTGACCTGGCACACCTATGAGTTTTCGCTCGATCCCGTTCTTGGAACGAACTCCCGCGGAGATGTGTATTGGCCCGACTGGCCGAGGTTCGGAACCTGGCGGGATGCGTACTACGTGAGCTTTGATCTGCAGGACGTGGACAATCAATACCTGAACATCGGTGTTGTCGCGTGCGCGCTGGACCGCAACAACATGCTCAACGGCGCCACGGCGCGCGCCATGCAGTGTTTCAGCAATCCCAGTCCGATTCCGCTCAACGGCACTTTGTACCTGGCGCACAGCCTGATTCCGGCCGATGTGGATGGCACTACGGCTCCGCCTGCCGGACGGCACGAGTATTTCCTGAGTATTCAAAATCCGCCCGCCGACGGAAAGACTCTGACTTCGACCAAACTGAACTTGTGGAACTTTCACGTCAACTGGACTACTCCCACCCTTTCCACTTTTGTGAAGTCGCAAATCACCGTCACCAGCTATGAGCCAGGCTGCTACGCTGTGACCAACACTGTCGATACGTTTTGCGTGAACGAGCCTTCGAGCAAGACTACGAGCAATTACGTGGATTCAGTGGGTGATCGCCTGATGCCGCGCCTGGCCTACCGGAATTTCGGGACCTATGAATCGTTCTTAATCAGCCACACCGTGCAAGTGGGAACCGGAACCAATCAGCAAACTGGAATTCGCTGGTACGAACTGCGTGGCAGCACCAGCCCGACGCTGTTTCAAAGCGGTACCGTGAACAACGGCACTACTCTTTATCGCTTCATGCCGAGCATTGCGCAAGACAAAGTGGGTAATGCGGCGGCGGGATACAGCGTGTCGAGCAGCAGCGTCCATCCCGGCATCCGTGCTGCGTATTGGAGTCTGCCCAACAAAACTGTGCCGACCGAGATTACGATCAAGTCCGGAATCGCGGACGAGGAAAACTCGGCTAAATGGGGCGACTACAGCAGCATGACGGTAGATCCGGTGGACGGCTGCACTTTCTGGTATGTGAACCAGTACTATCAGACCACCGAAATCGGAGGCTCCATCAACTGGGATACGCGGATCGGCCACTTCAAGCTGTCGACCTGCAACTGAGAAGCTGGTAGAGACTTTGTCGTTTGATTGAAAAGCCCGCCGAGATTCGGCGGGCTTTTCAATTCACTACTGTGCGGCTAATGGCACGCGGCCTCAATGTCCGTCGCGATCCGCGTGGCGCCCACTGTGAATCGGGGAATGTCATGGTCCACGCCGGGCAGGCATTGTGGCGCGGGTATGGACATAACGAACTGATTCCAAAATGTCCCCTGCGGTACGGCATTACTGATATCGGCTTCGCCGAATAATTGCCCTACAGACACGTTGGGAAGACTAACTGTCTGTGCTCCCCGATACAAGATGCTGTCGGAAACAAATAATCCCGCTGGTGCCGCGGTTCCATTGATCGCATCGGTGCACGGAGTGGGTGTGGTTGCACCGGCGCTTTGATAGGCCTGATCGATGACCGCCGCATCGCCACCCGAAGCGCCGCCCGTCGAGTAAGCCATGTCTTGCTGCGAGTTCGTGCATGCGTTCAGAAAGGTGCTCGAACCAGGAGGACTGCAACCTAGATCAATTCGCGTCATGACCGGGCCGCTGGTGGGCTCAATCATCGTGAACTCTGTATCCAGGCCGTACTCATAGGCGGCATAGGCGATGGCGGATGATCCTCCGCTGTTGCCGGTGGCGCACATTGGCGCACTATTCGTAGCGCTGACATTCCCAGGATTGATGATGGTGGGGTTTCGGTAAACCCAGTCGGCGACGGTCGCGTAGCGGCAGGCCAGGCGACGGACTCCCCCCGGCCCGGTGAGCCAGCCCCGCGGAGTGGTGCCGTTGTCAAAAGGCGCGCCAAACGAAACCTGCACCGTGTTATAGCCGCTGTTTAGAAGAGACGTGACCACATCGCTCCCGTGATCGTACCCTCCGGCATTCGGATCATCGTAAAGACCGCTGCCGCCAGTGCCTATTCCAAGCAGAACCGTTCCCGCCGGAGCCCCTGCAGGGTTATTTACCTTAAGATAGGCGGAGAAATCCGCAACCTGGGGACAAGAAATGGCCAGTTGATAGCAAGTCCCGTTGGGAACCGAGCCTGCGCAGCTGCCCAGCTGCGAGGAACTGCTCACCGTTCCGACAGGATCATTCGCCAGTACGGTGACCTGGATCGAAGCCTTCGCCGAACTATCGGCCACTGACGTCGCAGTAATGGTCACCATCGCCGGATTCGGCGCGGTATTCGGCGCAATGTAAAGTCCGGTACCGGAGCCAATAGTCCCGGAGCTTGAGCCGGACGGCGAGATCGACCACGTAACATTCGAGTTCGCAGCGTTAGTCACCGAGGCGGAGAGCTGCCAGTTCGCACCAACACCAATTGGGCAGGGATTCGTCAAGGAGCTTGAGCATCCCGAATTAGCAATGCTGACCGTAACATGCTGCTGGGTCGTGTTCGAGGAGGAACCGCCGCAGGCTGCGAGGGCGAGGAGGCTTAGTAAGGCGATTACCCGATACCAGACTTGATAATTCACGATTCGCAATGGCCACCTTCTCCAATGGGATTTCAAGCCGTAAAGAATTAACCCCGCGCTCCTGAAATAGTAGCTGAGTGGAATTCGGGTTTGTAAATAGCAAAACCCGCCGAGGTTTGGGCGGGCTCTGTTTTGTTACCGCAGTCTCAGTGCACCTTGCACAGGGTCTGGATGTCAGTCACAATCTGAGTCACACCTTTGCCACTCGGAGAAGCGGGAATTGCGTGCGGCGCATCTTTCACGCAGGCCTGGGTCGGTTTGGGTGCGACCGACGACCACCACCACTCGCCCTGAGGCACGGCACCGTCATTGCCCGTGTCCTGCTCCCCAAATACCACATTCACAGTTGTAGGGGGGTCGGGAATAGGAAGTGCAGGGGACTTCGATGGAGAAAAGTCGATGCTGTCCGATTGAAACCTCAGGAAGTTGCCGCCATTGACACCGCTGATCCCGTCAGTGCACAGAGTGGGTGTGGTCGCCCCGACACTCTGGTAGGCCGTGTCGATGATAGCGGCGGTTCCGTTGGCGCCGAGAGAATAGCTCATGTTCGTAAGGGAGGTGGTGCAGGCTGTCGTCCCGTTATAGTTCACGTTTCCTTGCGGGCTGCAACCGGCGTCGAGCCGTGTCATCACCGGCCCGCTCGTGAGCTCGACCATGTTGAACTTCGTCTCCAAGCCGTACTCAGACAGCGCGTAGCCAATGGCGCCCGACCCGCCGCTGTTTCCGGTGGCGCAGAAGGGAGAAGTAGTGCTCGAGTTGTGAATGTTCAGGTAGACCCAATTGGCTACGGTCGAGTAGCGGCAGGCGAGATGACGTACTCCGCCGGGTCCCTGCAACCAGCCGTTCGCCGTGTTGGTACTGTTAAAGGGCGCTCCAAATGAAACCTGCACGGTGGTGAAGCCTGCATTCAAAACACCTTGCACCACCGCCAGGCCCCCATTGGTGCTCACGCCAGTGGTGCTATCGATGTAGAAGAAATCCGGGGAATCATTGTCGTAGAGCGCGCTCCCACCGCTGCCGGTGGTGAAAATCACGGTGCCTATGGGCGTTGCTGCAGGCGTGTTCACCTTGAGGTAAACAGAGTAGGGGTCCACTTGGTCGCAGGAAGTGTTGATCTGGTAACAGGTTCCGTTAGCGAGACCGCCACCGGGGCAGGAGTTTAACTGCATGGAACTAGGTGCAGTGTCTAAGGGATCCGTCTGATCCTCGGTGACTGTTGCGGACGCCACCTGCGTGGGATCGAACGCCGACGTGGCGGTGATGCCGATGGTTTGTGGAGTACTCACGTTCTGTTCGAACGGGGCCGAGATGTAAAGGCCAAGATTATTGGGATCGAACGAGCCGCCGCCTTGTCCGCTAGCACATGCCTTACAAACTGCTTGCCAGTTGACGGACTGGTACGTCGCGCCACTTGGCGTGCCGGTCAGGGTGACTGTGAATTGCAGATTGGCGCCTTGCCCGATCGTATCCTGGGTGGGGGAAACGGCGATAGTGATATGCACGTTGGCCCGCGCCTGTCCTGAAGCGGTGCTATCAGCCTGCGACGTGGCGATCACATCTACCTGGATCTCGCACGGACTAATCCCTGCAGCACAGGCTGGAACAGTCGGCGGAGCCGTGTACATACCGGTCGCATCGATCGAGCCGAGTTCCGAAGAAGTGGCCGGAGAGGTTGAATTAGGATCGAGGGCCAAGCTCCAAGTCACGTTTTGATTGCTGGTGTTGGTCAATTGTTGCGTAAACTGCTGTTTGGCGCCCACGGCAACGGATTGCGGCGTTGGCGTAACTGCGACGAGGATCGGCTTCTGCCCTCCGCCACCGCTCCCCGGGGCATGAGCGATGCACCCCGCCAGCGGCAACAAACTCAATAACACAACAGCGTGATACCATACCGGACACTTTGCATTCCGCAAGGACACTTCGACGGAGATTGACATAGATAGCCTATGGGGATCGATCAAGGGGAGTGCACACAGTATATGCCACTTGTCCAGTCGCGCTGTCAAATAGCGGATTCAACCAGCGGATTAACCGGGTGAAACACCTCTGCCGCGCTGGCTTCGAATCTGACACTTGGGCGCCTGCTGGTCCTCGAGGGCAAATCCTTGGTCACTTGGTTCGAGCTCTTGCGCGAGAGCCCCCCAACACTTTTTCATCTTTACTTTACTGCTTTAGAATCAATGGAATACCTACTCGGACGCTTGGCAGAGTGTTTGCACGCTAACTGGTCACTTAAGGCTAAAAGCAGGAACGGAGTATGCAAAATTTTTCAGGCTTGGCTTAATGTGCAATTTCTGGTTTACTAGTGAACACAACGCGCTTGAAAAAGTAGCGTCCTCCTCCAAACGATCTGCATTTTTCCTCAACTTGGGATTTTAACCCTGTGGGGAACTGTGGACAGTGCCTTTTCAAACCTGGCTGTGATTTGCAATCCGGATACTTCAGCACCATTTGGGTGGTGGTACCAGTTATAGAAAATAGCGGGAGTACCAGTTTTAACAAACATCTTTTGGGAGAAAGCAGCAGACATGAATTCATCGGCACCTGATTTTGAGGTAGGCATTATTGGCGGCGGTCCCGCGGGATCAAGCATGGCGGCCTACCTGGCCAAGAATGGCATCAACTGCGTGGTGTTCGAACGCGAGTTAATGCCGCGTCCACACGTAGGAGAGTCTCTGGTTCCCTCGTCGACTCGGGTTTTCAAAGATCTCGACTTCCTGCCCAAGATGGAGGAAGCAAAATTTCCGCACAAGTTCGGCGCCGCCTGGACCGCAGCTTCCGACGCCAAGGTCTACAAAATGGATTTCGGCGGCGTCTCCGCTGACTGCCACGTGGACATTCGCTTCGAAGAGCGCAACCAGCCCGGCGTTAGCCAGAACTATACCTACCACGTGGACCGCAGTAAGTTTGACCTGATGCTGCTTCAGCATGCCAACCAGTTCGGCGCCAAGGTGTACGAAGGCGTGGGCGTGAATCGCGTTGATTTCAGCGATCCCAACTGCGCCGCCATCAAGTACAACATGGGCAAGAAAGAAATGAGCACGACCTGCCGCATCGTGGTCGACGCCTCGGGCCGCAAAACACTGGTCGGCAATCAGATGAAGTGGCGCATTCAGGACGATCACTTCGACCAGTACGCGATCCACACCTGGTTCAACGGCTACGACCGCCGCTGCATGGCCTCCGACAAGCAGACTCAAGGCGATTTCATTTTTATTCACTTCCTTCCCATCACCAACACCTGGGTCTGGCAGATTCCCATCAGCGAGACCGTGACCAGCATCGGCGTGGTCACGCAGAAAAAGAATTTCGCCAAGAGCAAGGAATCGCGCGAGAAATTCTTCTGGGAGTGCATCAAGAGCCGCCCTGAACTCTACGAAGGCCTCAAGGCGCAAGGCTCGATGCAGATGCATCCCTTCAAGGATGAAGGCGACTACAGCTACGCGATGAAGCAGCTCGCCGGCGATCGCCTGGTTCTGGTTGGCGACGCAGGACGCTTCGTCGATCCCATCTTCTCCACTGGCGTCAGCATCGCACTGAACTGCTCGCGATTCGCGCACAAGGACATCATCGGCGCGCTCGAGACTGGAAACTTCAGCCGCGAGTCGTTCGAGACTTACGAGTCCACGCTGCGGCGTGGCACGCGCAACTGGTACAACTTCATCACCGTGTACTACCGCCTGAACGTTCTGTTTACGGCATTTGTGCAGGATCCGCGCTATCGCCTCGACGTTCTCAAGCTGCTTCAGGGCGACGTCTACGAGGATGCCGAGCCACCCGTATTGACACGGATGCGCAACATCGTGCAGCAGGTCGAGCGGGATCCGAACCATGCGCTCCACGGTTTCCTCGGAGACCTCACGGCCGATGCCTTTCAGGAGGCTTCAGCCTAGGCGCAGCACGGCACATTTACTACGGGCGCTTGCCTTTGCGGCTCCCGATTCGACAAATTGACCGAACGGTATCGCGAACGCATTGGGAGACATCACCGAATATGAATCACTCCGTACCCGATTTTGAAGTAGGAATTATTGGAGGCGGCCCGGCTGGAGCGGGCATGGCGTGCTACCTGGCGAAGGCCGGAGTCAAGTGCGTGGTGTTCGAACGCGAGTTGTTCCCGCGCCCGCACGTGGGCGAGTCCTTGGTTCCGTCCTCCACCCGCGTATTCAAAGATCTGGATTTCCTCGGTCAAATGGAAGAAGCCAAGTTCCCGCACAAGTTCGGCGCGGTTTGGACCACCAATGACGAAAATCCCGGATATGTTCACGATCTCGAGGGCCTGTCGCCGGAATACAACGTCGACATCCGTTTCGACGAGCGAAAACAGGAAGGCATGGAGGACAGAAACTATACCTACCACGTGGATCGCGGCAAGTTCGACCTGATGCTGCTGCAACACGCGCAGAAACTCGGCGCGACTGTCTACGACGGCGTCAAAGTGGCGCGCGTCGACTTCGGCCCCGAGCATCCGGACGTCTACTTCAACATCGGTCCGAAAGAGATGAGCGTCAGTTGCAAAATGGTCGTTGACTGCAGCGGCCGCCAGACTTTCCTTGGCAACCAGCTCAAGCTGAAAATCAAAGATACGGTTTTCGATCAGTACGCCATCCACTCCTGGTTTGACGGATACGATCGCAAAGTGTTCGCCAAGCGCGACACGAACCTGGATTACATCTACATTCACTTCCTGCCGATTTCGAATACCTGGATCTGGCAGATTCCGATCACCGACACTATTACGAGCCTCGGCGTGGTCACGCAGAAAAAGAATTTCGCCAAGTCAAGGGAAGATCGCGAGAAGTTTTTCTGGGACACCGTCGGCAGCCGGCCTCTGATCGCCGAAACGCTGCGCAAGTCCGATCGCATTCGTCCTTTCAAAGACGAAGGCGACTACAGCTATGCCATGAAGCAGCTTGCCGGCGACCGGTTTATGCTGGTCGGCGACGCGGGACGTTTCGTCGATCCAATTTTCTCCACCGGTGTGAGCATCGCGCTCAACAGCGCCCGCTTCGCTCACAAAGATATTCTGACCGCACTCGAGAAGAACGATTTCTCACGCGCGGCGTTTTCCGAGTACGAAACCAAGTTGCGCCGCGGCACCAAGAACTGGTACGAATTCATTTCGGTTTACTACCGGCTGAACGTGCTATTCACCTACTTTATCAGCGATCACAACTACCGGCTTGACGTCCTGAAACTGCTGCAAGGCGATGTGTACGACGAGGACGCGCCTGAGGTTCTGACCAAGATGAAGGCCATGGTGGCCAAGGTGGAACAGAACGAGAAGCATCCGTGGCACAAGCTGCTGGGCAACTTGACCTCGGACGCCTTCCGCCCGCAAGGGTAGACTCTCGACCGTTCTGCGTTGCGGTTCGGGCAGCGCCTGAAGGCGTTTCCGGGGAAAGATTGCTAGGGCACGCCTAAAAAGGCGTGCCATGATCCGAACCGGTCGCAGTGTAGAGGAGAGAACGCAATTTCGCACACGAACCGCAACTTCGTAATTGCGTACGTTTTTCTGGTGGTGCTGCCCGTGCTCGGGCTTGTCGGAGTCCTGAAAAGCGGCCGCGGCCTGACTGCCCCATTCTCCGTAGACGGCGTCTGGAAAATAGAATCCAGCCGTCCCTCTGCTTCGCCCTGTGTTAACTTTCTCTCGTCAATTTCAAACGCACCCCTTTCGATCTCGCAGTCGGGCAAGAGTCTTGTAGTCACTCTCGGCGGCGGAACGAAGACCACGATGGGCACGCTCGAGGGGAAAACCATCAAGGCACAATTTACAGGCGCGGATAAAGCCAGCGCAGAGTGTGGCAATGGCAGCCTGACTTTAACCGCCACGCTCGATCCTCTCGGTGAGCCAAGAACTTTGAGCGGAATGCTCGCCGTCGAGGGCTGCGCCGCATGCGCGCCAATGGAGTTTCACGCCATAAGGCAGCCCAGGGGGCACGCGCTGATGCCGAATCTTTTCATCCTCGTCTTACAGATTGCCGTAGTTCTGACTGCATGCCGCTTGACGGGCGCACTCTTCCGAAAATTTCAGCAGCCGCGCGTTGTCGGTGAGATGTTCGCCGGAATCATGCTGGGACCATCGTTCCTGGGATATATCGCACCGCATTTTTCCGCCTATCTTTTTCCGCCATCCAGTCTGGGATTTCTGAACGCATTAAGCCAGATCGGCGTGATTATCTTCATGTTCCTGGTGGGACTCAATATCAACCCCAAGGAACTAAAAAAAGAAGGTCATGCCGCCGTGCTCAGCAGTCACGTCAGCATCACTGCCCCATTTGTTCTGGCCGCGTTCTTGTCGCTCTATTTGTATCCGCGCCTTTCCGATGACAGCGTAGCCTTCACCAGCTTCGCGTTGTTCATGGGAGCGGCCATGAGCATCACTGCATTTCCGGTGCTGGCGCGCATTCTGCAAGAACGCAAGATGATGCACAGCCGCCTCGGGACGGTAGCCATTGCCTGCGCCGCGGTCGATGACGTCACCGGCTGGTTCATCCTGGCTTACATCGTGGTGCTGATCCGCACGGCGCACTCCGCCACGTCGATCTGGGTCACGCTGGGCGGAATCGTAGTTTTCGCCATAGCCATGATTTACGGCGTGCAGCGCCTGTTACAGGGCATCTTCCTAAACGCCTATCAGAAATGGGGACATCTCAGCGAAAACCGCATGGCGTTCATGATGCTGCTGGTGCTGGGGTCGGCGCTATGCACCGAGAGGCTGGGCATCCATCTTCTGTTCGGCGCGTTCCTGATGGGCGCAATCATGCCCAAGGAGCCCGTCTTCGTCCGCTACGTGCTCGACCGCTTTGAAACCATCACGGTCACTCTTCTCCTGCCGCTGTTCTTCGCCTTCACCGGGCTGCGCACCAACGTCGGTCTGGTCAAAGGCCCAACCATGTGGATGTACTGCGGCCTCATCATTCTGGTCGCAACCGCCGGGAAGCTGGGAGGCTCAACGCTGGCCGCCCGCCTGAGCGGTATGCCGCTGCGCGAAGCCGCCGGCCTCGGCACCCTGATGAATGCCCGCGGCCTGATGGAGTTGGTAATCCTCGACGTCGGCCTCGACATCGGAGTAATCTCGCCCGCGCTGTTCTCGATGATGGTCGTCATGGCGCTGGTGACGACTTTCATGACTACGCCCGTGCTGAATCTGTTTTGTCCGAAATGGTATCTCGACGGCGCGAG